>Ga0065711_1050415_pt1 | contig 10844 bp, 5 predicted proteins | sample Hoacrofraction12_FD_59098 | JGI IMG/M metagenome (GOLD analysis project Ga0065711, IMG submission 59098) | Hoatzin crop microbial communities from Cojedes, Venezuela - Epithelial fraction 12 v2 (version 2) | ecosystem: Host-associated > Birds > Digestive system > Esophagus > Crop | place... | reverse complement strand
GCACCTATTTCCTGCACCACTCCAGAAAACACCCCTTGCATCTCTATCACTTATTTTTGCCTCAAGTCTTGAAAATGCTTATCAACCCCCCCAGCCCCCATTACCCCAAAACAGGAGCTGAACCCGTCGCTCCGTCCCGAGGAGCTGTGTGGGGGCATCGAGCGGCAGCACCTTCCTGGCCGGTGGGGACGCGGCACGGCCGGCCTTGCTCCCGCTTGAGTAGCTGCCGTAATTAACACGCGCTAAGGGTCACTGTAAGTCCCCCTCCTTCCCTTTGATTGGATCCCCTTTCTGCAGTTCCAATGGGAAATGAATAACCTGCATGTGTGTGCAGATTGACTCACTGGAAAGCTTCGATGATTGTTTTGCTGGACTGAGAAAGCTAACCTTGCAATGATCAGGCACGACCATCGAGCGCCAGAACTCCGGGTACCGCTGCCAAAGTCACGTTTTCAATTACAAGGCAACATCTTCTGAGAAAAAGGACACGGCTCCACAAAATGTCTTCTAATTTCATGAAAGCTGTCACGTCGCTATTCACGCTGCAAACAGAATACACAAGTTGGGACTTCTCCACAAGTAACGGAGCTCGATTCAGTGAGGGGGCAGGCTCCAGGGAAGCTGGAGCAACATACAGATTTCCCAGGAGGGTCAGCAGACTCAGTAGCCATTAATTTAAATTTAATAGTATTAATTAAATACATAGCATATCTTGCTTCAGTATAGATACACAAAAAGCACAAAATGAAACACTTAATTGCTCAAATTTCAGGAAGCCCCTACATACATTTATATAAGCATTTTTAATTTAGAATAATTTTGAAAGACAGGAAAACACTTGCCATTCATACACATTTCTACGCATTTGTAATCTTTTAATCACTATCAAGCTAAACCACCTTAAGAGGAACTTTTCTTCTGCACTGCAAACCTGTCCTGGCCCTTCTATAAATATCTGATTTGGTGAATCTAAAACTGATTTATTTTCAATGCGTGATTAAGGCTGTTTTGTTATATATGCAGTACAAATTTGTTGCAACAGACTAAAAAAATGAGCAATTATATAAAAAACTTGAACTGTAAGTCACTTATTTGAACGCATGCTGAAGTCACAGCCAAGACCCCTAGTGACAAGTTCAGAAAAACAAAACCAGCCGGAAGGCCAAGCTCCCTCACTCACACATGGTACATTTATCCCCCCACTCTGTCTTAGCTATCGATCCTCTTCTCAAACACGATTTTGACTCACTTCCCTAATTCCTAACCAAGCCTTCCCAGCCAAAAGAGGCTACAGGTACTCCAGAAAGCACATCTTAATCACAGTCCTCAAAGGAGAAATGGGGCTCACCCACAAGTACAAAAGCCGCAGTCCTCGACAGGCTTACCCTGGCCACAGGGCTAACAGGCAGGCAAAACAATTAGCTAGGGACAGGCCTTTGACTTTAAACACAGATAAGATCCTAAATTCCAGTAGTGACACACAATGTGACTATCGAGAGGAACATGAAGACTTGCCTAGATATGGCAGGGTTAGCAGAATTTGAGAGCAGATCTAGGTGAATGCAGTGAGACACAACATAAAGAAGGAGGATAGAAAAGTTGAGCCCAGCATGCTTCTGGGCCTTATAGCACTCATCATTTGGAGGAACAGCCTGAAAAGAAAGCAAGGACTACCTGCTTTGGCTACCCTTTGGCTGCTTGGTATTGGGAGACAAGTGAAGAAATGCTCACCCCTCCACCTGACTACTGTATGTGTCCTTGTAGCGGTTCAGCCTCAGCTGGCAACACAGAACCACGCAGCTGCTCTCTCACTCCTCCCCTCTTCCCGGTGGGATGGGGAGCAGAACCAGAAGCAAAAGGCAAAACTCATGGGTTGGGATAAAAACAGTTTAACAGAATGGGAAAGGGAGAAAAGAATAACAACAATAATACTGATAAAAAGAATATGCAGCATGCAATGTTCTCACCACCTGATCCTCAGCTTGTTCCTGAGTAGCAAAATCCCCTTCCTTCAGCCAGCTCCCCACTTAAATACTGACTTGATCAGCTGATTTGGGTCAGCCCAATCAGCTTCTTGTGAAAATTAACCCCATCCCAGGTGAACCCAGTACAGTCCTGAAGAAAATAGGTTCAGTTCCTCAGGATGCCCAACTGGGATTGCACTTTCATCCCAGGAACCCTAACATTGGAGGCTGCAGAGACTAGAGACTTGCAGCATGAGAAACGCTACTGCTTGTGACTCTGGGATCTCCTGAGGGAGACCTGCAAGCCCCACCTTCTTCTCAACTACTGGTTCCATAGGGATGTTAAATTAGTTTCTGCCTCTAAACCTGTCTGCAGGCCTCCCCTTGCCTCCTCCATTTCTACTCCACCAAACTACTTAGATGATAATGTCCTTCTGTCCCACTGCCTGGTGCCCACGAGCCTGATGACTGGCTTAGCCTCCAACACCATGGACACTCTGAACAGAAGCTCAGCTGCTAAAAAGAGCTTATTTGCTGTCTTCAGAAAGGTTTGTTTCCCATAGGATTACCATGATTCTCTTCAGCTGAGTGAGGATAACTCATCACAAACATATTGTTGACCCTTGGTACTGTTCAGCAGAGTAACCAAATGCTCATTGTTTGTAGGGGTGGTCAGCCCTTCTCTACTTCGTGCAGTAAAGCTGTCTCCCTCAGCCCTGGTGGCAATGCTAGCTGGCTGGGAGAAGTTCCTGGAAGGAAGGAGCCATTCCACCACATCAGCAGCTATGACTGATAAGTTTTCGGTGGTCCTACTTTTCCCTAAGATCTGGGTAACCTCAGGCTCATGCTCTAAGCTGGCAAGAGCTGACTGTGCAGTGAGTGCTCAGAGGTAGCAGTTACAAGATAGTGGTACGTCCCCACTTGAGGTATCAGGTTTTCTCTCCTCCAGTGGGAGGATGTATTCCATCCACTGACCTGGACCGGAATCCAATGAAGGGCCAAAGGATTTCCAGTGTTCATGACCAGCAAACAGAGCTGCAGGTTCCTTCTCCTCCATGCTAATTCACTGAACAGCCACCTTCGAACCTGGCATCGCTGGGCTGCCAACAAACCCTTGCAACCACGTTCTGCGGGTGGAGAACTGATCCAGAGCTTCCAGAGCACCTATCCAGTGGCAGAGGGCATGGAGGGAGAGAGACCCAGGTCATACTGAACATGTATTTCAATGGAGGAAAAACATCTCTAAAAGAGGAGGTCAGAACCGTGATACATAATGACAATCACAGATACAGCTTTTAATTTTGAGAAGAAATAAAGGGCTTAAAGTTTCATCAGCCACACTACATCAATTCAATGAGAAACTGATTTCTGAAGATGGATCTTTCCGTTGTATGCAGTGGAAAGTGTATACACATTGTTACAATTATCATTAAAATAACTTGGAATTGCTATGAAAAATATAATTACTTCCATGCTGTAAAAACTTAATCTGGCACTGATTTAGTCTTCATTGTTTTCCAACCACATACATAACAAGGACCCGTCCTCTGTGATTACACCAATTTCACCAAATATTTTGTAGACAATTTCTCCAAATCACAAACTTGTTTAGCATCCCCATTAATCATTTTCTGACTCCCCATTGCATTCATTTTAAAGTAATGAAACTGCCAAATGTTCCAGATATCACATGTTAATAGTTCTGACTTCTGAACAGAGCATCAGTAGTGGAAAAATACCCTGAGACTCATTTGCCTATTACAACTCGAAAAGAAATTGTTCCATCTTCTCCGTACTTGTTGCCATAGTTATGATCTGCTGGTAACTACAGATTTTCTCTTAACTAAGATAAACCATATACATGCGTTAAACTGAAAATTGATTCAACTATTTACATTAGAAAAGTAATCCACTTGATTTGAGCCTTTAGCTGCAGTACACCAAGTCTGCACAGGGCCCTACAGGTCTACAACTATTTAATTAAACAGATAGTAAACTAATTTAACACTAACAACCAAAAGAGGAGGGGGGGAGGAACAAGAAATTCATGACTGATAGGAATGAGTTCCTCTTAAATAGGCGTGTTGAAAAGGGTTTGGCTGGAAGCTGATCACATCTTCCACCCTCAAGTTTTTGACACACGAAGAAATGAAAATGTGTGTGCAATGGAATGGACACTCCTGGTCCAAATATTCTGCTTTTTTACTGTTCTCCCACAAATGCTTGAGAGATGTGACAATCTATGCAAAACATATCACTGAAGTTCAAACTCAGTTTAATCAAAAGGAGTGAAAACGACTCCAGTGTGGATGAACTGCAGCAGACTGTTGGTAAGGAGTATTTTTGAATAGTAATTTCCAATTCTTACAGTTCTGGCTTCTAAAGACAAAAACATGACTACAAAATCGTTAATCCACAAACCCCTGTACATGCTGGTACTGGCAGATGCATTATCTTCTCAAGAAGGAATTATCAACAAAGTGGGAAAAAAAGACACAGCTGTATAACTATATTATATTTAAGGATACACAGAAAATCCTCACCCTTGGCCTTTTCTATCTCACTTGCCACAAACCTAATGATGGCAAACTAGGGTTTGAAACCTCCAGGAAACTGGGTTGCTGCTGATTTCACACACTCATCCAGTGGTTTTGAGCCACAGTATTTGCACATGATAAGAGAGGGACTGGAGGATATGGAGGAAGTGCTAGAGCAGAGAGAAATCATTAACTGGGAAGCCTCCTTTCATCGTGGGGCAATGTCAAGACCTGAGTATCAAGCAAAGATTTCATGGGTTTCTTTGCCAAGTTTGACGGCAGTTTGTTATAGCTACTGGGAAACCTTCACTCAAAGAAAATATTTTTACCTGATTAACAGTAAGTAAGCGTTTTAATTTTAAAATATGTACTTTTTAATAAGTCCGCCTTTTCATAACATCTAACACGCCTTAAATTTTTGTTGCTTTGTATTTGTGGTATGTAGGATTTTGCTTGAAGTTCTTCATTGGGATTCAACAAAGAATCTCCAGCAACTCTCTGTCACAAACAATAAATACTCTTATTCCCACAGTTAGCGTTTCTGTCTTGTCTTCATAAAAGGCTTTCCTCCTTAGGAGTCTCTGAAAAATTTCATGGATGCAGCGCTTTTCTTCAGAGCACAGACATGAAACAAAGGAGAGTCTTTTTATTCTGACTTCCACCTAAACAAATGTCTGTAAATGACAGTGGTATGATAATGTAGCATCACAAAACAGAAAGCTCTTGTCATCCTTTCCTACACCACATGAAAGCATCACAGAAGTCTGTGCATCATAAACTAGCAAACTTATTTTGAGTTTTTGCTAGTCATTGTTTAAATGCAATATTGAAATAGAATTTAATGTATTTTAACTCTTTTTTTCTTGTTAAATACTACACCATGCACTCTTGAAAGAATATCTGCTAAACTATGATAGAGAATAACTATGACAACATGAGAGGATGTGGAACCTTCCAAAAAGATTTGGCAGTCCAAAATAGTTTCTGTCGGTTTTTGAGGGATCTTCACAATGCTTGGCAGAGTACAGGCTTGTAAAATCCCATCTGACCTCTTCCTTATGACAAGCATTACAAAAGATGAATGTGTGTTAGGACCAATCCTGTTCACAAGATTTTGTGCAGTATTATCAGATAAGGCAATGCATGACCTTAAAGCAAACCTCATGATTCACTTTTGCACCGTAGGAGAACATTTAACCTTTCCATACTATTGGATATGGATGACTGCATAACGGTGGATCATTTCTAGCAAGCACTTCAGTTGCTAATACATAAAACTGAAGATTCTGCAGACAGCTTTGGACTAGCAGTTTGCAGAAAACTGAATCTGTCTATCAAATAGCTTCTTCCATCTCCATCAGCAGAAACGAACTCTTCATCACCCAAGAGTTTAGTTTTCTCCTAAGCATTCTGCCACAGTGACAGCGATACTCTGTCGCATCCCGAAAGCTACCTGAACCTTTGGCAGACTTAGGAACCGAGCACGGAATCAGCGCTGGAAAATGCTAAACAGGGACGAGATTTGGACACTGCACAGAAAGGCACACCCATTACTGGAAATGTACTGCTAGCGACATGTCTACATCGCTCTGCATGGGTCCAGAGAGCGTGTCCTTCCCTGAGGTTTGGCTGCAGGGCTTGGGGCCAGCTCAGAGATAGTGCAGCTGAAGGAGGTCCCCCTCCAGCTGCCAACCACGGGCAGAGCCCTCCTGGCAGCGTCGCGGGGAGGCCTCTGCCAGCACCGACTCTGCCTTCCCACACAAACTGCTTCTAAGCTGAGCCGCTACCGCTGGTCTCCCAGACGAGCCATGAATCCCGCTGCCTTGCAGCCGTGGCTGCGCACGGCCACCCGCCCTGCTGACACCCGGACCTCGACACGCAGGACGACTTTTTGGCCTGGCCTCGTCAGCTATGGACGTGCCTGGAGGTTGCCTTACCCCGAGCAGCCCTGCCCTGCTCGCCTTGACCAGCACTGCAGCCCTGCACCCTGGCTAGCGAGGCATTTCCCTCTAAGCACGCTCGGCTTCTGGCTCATCTCCATTGCGGAGCAGCTGCTCTGCGTTTGTCGCTGAGACCCTACGGCAAACTAATCGCCAGGTTCTGCAGGATGCCAGCTTTCTAGAAAGACCTAGGTTCAGCTATGCGACTTGGGTTTGTAGGTGGGTGGATGATACGTAAAATGTCCAAGTTGGTCTTACACAGCAAAGCAAAATATGAAAATAGGATGTGTGGCTTCTTGACTGAAGTGAAACCCAATGGGCAACTTATTTGAGATTTGAACTGCAAATAAATATTGGTAAGATATTTGTGCAAAAGCAGTGATTTAGCATTTTGTAACTTGGAACATATTTCCAGCTTCACAGATGAGTGCTCTTCTGAGGCTGTGGCACCATGCTGAAGAAAAATTACAACAGTAGCCCACCATGAATCCAGACTGCTTTTTCCAACCAACCTTGTGCTGGTTTTGGCTGGGATAGAGTTAATTTTCTTCATAGTAGCTAGTATGGGGCTATGTTTGGGGTTTGTGCTGAAAACAGTGTCAGCAACACAGTTTTAGTTACTGCTGAGCAGTGCTTACACAGCATCAAGGCCTTTTCTGCTTCCCACCCCACCAGCAAGTGGGCTGGGGGGGCACAAGAAGCTGGGAGGGGACGCGGGGGGGACAGCTGACCCCAGCTGACCAAAGGGATATTCCACACCATGTGACATCACGCTCAGCATATAAAGTGGGGGGAAGAAGCAAGAGGGGGGGACATTTGGAGTGACGGCATTTGTCTTCCCAGGTAACCGTTATGGGTGATGGAGCCCTGCTTTCCTGGAGATGGCTGAACACCTGCCTGTGATGGGAAGCAGTGAATGGATTCCTTGGTTTGCTTCGCTTGCATGCGCAGCTTTTGCTTTACCTGTTAAACAGTCTTTATCTCAACCCACGACTTTTCCAACTTTTACCCTTCTGATTCTCTCCCCCATCCCGCTGGGGGAAGGGAGTGAGCAAGCGGCTGTCTGGTGCTCAGCTGCCGGCTGGAGTTAAACCACAACAACCTTCAAATCCTGTCCATACCTAGAAAGCCCACTTTGGCCAGCCATTTCAGAGGGGTTTTTTTGAAGACTGCAAATGTCTCAAGTCTTTGGCATACTGCAGGTCCGCCCCACTCCCCTTGCCCATGCTTACACACACCGGGCTCGCTGCTCCCATCTGAGGAATACCTCCCCCTGAGTCAAGGGACAGGGGAAGAGCCTCAGCAATAGAGCATAGTCAGAGGACTGCTATTAAGGTCATGACCATTTTCAGTCGCCATCTCATTCTGGGGAAAATGAAGCATCTACAGCTGCACTTTGAGAGAGAATGGAAGCTCTCCGAGATGTATTTGTTCTGACTGAGTCCGTACCAGCAGGAGACCCTACAAGGTGCCATTCTTTTCTGCCCCAGAGACTCAGTGTGCCTGGGGAGAAGCAACACATCTAGCTTCTTCGATGAATGTTTCTTGGGTTATATGAGACCAAAGAGGTTCAGAGGAACAGGGAAACAATAAGACATTTCATTCTTACCAAGCAGCAGTCAGAATCAGGTGGCCAGCCTGAAAATACCCAGAAGGTGCCGTTCTTTCACAAAGTTACACTGGCTGTTTTGGGAAGCAGGTATATGAATTGCCTATGTGGGAAAGACATTGTCCATCGCACAGAAGTTCACTAGCACAGAGCAAAGCTTTTGGCAAAACGCGAACGTACGCAATCATGCTGCAACAGGAAACCACATCTTTTCTTCAATCCGGACATTTTTTTAGTCATTCAACCTATCTTATGAGTTATTCTCTTGAAGTTTAATAGGAGCTAAGTTGTAGGTCAAAGTGAAACCATGTCCCTGATTTCCTACATAAAGCTTTTCAATTGCACCTTGGTGCAATTTTTCAAATTTTAATGATTATTAAAGAAGAAAGACCATCAAAGGCCTTCAGGGAAATTATTTGCTCTTCTGCATGTGGCAAGGAGCTGCTTACAGTTTGGTAGGAGAATTAAGCCTTCAGTTAATATTTACTCTCAAACAGGTTCTTTCTTAAACTATATTATTTGCTATGCTTATATGTAAAATAGATTTCTGAACATGTAATAGTTATGAGATTAGCAGGTTAGAAGATGTACATTTAGATGCAAAATATTTATATAACACCTCAACATCTCAAAAGAGGATTTAAGAACCTTTTAAAATAAATAAAGCAAAATATGAAGTAGACGGTACTGGAAGCTTTCCAATACACACAAGTTTTCCTTAACATTGAAGGGTTAATACTTTCGAGCAAGAATTTCCAAAGTTTACTCATGGTGGGTCTCTTAATGGGTGGGAAGTCAGGCAAGGGGTTGAATCACAAAATTTAAAGCGGAGCATCACCATAGTCCTGGTTAAATCTAGAAGAGGCATTGCTGCATTTTTCGCAGTCACAAAGCCTAGCAAGAAAGGCTGGAGAAGCAGCTGAGGCCTGAATGGTGTATGTCCAATCTCAGGACGGCATTTCTTCTCAGACACAGTGCTTCTGCCTCTGGCATTCTCAGCTCCCGCCCTGTGAGGGACCAGACAACTAACAAAGGCCCAGCACTGTCTTGGTTCTGGCAATGACCACAGTTAAAGGCTTGAAGGAAGTCTGTTTCAAGCACCCCCGCTCAGTACATCCACTAAAAATATCAACTCGAGATTATTATCTGTTTCAGACAAAAACCCTAAAAGGTCAGCTTCCATACCATAAAAGAGGCTACACAGCATAATTTCTCAATGACCTTGAACAGAACATTGTTACCGTATCTTCAAATGTGCTTTCTGAAGACAAAAAATTCCTCTTTTACCATATTGATAATCAAAGTTTTATAAAATGTACAACTTCCTATTAAAAACTGATAACAAGTAATAACTAAAGCCTATTTGCATCCTTTAAAAACTTTATAAAGAAAATACATAGGACATATACACCATATATGCAGAATATACACACCACAAAGCTGGCCTGAGAGTTTGACGGCAACTGTATATAAAAAACCCAAACATTTTTATCCATTAGGTGACTATGATCCCTTTCCGTCTATAGCAGGATTTACCGATTGTCTCAAGTAACCAAAAAGAACTGAGGGGATAACAAATAGTGCTATTACTCTACAAGTTGTCTGTATAGCTTGAGTTTAGATCTTTCTTTATCTTTTTTCCCCTCTCACTTTATTCTCTGCTTCTATTAGCTAGTCAACTTTTGCACTTGTTGGTGTGTGGAGAAGATTATATGCATAAACCAATTAGAGGATTGGAAGCGCTTTCCTCCTATAAGCTAGAAAACTAGTTTACCCGCGGTGAATGAGCTAATTGAGTACTAGCAAGGTGGCAAGCTTTTTATATACCACCAGAGACAACTAGAATAGTCAGGCAGAGAATCAAATCTATTGCATAAGCATTACGCAAGGACATTAACTGGCTCTTTCCTGCAGCAATGCCAAATTTAATTCAGATATGCTCTGGGTTTCATTATATCACATCCCATGTCAGCAGTTAATATGCAAGACATAACTGACACAGGTTATGTGTTAAGTGCTGATGCCAAAGAAAGCATATTTCTGAGGAAGCTGTCAAGGTACTAAAAGCTAACATTGTAGTTCAACTACACTTTGCCTGAGGTCAAAAGATGACGATGAATACTGGACTTCCTCCATTAAATCTTTATCAGTGTAAGTATTTACTCAAACATTTCAAAAGTAATAAATACTGTTCCAGAAATTGATGAACCTTGAAAGATCCGAGTTGATCTAGTTCAGACTGGAGCTTATTGTCAGAGATGAGCTGATGTATCAAGCCCACACTTAGCTCCTGCCCGAAGCGAATCTTCCTGTGATACGTCACTAATATGTTAACAAGTAGCTCTCGTACAAATGGTCCCCCTTAACCTCTGCTAAATCCTGCTTATCCTGGGAGCATGGCCCCGATGACAAGGTTGAGTGGCTGGAAAAATTGTGCATCTGTTTTTCCACTTAAAATGAAACTATTTCAATGAAATAATCGAACAGTAAGGCAAACTGTACATGTTGGGCATGTTTTTCTGAAATCTATGAGACAAAATTGTAGCTCTGTCAATGTCAAAGGCAGGGCTCCCTTGACAAACAACAATAGCAGTGGTCACGGCAGACAGGCAGATTCGAAGGCAGATTAAAAGGAGAGAGGAGAGGAAGCAGACTCTGAACATTGGTGCGATATCAATGGAATAGACAAAATTTCCACCATCTGCACGTTGGCTTTGAAAGGTCCCAGATCCTTTGGAGTTCTACTGAATAAGTTGTGTGGTCATGCTTGAAGAGAGATGAAAAGCAGAGCAGC
>Ga0065711_1050429_pt1 | contig 10845 bp, 14 predicted proteins | sample Hoacrofraction12_FD_59098 | JGI IMG/M metagenome (GOLD analysis project Ga0065711, IMG submission 59098) | Hoatzin crop microbial communities from Cojedes, Venezuela - Epithelial fraction 12 v2 (version 2) | ecosystem: Host-associated > Birds > Digestive system > Esophagus > Crop | place... | reverse complement strand
GGGACCTCTGGGGGTCACCCAGCCCAACCCCCTGCCCAAGCAGGGTCACCCAGAGCAGGGGGCACAGCACCGCGTCCAGGCGGGGCTGGAATATCTCCAGAGAAGGAGACACCACAGCCTCCCTGGGCAGCCTGGACCAGGGCTCCGGCACCCTCAGAGGGAAGAAGTTCTTCCTCGGGTTCAGCTGGAGCTTCCTCTGCTTCAGTTTGTGCCCGTTGGCCCTTGTCCTGTCTCTGGGCACCACTGCAAAGAGTCTGGCCCCGTCCTCCTGACCCCCACCCTGCAGATATTTGTAAGCATTAATTAGGTCCCCTAAACGCATTTCCACGCGTGCACACAACGGTGCAGATGCGCATGTGGACACGCACGTGAGCTGGAGAGAGGTTTGAAAGTTTTGTGTCATTTTTTTTTTTGAGTGAAAAACGAGATACGAGTTCTCTGGATCGCTTCAGGTTAAACAATTCCATGAAGTATCCCCACCCCAGCGAACCTAAGCCCTTGGGTGTGTCTTCTGCAAAATGGAATGTTGGTTTTTAATCTGAAAGAGGTTTAGATGTCTGTAAGTGATGTTTACAAGTTTATTTTGTTTGGTGGGTTTAGTAAGCTGGAAAACAAGTGAAAACAGGTTATTTTGCTTTGGACTAAATGAAATGTGCTAGTGATCCTTTCAATCTTTTGATTCTCCGGAAGCATTGGGAAATTTTTAGTTTAGGGTTGGTCTAGAACAACTACACAGATTTCAGACCCTGCATCACCCCTAAAATCTGCACATCCTCTGCAGGCTGGCGGGCGGCTGCTCCCTGGGAACGCCCTCGGGAAGGCGTTCGGAGGGGCAGAGCCCTCCGTGCCCGAGCGGGGCCAGCGAGCCGGGGGCTGGCAGCCGGCAGCGCTTCACCCGGACCCTGGCACACACCCCTGGCTGCGTCGCTGTGCCAGTCTCAGCACTGTGGATGGATTCTGGGACTGCTGCAGGGTCACTAGTGCGTGGGAAAGCGAGTGCATAACTGTAAGTCCGCTGGCAGAGCAGAGCTGCCGCCATGGGGCCCGTGCCCGCGCTCAGCAGGGGTTTACACGCGTGGCTCCCGTGGGTGCTGTCCTCCTGCGCGGGGTCTGTGACCGGCTGGGTTTTCAGTGCTGGGCATCAGTTGCTGGCAGACGGGTCCAGGCAGTGCTGAAAACCACAAACTGCAGCTCCAGACGGGAGGTGGGAGCTCAGGGACCTGGCACGGGCGTTCTGAAGGGCGGTGGGAACTGCAGGCTGGATTTGGAGCTGCGCAAGAGCTGGATTTTATTCTCCGCTCCGCTTCAGAGCGGACAGCGGGCAGTGTGTTCTGCGGCAGTTGTGGACACTGTGTTTGCAGGTGGTGCCTTCGCCTGTCACCAGCCAAGGGCATGTTGGAGATGCTCCTTCCTTCCTTCTTTCTTTAGAAGCAATCCTCCCATGTTGTCCTTGTGCCTCTGCAGAGGGGTTTCGGGATTCGGGGGCCTGTCTGGGCTCCCCCGGCCTTTGTACTCGGGGTTCAGCTGACTCTGTCCCGGATAGACGAGCTCTCGAGCACGGAGGCTGGGTCTGCCCGCACAGTCCACGCTGAGAGCAGTTCTCCAGGAGGGTGTTCAGGCTGAGCTGAGTTATTCTGGTCTGCTCCCTGTGTGTGTGGGACCCTTCCCTGGCTCCATCCCTCCCACCTCCTCTCTCTGCTGAGTCCTCCCTTCCTCTCTCACCTTAGGTAGCATGAAAGGCACTGGTGGGTAGAAATGTTGCCCGTTGGGCTGCTGGCTTGTGCAGGCAGGCTTTGCAGCCGCTGTGAGGGACCACCGGTCCCACGGTGAGCTCTTGCTGCTGTGCTGTGCCGATCCACCTGGGGAGAAGTCTCCTTCTTAAGGGCTGCCTGTGGAGAGGGTCAGGTCCTGGGTCCTCCTCGGACAACTCGGATCAATCTTCTACTCCAACAAAGGTCCTGTCATTTGCTCCAGGTGTCAGATCTTGGCACTTTGAGCTCTCTTCTCTTTTATTGTCTGCCCTGTTGAGGGACAGAAGTGGACGCCCCTGTGCTCTTACTAAGGTCTGCTCTTTTGGCCTGCTAATGGCTTTGATCTCCTCGCTCTGCTCGCGATGACGACGGGCAGCAGGTCCCCTGCAAGGCTTGGCAGGGCTGGCAGCGGGGACCGGCCACCCCGGGCAGGCAGGTCCTGCTTCCTGCCTTGGAGAATGGCTGTGGGTGAGCCAGCACATTGGGAGCGAGGGGGATCTCCATCCAGACCTGCTCCAAAGTAACGTTTCTTTCATGTAGCTCCTCAAGGCTCTCCCCTACCACCATGTCCTCGATCAAAAGCTCTGGGTGCTGCTGTGCAGGGAGCCAGGCACTTCCCCGGAGGTGCTGCGTCACTGGGAGCCGGGGGTCCTGCTCGGTCCCAGCCCTCCCCAGGCTCTGCGCAGAGGGACAGCAGGATGGTGGAGCATTGCTCTTCCCAGGAGGTTGGCTGCTCCTGGCCTCGCTGGCCACCTGACAATTATTCAGTGTTGAAACACAGGACTGAAACCATTCTTGTTTAATCCTAGATTAAAACAAGCATGGACTCCTGCTTTTAGGAGATGACCTGTCTGCTCACCAGCCCGTACCGTCTGGGATCCCCAGGAGGTGCGGGAGGCTGCCGTGTGGGTGCTCTTGCTGTGCCTTGGCTCCTGGGGGCTGGGTTAGTCCTGGTCGCTGCGTCTGCTCTGCTCGGTAACGCCGGCGATGACGACCCGTTGCTGGGTGTGACAGCGAAGGGATTTTCAAGGCTTTCCCATGTCCCCGCTCCGGACAGATGAGGCATGCGGTAGGGCAAGCGGTGAGGAGGCGTGCGTGGAGCGAGGTCCCGCAGCAGCGGGTGGACGAAGCGTGGCAGTGCCGTGGCCTTGGCTGACCCCGTGCTGGCGTGTTCCTGCCACCAAAGGCACCGGCTGCCCTTGGCCTGCGTCCAGCCCGTCTGCAGCTTGGCCTGCTGTCACCTTCGGCAGGGGTGAGAGCCCCTTGCCCGCGCAGAAGCTCAGGGCAGAGGCAAAGGGGAAGTTGGCTGGAGGGGGGCTCTGAGCACGCTGCATCCCTCGGTTAAACGAGGGCTAATTCATCCCGCAGCGACTGTTTCATCTTGGTGCTCCCACTTCCCCTCTGCTGTGGGCTCGTGCCTTCTGCCACCAGCTAAGAAAACAGTAGTCAGGTTTTCCCGGAATGTTTTTGCATCTGGAGCCGTGAGACTTTCTCGGCAGCAGAAGATGTTTCCTCCCGCCTCTGTACCCCTGGTTCGCCAAGCCGTGGCCCCGGGGTGAGGAAGCAGGATGGGTTTGGCCCTGTGCGAGCCTCAGAGCTGCTGGGTCCTGGCACTGCCGAGCACTGGGGCTGGCGGGCGAGTCCTGCCTCCATCATCTCTCCTCTCCTTTCCTCTAGGCCAGCTGAAGCTGTCCATCGAGGTGCAGGGCCGGGTCCTGGTGCTGCATGGTGAGTATCTCCCTGGGGAGCACAGCGAAGTGGCCCCAGAGCCGTGGTGGGCTCGTGATGGGGACAGCGCTCCCGTGCCCTTCTGTCAAGCCCTTTGGAGCTGCCTGGCCGCTCTGTGGTACGGTGGTGCGACTCGGGGCACTTTGGTTTAGAGGCCAAACCAAAATTGTGGAGACCTTCATTTCCGGGTGACCATAGTGTGTTTTGCATCTTCTTGTATTAAGTTTTTTGCTTTAACTCCATGAGAAGAGAAAAAAAGACAAATATAATTTGGAAAAGAAAATCTGAAATTCTTTCTCTCCTCTGAAATGTCTTTTACATTGGCCAAAACCATTTGCCAGATTTGCCAGGATTTCCAAATGGTTCGGTTACCTCCAAATGCTGCATTTTTTTTAGCTCCAGAAATACAAAATTGTTTCTGCTGGTCCAGGCTGGGGTGGTTGCCCCTCACACCACGGCATGTCCCACTGGGGGCAAGAGATGCTGCTCTTTCTCTGGGGCCTCAGACCTGGCCACCACTGCTGGGTACTGGGGCAGGAAGGTGATGCAGCACCTGGGAAAGCGGCTCCGTCGCAGCCGTGAGGCAGGTCCAAGGAAGTAGCACTGCAGCTTTACTGGCGTGTGTTTGGAAGGTCAGAGTGGGTGTCAGGACTAGCTCTTTTCTTTAGGTGCCGCCTCTCCGGAGACACTTGGGGGGCCCCTTAGGATTGCTCCTCCAGTGAAGGATGTGTGTGTATTGGTCTCCTGGCACAGAGCTCTTTCTACCAGGGTCTCATCAGGGCTTCGTGATACGTTAGTGGTTAAAGAATCAAGGAAAAAGCTGAGAGTTTGAAATGGTCGGAGTGAAAATCCCCTCCCTGTGAGCGGAGCAGGCTCATTGCTGCCCTGGACTTGGGCTCTGTAGGGTGAAAGGAAGCAGGGCCCCGGGACTCCCAGCGCTGTCGGGGAAAGCACCCCTGTCCCAGAGACCTGCCTGGCAGGGCAGGAGGGGTAGAGAAGACTTTCTCTTGAGCAACACCTTGCAGCCCAGCCTCTCCCCTGCCTGGTTGTAAGGAAATGGGGGCAGAGGGTGGCCCGAGCCCGGTGAGGCTGAGCCACACGCAGCCCCTGTTCTCCACTCCGCAGCCACGACAGCTCGCTGCCCTTTTCCAGCGGTGCAGGCAAGCTCTGTGAAAAAACAGCAGCAGGGAAATGTGGTTGTCTGGCTCCCTCCAAGCTGTGTGTGGTTGTGAGAGTCTGGCACAGGCCTTACCCCACATCCCTCCATTTGGAGCAGCCCCAGCATGAGCTGGGTGCGGGTCACTGTCTGGTGCTGATGCCGTCTCCAAAAGAGGGGCTGGGGAGAGGGAGATGGTTCAGCAAAGAGGTGAGGGTCACTGAGGTCCGGGACCTGATGTCCTGCTGTGTACGCTGGATGTTCAGGGTAGTCACTGTGAGCACGAGGAGGCTGGGTGAAGCGAGATGATCTGTCTTTTTCATTCTCCACACCAACATCTTTAAACCCCAAGCAGGTCTGGCCTGAGCAGGAAGCTTAGTGGAGCCTGTCATGGAAGAACCTTGCAAACTGCTTCGCAGAGCACCGGAGGGTCTTGCAGAGCCCCTTTCCCCTTGTGCACTGGGGTTTCTTGTCAGATTGACCGTGCTTTTTAGGAACACGTATGTGTGTCTGACTAAGGCAAGGTCACTGCTGCCTTGCTGGGCGTGTTAGGAGTGAGCTTAGCCCTGCTCCGACAGCCCGTCCCGGGCTATCCGGACTCTGCTGCACAGAGGCTGCCTCCAGCCACGCTGCTGGGAAGCACACGGCTCCCGGCTGTCAGCAGCGGTGCGATGCCGAGTCCCTGCTGCCGGGCTGCCATCGGGACGCGGCCGTTGATATTTAATGTGATGATACATTTGGCTCCGGGGCAGGGAGCCCAGAACTGTGTGAAGTCAGGCAAACAAAAAGCAATTTGCCATCCGGACGCTGAACTGCATCTGCTGCCAACCTCACCCACAGACGCTTGTATTTATAGCATGGTTGTGTTAAAGAAAAAAATATCATTAACACCTTCACCTGGTGGTGGGTGCCCAGTGAGACCAGGCTGCCGGGGAGATGTGCGCTGGATCCTTGCAGGGTTGGAGATGGGTTCGGCCCTGCGAGGACGGGGCACTTTGTGGTGTAGGAGGATGCCTTCCCTGCCGCTTTGGGGCTTGACTGTTTCACTTCTTTTCCAGTCATGGAAGCAAAAGGTCTGATAGGAAAGGAGTACCGGACATGTGACTCCTATGTGAAGGTGGGTTCTCCTGGGGCTTTGCTCGGGGAGCTTTGGCTTTCTTGGGGCTCTTGGGGTTGACTCTTCCAAGCATGCTCTGGGCTGCCTGTTCTTTCCCTTTCCTCCTCTGTCCTGCTCTGGCTGAGCACCCACAGCATGCAGGAAGGTGGCTGCTCTCTTGCTCAGTGCTGGAGGGCTCACGGGTTTTGTTGGTGTGGTGTCTGCATGGAGCCAGGGAAGTGGAGGATGGGACCCTGCGAAGGGCTGTGTCAACCGTTCATTGCAAGAGCATCCCACGGGCTGGGGGGGAGGAGCGTGTGGCCAGCACAGCCAGGGCTCTGGGCTCTCCTGGAGGTCCCCTTGGCAGGCTGCTCCCACCGCGGTGTGCACAGCGCAGGGAGCATCTCCCCTGCGTGGGGGCTGCAGGTCGAAGACCAGCCAGCAACGTTCACCTGCCTCAGTCCTTGATTCTTCTGCTCTTTTCCCTCCCTCCCCTGCCCCGAGGAGTTTTGTAACACCATTACGTGACACGCATAGGGTAAAGTGATCTAAACCACCCGTTAGCGCGGGCTCAGCTGGATCTTTGAGGCTTAGCCGTCCATAAAAGTGGCTGTGCTGGTCTCCTGCCACGGCAGCGGCAGAGCTGGCAGCCGTGTGCCAGTGCTTGCTTTGAGAGTGCTAACACGCTGCTTGTTTTCCTCCGTAAAGATGTCGATCGTGCCAGATGCTGACTGGAAATGCAGGCAAAAGACGAAGACGGTGCCAGACAGCAAAAATCCTGTCTTCCACGAGCACTTTCTCTTGTGAGTATGCCAGGGCAGAGGTAGCTCTGACCCATCTGTTAGCAGCGTGGTCACACTGAGCGGTGGGGGACCCACGTGGCCGCTGTCCTGGGGCACCCTCTCGAAGCCAAGACCCCGTGTTCGCTTTTGCATTATGATCTGTAATAAACACGCATCATGCATGAGCAGGTCTGCTGCTGAGATGAGGAGTGACAGACGTTATTCTGCTGTTTTTCATAGCTGAAATGCCTTGAACTTTTGGGCAGAGCTCTGCGGAGGCTCACAAAGCTGTCAGCACACAGCATGGCAGCAGCACTCCCGCACAGTTGGACTTTCTTGCTGGGCAGGAGTTGGGCAAACACACTCCATTTCCTAGACCTTGCGCCTGCAGTAGTATGGGCATCGGTATGAGTGAGGAAGGTAAAAGGATTTCCTGTGGCTACGGCGTGTCTCTGCATGGGAGAGGAGCTGTACGGCTCGTTGTGTTTCGCAGAGCTTGTCCTTGCCAGCTGACCACTCTGTGTCAGCCCTCTGTCCCCACGCAGCATTTAGTCTGACACAGGATGGTTGTTTCAGAGCATGAAATGTGGCTTGTTCCATGCATTTACCCTTTGCTGTTGGATGTGTGTGTCTCTGAAAGATTGTTTTTTCCCCTTAAGGCACCTGAGCGGTGTCCCCAGTGCCTGCCCAGGACAGGTCGCATCCCTTTGCGGTTGTCTGTCGGGAAGGGGTGAATGAGTGCGCCAGTGGCTGCTATGAGGAGGGGGTCGTTTGGGGTGATGCTGCAGTGCTCCGTGCAGAGGATGGAGGAGAAGACCTGGCTCTGAGGAAGGCGAGGGGGCTGTGGCTGCGAGGGCAGCCCCTTGCTGAGCGCTCCTGGGGAAGCTCACGGGCTGTCCCTTCTGCTTGTTACAGCCCAGTGCAAGAGGAGGACGAGCAGAAACGTCTGCTGGTCACGGTCTGGAACCGAGAGAGAAATTCCAGGTAAGGGGCTGCCATCCTGCTGTACAATGCCTTTCAGGAGGGGCTGGCATGGCAGCGAGCCTGCCATCTACTCTGGCCACCCCACGTGAGCTCCCCCAGCACCCGGGGCCTCGAGGGCTGCCCCTGGCCTCGGGGCTGCCCTGCCCGGAGGCTGCAGGTCGGTGAAAGGGGGGAGCCGAGCAGCGGGGCTGGGACTGGGGCCTGCTGGCGGGGTCGTTCTCCTGGGCAGCCCGTACTGGTGAGCACCGTGCTCCGTGCCAGCTGGCGGTGAGGAAATCCTGCCCTTGCCGCTCCCTGTCCGCCTTGCTGCTGCTTGGTAGCCATCAGCGGGCCAGCGTTTAAAACTGCTGCTGCTGCTCATGCCTGCACCGCTGGCTAAAGGCCGAGTGGGGCTGGAGCGTGGCTCTGGGCTGAGGACCTTCCCTACCTCTGGTGGCCATGCAGTGAGGGGAAAAGTCCAGCAACAAGGAGTCTTGCACCTTGAGGGCTGTGCTGCCTGCTCAGGCGTCTGCCTCCTCAGCCAACTCCTGCCAGTGGTGGGTGGGCTGGAGATGACCAGGATGCTTCAGCCCAGTTCATCCTTGTCCCTGCTGCAGCCAGGCTGCGTGGTTACACCATGCTTGCTCAAAGCATGGCGAGGGAGGCACATCCTGGGCTGCGCCTGGCTCCTGGCGTGGGCAGGGAGGTTTGCGAGGTCCCCGCAAAGGGGTGCGTGTGGGGAGCTGCTCTCCGGGGAGTTACCAGCAAGAGTGTTCTGACGGTCTCTGGCTCTTCTGCAGACAGAGCGAGCTGATCGGCTGCATGAGCTTCGGCGTGAAGTCCCTCCTGACCCTGGACAAGGTACCTCCGTGCCGGCGTGCAGCGTGTGGGGCTGGGGTCCGACTCTCTCGGGTCACTGGGTGGATGTGGTGCACCCTCGGGGCAGCAGCAGGCTTCTCCCACCGTGGGACAAAGGTGCTTGGAAGGTGCCCGGGGAGTCCCCATGTCCCATTCCCGGGGATGTGTGATGGTGGGGACGCACTCCGAGGAGGAGGAATCTGCCTGGTTCCCTGTGTTCAGCAGCCAGAGCTTCAGCAGCTGAGGTGGTGGTGGGGAGAGGGCGAATGCAGAGGTCTCGGGCTGTGCCAGAATCCAGCCCGTCTGCTGCGGGTTTGGTCGCAGGACTGGTGCTGCTGCCCCAGCCTGGCTGCTGCTTGCTAACACAGCTTGCACATCAGCTGGGTTTGCCTTTCTGAAGAACCCTGCGAGGCTGCTGCTGGGAACGACTCCTGCCGACCCCCTGAAACACAGAACCGTTTCATCCCTGCTGCCGGTGGTTGGGGATTTCGTCCCTGGATGGCCCTGGTCTGGTGTCGGCACGTCAGAGTATCTCAGCGGGCTCGCAGGCGTTTGTGAAGGTGTTAATGCACCACCTAAGGGGTGGAAATTTACTCCCTAGCAAGAGGTTAGGGAGGAGCTATTTGTGGCAGTGACCTGAGAAGAGGGTAAGAGGAAGCTTGAGCGCGGCCTCCTCTGGAGTTTGGACAAGGGAGATGTCGCTTTTTTATAACAGTGAGGATAATTAGGCAGAGCGGCTCTAAACCGCAGCTCTCCCCAGGAAAAGCCTCTTCTCTGGTCATATTTGGCCTGCCCAGATGTGTTCCCTCCTTGTCGGATTTTGGCAGTGAGTTTCACAAGGTGTGATTGCATGTGGAGAGGATGGAGGGTTCATGTGTGTAGCATCCACGCACAGCATCCTGCTCTGGCAGGGATGGGAGGAGGCTGCTGGAGGTTTGTGGTCCACCGGGGAGCTCAGCTGGGGTTGAGATGGGCTGGTCTTGTCTTCTGGGTGCTGCATGCTGCTGCTGAACATCATCCCTTATCCTCAGTTTCCTCATGGTGGATTTAAAATACTCATTTTAAAACGGGCCCCTTCCTCTGGCTGTTGGAAACGTGGTTCCTGCAACCTCAGCTGGCTCCTGGGCTTGGTCCAGGGTGGTTGGTCCCTCTGGCTTCTGCTGGCTGCCCAGGGAGCGGTGGAGACAGCAGCAGCTCCCTAGAAGAGAGGTGAGCGATTGCCAAGGCCACCTCTGTCCCCTTCGCTGCCCTGGCCACGCGGGTGTGGGGCAGGGGCAAAGGGACCCGTGCTGCGGAGCACCCAGCGCTGCTGAGGGCTGGTCTGGGCATCCTCCTCTGGTGCTGAGGCTGGAGCCGTGTGCTGCCCGCGAGCCTGCTGGCCACTACCAACGCGATACGGACAGTTTTTCTGGAGACTGGCTGGTTTTCTGCACCTTGTCTGCCTCTAAAAACCTAGAAGCTTGTTACTTGATGCTTGGTCCTTCCTTGCAGGGGGGATGGAGTTTTAGCTGTTGCTGTGTCCTAAGAGAAGGGCTCATCGCTGTGCCTCCATGTGCAAACATGTCTGGGCAACCTCTGTGTACTGACCTGGGGCAGCTCCTGCTATGGGACCCCTCTGGGGCTGTGGGAAACCAGACTGGGTTAAATGGGGATGAGTGTCTGCCCCTGCATCGACAGCTTCTTCCCTCCCACCCAGGAGATCAGCGGCTGGTACTATCTCCTCGGGGAGGACCTGGGCAGGACGAAGCACCTGAAGGTGGCTGCGCGGCGGCTGAAGCAGGGCAGAGGTGCGTCTGCCCACTGGGACGTCCCAGGGAGCGTTGGCAAGGTTTGGAAGAGGAGTCAGCCTCGTGTCTGCCCCTGTGCTGGCGAGGAGCAGCCCCCAGCCCCATGGCACCTATGCCCCTATGGGCACTGCTCAGCGCTGTGATGCTCAGTGGGCACCGGGATCCCGAAAGACCCCTGTGGGGGGGGATGCTGACTGGTTCAGCAGGCTCTGCACAGGCACCAAGCTCTCCCCTTCAGCCCTCGCTCCTGCTTATCTGTGGCTGGCTGGGGCTCTGTGAGGACCCCAGCGTTGCAGCCATGTCTCTCCCTCTTCTGTTTTTTCAAAAAAAATGTCTCTTATCTTTTATGGGTGTAACAAGTTCAAGCCATCTTTTGGTTGGCCTTTCGTCATGCTCATTCCTGCCTCTTGGACTTGGGGCTGATCCCATCGCTGGGCTCTGTTTGGCTGCTGGGGTCTGTGCAGGGTGGTGGGCAGCTTGTTCTCCTGCCTTGGTCCTGCTGTGCTGCCAGGGGGTGCAGAGGAGGCCAGGCTGGTGCCGAGCAGGGCTGCCTCAGCCTGGAGGAGATGTGCCCATGACATGTAAAGATCTTATATATAGCGTGCAGATGCAATGTGAAGGGAGAGAGGGATTGTGAGGAGACGTGTGCTGTTGGGCTGATGTGGTCTTTCCTTTTTTTTTGTTTTTTTTTTTTTTTGTTTTTCCTTAGAACCGATGCTGGGAA
>Ga0065711_1050428_pt1 | contig 10845 bp, 6 predicted proteins | sample Hoacrofraction12_FD_59098 | JGI IMG/M metagenome (GOLD analysis project Ga0065711, IMG submission 59098) | Hoatzin crop microbial communities from Cojedes, Venezuela - Epithelial fraction 12 v2 (version 2) | ecosystem: Host-associated > Birds > Digestive system > Esophagus > Crop | place... | reverse complement strand
CCAGGTCCCTCTCCGCAGAGCTGCTCTCCAGCAGGTCCACCCCAAGCCTGTACTGGTGCATGAGGTTGTTCCTCCCCAGGTGCAGGACCCTGCACTTGCCCTTGTTGAACCTCATCAGGTTCCTCTCTGAAACAAAAACATTTCTAACCTTGACATGCGGGGGCTTAAGATAGTAACTTAAAACATTTCTCCATACTTGGAGGTACAAAGCCTTCTCTTTAAATGTATAGTTGATTTTAATCTGTGTGCTTTAAACTGGACAGAAACCTATGAGTGGGTAAAGGCCAAAGCTGATTAGGAGACAGGTGACTTGTCCAGCCCAGAGGGGCTATGTTTTGATGACAGAATACGTCTGCTGCATCCCCAGCCACAGAAGTCTACTACTTGGCACAGCCAAATAAGACCTGCATAGTAGTCGAGTGATTGGGTTTGTCGATCACACTGCATGGATCTGGGCTTTCAGCCATCTGAATATGGCTGAAAAGGCATCCTCCAACCTTTTCCAGGAGCTCTGGTCTCAGTGCCAGCGGGTGGCGTGTCACCAAAAAGGGGTGAACAGGATTGTGATTTGGGAGAATGAAATTAGCTTTCAAATATTTATCCAGCATCTCTCTTTTTAATTGCCTTAAGGCAATTGCTAGTGGGGCATGTCTGCTCTGCTGCGGGGAGGATGCCTGAAGCAGCGTCTGAATGTTAAGGGACCTGTGATAGTCAATGGAGTTGTGGCTTTACACCCTGCAGTGACAAGGACAGGTCTCTTTCATGGGGGCAGCGGCAGTGCAAAGATATCTGAGGGAGAAGGTGCCCGGAGGTCTTATCAGTGCAAGTTAAACGCGCGCGCCGTTCGGTGACGAACTGTGAACTCGGTGACATTAGGCAGCAGAGAGCTTCCCCATCCCTTAGTCCAGCTTTGCCCTGGTGGGACGGACCAGGAGTCCCTCGACCAAGACCTTCCGGCTGCTTTCTCTGTGCGTGTGAGCAGCCCATCCTGGGCAACATCAATGCGATTCCACAGCGCGTATTTTTCAAGGACACGTACTGTGATGACACGTGTCACCCAGTGTCATCTACGCCTGAAAAAATATGGCATTCAGGAGTAAACACTTGGCAGAAACAACAGCACGGACTCAAATTTAGACAGGAATAATTTATGCTGTGCAGACCCCGGCTTGCGGGAAGGGGTCACGCTCTCTGGAAGGCAGGGAGGGAAATGTGTTGCTAATTTTGCTAGACAACTTCTGCCCTGCCTTCCTTTTCATTTTGTAGTTGCCAGCCTCCCTGGTTGCTCTTAAAATAGAAACATCTGACGCCTTGTTTAACTTCTTCTGGGGGCCTGCGGGGAGGAGGAGGAGGAGGGGGAGAAGGAGGAGGAGAAGGAGGAAGAGGAGGAGGAGGAGGGGAGAAATCCCCTCTCTGTGCTGTGTCACTCAGCCTGTTCCAGGCAGCCCTACTGCGAATGGTATCCCAGTGTTCCACCTGCCCCCAGCTCCACAACCCCCTCTCCTCTCTCCTTTTCCTGCCCCAACTTTGTGCCAGGTTGGGGACTTCCCTGCCATCGTTCCACTGTCTGACATCGCCCTGCTGACACCGGTCTCGCTACTGTCGGAGGCACGGAGCTGGTGACAGCTGCCATGTAAAGGGGGGACTTCCTCGTGCCAGGCGGGCAGGCAACCCGTGCCAGCAGCGGGGGGAGAAGCTCGAAATGGAGAAGGGGTATCTCAGCGTGGTCAAAGCGGAGCTCTCCTTGCGTTTCAATGAGCCCCTTATTGCTGCCCACTTGTCTGTGGATAATCTCCCTATCTGGTGTCAGCTCCAAGCAGGATGGCTTGGTCATGTTGCCATGCTACTGAGCACACTGAATTAGCTGTGAGGGGAGGCAGATTGTGCCTCCAAATAGCTCGAGTGCTTCCCAATCCCCATACGATTACCTCACACGAGCAAGAACTTCTTCACTCTGAGGGTGATGGAATACTGAACAGGTTGCCCAGAGAGGTTGTGGAGTTTCCTTCTCTGGAGATATTCAAAACCTGCCTGGACAAGGTCTGGTGCAGCCTGCTCTAGGTGACCCGTTGGACCAGATGATCCCCAGAGGTCCCTTCCAACCCCGAACATTCTGTGATTCTGTGACCCATGTAATGACTGGGCTTCTCCTTATTCCTCTCTCCCGCAATGGATGTCCTTTCCCCTCAGTACAGGTAAGAAACCCAGCTTGATCTTTGCTTTTCTGAGGGAAATACATAGAGAAAGCCTGCAGGAGGCTCCATGAGATGTCCTCATGAGGCAGGTTTTTTCCATCCTTTCTCTGGGGAATATGCAGGCAACTCTCAGAGGCACAGAGCCCTCAGTGGTGAAGCACTTGGGTGCTCTTTCTGAGCCCAAAGCGGCAGCACATCTCTCCCTTGAGGAGACACATGTACACTTGAGCACAGTGGAGGAGCTTCAGCCCATGGAACCGTAGGTAGGTACGTGCTCACCTCCCCTGTAGTCACGTTGCAGTTGCCTCTGCCCCATGCTGTTTGTCCTGGGGAGAACCATGGGGCAGTTCTCCAGAGAAGACACCTTGCTCCGTAGGTGATCTGGAGGCTGGTTTTTTTTGCAAGGGGTTGTAACACAGCCATGACGTCATTGGGCTAAATTCTGTCCAAGCCACGTCCTACATAATTTTCTAGTTCTTGTTACCCTGCCAGCTGGAAAGTTGTCCTGTCTTCTAAAATCCTCAATTACAAAGCAATGGGGAATGTAACGGAGCACAGAAAATGCTTGTGAGAAATGCATACAGATAAAAAAAAAAGAAAACTTTCCTGGCAGAAACCCCCTGAAGTCTGGAGATATAAGAAATTTCTCTCCTCAGCTTCTTTCTCTTTTTGTTGTTTAACAAACTGTTCACAACCTCATGTTTTGTCTCAAGCTGAAAAGTCTGGTCAGGCCTTGGGAATGTAGTCTCTTTGTGCACGTTGCTTCTCTGTTTTCTCATGGATTTGTAATGAGGGCAGAGGAACAGGAGACAAATATGAAGGTCCAGCCCCAATTGTATTCCCACCGCTCGCCTAAGAACAACCTCAGTTTTGCAAGAATTAAGCGGGATCTCTGCAGTCGCAGGAATGTTGGTGCATTACAATGGAGACCCGTAAAGCACTTAGACTTTCTAGGACTGAAATAGCCAGCAGGCTTCCAACTACTTCAAAACCAAAGTGACATCAGAAATCTCTAACTAGATGTGACAATGGCAGAAGTATGTCACAAGTCTATCATAGCTCTACTCCAGGACTACAAACATAGTTGGGCCATCTGGCACCTGAAAGTAGGAAGTTTCAATTGGATTTTAATGATGCATTGCACAGTCTGATACCACCACAACTCCAAGGAAACCCACTCTGCTTACACCTTGAAAACCGCAGCCTTCGCTAAATCCCAAAGTGTGGAGCAAATCTGCTCTTTCTTTTCAAAGGGCTGTCAAGCACTTTGCTATTTAGAAAAAAAAAAAAAAGACAATAAAAGCAAATGTCTTGGGTTTGCCATTTCAGCTTCACAAAGGAGGCAGCAATTAGGCGACAGGTGTGTAAATTCCCCAGCCACACTGCTGAACACAAAACAAACGCTGATTTGAGTCTGTTCTTGGAAATCCTTTACCAACCCATCTCCTAGAAGGAAGTGATCACACTAAACCCATTATTTCCTCCTGAGCTCTGAAAAAAATTTTGTTTTCCTCATTTGTTTCTCCAGAGAAATTGAAAGGTTTGGAGATTGAAAACATAATGATGGCTCTTAAAAGAAACTGACTTCTATAATTAGAGACTAACACAAGAGAGAGGAGAGATGAATGATGGTAGCTAGCAAGGTTTGCCACTCCCTTCAGGCTTTGTGGTATTCCAGCTTGAAACAGCTGTAAATCATTTCTACCTCTCATCTATTAAAAGCGTTGTCTGTGGGTCCCAGTGCGGCGTGCATGGCTTGCACAGGTCCCTTTCACTCCTTCCTGGCATCACCTGGGTAGAGTGATAAAGTCCTAAATAGCTGCAGTAAATTATTAATCACATGTGCTGTTTAACTAGCTACCACATGGTTTTCACCTTCTAAACTGGAGCCAGCTCGATTTTTTTCTTCAGGATGAAAAATCCATGGATTTTTCTGGATGCAGCTGTGTGGGTTTCTCTGCAGCTTTTACTATGTGTTTGTTAAAGAAGGCTAAAAAAATGGCTCTGTCCGTCTCTGTCTTCTGTACCTGTTGCAGCTTATCATAGAATCATAGAATGCTTTGAGTTGGAAGTGACCTTTAGAGGTCATCTAGCCCAACTCCCCTGCAGTGAGCAGGGACATCTTCAACTAGACCAGGTTGCTCAGAGCCCTGTCCAACCTGGCCTTGAATGTTTCCAGGGATGGGGCCTCCACTGCCTCTCTGGGCAACCTGTGCCAGTGTTTCACCACCCTCATGGTAAAAAATTTCTTCCTTATATCAAGTCTAAATCTACCCTCCCTTAGCTTAAAGCCATTACTCCTTGTCCTATCACAACAAGCCTTGATAAAAAGATTTTCCCCATCTTTCCTATAGGTCCCCTTCAGGTACTGCAAGCCTGCAATAAGCCTGCAACCCTGCAGCCTTCTCTTCTCCAGGCTGAACAACCCCAACTCTCTCAGCCTTTCCTCATAAAAGAGGTGTTCCATCCCTCCAATCATCTTTGTGGCCCTCCTCTGGACCCGCTCCAACAGGTCCATGTCTTTCCTGTGCTCAGGGCTCCAGAGCTGGATGCAGGACTCCAGGTGAAGTCTCACCAGAGTAGATTCTTCTCATCAAGCAAATTCAATTTGCCTGAATCACAAAGACCACACTGGTGCACATTATTTTGAGGAAGTCTCACCAGGTGTCACTGCAAGGACCGGAGCTGTGCCTGGCCACTACCATCTCACCTGAGCTGTGATCCCTGAGCTGGGTTTGGGGGCGAGACAGACCGGGTCTGAAATCTGAGCCACCAAATGTCTCTGCCTAATAGGAGGGATGGAGGTGAACAGGCTGTGAAATGAGAATCGTGTTGTCTGGGTGGAGGGGGAACTGCAGGTGACCATCCCCAGTCCAGTTGTATGGCCAATCCCACCTTCACTGGTGGGTAGACCTTGCTGCTGGACACATGCTGAGCAGTTGTGAAATGCAGTGATTAGCTGCAGGGTTAAAACCTTCTCATGGCAAGGAACCACTGCCTGAAAGTTTTGTAGCTGAGGTGGGGAGACATTACCCCTTGCTCCCTCCCTGCCCGGGGACCTCAACCCTACTCTGCACTGTCAGATTTGGCGTCATCAAACTCTTGGTGCATTTGGTCTGTCAAAGAATCAACCAGGCTCCATACTGCCAGGCTGACGTTCTTCTTGAGCAGTGAAATTCAAAAGGAAACAATTCAAATTAGAGCTACTGCATGATGTTCCTTGTCTGGTTGTTCATCGGCTGCGCTGGTGTAAGCCCCTGAGCCATAATGTAGGCAGTGCGCACAAATGGACAGAGGAGAGTGAAAATAAAGCTACCCCTGCTGCCGTTCATGTCACCTCCAAAAGTCCTTGACAGTCAGTAGCTCTCTAGGAACACCAGGCTGTGGAGGATACAGGACACCCAAAATATGCCTTGCTCATGGCTTGTTTCTTGGTTGGGTTGGATTTTGGTTTTGGGTTTTTTTGGGGGGGGTGAGGGGAGTTGTTTTGATTTTTTAGGGGAAGAGAAATATTTTCCTTCTTTTAGAAACCTCCTGTTATTTTGGTTTCCCCCCCCAGCCTTGAGCTCTTAACCTTGGCAATGATTGATACACGTATATTTTAAGTGCATCAATCAGCATTTCAATCAGCTGAGCATGAAGCCTGAGATGACAGCTCTTTCTGCTATGGTTGGTATGTGCAATTGGAGTCTGCTTTGCCTTTCATTTTTGTCTGACAATGAAGAGGTGAAATAACTCACTATATATTTAACTTTACGAATGCTCACAGGCTACATCACTGTGGCTGCATGGTGACCTGGCTGCACCGTGCCCTTACAGATGTTTATGGAAAGGGACAAAAGCAAATGCTAAATTTAAGACCAATCAAGTTGGTAAACACAGTATCGTTATGATTTTGCAAAAGAAGAATCAATAGTGTATTAAGTGTGTACACAGGAGTGTCTTGTGTAAAGCCTGTAATGGCCTTAAACTGTGTCAGTGTAGATACAGGTTACGTGTTAGGGAATTCTGCCTGAACAGACCACCTAGGAAATCTCCATTGGTGCAGATTTTTAAGACCATTTGAGAAGGGCATTCACCAGAAATGACATAAATATGTTTAATTGTTCCATGGACAAAATGACCATTCCAGCCCATTTTCCATAACTCCCTACACTATTGCTTAAACCAGAAACTTCTCTTTTCCAAGGCAAGATGATAAGGTGATAGCTAGATACAGACAGAACCTTCTGTAAGACAAACTGGTTTATTTGCAAAGTAATAGTAAGAACTCAGGCTCAGAAATTCTTCTTCAGGTGTGAAATGGTGACAGCTTACTTCAGAGCCGGGAGACTTAAATACATCCACAAATTTAAACTTGTAGCTTTGTTGGGTAGCTGTTGATACAGTTTTATGGGACATCACAGTCCTCCCCAGCTGTACATTCCAGGGGATGTAAATGAATTATCTGCTTCCCCAGCGATTACTTATTGCTTTTCTTTCTCCTGCTAACAGCCCTTCTTCTCCACTGATATTAGCGACATCATCTTTTGGATGTGGTCCATCTGCTATCTATCTAGCATATAGCTGCAGCAACCTACTGCCGATATGAAGTTAGGGATGGAGCACCTCCACCACACATTTAAGGCTAGCATTCTGGTCCCCTCAAGCCAGGAGTCTGGCTTCATGCACTGATCCCTCTGAAATGCTGCCTGTCCGAGGGCATGCACCCACTCCGCAGGTGGAGGGTCTCTGGTCCATCTTCTGCACAAGGGTAGCATATTCCTGACAGTTGTCTGCCCAGCCATCAATGGTGGAGACCTTCAGCGATGGAGGAACCACAGCTTTCTCAGACAATCTTTTCCAGTACTTCCTTATCTTCAGTTTTAGAAAGTATTCTGTGCCCTAATGTCTAACTTTTCACTTTTGCCATTAAATAATTTTGTTCTAGACATGGCTACCCTCGTCTGACCTCTCCCTGTTTGGTCCATCCATCTTACAGCTTCTGTCTGAAGTACTGTTGCCCAAATCATGCCGTCCAATCCCACTGAGTGCTTTGAGAGAAGATCATCAAGCAGAGCAGAGCAGAGCAGAATTGTCTTGTGTTTTCAAATTGGGAGGTTTGTGTTTACATGTTCAGTACAAGACTTACCTTTTCTACAACAAGAAGATATTGTCGAGTTATGCTCAGCCTGTAGCCCGCTTCCCCAAAATTCCTCCTGACCTGGTAATTCCCTGGTGCGACTATGTGAAGTTCTTTTTTGCTGTGCAGTGCAGAACTTTGTATTTGACTAGTCAAAACCAAGTCATACTGTTTTGCAGGGGATTTCTTCAATTGCTTTTTTTGTAATTCTTAATCTATGCACTAACTTACATGCAACCTCTTCCAGCTTCACATTGCTAGCAAATGTCCCTTCTTTTCTGTTCCCAGGATGTTACTGAAAATGTGGAGTCCCAACAGACTTGGGACAGAGCACACAGACCGCTGCCTGAATGCCCTTTCAGTCTGACTGTGAAGTGAGACTGTGGCACTGAGAATTACTCTCCAGCTATGATTTTCCAGGCATTTTTGTAACCACCTTAAATAATTTAGTCTAAACCATACTTTCCTAGCTGTGAAAAGTCAAGATATGAGACATTTGCTGATTCTCCCACTGTCTTGTCATGAAAACAAGTTTAGATTGGCCTGACGTAGCTCGACACAATTAGATCAGTTTGATGCTTACTGGCTGTTATTAATCTCCTTGTTTTCTCCCTAGCAATTACAAAATCATGTATGATTTGTTCCAGGAGGGTTTATGGAAGTTAAGTTGAGCAACATGAGCTACCAGAGCTAATCCTGAAGTCCTGAAGTCCATGGAGCTAACCCAACCTCTGCCAGGAGTACCATGGGCGAAGACGTGCTTTAGGTCCCAGATATTTTGAATTTTCTCTGCGTTGCAAAATAATGACATCTTTGATATTTAATTAAAGCATTTATCTTTCCCATCCATGTGGAAAAGGGCAGCAAGTATTCTGCAGGTAGAATAGGATTGTTCAATAGGAAACTCTCGAGTGGCTTTAGAAGCTGGTGGCAAAGTTGAACTCACCTCACCCTCTGCTCAGGCAAAACTAACCCCTGACTTGTTCACTGCAGGGCTCCTCAGAACCCATGCAAGTGGAGAACGCCAGGCTTCTTGGAAGTCAAACAGGGGGATGTCGGGTGCTAGGAGGCTTAGGCAGCAATTTTGGCTTTTGGTTCAGTATAATTAAGGTTTAGGTGTCCAGCGCCATGGTTCTGCGTTCAGGCTCAGATCTTTGCTTGTCTACCTTGAACGTAGTCCTCATGTATTTCCAAGGGACTACCGTTGTCCATGAAGGAGGGCAGATCTGCACCTCAAGAGAGAAAAAACCCTAGACATCTGAATAATTATTGTAAATGGAGGATCCATGCGTGTTTTAGGGTGGGCAAGAAGCAATCTCATGGCTGCCTCCAGCACAGCTGTGATCCACTGAGGGGCTCTTAAACCCAATAGCTTGGAAAAATAGTCCTCCTGTAGGTACCATTTTCACTGTTTCCCTTACTGCTGATCTAAGAACATGTTTCAGGTCCTGAAGCATGATAGGAAATACTCCGGATGAGTAAACAGCTCCTCAGCTCCGATGAGCACGTTGCTCCTTTTACAGCACTCACAGACCTCTGGTGTGTTCTGGCTTTTCGTTCCCGAGGTTTTCCCACACCAAGTCTAGAGGCTCTTACTTTTTTCCTAGATTTTATTTTATTACACAGTTTGTTTATTCCTATATATTTTTCTCTGAAAATCACTGCAACAAAACCATGAAAGGTTCTGCGCAACCCCAGCCACGACAGGTGCGTTCAGCTGCTGCTGAAACTACATAAGGCATCTAAAAATAAGTAAAACCGCCAAGTTCCAGAGTGAATCCAGTTTCTTGGGATCTACTGCAGCCATGAAGGAGGAGGGGGCTGGGTGCAGCTGAACCCTCCGCAAGCCCCTGCTTCTTGTCAGGGTGTGCTGAGCTCTGCCCCTTCCCATGCGTGCAGAAGGGGAGTTGACTCCTGCAGTGGAAACCCTGGGCTGGTGTTTTTCAGAGGAAGGTCTGGATTCTGCCGTGCCAAACGCCGGGTTTTGACAAGCCAGGCAACATCCTCTTGGTATGTTTGCCTCCGTGTAAGCCTGCTGCTTATAATCTGGGGGACGTGTAGAGATCACGCCTTAACTATGAAAACAGTTCTGTTCTCATGTCAGAGGCTCCAGCACACCATCACGTAGGAGCGCTTGTTCCCTTCGGGCGGCACTGGTTTGTATCAAAAAAGAAGGAAAAGAAAAAAAAAAAAAGGCAAGCAAGCCACAGCTTTGCTTCTGTTGTTGCTTAAGCAACAAAGCAACATCAACATCTGATGCCAAGGAGGGGAGCGCTGAATTTCCAAACACCTTTCTGGGTAATTTCCCTTCCTCTTCTCACATCCTCAAGGAAAGTCTGATTTTCATAACCACTGTATTTGCGGGGTTTCTTACTCTACTTTTTCATTTTTTTTACCATGTCAAACATTTTAGATCAGGCTTATGCAAAAAGACTAAAGAATATGACTCCATTCAGCTAAAAGTGATTATTCTTATGGGATAATTCAACTAATGAAAGTTTAATTGTATTTCAGGGAACTGTATGCCATTTTGGCGCATTATTTTTGTACCTCACGGCTTGTGCAATTAAAAGATTGCAGCTGATAGAGAACGATATGGGAGGACGCCAACTGGATTCAGAGTATTTAATCAGATTACTTTGGCTTTGAAATCTCTTCATTGGTTAGTTGTAAAATCTCCTATTAATTTTAGGGCATTTCTGCTCAGTTTTGAGGGCTCTAATAACATTAGCTTGAAACCTCAGGACTGATTTGGGGAGGAAGAGATATTTCATGTTCATGTTCTTATTCCGTTTTCCTCTAGTCATTTTTTTCTGAAGTTTCAGCTTGCGTAACCTTGGGATGGGTGTCGAATACCTTCCAAAAGCATGCGAGAGCACGTTGTTTTAAAGGCTCTTGTCCACATATCCGAAACCACCTGTCTTCACAGATTTGGAAGGCTTGACTCCATTTTCATTTGCAGCCCTTTGCACACCTTTGAAATTTTGAAGTTTCTTGTTTGAATAAAAAGGATGTGGGTGCAAAAGGCTTAAAAATATTAGTTGCAGATTCTTTTTTTTCTGCCCCACTGATACACTGGGGTGGAAGAAAACAGCTACTGAGTGGATAACACTTGGTTGGAAATTAAAAGTAACTGCTAATGCTGGGTACTGCAAGCATAAAAAAGAATAAATGACAGGTGCTTAAGAGAAGCCCAACTGAGGTCACGTTGCTGGAAAAAATGCCCACCAGAAAGGACATCAGATAATGGAGTACTTTGCCTAGCGAGGTAATTATGATTCAAACAGTAGATGTATTCAAAGCAAGACGAGATAAACTCTCCCAAAGCACGGTGTGGGAAACATGGCGGGACAGGGGGAAGGCGAGGGCCTGGGAACCCCCAGCCTGGTGTCCGGTGACCCGCTCCCTTTCCCCACCACCCCTCCATCACAGAATCACAGAATCACAGAATAGTAGGGGTTGGAAGGGACCTCTGTGGGTCATCTAGTCCAACCCCCCCGCCGAAGCAGGGTCACCTACAGCAGGCTG
>Ga0065711_1050427_pt1 | contig 10845 bp, 9 predicted proteins | sample Hoacrofraction12_FD_59098 | JGI IMG/M metagenome (GOLD analysis project Ga0065711, IMG submission 59098) | Hoatzin crop microbial communities from Cojedes, Venezuela - Epithelial fraction 12 v2 (version 2) | ecosystem: Host-associated > Birds > Digestive system > Esophagus > Crop | place... | reverse complement strand
GGGGGGGGGGGGAGGGGCGGGGAGTAGTCTCCAAGATGCGGAGCAGCTTCGGGAGTCCCTCGGCTGCGTTTGCCGGGCGGGGGTTTGGTCCTGACGGCAGAGCGCTGGGCTGGGCCGTGTGGCTGCCTTTCCCTTGGGTGTCGTTTACATCCTCTGACATGCTCTACAGGTAGTTTGCTTTGCTGAGTCACCAGTTTGCCGTTGCCCAGCTTTTCTGTCAGGCTCTAGCCAAGGCAAAAAAAGAAGGAAAAGGAAAAAAAAAAGAATAGCCTCTCTGATGATGCCCCTGTCAGCCCTCTGGAGACAATTAAATGAACTCGCTTTCAGCTTTACATGTGCCCTAAAGAAAAGCAAGTGTGAACACGGCTCTCCTGAATCATTCTCATTTGGGTTTGTTCTTAAACTGTGAAGATGAGTTTTAAATCGGTAATAGCACGGTAATCTTTTTGCATTTAGAGTATTAGCATAACTTAACCCTCTCAAATATAAAAAAACCCCAAAAATTGTTAAAAAAAACACAAACTACATGGTCACTTGAAATAGACTTAGAAACATTATTCTCTGTATAACTTCAGGCTGCTACTGGATGCGACATTTCTGCTCTCCTGCTGTGCTCCTGACCATGTATTTTCTCCTCCCTCGAACCTCTGTGGTAACTGTACATCCATGAGCAGGTCAGCCTAGTCATCTGAGTGAAGTGCTTAATTTTCATAGAGAAACTTTCATGTTAGTTTACTTTGCCTTCTGTTGTTGCAACACTTCTGGATCCTGTGCAAAGGAGGTGATTCAAAAGCAGAGTGGGGGGCCGTGGGGGATGAGGTGCGATGCCAATCTACACTTGCAGGCCTGTGGTCAGGACTAGATCATGACTGAATCACTAGAAAAGTTATTGACAAAAGGCTGCAGAGTGCGTTGGTGGCACTGGTGCGCCTCAGGCGCATGCAGACTGGCCCGTAGAGCCCAGTGTCTAATGGGATCTGGTATCTGTTCCTGATGAAGGCCGCTAGAGCCAGAACAGCTGTGATCCTGCAGTGGGATCCTCATCTGCCACATCCTTTTACCCTGCCACCAACTCTGTTCCCGGGAATGAGATAGAGCTGATCTCTCTGGCACTCGGCTCCGTTGCTGCTTATCCTGGCCCTGTGCACATGCTTGCCCTCTCTCTTGCAAGCAGCTCCTCTTTGCAGGGAATTAAAATAGCTCCTTACTTCTGTTTTTTAATATATATAAATACAGAATATTCAGGCTTACTTTTAAAAAAGCATGGAGTGAGTGAAATGCGGTGCGGTGGCCTGGCAGCTGGAACAGGCTGTGTAGTTTCCTTTGGCTTTTATGTTGGATGCTTAGTTGCATGAATTTCATTTTACAGTTATTGAGATAGTCTTACTCTTGAAATAGCATTTTGGCACTGCCTCCTGCCTCTAGTCTCAAATTTACACGATGATAGTGTGAATAAAATGAGTTGTCCTCACAGACAGCATTTCCTAGGGCCAAGAACATAGTCAGCCTGGGGTCTCCTGCTGTTTTTCTAGCATTTGTAATGAAAGGTAGTGGAATAAGTGGGGATTAACATTATACTTTACTAATCAAGCATAGGTATTTGCAAGTGTCACAATGGAGATATTAAAAAAGACTATAATTCTGTAATGCTGCATTGTATTTTTTAGATGAAGATGAAAAATGATTGTTCTTATGTACTAAATATTACCATGATTTTAGGATTTGGATGATAATGGTATACTATATTACGATAAAAAGGAGCATGGAAAACCCTTTGCCTTTTTTTTGAAGGAAAAGTAAACTTAGTCTTCAGATTGTGTGTTGATGTTATTACTGTTTTGTAAGTCCTTCAGGAAGTAGACCAAATTGAGTCTTTTAATTAGTAAGAAAGAGGATCTATTAATAATTATAGGTCTGAACTCTTATTTCCAAGCTGTCTGCTAGTCTGCTGGGGATAGCATGCCTTCCTACTGCATCATCAGTTCAGTGTTCCTGTGGAATTTCAGTTTCCGTTTCTTTTTGCATAGTTTTGACAGGGAATAGCTATCACAATTTTTTATAATTTTGTCCTCCTTTAGGTCTGTAGACTAAAATGTTTGGTTTTAGTGGAACTTCTCTTCTTAGATTGATTCTTCTCACAGTGATTTTTTTTTTTAAATTTGACATTGCAAATTTAAAAAAATGTGGAAGAGATTACCAGATACCTCAAAAAACGAACCTAAACTGGCTTTTAAAATTTAATTGTGACATAATAGTAATTGTTGTAGACTCAGCTTTTAGCTCTGTTTGAGAATTCATGTATGAACTTCATGGATAACTGCAGGCATTTTCACCTGTGTTTTATGGGCTGATCGGATGTAAGCAGGTTTATGTCTGGAAGGGTACAGGGAAACATAGACCATCGATAAATTGTTTTTTCATGCTTGCCATTGTACTCCTAGAGTTTTTGTGCCTCATATTTGCTATATCCTATTCTGTTTTTGTATTTAAATAGTCTAGTTGCTACTGTGTTCCCTTTTTTGTCTTCACAAGACAGGCTATAGGGTGGGAGGGAGTGAAGTGAGGGTGTTTTGTGTGTTAGGAAGTAGTTCATACGAAGAAGAATGCATCCTTCTAAAATACTTCCACGTAGTGACATAGTAGTAAATTATATTAAGCATCTACCTTTATCTTTTCACTAACAAAATACTTCCAAGTAAAAATCCGCCGAGTTTTGTTCCACTGTCCAGAGAAGGCTAGAACTTTCTCTTCTGCTGAAGAAACTAGGAAACAAGGTCAAAACCTCTGAAAACAGGAATACACTGACAGTCACTACATTTGAAAAACTGACCATGTTACAGCTAGAAGGTCAAAATACTTTATTCTGGAAGCATTCTAGGTAAGACTGTATGAAAAAAATTAGACTAGGACAAAATACGAGAATACAAGTAGTAAATTTATACAGTTCAACTAGTCAGTCATCACTGAAATATCACCATGCCCCTACTTGTTCCATGTAGCATCATCCTGAAAGCAGTTTGTACACACCAAAATATTTTTGTAGCATGTGTCTTATGATTCTTGGTAATGTTATAACCAAAGTTACGTTTATGAACAAAGTTATGGCTGGTAGTGTTAAAGTTGAGCAAACTCTAAAGATATTTCACCTTGTGGAAGGCTTAAATGAACTTCTGTTACTTTAATGATTGGATTTATCTTTTGAGCTTTGTAGTAGATAAAATGGGTTCTTGGTTATATTGTCGGCTGAAGGCACGAAGCCACAGGAAGGTGGATTCCTTTTACATCATCAGCTGTCATATCATTAAAGTGCCTGTTGTTTCAAATAATAAGATTCCCTCTCTCCTTCTAATTACAATCAGAGAATCAAAGACTGGTTGAGGTTGGCGCAGGTAGCTCTGGAGGCCATCTTGTCCAATCCCCCCTGCTCAAGCAGGGTCACCTAAAGCCAGTTGCGCAGGACTATGTCTGGATGGCTTTTGAATATCTTCAGGGTTGGAGATTCCACCATTTCTCTGGGCAACTCATGCTGGTAGTCCATCACCCTCATAGGAGAGAAGTGTTTCCTAAGGTTCAGAGGACATCTGCTGTGCTTCAGTCTGCATCCATTGTCTCTTGTCCTGTTGCTGAGCACCAGTGAAAACAGTCTGGGTCCATCTTCTTTGCACCCTCCCTTCAGGCATTTATATACATGAGTATGATCCCCCTGAGCCTACTTTTCTCCAGGCTGAACAGTCCCTCTCAGTCTTTCCTCGTAAGAGAGATGATCCGATCCCCTCATGCTCTTTGTGGCCCTCTGTTGGACTCTCTAGTATGTCCATCACTCTCTTGTATGTGGGAGTCCAGAACTGGACATAGGACTCCAGGCATGACCTCATCAGTGCTGAGTAGAGGGGAAGGATCACCTCCCTTTACTTGCTGGCAATACTTTGTCTAATGCAGCCTGGGATACCAACTGCTTTACTTTACCTCAAGGGAACATACTTTACCTCAAGAGAACATCCAGCCCCCCTGCCGAAGCAGGGTCACCAACAGCAGGCTGAACAGGACCTTGTCCAGGCGGGTCTTGGAATATCTCCAGAGAAGCAGAATCCACAACCACTCTGCGCAACCTGTTCCAGGGCTCTGTCACCCTCAGAGGGAAGAAGTTCTTCCTCAGGTTCAGATGGAACTCCCTGTGTTTCAGTTTGTGCCCTCTGCCTCTTGTCCTGTTGCTGGGCACCACTGAAAAGAGTCTGGCCCCATCCTCCTGACACCCACCCTTAAGATATTTGTAAGCATTTGTAAGGTGCCCTCGCAGCTTTCTCTTCTTCAGGCTAAACAAGCCCAACTCCCTCAGCCTCTCCTCATAGGACAGATGCTCCAGTCCACCCATCATCCTCGTAGCACTCTGCTGGACTCTCTCCAGTAGCTCCTCATCTTTCTTGAACTGGGGAACCCAGAACTAGACACAGTACTCCAGATGGGGCCTCACCAGGGCAGAGTAGAGGGGGGTGAGAACCTCCCTCGACCTGCTGACCACACTCCTCCTAATGCACCCCAGAATGCCATTGGCCTTCTTGGCAACACTGCTGGCTCATGGTCAACTTGTCGTCCACCAGGAGACCCAGGTCCGTCTCCACAGAGCTGCTCTCCAGCAGGTCCGCCCCAAGCCTTTACTGGTGCATGGGGTTATTCCTCCCCAGGTGCAGGACCCTGAACTTGCCCTCATTGAACTTCATCAGGTTCCCCTGCACCCAGCTTTCCAGCCTGTCCAGGTCACACTGAATGGCAGCACAGCCTTCCAGTGTATCAGCCACTCCTCCCTGTTTTGTGTCATCAGCAAACTTGCTGAGGATGCACTCTAACTCTTCATCCAGGTCATTGATAAGTTGAATAAGATTGGGCCCAGCACTGACCCCTGAGGGACACCACTAGTTACCAGCCTCCAACTAGACTCAGCGCCGCTGATGACAACCCTCTGAGTTCTGCCATTCAGGCAGTTCTCAATCCACCTCACTGGCCACTCATCCAGCCCACATTTCCTGAGCTTCCCTAGGAGGATGTTATGGGAGACAGTGTCAAAAGCCTTGCTGAAGTTGAGATAGACAACATACACTGCTCTCCTTTCATCTACCCAGCCAGTCATGCCATCATAGAAAGCTATCAGATGGGTCGAGCGTGATTTATCCATGGTGAATCCATGCTGACTACTCCTGATAACCTACTTTTCCTCCACTTGCTTGATGATGACCTCTAGAATGAGTTGCTCCATCATCTTTCTAGGGATGGAGGTAAGGCTGATTGGCCTGTAGTTCCCTGGGTCCTCCTTCTTGCGCTTTTTGAAGATGGTGGGCACCTGGTGGGCACTTGACTTCATCCAAATCTTTTTAGGAAAGTTTCATGCAAAATTTTAGAGCCACTTCCAAGAATTCATGTGTATGAGAAAAAAAGTAATTTAAAGCAGTTCTAATGACCTATCTTTCATGAAAGCCTTAAGCCCCCTTAGTTTCTTTGGAGGAAGGGTTGAAGATTTAGCGAGAGGAAGGCCTTGCACTGGAGATGTCTAATGGTAAAGTTGTGAAAGTGAGACTAAATTTGTGTAAGTTACAGGTCTCTGCACATACATAACCTGCGGCTCACTAGAGATCTAGACTGTCACCATTTTCACACGTTTTCACAGCACATATGTGAATATGTGCATATGTCAGTGAATGAAGCTGTACTTCCTCTTCTCCTGTTGCACCAGGCGAAGTCAGATTATTCACAAACTGGTATTGTGTCTGGATCCTACAGATGAGATTTCATCTGGACATGTTGTGCAAAGGTGGGGTGGATGAACAATTTCTGAGATCCAAATGTAGGCGAAACAAGAGCTACAACAGGTCAAGAGATAAACACAGGGAATGGGAATATTTTAGCACTGGTGTGGCTGTACAGCTTCTGACAAATTATGTGATCTCTGACAATGTTACTTGCTGCTCTCTTGTGTGACCCCAGTAAACAACTCTTCTGTAATAGCTTTTGCCTCCTTAAGATGAAGGGAAAAGTGGGAATCAAACTATACTTCTGTCATGTCTATCTGCTTTTAAAATTTATCTCATTGCTCTTTTAGAGCTGTAAGCCAAATTTCATGGATTTAAAAATATTGCCCTGTTCATGAGTATTTCCAGCAATCATTGGGTTGATAATGCAACCGTACAGTTAGGTACAGATATGGAACACTCTGTTATCATTAATGAGAGATAACAGAATTAATTGATGAACATATCCTTCAAAAAGTGGAAGTATAATTTTTGATAATCTAGATTAGATTACTAGTATCATGTTCCAGTCTCATATCCCCGTAAATTACTTCTCTTAATAAAAATGTAACTTGTGCATTAAAATGCACCTCACTTCTTTGTGCAGAAGTTCACAGTGTGTGCACAAAGTAGACACCACCAGAGCTTTATGGAAGCATCAGAGGATGTAAATTATTGCTGCTAGATGCCCCAAGCATTAAGGAATTCTGTGTGGCTATTAGGTAAGCATGTCTTTTGTATTAGGAGTTTTGAAAATCTTGGTTATAAATTGAACATTTTCCTTAGATTTTGAGGTCACTCAACATGAAAAAGAAAAAGAGAAAAAAAAAGAAAAAAAATGGGAGCCCAGATATGCTTTTAATCCTCTTCCAATGCAATCCACACTTCAATACTTTTACTCTCCAGTATCTTCTTCTTTCTTTTTTCCTACAAAATACAGTGAAGTATGCTTTGCCTGTGATCTATAAGATAATGAAACACAATGAAGTCTGCTAATGGGATGATGTATGGAGAGTAGAATAGCAAGTCATTAGGTGGATTTAGCAACCACAATATTCCTGGTATGGTTGCACTCCTGTATTTTAAATCTTCTCATAACAACTCCAGTACATGGGTGCATGTTTCCATTGTGCACCTTAAGGCACTTCGCACCCTATATAAGCAGTTGTGTCCCAGGTGCAAAAATAAAGTTTCTTTCTGAGTAAGCAATGCAACAGCAATGTAACATGCCATTTACAAGACTTGGTGAATAATGCCATGTGCATCTGAGTCATGACCCTATTAAATTTAATTAAACTCTTTAGACCCTTCTCAGTATTAAGGTTGTGTGTTCTGTATGCCTTTTGAGAGAAATGTGCAGTCAGCATAACTGTTGAACATGTATGTGCAAGGAAAGTTACCAAAAGGGGGAGAAATGGAAATAAAAGAGACAATTCAAGACCTTTCGGAAATAGATTAGGTGGAGCTACACTAGCTGCCTTGGAATAAATTGTGGGACGAATAGATCACTAGTGTTTCTTGACGTGCGGTTACGTTTTCTACAAAGACGAGAAAAAAAAGAAAGGAGATGAAAAAAGAAATTGCAAAATTTATACTGCACATGCAGGGGAAATCAGATTATAACAATGACTTCTTACGGATGACAGAAAGCAGGGTTCTTTAAGCCCGCTGTTCTGCAGGGTGGGCAGGAGCATTACCGTACGTGCCGCTTACACACCAGTTCGGGACTGGTGCAGGAATGGAGTGGGTGATCTAGCAGGACTGTCCCATCTCAGCCAATAATATCCATCAGAAGAGTTAAACAAAGCCTATTCTTGCATCCATGCTTCAGTTTGTTCATAGCCCTGTATGGCTAGGTGCCATAAATAATGACTGCATTACATCAGTCCCAGATAGGGCTTGTGGAGGCTGACGGAGCACTGGAACAGGCTGCCCAGGGAGGTTGTGGAGTCTCCTTCTCTGGAGATATTCAGGACACACCTGGACAAGGTCCTGTGCAGACTGCTGTAGGTGACCCTGCTTCGGCAGGGGGGTTGGACTAGATGATCCACAGAGGTCCCTTCCAACCCCGACCATTCTGTGATTCTGTGATTCTGTGATTCTGTGATTATGTGCTTCTGTGATTCTGAGTGTTGTTTGATACTGTTACTTTTGACTCAACCAAGTGTTTCCAGCATTTTCATCTGTACAAATAAATTTTTTTAAACTGACCCCATAGATGTCAGTTCTTTCAATGAGGCATTTAATGAGGGAAGAGTTGATTTATACAAAGTTCCCAGTAATTGTTTCATTTAGTTTTGTTTTGACTTGTGGATTAAAAAGGCATATGCCCTGCATTAAATGGAAAGACCTGCCTGTGAATTATGACATAGTTATAATAATACTACCACTCTCTCTGTAGATCAGGTGGGCTGCAGAAAGGAGTTTTTCTTTGGGCTGCACATGTTTCTTGATTCTATGAAGAGCTGATATGAAGGAAAGACTTCATGTGTAAGGATGACACTACTATGTAATATAATGGCCAAATACTAGTCCTGTGCGGCTCCATGTTTTATTTTATTTTATTTCTCGCAGTGTTTTTTTAGAGGAAATAGAGGGGATCCAAACTCGTCCTGACTTATGCTAACTTCTGAAGAAATGACTGACCAACTGTTGCACTGAGAAATACCCCTTCCTTTTTGCCATGGGCTTGACTGAGCTGTGTTGTGGTAGGGAAGGAGAAATGAGGGGAAGGTTTTTTTAACAGATAATTGACATTTCAAACTTTCCTTTCCGTTTCAGAGTATTTGATATTGAAGTCTCTAAAGTTTTTCAGTTGGCTGTAGAGTTAAGGAGGCAGCAAAGGTCAGAGCTGAATGTCTTGGTGATAATTTTGCTTAACTAATGTTTGGAAAAATGGCGCATTTGTAAAACTACTCTTTTTTTTTCTAGGAAAGAATAACTGCTTCATTGTATTAGGCAGAGTCAATAATTTCATGACAATTTACTATGGTGACTGGTGCATAGAGTTCGGGTTTGTTCTCCCCCATGGCCTTTTACTTCTAACCTTTAACTTGCAGATAATGGCACCGGATATTTCATCCAAAGGCTTATTATGAGCACTGTCACTGAAGCATAATGCTTCACCTGCGATTTGTGCAGTGGCTTTTCAAATTCTGTTTAGTGGGAGATTGCTGTCAAGAGGTAAACTCTTGAAATCCACTTCGAGTTTAAAGTACCTACCAGTTTCTGTGCTGTACTGCAATGATTAATTGAAGGTGGTGTTTATCCTGGAGGTGAGTGATTTTCAAACTTTAAATATAACCTTTATTTTAAAGAGATGTTTTTCAGGTATGAGTCAGCATTTTATTTAATGATCTGACTACAAATATGTTTTTGTAGAAACTATCATTTTTTGGGTTAAATTCTATGAGATGCTAACCAACCTTTGCCGAGTCTTTATGAAAGAGTATTTCAGAAGATTAAAGAGCAGTTGCTATATCAGAACCTTTGGCTTGCATTGGAATATATATGTTGATATTTAGGTTCCTACTGAACTTCATTTTATGAGCAAGTGAGCTCTGTTTGCTTTCTAAATTCTGTATTTTCATGTTGCATAGTTCATAAATGCTTAAGCATTTTCATATGCTAACAAAATGTACACTTACCTTGTAGTCCCTTACAAGAATAAGCTGTTATTACAGTCTTGCACCTATATACCTGTATATGCATATGTGGGGCAAAGGTAAAAGTCATTAAATTCTACATTTTAAAGCTATTTGCCCTCCTTACCTTAGCATTCGACTACAAAGTATGGAGAGAAGATGCTTTTAGCAAGTGATTTTGATTATGAATTACGCACAACCAAAAACCTTCTTAATTTATAGTAAGCAAAACTAAGATACAGAACAAATTCAAGTTGCATACAGACCGGAAATAACTCTGTTTTTCTTTTAACCTAGAAGCTTGTGCTGTATTAACATTTTTATTAGAAAAATGTTTCTTTCTTCTCCCTTCTGTATTCAGTCTCTGATACTTTTGGCAACAGTGTCATAACATTGTTATGATGTTTTGCATTTAAGAGTAAATGAGCATGCTGAAACGAGGACTATGTGGCTGTGGGTTTGTAATCAAAGACCAGGAAATGGCTTTATCTTTGCATTGTTTTATTTATAGAATTTTCCTGATTTAATATAGTTTGAAACATTGTGGCCGTAGAACATACACATCCTCAACGGCAAATTTTAAACATATCTGCCCTGAGTTAATCCTAGTGGTGTTGTAGTGTAGATAAGATACATTATTTAATGACTAGCTTTTTCAAGGAGGTTGAGCATAGGGGTTACCCGATTGCCAGTAAATTTTAATACAATTTGGAAATCTAACTTTATCATTATTATGCTAACAGGGGAATCTACTAGACACTGAAGAGCCATAGAATGAAGAATGATTATATCTGCTAGAAAGGACACAAAAGGAAAGAAACAGAAAAACTTGATGCTAGGTTGCTGTTCAGAGGGAGAAATACAATAGAATTCGTTAGACAGGCACTAGTTTCTGCACTTTCCTTGACTGACTGACCTGCAGCAGTCAGGGGACAGCAAGCTGAAATGTGATGTGCTTAACTTTTCAGATAGATAACGCAAAAGTGACTGCACCCTGATAGTGGGAAAATGACCTTACTAGATGCATATATGAATACGAACTCCACAAAATTATTAGACTTGTTGCAAAAATGCAGTTTTGGGAAGGGATTTTAAAGCTATAGTTGAACATTTTTTAAAGAAATGTCTACTCATCAGAAGAAAATTCTTCTTAGGAAAACCTCTAAAGCTTTTAGAAAGCTTAGAAACTATTCTTATTTTTTCTAAAACTTCATATGAATTATATTTAAAGTAAAAAAAAATTGTTTTGTCAGGCTCAAATTTTTTTTTCTGTAATTATCTGAAACTTCATACCTGGTCAAAATGGATCATTCTGAAATTAGTTTAACTAGAGAAACCTGCAAGTTGTTCAGAGGGCTTTGGCGAGGGATGGGTGGTGTTTGGCTGTTTGTTTTCCCTCTGGATTTTAAAGATTGGGGGGG
>Ga0065711_1050426_pt1 | contig 10846 bp, 8 predicted proteins | sample Hoacrofraction12_FD_59098 | JGI IMG/M metagenome (GOLD analysis project Ga0065711, IMG submission 59098) | Hoatzin crop microbial communities from Cojedes, Venezuela - Epithelial fraction 12 v2 (version 2) | ecosystem: Host-associated > Birds > Digestive system > Esophagus > Crop | place... | reverse complement strand
GCCTGGACAGCCATGGGAACACCCTCAGCCAGCCCCTGAGCGATGGACACAGCCATGTCTCGCCAAGAGCAGGACACACCCTCCAGCTCCACACCGGCACCCAGGCAAGCGTGCTGGGGGACACGCTGGGGGTGCCAGCCCCTGCATCCCTCCAGATGGGCAGGGATAGAAGCATCCCCACACACCTGAGGAGATGTGACCTTAGCGGCAGAGCCAAGTGGTGCAGCCCCCTTCCTACCCCGCCTCCTCACTGCACCAGACAGCGATGCTAATTACCTTCCTCCAGCTCGTCCATGCTCCCGATCTTCCGCGACCCATCGATGGTGTAAATGTAACGGACTCCCTGAGGCAGATTAATGTTGTCGGACAGGGACCGGGTCAGGTCAGCCAGGAGAGCATCAAAACTTCGGAAGCGGTCAGAGGACACAGCATATACAATCCCCTTGAAGTAGCGGTCCCCGTTGCGATAGAAACGCACCTTCTTGGCTTTCTTCTCGTTACTCAGTGCCTGTAAGGTCCTGGTTCTGTAGAAGCTACAGTGAGCACTGTGAGTGGGGCTGGGCAACCCGTTCATACGTGAGCCTCGCATGTTTCTGGACGCCTTGTCTCGTTCGTCAAAGTGTCCAAAATCAAGTTCCATAGTTTGGTGAACCCTAAAGATCTGAAGCTGAGCAGGAAGGAGACGGGGAAAGAAGGAGTGCAAAGGGACGGGTTAGAGCCAAGCAGAGCCACAATTCCAAGAGAAAAATTACACTAATGCAAGAGCTGTGTCTGGAGCAGGACTGATGTCTTTGGGAAGCACCCCCTCCCCTGACCCAGATTCGTATCGATTCTGGGGACTGAGGGTAGGAGGGGTCCTCGCATTTTGAAAGCGACCCCCTGCTGGGGGCAGGGAATACATTTCTAGAGAGCTGTCTGCTCCTGCACCTGGGAGTTCTCAAAGTGCCATGAATTGGGACTTGGGGCCAAAGGGGATACACGGCAATTGCAACTTGGCCCAAAAAAACTCATCCAAACACCAGTTGGCAATGAATTAAACCTCTGAGCCCTGTGAGGTTTCCTTTGGCAACAGAAAACAAGGCGATCCCAGTAAGTCAGCCCTCCAATCTGTCGAATCACGGAAGGAACCAGAGCATCTGAATGTTTAACATTAGAATAAACTGGCATTTATGAAAGAATGGTCACAGGGGAATAAGCAGTTTCTTTGTGACAGCCTGTTCAATAAGGGTTAGCAATGAGATCCAGCCCACCCTTCCCCCTATCTGCAGCCCCCTCCTAGCCCATCAATCAATTCCCAGGACCAGCCTACATCTGAGAAGAAATGACTGGAAAGAAAAATCTGTCAGTGAAACGAGGCTTTGATAAGCTCTTTTCAGCCCGAGTCTCCTCTCAATTGCATTTCTGCTCGCATTTAATGAGGAAGAGAAAATAAAGGGGCTATTTCCAGCCACCACCACCCCCCCTTCCAGCCTTAAGTGATTTAATTGCTGGAAGTGCCCCTGCCCAAGGGACACGCCACCCCTGCTCGCTCACCTTTCATTGTTCTGAGCACGGGGGGCTCCCCGCACAAGCTACTAGCTCAGAGAAGCTGAGACTCGAGCTGACACCCAGCAAGCAGGAATTTCTGCACCGTCTCTAGTTTATGCTCAGAAGCAACCTTCCTCCCCTGCCAAACCCCAACACAAAAGGAGGAGGAACCCCCAACCCTGCGACAGAAAGACCCTTCCACTCCCCCAGCACAACCAGGAACATGCAACTCACGTATGTCGCTTGCACGTTAACACAGGGCAGAAAGGGGATTTACACCAGCTCTTGGCAGCCAGGTATAAATCTAGGAAAAGCTGTTGCTATCTCTTCCCCACCCCTTACATTTGAACGAAGATCTTTCCCTGTATTTTTACAATGTCAGCGTGACCTGTACAAGAAAAAAATCATTGTCCCTGGTCTGCCATAAAGCAGAAGATGACAATGCAGGCGATCTGCACAGAAACCCCAAGTTGGGAACATTTTCCCATCGATGCTAACTGGGGAGGATTCAGTCTGGTGTCATGCACTGAACAATGAAACATCCAAGCAACTTCGGGAATGAATCGGAGGATGCAGGGGGTTTTGATTTTAAAATGAACTGCAGATGCTGCAAGGTACTCAGAGAAAGATCCCTCCTTTCTATCTGACATCTGTTACTTTTCTGCATGCAAGTCACTCAGAAAATCTCTACTCACCGGTTTTCAGCGCGCAGGGTGGAGATGCTGAGAGAAAGAAAACCAGGCTCACTCTGCCTTTGTTGTCTGAGCTCCAAGCAAGAAATTCCTGCCAGGGTGGATGAGACGCCTCCTAGGTCCTAGTGCCTTGTTCGATCCCTTCACCGTAACTCTGCCTCAGTGGTTTTTGCTCTCATCATCAATTGTCTGCTTGCAGTCTTCTCTGCATCGGAGAGAAAAAGGGTGTGTTCATTCCAGCTCTGGATATGTTAGCAGATGGGTAAACAAAAAGTTTAAAGGGGCAAGTTTTGGGGTGGTGTCCTGAAAGATCCAAGTTTCCCCTTTGCCCTAGCTTCACCAAGAAAGCATCTGGCCCCACTGAAAAAAGAGCATAATGGGACCGATACACCAGTATTACAGGATTAGCAGTACAGGGAGGTCACAGCTACAATCCTACAGTGTGCTGCGATGCTGGCACAAGACTCCTGTACGTTAGGAAAGCAACTAAGAAAAAAAGTTGACCAGTGGAACTGGGCACAGTCCTGCTCCTGTACTGGTTTTACACAGCATGCATGGTTTACACTGGCAAGCAGAAAGGGAGAATTCACTCAGTGGTTCTGCATGTGGTACCCCTGAATAATTTTACTCCGTTAACATTGGACACAAGCCACAGCCAGAGCTCTGAATCCCAGTCCATTCAAATCCCCAAGGGGTTCAGGATGGAGTCATTCAACACAAGCTTAACCCAACAGATTCAACCTGGCTCGTATCCCAAATTAAGAGAAGCTTATTTTCTGATTCCACTGCAGGAAGACTCAGCTGTTACAAAATTTTACTGGGCTCTTTCACTTTTACAGCAAAAAAACCCAAAAACCACACTTTCCCCTGCTTTCTGGATAGAGATTTCTACCCTGTTGTTAGAAGAGCGGGACCACTAACACCAATCCTAACCCCACTGGTGCTGGTCCCATCCATATTTTAGAAAAGAACAGGGGTTTGGAAATGGGAGGGTCTTCCCATCTGTAGAAGGAAATCTCTCCTAACAACGCTGTGTCTGTTTTGAATGAAAACATCAGATTTTGTCATTTTGGCACATTGCGGCAGTATCACATTTACACAGAAGAAGTTAGTATTTATTCCAGCTTTGTCTGCCCTGTACACGATAGTCCAGGCAACGCTGACACAAACCAACTGAAAGCTCATCTTTGTTTGCCAGCAGCTTTCACACATGACATTTCTGAAAAGTTTCTAATTACCTCAAAGCATCCTTTTATTCAGAGGCTCCCATGCATCCTCCACTAAAGCTGTCAGCTGCTCCCTTATGTGCTTGGTGGGATCACTCCCGAGGAGACCACAGCCCAGCTCTCCTTCCTCAGGAACTGGCATGAGAGGACCACAGGGAAGAGCAGGGTCTGTGCTCTCCAGAGCATGTTTCAGTAGGTCTCTGGATGCAGATGCATGAGGTAGGTGGGAAGTCACACCTTCTCCTTCCCATTAGATCCCATTCCAAATTAAACAATACCTGGCTATTTGTCACCTTAATCTGTCCAGGATTAACAATTCTTCCCTACACCACAATACTGCTGTAAATAAAAATTAATTCATTCTTCAAAAATGTGCCAAAGGTACAAATCAACATGCACATGCTAAGTATAGTACCAGCAAGAACAGAGAAAATGAAACCAAATTCAGTCTTCTGTGGTCCATAGTGCTTTGATAAAGAGGCAGACTGTTTGGGATGACATCCGAGGATCTGGATACTACCCCAGAGTAACCTGGCAGGATGATGTTAACCCATGAAGTCATTGGAATTGTACAACTTATCTCACAAGTTTGACTTGTATGGAGAGGAGAGCAAAGGGTCTCAAACAGCAATAACAGATGGCTCTTCACTTCCTGCCACATCTGAGGCCATACCTGCTGGTGAGAAGATGAAGCATGTCTATATGGACATGTCTGCTCAAGACACTGCCAGAAGGTTTTTGGAGCATGGGCACTTCCTATTAAAAGCAGAATTACTCCAGCAATAGACCTTGTATTTGTTCCTGACTGAAGGATAAGGTTTCTGTAGCCAATGATGGGAATGTTCACCTTAGGTAAAACCTCAAGTTATTCCTAAAATATGCCCAAATCACCCTCAATACTGTTGTCCTCCTTGAATCCTGCCACAAGGCAAGAAGGATCTCAGCAGCCAGAGCATCATCAGAGGTGAAGAGCCCTGAAGCCAGATTGATTTCACATGTTCTCCATGGAATCATGCCATATTTGCTTCTCTACAAATGAGAACAGGATCACCTCATACTACAGACATTGGCCATTGGCTGGGCTATGCAGTAAGGCACAGAAATAAACAGCTCACTCTTGATGAGTGCAAGGACCTGCTCCTGACTTCATTTCTGTCAGGCAGGCACAAGAGCTTTGTCACTGGCCTTAAGGAGTTAATGGTAGTCAAAACCTATTTACATCAGAAGAGACTCACACCCCGAGATAACCATAATCTAAACCATTTTAGGCAGTATGAGTGACAGAGTTGGAAAGAAAATCCTTCTTCCCATCAATAATTTCATCTAGCTAAAAAGGAAAGATAAATTTAGCTCTTCAGATTAAATTATCTGCTTTAAATCAGGTGAATCATCTTTCCTCCAGGAAGCTAACATTTAGACTTTTGCCTGTGTAACTAAATCTGTATAAAGACGTGTTTGTTGCCATTGCTGAGCAACTGTGATACTTTGGAAAGGGAGGTAAAGGGATTTTGTGACTGCTTTGTGCTAACTTCTTCACATGCACCTAGAAACTCCAGTTTCTAGCATCATTAGGAGTTGCAGTCTTAAGTACTCTCTATGTCAAAGCTCAGTTGCCTTGTTATACATCATCCTGACTTCTATAAAAAATTCACTTCCAGTAGCACAGCATGTTCTCCAATCAGGATGTAAGTTATGGTGATAAGTAGCCACGGTCTGGCTGCACAACAGATGAGAATTCTGGAAAAATTTAAATCAAGCGATCACTGCTTTTGCAGGAAGTCTTCGGTCAACATTTTCAAGTCAGTCTATATAGATGCACATGTTTAATTACTTTTCTTATTTTAACCTTTGTTCTTCTGGACTGCTTTGAAAATGTCATCCATGATCATTGCTTTCAAAGGTTTGCTTGATGTGAACTTACACACCAAAACCCTCCAAAGTGACAAACTACTATTTCAGGGCTCTGTCAAAAGTATCAAAGCACTCAAAACTGAAAGCCCATAAAGCCAACAGCTCAGTGTTGACCCTGTAGAGCAACAGGCTTTAAACCTGACTCTTCAAGAGAGGTGACAGCTCATGGAAGAATTATCCTGTATCAGACTATAGAGTTAAGTCTCTACTTAGTAATACTATGAGCTAATAAGCAACGGGAATTTGGCAGACTTTCACCACATAACATTTGTTTCCTTTGGAGATTTATTTTTACAGGGACCACACACATCTGAAAGTCTTTTAAATACCAATGCTAGTGAGCCAAAGTCAGCTCAGACGCTGGGGAGAGAAGGGTGGAGGAATACCTCCACAGCAGGGTTTCACCACTCCAAGCCTCATAACCAAGGTCTGAACAGCCTCTGCAAATGAAGTCAGAGGGCTGGACCCTTCTACAGCCTGAATTGCTGCAAACCCCAGAGAGAAGCAGGGACAAAGTTTTCAGTCTGGGGAAGGAGGAGAGGGTGGAAGCAAAAGCTGAGCTCCAAGGCCACCCTCCAGCAGCCGGCTAACATAGAGCTCCTCACCTGTGCCCCACAGCACCAGTATCTCCTGGGTGAGACCTGTCCCCCCTCCAGAGGCAGGTTCCACAACTAAAGGCAGTGCCGAGTCGGTGCATTTGTGCTGCAGCCCCACACCCTTGGCAGATGCCCTCAATCTCAGCAGATGACATGGGCTTCAGATAAGCTCCTGCTGAAATTTGGGAGAAAGAAGCCTTTGCATCCTCTGAGGGATCAACAGGAAGAAGGCTGCAAGCAAAAAGGCCATTTCCTATGCTACTAAGCCCTTTTTAAGTATCTGGAAACAATACAGCTCATGAGTCACTCAGTGAACTCAACTCAAGACATCTCCAACACATCCAAATACAAGAAAGCATTGAAACACACAATACTCATCCAAAACAAAAATACCTTTTGCACTGGATTTCTTCTGGCTCATCCCCTCCCTACTACAAGAAAATCACCACAGTCAGTGAGTCTTTCCCAGCTGAAAACAAATTGCCTGGCAGACGAAAATGAAGCACCCCCACCCAGTACACACCCCATGATATCTTGGGTAAATCCTGCCAGAGCCAGCGAGTTCCACAAGCCAAATTCTGCTGCCAGTTCAGTGGCAACTTCCTCCCTTAGCAGCAATTTGCAAAGCTTGCAGAAAGACATGGAAATGTCTGCCACATGCATTGCTGTACCCCAGGGGACATGCAGAACCTCAGAGGTTGTCAGTACATTTTTGCTGACCAAATTATGTGTGATATACGGTCTGCAAGTCCCAGCCAAAGTCATGACAAATGGAATCACAAGAAGTCCAGATGTCTCCTTTCTCCGAGATTTTCCATGGGCTACATCATAGTAGTTAGGAGACTTAGGACCAAGAATTTAATAACCTCTTGATAATTTCATTTTATACAGTAATTCTGAATACAAGATTGCCAGCCTCTCTCAAAATGCCTGCTGAATGTAACATTGGTTTGAAGGACTTTCCTGATGGAATATTAAATGATGGAAAGGAAAACCCCGTCAAGGCCACCAGTCGGATCATGCCACATTCGAGTTGGACATGCAAGATGTTTCCTTTCAAACAGATCCTCTCTGTCACTCTGAAGGCAGTGACAGTGAAGTCAGGTGACACTGGGGAAGCATTTGTAAGATACCCAAACAGCCCATCTTAGATATTACAACAACAGACCATTTCAGAAGTTGTTTTCCACAGAAGACTTCAACCCAGTACCGTCAACATCATCCCAGACCCAGACTAACAGAGGCTGCAGGATTAACCATGTAAATGTCCTAGGCAAATACCTTCTCATTAGCAAATAGTGAATGGGTGTGATCTACAAAACTACAATTTTAAATAGAAGACAAAAAGATGCCTTCAGTAGCCTTAGGAGACATTATGAGCTTTTGAGCTCTGATATTCACCATGACATAAGATGATAATTAGAGGTCACAAGAGGGCAAGTTACACCAACCTAGAGTTCTCATAGCCTATCTCAATCTCGTTTTGAACTCTAGTACTACAAGCATTTGTCAGGTCCATACACACCACCACATTGGTAGTCTTGATCCAGGCCCACACCATCCCTGGAGCACACAGCCCTCAGCGGTAGAAGGCTCACGCCCTGACACAGCCGGTGTTCGTGCCAGCACATCTGGCCTCTGGCAGTAGAGCACGGGTGCTGGAAAGCTCCTAGGGTAGCTATAAGGCTCTACAGAAACCTGTCTCTTGGCAGGAGATGAGTAATCAGTATTTAGAGTGCGGATTCTGGCTGAGCTCAGCTGTTGTGTAGGAGCTTTGAGCTGTCAGCCACATAGTAGGAATAATTGTCATTCAGCTTGCTCACCTCCTCCTACCAGCAGTAACAGCTGAGAGGCAGCTCAATGGTTTTTACGCTCTCCAGGAAAGAGGCAAGCAGAGCAGGGAAAGAGTGCTTTTGCGCTGGTGTTTTATTGTTTTCAGGGGATGGTTCAAATCTGGTTTATCCTAAAAATTAGCAGAGAACAATAATAAATGGTGATTTTTTTCATGACTGCAGACACTGCTTAGCTATTTTGCTACTGTTCTTCAGGCACATATTTATAACAAACTATTGATAATCATTGCTTTGCAGCTGTATTGAAATTTAAAGGTAGATACAGCAATTCAAAAACCTCATTTAGCTAGATTAAAAGAAAAACTTATCAGGTTATTATCAGTTATGAAAGCCATGCAAATTAGAATACATAAGCACACTGAAAGATCATTGTTTAAACATCAGTAAACTGAGATTTCTTGTTTGCATGGCTGCAATCTCTCACTCTAGAAAGATGCAGACTTATTGCAGTCAGGCAGAATGGAAAAAACAAGAAAACATGCTATAGCATACAAGGTCACCACTGACATCTTCAGTCCCCTTTCTCCAGCAAGGGGAGCCCACACTATAAATGCTGTCCTAAACTAAACAAAATCTGATACTTCTTCTCCCAGAATTACTACCAGACTTTGAAAAGCTGGGTCTTGCACGCAGTAGCCAGCAATACCCTGCTTGTTTCTAGCACAAGGCACCCCTGAGCACAGCGAGCATGGGAAGGAAGCAAGTTCCAAACACGTGTTGACCTCAAAGCCTGTCCCTAGCAGCTATTGATGTATCCAGGGTTTTTAGACACCTCCTGAGAACCTACATAGAGCTACATGTATTTTTTTATCTTTAAAGCAAATACTATAGCATGGAAACACTGTAAGACACTCTGCCTTCTAAACAGCCCCATTTCAAGTGCTGAAACTCTTATCTGAACTTCTGCAGCTCTTCCCCTGTTCCCTCCATGCAAAGCAGAGTTGTGCTGACAAGTGAGAGATAGCTTCAGGCAGGAGTTCTCCTCCTCATCTACAGTCTGACCATCAAGAGACAAGCACGGGGCATCCTCCTGCCCCATTAATGTCCCTGAACAGACGCAGAAGAGAGAAGCATCTCATCCAGGATGGAGACAATGACTGTCAGTGCTTTGGTGCTGACCTTTTTAGGAAAAAAAAGTACCCTTTTTCTCTTTTGGACACCTGCAGCTTGCTGAAAACTAGGTCATTGTTTAACACTGCAGGGAAATACTAAGTGATGACTTGGGAGCTATTGGGCTAGAAGCTGACACCAGAAACTCCACAGTGCTGATGCTATTTTAGCTTCAGATTATGCAGGTTCTGTTCCTTAGGAAACCCCCCCAATGCAAGATAAACAGTTATTGCACACTGCTCTCAGATATTTGTTCTTCCTCATTACATGAAATACCCAGCCTGGAAGACTTTGTGAACCACAGTATAATTGAACAGGAGAATAAGAACCATATAGAACATCAGAACTAGCATCACAAAGTTTGGTACCAGAACCAGATCAGAAGAAACTCCTGAGCTTGTCTGAAGGTGCTGTCAACTACACTTCTGATTCAATAAGCTCTAATAAGGGCTACCCAATACCAGCTACATACTAGGAGCTCAGGCTCCATATAAAGTAGGCTTCCATTTTAGACTCAGTTCTAAGCAGTTACTGGTCACCACAGAGTTAGAACCAAAAACCAGCTGCTTGCAAGCCCCAAGGAAATATGGATGTTTCCTGTGACCTCAAGCTCCAGAGAAACAAGCCCTAGAGCCACTTACTGCTGAGTGTGTAAACGAGACCTTCTCTCCCTTCATTGTGAATTTGAGGATGATCTTTACATGGGATGCATATGGGTGAGTGGCTCAAGTCAGAAAATCAACTAATGAAATGCTGTGGTAGTGCAAAAATAAAAAAATCAGGTTAAATCCTGGCTAGCTGCAAGAAAAGGATATCAGTATCAGACTGGCTTCACCAAGGGCCCCATGGGCTGTAACCACAGTCCTCTCCTCTGTTAGGATCAGCTAAACTACAAAGCCAAAGGCCCTCCTGAGGCAGCAGGCTTCAGCCCCTAGTGCTGTGTGTACATTGTGAAGTTCCAGTAGAATGTCACCATCCCACCTTTATACCATGGGATAATGGCATATTATATAATAATTGCTACAGCCACTACTTTTGTCCATCCCCTGCATTATTCTAACCACCAGAGAAAGGCAGATCAGCTGACTGCAGCCCCACTACAGAAACAGTGTATAGCCACAAACACTAACAGGCCATTATTTTGTCCTTTGTACCCAGGAAGTGCTTTACTGCTCCAAGTTTTATTCTGTTTCCAATTAGAAATCCAAACTGCTTGTTGGATTAGGTGACTTCCACTCACTAAGCAACCCAACAAATATTTTCAGTTTGATCCTTACAGTTATTAACCCTGAAAGCACACGGAGCACTCTGCTCAAATACCTCTTGCTCAAGATGAATTCAAGGCCCACACCACAACGTGAATAGCCTTTGCATGTCTCCTGGGCATGGTCATGACTAGTTTCGTTGTGGTCACCCTGCAACCATCCAGCCCTCAGCGCTGCTGACTGGCCCAAATCTCCAGTTTGTGGCCTAAGTCTGTAGACATAACCCTAAAAGAATTATGAAAGGCAACGCTTGTCTCACTTTTAGCCCACACAAGCCCAGTTATCTCCAGGCTGGTCGTGCCAGAGATCATCTTATTCTCTTCTTTATGGCACTCTTCCCTCACTTCACTTCGGGATATCCGATTTAGGCCTCATTCCTTGGCTCTTCCGTAGATGTGTGAAAGAGGGATCTGCAGAGAGAGGTCTCGTTGTGCCTCCGGCAGTGCTAATCACAGTCCACATCCCGCCCATGCCACTCACAGATGTGGTAACACCAGCACATATGGGCTCCCTGTGAGGTGGCCAGATATAAATACTTGCGAGGCACAAATGATACACAAGTTCTGCACATAAAGGGTACGTCCACCGTCCCTTGCAAAGCAGCACAGACCTGCAGCGTACCCACGTGAGCTCGTATGCCGGCCAGCACTGACACGGGGGGGGGGG
>Ga0065711_1050425_pt1 | contig 10846 bp, 9 predicted proteins | sample Hoacrofraction12_FD_59098 | JGI IMG/M metagenome (GOLD analysis project Ga0065711, IMG submission 59098) | Hoatzin crop microbial communities from Cojedes, Venezuela - Epithelial fraction 12 v2 (version 2) | ecosystem: Host-associated > Birds > Digestive system > Esophagus > Crop | place... | reverse complement strand
GTTTTGCCACTGGAGAAAGGGTCCCTCGGCGCAAGCCTCTGCTCCAGAGCCCTTCACCTTCAGTAGCTTCCTCTTGTCCCATCACTGGTCAGCAGAGAGGAGATCAGCACCCCCTGGCTCCACTGCCCCTGTTGAGGAAGGTGAGGACTGCAATGAGATGGCCCTTCAGCCTTCTCTTCTCCAAGCTGAACAAGCCAAGCAATCTCAGCCGCTCCTCGTAAGTCTTGCCCTTGAGACCTTTCACCATCTTGGTCTCCCTCCTCTGGGCATGCTATAGTAGTCTGATGTCCTTTGTACATTTAGGCACCCAAAACTGCACACAGTACTCAAGGTGGGGCCATATCAGTGTGGTGTAGGGTGAGACAATCACCTCCCTCGACCGGCTAGCTAAGCTGTGCTATCTAGGCTGGAAACCTACACGGCTTTGCATGCTACAACAGCTACACATTTTACGCCTACATGAGATGCATCCACAGTTAACCCTGACAGAATAGTAGGAAAATCTAAGATTAAAAAAATGTTTTACATGTATGTCAGTGTGTCAGTTTAATGAATTTCAAAATAGAAAAGGAAAAGTAGGAGTAGAAAAACAAGAGATTCAGTGACACCCAGCAGAGTCAGGTATATATCACTTACCAATATGCTGAAAAGAACAGCCATATTTTAAGAAAGGTAAATGGAAGTTCTGTAAAATGGAGTTAATTTTTTTTAATTCCAGTGTCAAATAATCCCCTTTGTTAGAAACACACCTGGTTAATTGCCTACATTACTACTTTCTGTATATTGACAACTATCTGTACTTTCATAATTATTTCTTCCTTTAAATTATCTACCAATTCCACATACGCAAAGTCTTTCTGCTACTTCAGCAGTCTGTTTAGGTAGCTAGGTGAATGCTTCCCCTTCGCTGTTAGTATAAGTTAGCAGGCTTTGAAAGTGTTATTAATGAGAATTACTGCCTTCCCCAAAGTAAGTACTTCCTGACATTTCACTCAGATAATTCTGTCTACAGCTTAACGACCACTTCTTGCTTTATAATTCTTTTGCATCCTTCTGTCTTGCAGAGAAAGAGAGCTAGAAGGTGGCAAATCTGTTCACATACACATTACGTGTATGTGAACCAACAGTATAAAGCAGGGTATGAGACTTTGCATTGTTCTAAGCCCTTCACGTCCTTCAAAACTCACAAAATGAGAATGTGGATGAAGTAAGAACAAGTCATGGACTAAGGGTCTTGGAAGAATATCAATAACTGAATAGGCTAGCAATCTCTCTTCAAAAAAGCATCCACACTACGATTTCAGTTTGCAGCTAACAACTAGTGGACTTTTCAAAGCATATTTCCTAATTATAAAGATAATTCAGTTCTGACAAACTTTGCATCACGATTTGAAGTTCTCCTCGGAATAAAAGGCATTCTAGAAGCATGTCCTGTAAACTATGTCTGTGCCTTAGAAATGACATGCAGTTTGTCTAAAAAAGAACATGTAATTTCTTAGGAAATCCTTTTAAATAGGCTGTGCAGTTGTTACGTTCCAGCTCACAACTGGAAGGTCTTATCAATTTACCTTGGTAAACCAGAATATTTCACTATTGACATCTCCCTGTAGCTTCTGCTGCTCCCTTCATTTTTTCAGCATACACTACAGACAATGTTGAGTAAAGTAATTCAAGGTCTGTGGAGACACTGCAGGCAGCCTAAATAAATGGGCTAGGGTAAATGTTTGAGGCTTCACAAAGAAAAGTGGTTAAACAGGCACTTTTGTTGAGATTAAATCCTTTTTATGTTATAATTATTTTATAATTTTTTATCTTCTCAGGATGTGCAGTTATGCGTTTTCATTCCCAATTCCAGACCAATACTAAACTACATTTAACTCCTTTGAAAGTGGAGACAGTGGTCTATTTGCCTCTGACAAAGCCACCGCTTTTGTCCCTAGTTACGTGTAAGTTTGTAACTGGTGGCATGCTCTACCTCCAACAGCTGCCTTACACAGCAGACAGCTCCTGTGCTGTGGATATGGGGCACGGACAAACCCTTACCAATGACACCTATATGACATGCAGATCAGAATGTGCCATAAAGGAAACAGCATTATGCTACACTTCCCTAGAGTTGGATAAAAACTAGAACTGTAACTCATCTGAAATACTGACTTGGCAATATCATAATAAAATATTTCTGGCTCCCTCTAGTGGGCTTTAGTCGTGCATCATGTAGGCAATGTTACAGTAACACGCCAACAGTGAAAGGCTTTGCACAGTTGTGACAAAAACTTTGAACTCAGTACTTCTTCCCTAATTTGAAAGCTCTTTCTCTTTTTTTCCTGTACCTGCCTGTACAAAGAAATCAAGTGTTTGAAATCCTAATGTACATGTCACAGAAGCACTCACAAAGTTTTGTGTAGTGTTTTGGTTTATTTTCTTCTTTGTTTTTTACAATTAGGACACTACTTGCAGTAATATGTTTAAATCAAAGTGGGTGACAGACGATGAGAATGCCAGTAAACTGCCTTTGGGTTTTATGTAATGGATGACCACAAATGAGCTCATGCAGATGAGCTTACCATCACAGATTCTAGAACTGAAATTCCAGCCCATTCTTCAAAACACACTTATACACACTGATAGTATTTCAAAGGATTTTTTAAAAAATGGTAAATTGTAAAAAAGAAAATCTGAAAGATTGAGGGCTCCACCCACTACAACTAATGTTTGCAAAGGCAAAATTGTTTCAGCCTCCATCACACTGCCACAAAGAGATAAAACTCTCAAAGACTGATTCCATGTGACTCGTTTTTAAAAGAGGGAAGGAAAGCACTTTCAGGAAAAAAAGATAATACTTTTAGATCAATATTCATTAAGTGCGAAAGCAATAAAACTACCAATAGACAACACAGAAATCTTGAGATAACACAAGGGAGATGGCATTCTGTTTTTTAACGTATCCAATCTGAAAAACCTGTTCCCATGACACAGTTGATATACAATTTACAGCCTGCTGTATCCAGCTGTGACTCTGACTCAGCTAATACTAATGAACAATTAAAACTTTGTCCTCAGTTTTGAAGCAATATGACAGTAACTGCATTTTTCTTACACCTGGTTCAGAATCATGTTACCTGAAAACTGTTTTGTTGAATAACACTGGTATTAAGAGAGTAACTCACAGATAGCTCACCTCACTGCAGTAAATTCACACCTGCTCTGACTTCTGAAAGCAAACAGTATGTACACTTTCAACTTTTACAAAAGGAATGTCAAAACAGTAAGAATGCTGTATAGTTTCTTCTCATGTATTCAGAGTAGTTTCCTGAACATTCTCAAATGTTCTATCAGAAAAGACAAAAATTTTGGTTCAGAGAGAAATTACTTCAAAAAATGAATTACAATTAAAAAAAAAATCTTAGTGCAATTACCTTACAACCAAAAGAACTGAAAATAGCAGTTATCCTACGCAAAATCAGAATCTGCTATCTTTTTTTACAAGTCAGAAAAGAGTAAATATTTAAATTAACAGCTAGAGGAGTGTGCATTCAATAAAGCCTATTGAGTAAGGATATGTACTTTTCTAAGTTTTCTATGATTTTTTCTAAATTCTCTAACATCATCCTACTCAAAGAAATAAGTCAATAAAACTAGCTACTTTCATCGTTATCATCCCTTCAGATCAGGGTCCTCAGACGGACATAGCAGTAAGTTCATAGTTCTAAAGGATGACTTCTTCAAAATACAGAAGTTCATAATACTAAAATAATGAAGTACAGGCAAAAAAAAACCACACATTCATACAATTTAATTCATTGTTAAAGAAAAACAGGATGACCATGAAACCAAATCAGTAATTTAAAGGATTCCCTGGGACCTGGGTCAAAGTGATTGGAAAGGCAAGTATTTTTCATCTACTAAAGATTTATTTGTAGAACTTCTTGGGATCAGTTATGTCTTCACTCTTACTTAACAAGTTGATTTCATATAAGCATATGACACATAACACAGGGGAAAAACTTCTCACATCACAATTAGCATCATCGTGTATACAACTATTACCAGAGTTTGAACGTAATCCCACACAACTGCAAGGATGAAAGCCACAGAACATGCTGGTTTCAGCTGGGATAGAGTTAAATTTCTTCACAGTAGCTTGTATGGGGCTAAGTTTTTTGATTTGTGTTGAAAACAGTGTTGGTAACATACTGATGTTTTAGTTACTGCTGAGCAGTGCTTACACAGCATCAAGGCCTTTGCTCCTCAGATTGCCCTACCAGTGAGAAGGTTAGAGGTCCACATGAAGCTGGGAGGGAACACAGTTGAGACACCTGGCCCCAGCTGGCCAAAGGGGTATTCCATATCCTACGATGTCATGCTCAGCAACAAACTGGGGGGAAGTTGGCAGGGGCCCACTGCTTGGGAACCGGCTGGGCATTGGTCACTTCGTGGTGACCAATTGTTTTCATTTGCATCACTTGTCTTTCTTGGGATTTATTTTTCCTCTCTGTTACTTTTTTCTCTTTTCCTCATAATTTCTTTTTTTATTATTTTTTATTTTTAATTAATAAACTGTTTTTACCTCAACCCACGAGTTTCTTTCTCACTTTTACCCTTCCAATTCTCCCCGCACCTCACTGGGGCGGGAGAATGAGCGAGAGGCTCTATGGTTGCCAGCCAGGGTTAAACCATGACCCAGGACAACAAAGCTTTTATTCCACAGGAAAGCTACTTTTTATGAACTTACAATAGTAGCAACTAAGGTCCTTGCCTAAGCAGCATCTTTGCAATGCTTTCTAATTAACTGTGGAAAATTTAGTAAATGCTTACTAGTTTTTGGATTTAAGGGACAAGTCTCAGTAGGTTTATTACATCCCCAGGCTCTAAGAATAATAACCGCAGCTCCCAGCTCCCTCACTGTACAATCACAACTGTAAAGGCATAACAAAGATCTCATTGCAGAAATTTCAGATGATGGGGGGGAGAATCTGACCTGACTTTTTACATTTTATATGACATCATGAACTTTCTGGAGTACTGCTTTAGGGTTTATCATAACTAAACAAAGGCATATAACCAGATCTGCACTGAATGATTTAGGTACCTATGGAAAGAGTTGTACTCCTCCTCTGAGTAAAAAAAGATGCTGCATGCCTAGTAGTTTTAAAAAACTACCCAAATTACAGGGCTGTCTAAAAACAAAACGTGTTTAAGACCCTTTAATGCCCCAAATTTAGTGTTGGATTCCTTCTCATGTGCCAGGACTGCTGCTAATGAGGTAAGAAATACTGGCTTTATAGAATCATAGAATCTTTAAGGTTGGAAAAGACCTCTAACATCAAGTTCAACTGTCAAGCCAACAACTTTATGCCTGCTAAACCATGCCCTGAAGTGCCATGTCTACACGTTTTTTTGAACACGTCCAGGCATGGTGACTCAACCACCTCCCTGGACAGCCTGTTCCAATCCCTGACTACTCTTGCAGTAAAGAAGTTTTTCCTCATATCCGATCTAAACCTCCCCTGACACAACTTGAGGCCATTGCCTCTTGTCTTATTGCTAGTCACTTGGGAGAAGAGACCAACACCTGCCTCACTACAACCTCCTTTCAGGCAGTTGTAGAGAGCAATAAGGTCCCCCCTCAGCCTCCTCTTTTCCAGACTAAACAACCCCAATTCCCTCAGCCGCTCCTCGTAAAACTTGTTCTCTAGACCCCTCACCAGCCTCGTTGCTCTTCTCTGGACACGCTCCAGCACTTCAATGTCCTTCTTGTAGTGAGGGGCCCAAAACTGCACACAGTATTCAAGGTGTGGCCTCACCAGTGCTGAGTACAGGGGAACAATCACTTCCCTATTGGCTTTGAAGAGGTCAGTGAGCGGAAACTCACAAATTTATACACAATTCTTCTCCTTCTGGCCAAGAGATACACTCTTCAATTCATCTTGAGCTGTAAGAGCTACTGCACTCTTGAGGGAAAAAAAGATGAGAGAGCATGCATGTGTACTTACAACGTAAATCATAAATTTCCAATATGTGCATGACATCTAGCTCTGTCTTTCCACATCAACAGATGTGAAGAAAACACTTTCCCAGGTTAATTAGAGGCTGGATAAAAGTCGATCACGATACAGCATCTCACCTACTGAGAGCATTCTCACAGTGACAAGAACAATGTGGCACACTGGGGCAGTGGGTTTGGATCAGTTGTGTCTTCACCATCCTTGAAGGAAGTAATGCTATGTGGCCTATGGTTACTAATTTCATCACTGCAGAGTATATCCAGATTAATGGTACTGTTATACTCAGTTGGCTCAGACACTGTATGCTTTCATATCAAATGCATGGTTCTCTAGTTATATTTTATTTATTTATGAACATTTTTTGGCAAAGTTATCACAAAGATACCACAAAGATTTGGGGGTTGGACTAGGTGACCTCTAAAGGTCCCTTCCAATCCTAACTATTCTATGAAAGGTCCTAAAGAGTGACCAATCACAGAAACTTTCTGAAACTTCTGATTTAAAATATCTTGCAGCAGATAACTTCTGAAGGACACATGCTTCACAGATACGCTCCACAGTTTATACGCAGAGCTAAAACAATATATTTATGTTAAGGCTGGAGCTTTATCATTAAAGGACCCATTTAGTTCACAGCCACCTCTGTTAAGCATGTCACCTATGCTCTATAGGAGGCTTCAACTAACAGAACCCTATGCCGATTTTAATAGTAACCCATAAATACAATTATACCCATTTAAAAATCACTGAAAACAAGGGCTGTGCCTTCTTATCTTTACTAAAAAAATTAACATTTCATTTGCAAGAGGTTTTCCTTAAATAATCCTCAGATAAATTCTGGTAGTGTTGTACTACACATGAGAAGGAAAGATTAGTAAATAACTTTAACAAAAACTAAAAGTTCAAGGAAAAGACTATGAAGGCTTATATTTGTTGCTACTTAAAATTAAAAATTTGTGACACAACTAGAAGTATCAGAATCCCATTCACATTACAAAATGTATCCAAGGTATTTTCTCAAGCTTTTGGCACAATAAAATTACAGAAGTCTAATGTTGCAGGATTGTAGCTCTATAATTTCAAAGTCTTTTATAAACAGCCAGTTAAGATAAATAAATGAAGAAGCTATAAAACAAAAATAATCTTATTAATCCAGTCAGAAACATATATTACCACAAAAAAATCTCTTTGCAATATAGCTCATAATAATAAAGCATTTCATCTTGAACAAAAAATAACTTTTTAAGCATTTTTAATGAGCACTTGAGATTGGTGTCTTGTTCTGTAGGCTAAATTGTAGGCTGCTTTTCACTTTTTGCTACAAAACAGGTATGTTAATAACAATGCAAACGGTTATGCTCTTCCCACCTGAGGCAAGACATACATTATAGTGAAAGTTTTCTTTGGCCTCTCCCAATGATGTCCATGATGAAAAGAAAACAAAACCGGGATTAGATATAACTAAAAAAGAATTTAAAGCAGAGTGAGAGAGATATATGAACTTCCCTCCCACGTACAGAGTAAAAAATACGTATAATCATCATGATGTTATAGTTCAAAAATTAACTAATACTGAATCCAAAAAGACAATTAGACAATTGTACACATTGGGAGAAAAAAGCTTTTGAACCCTATCTTCCATGCAGAGGTAAAACTATTTTAATCACTTTGAGACATACCATACATTCCCTACCTAGAACTGTAAGAAATTCAAATCATTAACAACAATAAATATCATCTTTCATAATCACATGACAAAGTATCTGAGAGCAAGAACACCTTAATTAACCAGGTCATGACTCTGAGGTTCTACAGCAATTACACTGAAACTGAAAGATGAACAGGTTAAATGAACACTAACAATTAACACTGCCCAAGAAGTTTCAACATTTAATGATAAATGGGAAGTGTACCTGTATACACAGTAAACTAAACTAGGATTCTAACTTCAGCTAATAAAGATACATCTATGATTCTATCAATATAAAAACACTCTAGGGATTTCTTTTGTGAAAGTATATTACGCCCAACATCAAACACAACTCCTGTCAATTTTTTATGTATTTGTTTTACAAGACATAGTTATTTTATTTTTTGCATATCTAAACTGATAAGAAGGATTTGTGAACTACATGAAACTCATTCTCAAAAAACTACAAACATTAGTACACATCAATTGACTGAAATGGAATTAGCTACCTGAAATCCAGGCTTTTCCGTAGATCTCCTTGATGCTGAATGAAGGCATCTTTATAATAATTCAAACCAAGGACTTTTAATTGTCAAATACTGTCCTATTTATACTTCATAGATGACATCTCGTTTAAACACAGTATTTTTCACATTCAATTAAATTTCTCCATGAATACACTCCAAGTCCAATATCTGCTGAAGTTGCCTACACAAAGTCACTCATACTATGCTGAATTACTGTCTTGCCTATGCATCCAATGTTTGCTGTATTCGCCGTACAAATTCCTTCTTTCACACAGCAGTTCTAAACAGCAAACAGACAATACTAAACCAGGCACAAGGCCTTTTTCATTTGATTCCTCAACCTATCAATAAGAAGTTCCTTGAAGACACTGTGTAAATAAAGCTCTAAGTAAACAGCTGAGAAAAAAAAAAAAACAAACCACACCATCTTGGGAGGTTAGCTGCTTTACTCTATTACTAACATTGTCTTCATTATTTATATATATAGGCACTGGTTTCCAGCCACTGAAGCTGAACCTAGATAATTAAACATTTAAGCCATCCCCTGCTGTGCCATAATGTCTAACTGTGTCCGAAGAGTCCTAGGTGTGCTGTTACACACCTGGGACTGAAGCAAGGAATTTGCTGAGCTACCTTTGATAAAAGTCTACACCTGGAACTTAATAGCACATGATATGGTTTCTGAACACTGCAACAGGTGGCAAATATAACTTACTGCTCAAGAACTGTTTCATCTTCTGGTTCCAGAATTGCAAATAGCTCTATTAATTTGACCAAAAATGAAAGTGAAAATTTATTGATGTAATAAAGTATATATTGTTATTACACTATATCCATACATTTTTTAAGATAAGATTATTTTAGGATAGCTTGAAGAAGAAATTACATGGAAAATGGATCTATTATGTAAAATTCTAAATTAAAGCTAAATTTCTAGTGCTATCAAGATAGGAGAAATATTTAGCAAAATGGAAGCCAGCTCCTCTAATTCCATCAGGCTCTCTCTAAAATCAGCTCTCATGCTTTTCAAAAATTCAGTATCATATAAGAGCAAACCAATCACTTCTAATTCCTGTTCTATAAAATTACGACACTATAGTATACATGTACAAGACAAGGTTTATAGGAGGAACTAGTACCTATTACACTGACTGTTTGTTGTGGTTTAGACTCAGCTGGCAACAAAGAACCACGCAGTTTCTCTCTTACTGCTCCCCTGCCCCGGTGGGATGGGGACAAGAATCAGAAGGAAAAGGCAAAACCCATGGGTTGTGATAAAAACAGTTTAACAGAATGGCAAAGGGAGAAGAAAATAACAACAATAATACTGAAAAAAAAGACTGTGTAAATGCAATGTTCTCACAACCCAATGCTCAGCTCTATCCTGAGTAGCAAATCCCCATGCTTCAGCCAGCTCCCCCACTTGAATACTGAGCATGACATCACATGGTATAGAATATCCCATTTGATTGGCTGGTTTGGGTCAGCCCAACCAGCTTGTTGTGAAAATTAATCCTGTCACAGCTGAACCTAGGACACTGTTGTAGGTGAAAAAATCATCTAACATGGAAGAAGTATGTATATGACCACAAAAAGATTTAGGGAAAACAACTGTATGCAAATTTAACCATCAGTATGATGCATTTACTATGTGTGGTCTTCATCAGGATTTCAGGCAAGCTTCAATCTGCAACTTTAATAAGATGTATGCGTACTGACTACATTCTACTACATGTCATGTCACGACACTCTTGAAAACAGTGAAAACGGAAAGCTAGGTGACATATTTGTGAGTAGAGAACATGATTTGACTGTACGATCACAGTAACTTTGACAGAGAAAGGAAGCAACAGAATATTTAAATATATTTACAGGGAGTTCATTTTATTTGTGTTTTGCAATCCAACTCCAAGAAATGGAAGACAGAAAAACTGTGGGCTTTCGGTGCCATCTTTGTTAAAAGCACTTGCTGCTACTGGAGGTTAATTCTGTAGTGATGAAGGAAACAAGAGTGAGCTCTGAATACAGTCAGATAAAGGAGAGCAGCTTAGACAAACGGATACATGAGAAATAGGATCAGAGAACACCCCAGGACAAGTGGCTCAAGGCAGGAAGGTCTAAGTTGCTAACTCTCTGAATTACTTTAGAGATCCCAATCTGAAAGACAATACTCAAGAGCTGGGGAAATCATTAAGCTTCCAACAGCAGAGAGATATGTCAGAAAACGATCCTAAACAATAGCTGGTACAGGAGGCTTTTGTCAGAGGTATACTATGCCTAGGAAATACTCTGTTGTTTTTGTGAGTCTGTAAAAAAGGGCTTTTACCAAATTTCAGGAATCTGGAAACTAACATCTCTTTGTTAAAAAAAAACCATATCCTTTAAACCATATACAGCTCATGAAAGGCCTGATGAGCCTCAGAGTGTGTTTTCTCATAACACAAAGTCTATCTGAGTTGAGTATCAAGAAAGTTTGCTGATGACACCAAACTGGGAGGAGTGGTAGATACACCAGAAGGCTGTGCTGCCATTCAGCGTGACCTGGACAGGCTGGAAAGTTGGGCAGAGAGGAAACTGATGAGGTTCAACAAAGGCAAATGCAGGGTCCTGCACCTGGGGAG
>Ga0065711_1050410_pt1 | contig 10846 bp, 9 predicted proteins | sample Hoacrofraction12_FD_59098 | JGI IMG/M metagenome (GOLD analysis project Ga0065711, IMG submission 59098) | Hoatzin crop microbial communities from Cojedes, Venezuela - Epithelial fraction 12 v2 (version 2) | ecosystem: Host-associated > Birds > Digestive system > Esophagus > Crop | place... | reverse complement strand
TGCAACTTCTCTCCTTGCTATGAACATATTGTAATTAAAAAAATATTGATTGTTATTTATATCATCGATATGTGCATATATATTGGGATACAGCTCCTCTATAGCTTTTTGCGTAGCTACAAAGTCATCTTTTTCATGCCTTGCCGTATATATCACTATGTCATCGTAAGGCATGTCTTGAAAACCTTCTATCTCTCTAGGATCCTTATTTATTCGCATATCATCGTTATTATATGACTTTTCTTTATATTCGAAATTGTTATATTTATCACTGGCATAATTACTGCTATCTATGCAATTAAACAAATTGTTATCATTGTAGTATCTTGCCATAAGTTTTCCGAAATCTTTAGATGTTAGTCTGTATATATTATTTAATTTTTTTCTTTTTATAATGAAACTATTTCTTCTTGGACAGATTCCGGAGTCGCTATTACGATTTTAATATCATGTTTGCTGTATATATTTTTTTTCGTATCTCTGCAAATTTTTTTTTCATCATTATCTTTATAGGCATTATAATCATAATTTTCTAGGTAAGAAATAATCTCATCTATACTCACAACATCTATTCCATCAAGGCTTTTTGGATTATCTTCTTTTTTGGACACAGCAAAACACATGATATTATATCCCAAATAGCTTAGCGCCTTATACGTACTATATGCTACAGCAGCTGCACCGAATATAATTATATTTTTTTCTTTTAAATTTTCGATACCATTATTCATATATTTGCCTCAACTGCAAAATCTAAAATATACTTTTAGTATAGATTTCCTTACAAATTCTTGCTAACTAAGATCTCTATTCATCAGCATATAGCAACAAATTTTTAAAGCATAAACCCAAGCATTTCGAACATAAGTTTTTCTTGATCCTCGAATCCAAACGAGTGCGCCACGCCTTCAAATCTAACAGGTGTCATGTAGTCTCCAAACATAGCCGTAAGCACCCTTCCGGGGTCTTTTGGTGTTCTGATTATAATATTTTCAAACTCGTGCTCTTCATATCCATCGAAGCACTCTTTTGGATACTTTGCCCCGGGCAGAAACCTCTTATTGCGATAACATGTTAGAAACTTGCCATTATCGCCGTTTCCAAACTGTGACATCTTGTCATATAGGCGAAGAAGTTCTACGTGCAACTTATCCATATCTGCGGAGAATTTGACGGAGCACACATTTGATAACATCTGTAATATCTCAAAACGTTCTTCCAAAACTTCCTGTTGCAGCACTGCGCCATTTTCCGTATATTCAAGATCGCCCTCATCTTCCATCTCATCTATCGTGAGCACTCTAACGATTAGATTTAAGACATCGCATATGCTCCTATCCATCTCGTCATCAAGCGGTATCATGTCAAGCGGATACACATCTATGCCGATCAGAAATGGACAGCCCATATATTTTTTCAGAAAGTCATTTTCAAAGCATAGGCCATTCGAATTATTTATCCTTATGATATCAAGCCCCTTTGTGTAAAAAACATTCGGATCGCTCACTACGTAGTTTGAAGGCAAAAGCTTTCCAACTTCTCTCCTGAATATCTCGTAGTCTTTTCTTGGAAGAGCTATATCTATATCATCATCCCATGGTATGAAACCCTTGTGCCTGATAGCTCCAAGGAGCGTTCCATACATTGCATAGTAGGACAAATTAAGACTATCTATGACATTCACAATATCGGACAAAGTCACTATTGACGATGCGAATACCTTTTTCATAGTCTCGCTTACAAGATATCCTTCTTTAATTTCTGCTTTGAAAAATTCTCTATCAAATACAGGTCTCATTCTTTTTCCTCGTATATACTATCAAGAAACTCTTTATTCTCATCATATATATGATAAAAATATTCTTTTTTTATCAAACTTTTGGCTTCCGGATGATTTTTCAGATATTCCAAAAGCACCTCTTCTTGCGGCTTATAATATGGGTAGTTGTGGGTTATATCTTGTCTAGGTGTCATATAGCCGGATCCAAAATTTCTTGCAAGTACATCGCTATAGCCTTTTGGAATATATATGCTTCCGCTCTCGAACGGAACTTCCAACCTCTTATCAAAATCTTCTTTTGGAAAAAGCATATATTCATATCCCGCATACATATGATACATGCAAGCAACCATATCGCTTTCATCCGCCGTATACATCGAATCTATAGCTGTCAAAAGATTCGATAATTGATGCTCTATATTGCCGCCTCTATCAACAGTTACACCCGTTATGTTTTCGACATTTTGAAGACAATATTCAAAATCCTCTTCGCTGACGTTGGACTCTTCTAAGTCTTCCGTTTTGCTATTCCAGTTCAAGTATTTGTACTGCTCTATTGTTGCAAATATTACATTATGTATCTCGAACATAAGTTTTTTATCATCAGGACTGCTCGGAATATAATCCATCGGATATAAATCAAGTCCAACGATATAAGGAGACTTATGATAATACTCGAATCTATCTCCCCCTATATTGACCTTGTCATCGCTATCAACTCTTGCAAGGCCTTCGAAGTCAAAATGAAATCCGCCGCTTTCTTTGCTCTCTCTTCTAAGAAATACAAAAGGCATTTCATTCCCTATACTCATGAATTTCTCGTAGTCTTCTCTCATCATGCAGATATCTATATCGTCGTCCCATGGTATGAAGCCTTTATGGCGAACTGCCCCAAGAAGCGTCCCGACAAAAGCATACCATTTAAGGCCGTATTTTTCGCATACTTTATCGAAATCTTCCAAAACTTTAAGTTGTCCTGCCCATACCCTCTTCATGATAGCAGGCACGTAGAAATCAGATCTTATCTCATCTTTGAAAAAATCATCTTCAAACTCAAACTTTATCATACGATATTCCTCTAAATCACTTGCTATAAGTATATTTTCTCATATGAAAATTTACATTTAACATCTATAATTCTTTATATTTCTTCTTTATATTTTTGGGGGCATATCTATTTATATATTTTTATATATCCTTATAAAAACTCTTTCCATCTAGCACTTCACACATCCGGATAAAAATAACTTGTCATTATATCTTGCACATCAGGATTCTTTTTGGCATAGTTTTTAACTCTCATCTCCCATTTTTTGTAATATGGATAATCATGATATGAGCCGACTACAGGTGTCATATATCCTGCGCCATAATTTATCTTTAAGATATTATCATATCCTTTAGGTATTATTACTTCTCCCGTTTCAAATGGAACTGTCAAACTTTCTTCAAAATCATTTTTATCAAAAATCATATGTGCATGACCTCTTGCAAAATGTGTCATGCAAGCTACAGATGAACATTCTTCTTTCTTGTACATAGTACTTATGGCTTTGAATATAACAGGGAGTCTAAGAAGCAGATTTTCATCAAGCGGAATATCTTGACCGGTCAGCATCTTTATTTTTTCTATATATTCTCTACTTTGAGTAGATATTTTTCGAGAATCGAATTTATCAAATTCATGATTTAAATCATTTGCTACCGACTCTATAGCCAAAAAGATAGTGCTGTCGATATTTTGCAAAATAGCTCTGACATCGCTATTATCAGGCAGATAATCCATCGGATACAGATCAACCCCGCAAGGATATGGAAATCCGTAAAAATAATCCATGATATCTTTATCAAAATCAGGTAACTGCGTTGTATTTATCCTGCTTATGCCATCAAATATATGGATATGAGTTTGCTTATCGCTCCTGTATATTTCATTGTAAGTTTCTACAGTATAAAATTTCGGAAGTTCTTTTTTTGCAACCGCCAGGAACTTTTCATAATCTTCTCGCATCATGCAGATATCAATATCATCATCCCAAGGGACAAATCCTTTGTGACGAACCGCGCCCAGAAGCGTTCCGCAAAATGCATACCACTTGATATTATATTTGTCGCATACTTTGCTGATATCTTCAACAGTGCGCATTCCTGCGGCAAAACATCTTTTCATAAGCGATGTTATTTTAAAATCACATCTGACTTCATCTTCAAAATACTCATCATCAAAATCAAAAGAAATATTAGGCATATACTCTTCTCCTAAATATCAAGTTTTCTTATATCGCTTATTATATCAGCGTATGGCCTTCCCTTTCCAAAAAGAAGCGATGTTCCAAGAACAAATCCGTCTATTCCCATAGGTGCATATGTTTTTATCTTATCTGCCGAACAGGCACCATCCCAATATAGCTTTATGCCCATTTCTTCTTTTATTTCAATTAGTTTCTTTATTTTGCTGCCGACATAAGGTATGAACATTTGACCTGCATTCCCCGGATTTACTGTCATAACCAGTACTTTGTCAACTATTCTAAGAAGTTCATACACAGTTTCAACAGATGTGCCCGGATTGATTGCAATGCCCGGTATCATGCCTCTGTCAATTATCCTCTGCACAGTCGCCGACGGATGATATTCTGCTTCGCTATGTATGTAGACAGTATCGCCTCTTCTAAGCTTATTTAGGAATATATCGATATTGTTGCCGGGATGCTCTATCATCAGATGCACATCAAGCGGCTTACTTGTTGTCTGTGCTATATATTCGAGGTCGTTCAGAGACATCGCAAAGTTTCTGACGAATCGCCCATCCATTATGTCTATATGAAAAGAGTCTATGCCACTCTCTTCAAGACTTCTAACCTCTTTTTCAAGATTTGCATAATTTGCACACATCATTGATGCTGTAAGTTCAAAGCACATATTTTTGCCCTCTCATGCTTTTTTTATCTACTATACTTTTTATATTTATTATTTAAGGTATACAAATATTCAGAAATAGTCATACTCATTCTTTGCAGATATTTCTTCTTATACTTACTTCAAATATCCCATATATGTGAAATATTCTTTTTGCCCTTTATACATCGGATAATCGTGCACTTGTCCGCCTCTTACAGGATTCATAAAGTTCGGCCCGTAATTGCAAGTAAGCCATTTATCCGCATCTTTTACGCCTTTGACGATTGTCATCTCAAAAGGATAATCAATTATATTCTCTTCTTTGTACCATTCTTTTTGCCTCCAGGCGCTTATCCCATCTGTGGCAATATATGGATAATATGCCAGATTTTCCGATTCATCTTCGCTATACGCGCTCGCTATCACTTCGCATATTCTTGCAAGCTGATTTCTCATAGGCTTATCTTCTTTTATTTCTATTCTGCTTTCAAAAAAATTCTTGATATACTTTTCAACTTGTTCAAATCCGTCCAGAAATTCGTTTTTCTTTGACAAGTCTATTTTTTCATCCATCATCAAATCTTCTAATAATATATTATCTTCTTTTTTTAGTATTATATCTTTGTCATGAATCTTCTCAAAATCAATCAGCATATAGAGTAGCTTATATGTAAGTGAATAGAGTGCTTTTTGGAACGTGGCTTCTTCTTTTTTCCTAGGTACGAAATCAAGCGGATATATATCTATTCCAACTATGTACGGGGATCCGTAGAACTCTTTCATGCGCTCAGGCCGCCACGTGAGCTTGTCATCGAGATTATTGGTTGCAACCGCCTTGAAATTGTAGCATATGCTCGATGAATATACGCTATTTACCTTTATGAGCGGTGATATATTGTCTGATTCTGCTATAAGCTTCATATAGTCACTTCTTGGCATACATATGTCCATATCATCGTCCCAAGGTATGAAACCTTTATGCCTATATGCACCAAGTAGTGTTCCGTACTCAGCATAATAGTGAAGCCCTTTTTTCTCCATATATTCACGAAGAATATCGAGGATTTTGAGCATGGACGCCCACACCCTCTTCATCTCGCTACTTACAAGAAAGCCTTCTCTATATTCATCTTCAAGGAATGATTCATCAATATTTATCATAATCACGCCGCCATTTGCTATTGTTTTCAATCTATCTATTTTGCTTTTTTATCCATTTACAATTATCTAATTGCAATTTCTAGGCTACTATTCCATATCTTATAGTTGTATATCGGTATCTTTTAGAGAAAAAATAAGATGTATGCAATATAACTTATGTATGACGCGTATATTTATGAACTTTATGAGATATCTTGTCATACTAATGCTTACTTTTATTACTCTTTTTTGAATATTTTATGATACTTTGACTTTATATGTGATATTTGTCTCGAAAACTTAAATTATGAAATTGCGGCGGCTACTTTTTAAATTGCAAATTTAAATGCAGCCATTGCTTTTATTGAACTGTGATATTTTTTATTATATTATATAAATATACGTTTTATCAACCATTACAGCACACGTATATGGGTTGTAACATATTAACAAGTTCGTTAAATAATAATGATTACTCATTACATAAATCATATCGCCAAATAAATATTTTCATTAAAACGCCGAGGAAACCTTATGAATATCCTATACTTTAGATACAACAATATATGTGAGCCATTTATAATCGATGCATTTACAACTATAGGCATTAACCTTAATTTTGTCTTTATGAATGGAAAAGGTATCGATTCTAAGACTGTCGAGACTCTGAGCAAGAAGATTGATGAGTTTAAACCATCTGCTGTTTTTTCAAATAATTTTTTCCCACAAATAGCAAAACTCTGCAATATATACGGCATACTATATATAACACTTGTTATAGATTCTCCTGTTATAGAGCTATTTCACAAGAATATACAGCTTGATACCAATAGGATATTTATATTTGATAAAGCATTGTATACTATTATATCGAAATATAATACTAATAATATATTTTATATACCACTTGCGTCAAATCCTGAATATTTTCAAAATGTTATAAAATCATCCAAGTACACTTCCGAAAGTGACATATCAAGCACAAAAGATATAATAAACAAAAGTTATGATTCCAATTTAGTTACAGAAGCTATAATAAACAAAAATTATGATTCTAATTTAATTAAAGCAGATACCTCTATAACATTTCCCAAAGGCATAACATTTGTCGGATCACTTTATGATAAAAAAGATAAATATAATTCTATAGTAAACGCTTTGACAGACTATGAACGCGGCTATATCGATAGTCTTATAAATGTTCAAAAAAATCTATATGGTATATCTATACTACAAGATAATATACCAATTGATATTGCTGATAAAATTCTTAAAAGCAATGATTTCTTTTCAGATTTCATTGGAAACGATTATCTTTATGAAGAAGATTTTGCAAAAAGATATATCGTAGCAAATGAATATTTATCTTTTTCGATAACGCATAGAGAGCGAATAGAAATCATGAATATGCTATCTAAAACTCTTGCCGGTAATAGCGATGTTCATTTATATACATATTTATCCGGTTCTAAATCATCGTTTTATAAAGTAAATAGTAGTCCCCTATTTGATAAAAGATTTCTAAATCTGCATAGCAATATTGATACCCTAACGCAAATGCCGCTTGTATTTAATTCGTCCAAAATCAACTTGAATATCACTTTAAAATCAATACAAAGCGGCGTTCCGCAAAGAATCTTCGATATTGCCGCATGCGGCGGTTTTGTCATGACAAATTATCAAGAAGATCTATTTGATGTTTTTGCTCCTGACAAAGAGATAGTATACTATGAAAATTATGAAGATCTTCTTGATAAATGTATATTTTACCTAAATCATGATGATATACGCGCCCAAATTGCAAGTGCCGGATTCGAGCGCGTATGTAAAGAGCACACTTGGCCAATTAGAATGTCACAGATACTTCTGAAAATTTTTGCATAATGTATATCTTTTATTATTGGTGCCATTTTTGCAATTTTATAAACATTATTGGTGTCGATTTCGCAGTCATCATCACGTTATTGATGCCAATTTCGTTCTTATACCTGTGTAGAAATATATTTTTGCTTTTTACTTCTTGGTTTATCTGGAATTGTCATTTTCAACTGACCACTTTCTATGAGCGGATTCAAGATATTGTTTGTCATATAACTTGTTGTTTTAATACCTAGGAATTCCAAAAGTTCCTCTCTGGTTCTTGCGATTTTGCAAAACTCGAGAAGTGCCAAATTCTTTGCTTCTTTCATGTCCTTCATATAACTTATATCTTTTTCAAAAATACTCGGTGCAAAATCAGCATCATATTCATCATCTTCAGCAAGCATCAATGTTTCAGTTGCATTATTTTCTACTATAGAATCTTTTTCTTTATTTGTGTCATGTTCTGAATTGTAAAGAATAACAACAAACTCATTTCTACCATTTATAAATTTGGGATTAGGAAGCCCAGCTTCTAACATTGCTTTTTTTATCGTAGGTATGCCTGAATATCTATTTTCAGTTTGAGACAACTGTTCGAACATAACTGCAAGTGCCTGATTCCTGAGATCAGGTTTGGATATACCAAGCTGCTCTACAGTCATACGTCCATAAAGAGTACCCGGACTATGGATTTCAAGTCTATCTGCAAAAAATATGACTTGAATAGGTGTACCTTCAGTATGTATACTGTAATCTCTATGAACAAGCGCATTTACAACAGCTTCTCTTATAGCAACAATAGGATATTCTGTAGTATCTGCACGCTTTCCTGTTTTCTTATCTATAATCGTTTTCGTTTTCATATTTCGAATGCAAAAATTCATAGTTTCATCAAGCATCGTAGATAATGTTCCATCTATTCTACGATTTGCCGTGAATCTTATGTCATTTCCACTCAAATCTCCAATTTCTTGCCCGGGAACAACAAAACACAAAACCGATAATTGCGGAAAAAAGCCCTGCGGAAAATATGCAAAATTAAGCACTGAACAAAGTGTCGGTTTTTCTCCCTTTGCAAGATTCATTAGTTCTAATGCACGTTTTGGCGGGATATTTGCAAATCCGGCTCGATTTATCTTTAAAAGCCTCATATAATCATCAACAAGATTTGTATCTAAATCTTCCATAAAAGCAGCCTCAACAACACGCTCATCATCATGTGTATGTTTTTTGTATGCTTCAAAACTATATAATTCATATTCTGTCATAGGCAAATCACCATCACCAACACGGACATATGAACCTTTCGCCTTGCCAATTCCTTTGTAGTAGCAAGGTCTCTGTGTTATATCAATCCCGGGAATTTCTGCAGCACATATTACAACTCCCTCATAATCTGCAATTGTAAAAACTGCTCTAACGCTTGGTTCCATCTGAAGGCATTGTTCCATTACTTTCTTTTGTAAATCCTGAGAATCATACACCCCTACAGGTTTGAAATTTTGCTTTTCATCTATTCCGAATATAATAACTCCGCCCATGTCCTGATTGGAAAATGATGACAATGTATCGTATAGTCTTTTTGGGCACCCTTCATGCGCACTTTTCAATTCAATATTTTGTGTTTCAGCTTTTGTTTTGCATACGAATTTTACTAAATCTATAAGCTCTTCTATTAACATAACATCCTCCAAATATATCATCTTTGAAAAAATTTTTGGTTAATTTAATTCAAGTTATTTTACCCGTCTTTCATTCTGTTTTTTAAAAGCATTTTATTCGCCGATGATATTATCTTAATTTTATTTTGGCTGTATTATTTATCAATTAAGTTCAATTAAGTTTATTTTAGTTATTTGATTATATTGTATCATTTAATTAAATTTAATTCAATTTTTATTAAATTACTCAATTTCATATTCCACCAAAAAAACTAAATATAATCTAACTAAAACAAAAATGGAAATGGTCCGGCACTTTGCCGAACCATTTCCACATTAATTACCTTATAACATCTCGTCCAATTTCTTCTTTATATTATCATCATCCATTGCTATGTGATAAAAGTACTCTTTTTTGACTTTAGATCTGGCTGATTCGTCAGTCAAGATGTAGTTGTAGAGTATCATTTCTTCGCGTCTAAAATACGGATAGTTGTGAGTTATCGCCTTTATCGGTGTCATATAATTTGCGCCAAAGTTTCTCGCAAGGATATCATCATAACCTGACGGAATGTATATCGTGCCTGTCTCAAATGGCTTTTCTACTGCTTTTTCGAAATCTTTTTTTGGAAAAAGCATATAGTTAAAGTCTTGATTCAAATGAAACATGCAAGCTACATCGTCAGATTCATCTTCTGTATACATGCTGTCTATCGCAGTCATAATCTGAGTTAGCTTATGAACGACATCGTCGTTTCTGTCAATTCTAATATTTGTAAGATTTTCTATTTCTTGCAGATTTTCTTCAAGCTCTTCTTTTGACAGATTCAGTCTTTCTTGCACGCCTTTTTTGGTCGGCCAATATATGATTTTGTACTGAAGTATTGCCGCATTTATTATTTTATGTAGGGTTATCATAAGATTTCTGTCATCAGAATTTCTTGGTATAAAGTCCATAGGATATACATCAAGTCCTGCAACATATGGAAATTCGAAGTAATGCTCAAATCTTTCACCTTCAAGATTGATATAGTCGTCGCTGTTTATGCGCATGATTCCGTCAAAATCAAAGTCAAAATCTCCGTCAAGTTTTGATTCATAACGTATGTGATTATTGGGAAGCTCTTTGTCTATGACACTTATAAGTTTCCGGTAATCGGATCTCATCATGCAGATATCTATATCATCATCCCACGGGATAAAACCTTCATGTCTCACGCACCCAAGAAGAGTTCCGCAAAAAGCATACCACTTAAGGCCATATTTAACGCATACTTTGTCAAAATCTTCCAAAACGCATAGCTGCGCAGCCCATGCCCTTTTCATGATAGAAGACACTTCAAACTCGCATCTGATTTCATCCTTAAAATAATCATCCGAAAACTCAAAAACTACCATTTATCCCTCCACGAATAAGCTAAAAAGTATACATTTTGAAAATTTCAAGCGCAAAATCATGCGCATGCTAGCATGCAGACATGATTTTGCATTTGAAATCGAA
>Ga0065711_1013493_pt1 | contig 10846 bp, 9 predicted proteins | sample Hoacrofraction12_FD_59098 | JGI IMG/M metagenome (GOLD analysis project Ga0065711, IMG submission 59098) | Hoatzin crop microbial communities from Cojedes, Venezuela - Epithelial fraction 12 v2 (version 2) | ecosystem: Host-associated > Birds > Digestive system > Esophagus > Crop | place... | reverse complement strand
CGCGGGACGGCGAGGACAGCGCTGGCAGCCCCGCGGGACAGCCCGCCGCTGAGCTGCTGGGCACGGCTCCACGTCCACCGAACGCCACGGGCGAGCGGCCCCTCAGCTGACGCCAGCGTCTCACGCGCCCTCGCCGCCCCCCACCCTCCGCTCCTCTCGCCCCTCGGGCGCTGCAGCCCCGCTGCTGCTTCAGGCGCAGCCGGGGTGCACGGCGCAGCGTCTGCGCCCGTTTTCCCCAGTTCTCCTGAAAAGGTGGAGTGCCCTCACTTGGCTCGGCCCCAGCTCGGAGGATGGGTGCTCACACCTGCAAACGCGGCGACAATAACTCCTGGAATTCTTTGGGAATATTTTTTGTGAGGCATCTAGCTCCAGGGAAAACGTTCTCACTGCTTTGGAAATCCAGAAGATTTGCTGTAATGGTGCTATTGCTTGCAAGGGAAATAAAGCCACGCAGAAATTCACAATATTTATATGCGTAGCTATCTATGTGCAGACAAGATGCTTCATCAAGGAATATGGGCTGCATAATTATACTTTTCATTACTCTGAAACGCACACAGCCTGTAACGGGAGAGCAGGGTGTGGGGAGAGCCAGCAAGTATCAACCTTTCCTCCCAAGGCCACTGCCACGGCTCCGGAGCTGGTGTCCCCGCACTCCGCGGGCCTGCGAGGGGCACGGGGCAGGGCTGCAGAGCTCCGAGCTGCGCGAGCTCTCCCCGCAGCCGGCACGGGCAGAGGGCTGCAGGAGCAAACCCATCGCTACTCTGCTTCCCCCCGGCGAAAGGGACCGGCAGCTCCTGCCGAGAACCCGGCGAAGGCGGCAGGTACGTGCCGGGGCCGGCAGCGCCCGCCCAGCGCACGAAGCCCTCCCGACAGACGCTGGCAGCCCCCAGCAGAAGGATGACACGCGTGCCACGCAGCCGGACCGCAGCGCCCACAGCAGCGGGGGCTTCTGCAGCAATGGCCCCCACTGGGCAGCATCTTCAGAGCCCACATCGCGGCTCCCCCGCCCGCTGCGTGCCTGGAAGGCCCTGGCAACCAGCCACGCTCTTTCTGCACTCCGATAAAACTTCCAGGCCAGAGAAGAGCATGGATTTAGGAAATTGGACTCACAACTGGAATCAAAAAGTAGAGAAGCCACGAGGTGTCTGGAAGTTTTGCTATGCCATCTGCTTACTCTCTGCCTTGAACCCGGCTGGCTGGCACAAGAGAAGATGTCTGCGACCGACGGTGCCCAAAGCAGCACGTGCTGCTGAGACAATTTTCCTCCTGGTCTGAGACTGCAGCTGAGAGGCAGCCCTTGAAGGGCAGGCGGCTCTTCGGCACCGTGCAGCCCAAGTCACGCCTGTGCCAAAACACTCCCTCGGGAACACGAGCCCGTCCTCGGTTTGATGGCTGCCTCCTCCCGGAGCTCCGGGAAGACTCACACTCACTGAAGGCACAGTCTGTTTTTCCCCAGTAACAAGTTAACAGCACCATCAAACTCAGAAATGAAGTAGTTTACCTGACAGTGCTTAATCCAGTTCATTTGCTTCCCTGAGACGCAAGACGCAACCCAACACAAACAGCATCCTGTTTGTAACACGGTTTGTTAATAAATGAGAAAGAAAGGTTAAACACGAAAGATGTCTGGAATTAAACGAGGGCAGCAGACTTTGCCGTTAGATTCAACACCTAAAGCATCTTCACCTGGCACAGACCACAGAGGACATCCCTAACTCTGAGCTTACTGTTTGACTCTGCGTTGACTTCATCCGCCAGCAGCGACTTGGGAAAGCCAAGAGAGGCCTCTTCCGTACGGGAAGGGATCCCATGGCAAAGTGGACACAGCTCTCCTGACACTTCTGCTCAGTGCCTGGCCGGGTACCTACCTCCTTTTCGATTTCTGCAAGGGTTTTGATTGTGATGCCCAAGAGATCAACTGGCTGCATCTGGCAAGGGAGAAAAAAAAAAAAGTCAAAGTTAGGAGTTTTTTGGTTTGTTTTCATTATGTTTCATGTCAGCAAGTGCTCTATCACCAGAGATTTAGAGCCACCATCTGCAAACACAGGCGTAATCCTGCTCCTCAGCCCACCACAGGAGCGAGGAAGCGGAAGGCGGGTTAGGGGTAACAGCTCCAACGCCCTTCTCCTGCGCAGGGACAGCTGACACTCACCTCGGCGTCGCGGAGCCCAGGCCGACCTTCAGCCCTCTCCCTGCGTGGGATGGCTGGGGCCGGAACACACCCTGTGACACCCTCTGGGAACGCACCCTGCGACACCCTACAGATCTCGTATGGCCACAGATGCAGGAGGGAGCCGCATCGGCTGCGGGAAGCCCCGACCAGACTGACCATATGGTGGCAATGGTGTCTAAAGGATCCGAGGGGAGGGTTAGCACGACCTAATCTCTCTGCATTTGTCCTCGCAGCAGGCGCTCCGGCTTTCTGGGAATAACGGCCCATAAAAAACCCTTTCAGAAAGCAATGGTTGTGAAAAACCGCGTCCGGCTGCACACGCAGGTTGTGTCAGCAGGAAGAAGAAAGCACAAAGCGTGAGCACGACATGAAAAATCAGATACAGCTGACGGCTCAGTGTTTGCCATAACAGCTTCTTGTAAATTGATTTTTAAAGAGATACTGTTTTAAGACTGGACGGATTAGGGAACTGGTAATGGGATGCTGACCCTTTGAGCTCTGGATCACCAACTTAAATTACTGCTGGGCCAGCAACGCTCAAAGTCGCTCTGATGTGGTACTGGGGTTTCCATTTTGGCCAAGTAAACCGGCCCTGGCAGGCCGTCGTCGGCACGCTCTGCCGGCCCCGCAGCCCTCGGCACCGAGCAGGCGGGACACGGTGCCCCGCCAGCGGGCAGGAGCGGTGCTGCCGGCAGCACGGGCACGCCGAGCAGGACCTGCCTGAGGAGTGACCTTGCTTAGAAACACGCCGTGCTCAAAATAACCCCGTCTGTTTTGCCACTGCACTCGAGACACTTTGGCTCAGATAATCTATGCCAGAGGGCAACAGGGATCCTGAAACCAGGTCCCCATCCCCGCTCCTGCTCCCTGGGACCCAGCCGCAGGCCAGCCGCGGTGTCGTCCGGACACAGCCGCCTCTGCAGACTTCCCAGGCTGGGCTGGCAAGCAGGAGGGCGCAGCCTGCGCACCAAATCGGAGCTCGGCCGGCACAGCCGCCGCGACCCTGCTGCCCCCGGGCAGCCGCAGCTGCTCCTGCTCCACCGGCAAAACCACCGGGGCCCACCAAGACCGAGCTGCTCTGGAATTCGTGGAGGACCCTCGCCTGCACAGGCGTGCAGCCTGCCAAGCTGCGGCAGCTGCCGGCGCCAGGCAGCACCGTGCCACTTCCACTGCCTGCACTTCTGGGGTGCAAAAGGAAAGCCATAAAGCTGCCTGCACTACGCCGTCTCCACAGCAGGTTAAATCTAGGAGAGCTGTGCATCTGCAGCTCTCTCTGAGATCTATGCTAAGAAATCAGAAATGTGTCCAGCACCAGAGAGTCCCATTGCCGTTGCTGTTTCTGGTGGCGATAAACCTCCACCTCCCAGGAGAATTTCAGCTCTAGAAGTGATCCGGCAAAAGCCACCGCCACTCTACAGGAGCGGACTGTGAAGCGCAGCCTTGGGTCATCTCAAGCACTGGCTATATGTTAGGCCCCACGAAAGAAAAGCTCCCATAGGCGGGTAATTTGTGTTGATGCTTTGTGATCGCTCTCCATGAAAAGATGAATTTGAGACACTGGGAGAACAATGAAGGCAACTCACCCCTTCAGGAGCACAGGCAAACTTCTCCGAAATCATAAAAGGCACTCCATCCATTGCTGAAAGGGACAAAACAAGCAGACACGTCACATTTCCAGCTGATTTCTGACATGCAACTTCACACACTCCCAGTGACAGATCAGGTATTCACGGCACTGACACATGATTGACAGCTCATAGACGTCATTGCCAGCCTGTTCCTCCCTCTAACCTGTCAGCGGTTTCTCTCTGTTCGAGACGCAGCTGGGTTAGTCCCTGCCAAATCAGGGGTTCAATGAACCCTCCCTGCTCTGTCCACACGCAGTTTCATGCTCTCCATTTTGAGTCTTCCCACTCGGTTCAGCTGCCAAACCAGGACAGTGTATGAAACTGAACAACAGTTCAGCAGGACAGACACCTACCTAACCCCACCGCACCGGACCACCCGAGCGAACGCGGCGAGGAACACGCCTGGTCCGGGCGAGCTGCACCTCCCCGCAGCAGCTGGCACCGCTGCCGGGCAGACTGACACGGACGCACGCTCCCCGGCCCGGCTGCTGCCCCTGCAAGCTCCACAGCGAGCACAGGAGCTCGGACACCCGCAGACCACACCCGGAGGGCAGAAGCCAGCGGAGACAGGCACAGGGGCGCGACGGCACACGGCACGGCCTCGTGTCACCGGGCCAAGCTCTCTCTGTAGCACCGCCTTAATGATGCTAAGAGGACTGCTGGCCTTCATATTGCCTTGTATATTCTTCTTAGGTAGCACAACGATGTTCAGTGTTTCTGTCTTGCTATCACCACCTCGGCAACAGCAGAAAGCCTCTCACAAGACGTGTCAGTACAAGGAAGACACTTTTAAAACTCGTAACTCAGCAATTTCCACACAAGAGTGAAAAGGGTGCATTTCTAAGGCAGAGTGCAGCCCCAAATATACCCACTTCATTTCAGTTACACCTTTAGCATTATAAATCTTCAAATTTCAGCTTTGAAAGAAATAAAATCTTCAAACTAGAGTAAATTTAAGCCCTGAAATGCCCTCAAGTAATTCTCAAATAGGGTTTTCTTTCACAAAGCATCTGCACCCACAAATCTCGTGTTTCTCTGCTTGTTGTTTGTAACTTCCATCAGCACCAGTGAGTTACCCCGCTAGTGATTTAACAAGGGTTATTTACGAATACTTAGCATTTTACATTTGCTTTGTACATTTTTGACTTAGAAAAACCCCTCCACTGGAGCAATTTCACTATCAAAGGTGCTGTGTAGCAGCCACAGCCCTACATGAAACAAAAGGAAACAGACGAAAAGCAGCATCACCAAATGCAGGAAGTTTTGAACCGAAAGGCCATCTGCATTTGTTCTCCTGACAGAAACCTGCTTTGATCAGTCACACGCCGGCCTTCGTCAAGTAATTTAAAGAATAAGCTGTGATGAGCGCGCGCTCCCCGGCAGCCCCGCCAGACTGCCTCCGTCCGTCCGTCCGTCCGTCCTCCGGTCCTCGCACGCCCCGGCCCTCCCGGAGCTCAAAACTGCAGAGCAAAGCAGCAGATGAAAGCAGGGTGTGCCAAGGGCTCAGCAGCGCAATTAGCACTCTCCTAAACAAACGAGCTTCAACAGAGCTGTAATTAAGCAGGCCTGTAATTAAGTATATGCCCTTTATCATAACGACCATGCTTAAAAACGGCACGATGCATGGAAGTGTGTTATTAAGGCTGCACTCCCCAAGTGCAGGAAGGAGCGGGCCCAGGCTGCCGGCGGAGCACGCGGCGGGAGAGCCGGGGACGCTCCTTCCGCAGCCGGGCCCCGGCAGCCGCCAGGATCTCGGCACCCACCGATTCGGGGAACTTCAGGGAAATAAAGCCCCAGGCTGCCACGGCCGTGCCTGCCCCGCGCTGGGAGCGGGGCAGCCCCTGCGCCTTCGCCCCGTTGCCCCTTCTTCGCGCCTTCGCCCCAGCCCAGCAGCCCGCAGCGCCTCAGAGCTCTTTGGGCGCAGGAGGGGCTGCCGGCAGGCGGTGGGGACCACTGCTCGTCCCTCGCCTCGGCTTCCAAGCTGAACGACAGCCCGGACAAAGCCAACGCGTCGGAGGAAGGACAGCCCTGTCCCCGCCGCCCTCGGAGGTGCAGCCCTGGCCGCAGCAAGGGAGAGCCTCAGAGCTGCTGCTGCCCGAGAAGGGCTTTGTCACGTTCGCGAGGACTTCGGGGGCGAGGCACCCAGCTTCCTCTTAGGAGCGTAAATCCAAACCCAAGCAGATTAATAAAGGCAGTGAGAATCCGTTCACCACAGTACTGAACCATCTCACGCTGATGTTAGCTTTTACACCCTGCGGACAAGGCTGCGTCACGCCACGTGCAGCGTGTGCGTTGCGGGGCTCCCGCACACCACGCTGCGCTGAACAGAACCCCAGCCGCAGGACGCAGCGGGGAGGCTCGGCACCGCGCAGCCCTGCCCGCCGCACAGCCCCTTGCTGCTCCACGGCACCCCCAGCTCCAGCAGCGCTGGGCCCGCGGCAGACGCCCTCTCCCCGCACAGGGACCACCCCTCGCGCTTCCCGGGCAGAGCGTGGCACGAGCAGCGATGCTGCGGTGATGGGGCTGCACCTGCGCAAGCTCACGCTCAGAGCTCGCGTGGGCTGAGCCCCTGACAGCACTCCCTGCCGCACACCAGCTCACCACGACTTGCAGCGGAGGGAAGACGATAACCGCAGGAAGCCATTGTCGGGGCCCAGCACCTCCAGCCACGGGCAAGAAAGAGCTCCCACTGCTGCGCCGCTGTCTGCTGGGGGTCCAGCGCCGGGGCCTGGGCACGGGTGCCATCGCTCCCGCCGCACACCATAAGACAGTACACAATTGCCATTTACAGCAGACAGTTAGTTTCATAATAAAATTAAATGAAACCAGAACTGTAGGAGGCTTTTAATTTTGTGTCCCTTGTTCTGATGTTGTGCTGTAAATAAACAGCAGCAGCAGCCTCCGATTCCTCCCTTTTTCCTGTTTTTTCCTCCTTTGCTTTTGAAGCGTCCCTGGCAGTCTCTGATGATCAGCGCGCTGTGCTGAGATTCTGCCCGGTGTTACCGTTCTCTTGGGCAGCGTCCAGACTTACCAGCCAGGCTCGGGCCTGGAGCTGCAGTTCTCATTTTGGTCTGGCCAAGAGCTATTCAATGCTCCTCGACGTCAACCTGCACCACGCTCAGGACCGGCAGATGGGAACACAAAGGGATAAAAGGAATTGGTGCTGGTGAGTGATAAAGCACAGCTCTCTCTCCAAAGGCAGCGAGTACTGATTCAGAATAAAAAAGGTGGGCAAGGTCCCAAGAGCCACATCAGTAAGCTCACGCATTGAGCCCCATAGGTTTTAACGTCTTCAAAAGGTTGTAACTCTGTTTTCAAAGACCTGTAAGATGTTTGCACCTTGCACGTTTCACTTGGAGCCCTCCTGCACAGGCAGGCAAAGCTGCTCTTGCCCTGCATCGCTCCGAGCTGGGCCAGTGGCCGGGCATCCGGACCCCCTCCGCCGGCGTCTCCTGGGGCAGCCGCAGCTCCCGGCCCCGCACGCGGCACCGCCGCTCGCCCACAGAGCCTCGCCCGCCGGGAGCACGTCCGCGGCACTGGGCCCAGCACCGAGGGGCTGAATCCTGTTGGCAGCAGGTTCTGACCGTGCAACTACACCCAGAGCCTCTGCAACAGACCAGGGACGTGCCTGCACTCTTCTCCCTCAAAACACAACAAAATAAAATGGGATTTCAGAAAGAAAAATGTTCTCAATGGCTGTTTGGTGTCTCCTCGGAGCAGCTCCTCCTTGGGGGCCACATCCCATTAGCTCAGCCACTGCAATTAGAGAAAAGAGTCAAAAGGAGACAGCGGCCAGAACCACGCTCCTAAAACCACCCCCCGAAGGACAGCATCCCCCCGAATCCCCGGCAGCAGCCAGACCCCTCCGGTGAGCGAGGCACGCGAACGGGCACCAGAGCCACCTCCTCAGTCGGTGCAGGACCATCAAAACCACGGCCAACCTTTAACCAGTTGCTGCTTCTTCAGTATAATTTACTCAAGACTTACGCTCAGCCTTTAAAGGGCAGGCCACAAAACCGTGCTCTATAAATACAACTTGTTAGCTTGCTTAGAAATTCTCTTTAATCCAAAAAAGTACTGTCACCCTTCTCTAAGCACACGATAGATGCTGCCTTCTGTACTGTAGACTCCAACTAAATCTCAGTTGTCAAATTAGTAATTCATCTTTTTTGAATAACTATATTTTTAGCAAAGCTACCAGATTTAAATAATCAGACCTGCCAATGCTACCCTAATTTAAACACGCTGACGAACTTTCACAGGCAGCATCAGCTAACACAATGAGTTTCTGGATGACAAAGAACTTCAGACTGTAGTTCTCTACACTACCCAGCGTAATAAGCACTTGTTCTTTTCTACAATGCACACATAAAAGGGGAATCTAAATAATAATTGCTGTAATTATCTTTAAAAATATGTGGTGATTAATGGTGATTATGAAAATCTGTATAATTGTTCATTGAAATCTCCAGTGATCAGATGCTTTCTTGAAACAGCCGTTAACGAAGAACTTAGGAACACAAAAAGCACCACAACTCAAGCCAAGCTCCCGACCATCTGAGGCGCGCGCGGATGCGATCGCACACACGCCCGGCTCGCTTCACCCCTCCCATGAACTCTCGGCAAGAGGTTCTAAGCTGTCCATGATGTGACGCGTGTGTCATTGCGGTTCAAAGCACGAAGTTCAACCTGTTATTTATGCAAATAATTAATTACTCTTGTATCCAACCAGCAGTTTGTCATGACACATTAATGACTTGATAGACTTCTATGAACTAGTGAACACAGGACAGCAGAGCGCTTTTATCGTCATTTAATTTAGAAACGATCCTGTGTGAAATTATCTAGTCGTGAGTGATGGAAGCATAAAGAACAGACTCAGCAAAGCTTCTTTTGGATCATTGCTTTATTAATGGTAACGTCAGGGAAATGAAAAATGCTAACATTGTCATATTTAGCTCCTGGGTATAGATGAATAGCTGCCTCAGTGCTTGGTGGGTTCAGTTTGCACACTGCAGCGAGCGCTAATTCTTCACACCACTATTGTGGGGATACACAGCCACCGAAGAGTTCATATACCTCAGCTCCCAAGGAAGTAACAGCTGTTTCTGCATTTAAATTCTCACCATAAGCTTTTATAGCGTTGGATTTCTTTATTGCTATTTTTGCATGGCCTTTTACACTTGAATTTTCAACTGCTGATATTAAAAATATTTAAATAAATAAATCCCTTGCAAAACATTTTCCTGCATGACTTTGAAAACTAAGCATTGGTAATCCAAGCCAACAAAAAAAAAACCCCAACACCGAATGTACTATTGCCACCTTTAAAATTTAGATGATCCTAAATTTTAGAAGGAGTTTTCTGTAATACTGCAAAAGTCTTCAGATTTTCCCCAGACCTGAAACGCTAGCAGAGTGTTTATGTTTTACCAAGATGAATATCTCATAAACCAGCCTACAGCAATACCATAAAACCAGCAAAGCTCACCTGTTTGGAGAAAACTTAATTGTCAGCTAAACGACACCAGAGGAGCTTGGCAGTGGGTGAGAGCTGGGGGGGCTGGCAGAGAGCGTGGGCATGGCAGGGCTTCGACCGGACGGCCGCACACACCCGCCAAGGGAAGCCACGGCGAGCGTGGAGGGACACGCGAGCCCCGTCCCGCGGGGACTCCGAGGGTGCCCACCAGCAGAGCTTCTGCCCACCTAGCACAGAGCCCGGCCTCCTGCGGGCTGGAGGGCACCCCGGCTCGAGGGAGGCCCTTCAAACGCCCTTCAAACATGTGTGTACGCGCGGACGCGCAGCCCATGTGCAGCCCTGTCCCCCAGCCAAGGCGAGGAAGGGACAGCTCTCGCGGTTGGAAGCGGTGCCTGGCACGGGGCGAAGCTGTGACAGCCACGGAGCCACCCCACCGCAGACGGAGACGGCTCTGCCCCGGGGAACACCCCCTCTGCAGCCGTGGCTGTTAACCCGGGTGACGGCGCTGGGCTGACAGCTTCCCAAGAACAGCTGCCCCGGCACGCTCGGCACTCACGCGGCGCTGCTCCTGTTGGCACCTCGGTGGCTGCACCCAGCGCCCCGGCGCAAGCTCTGCGGCCTCAGCCTTCACACCCGCACGTGGACGACGGCACAGGGCACCTGCACGGGCCCCGGCATGTTACGAGATCTCAGCACAGGGGGAAGTCATTCAGAAGTACAGAAAAAATGTTTTACAACAGCCTGCAACGCATCAAAAGAAGGACGCAAGCTTTTCAGAACAAACCACGCTTTCCACAATGTACAGCTAAGCCTCCCACTTCTGTACGTCTGTACACAGCCATTTAAAGGGCAGCCTGAACAGCAAACGTGTGTGCGCACGCTGTGCTACCGTGCACCGAGTCCCAGATGGAACACCACCACTCCACGTTTCCAAATCACTAATGATAGCAAAACCTCAGGGGGAAAACAAACGCAAACTCTCCGCGAGCTCCTGCCAAGCCNACTGCCATNGGGAATACGGCGACCGCCCCAGGCTGCACTCCCCGGCTGCAGCACCGCCCCGCACACACACACGCTTCAGTATTTAATGAAGTCCCACACACTCGGACACCGGCCCCGCTGCTTCTGGCTCATCACCGGCTGCTGCTCGGCCTACCCAGAGCAGCCCCACGGGCAGGGAGCCCTCGGACGCGGCGCAGCGGAAGGCAGAGCGGCCCGCGCCCACAGCCGGCCACGACGCGGCAGACCAGCCGCAGCCAACGGCGTCTCCACGACATATTGCAGCTCACGCCGTCGCCCGGCTCACCATCTGTGCTGCTCCCGCAGAGGCCGCGTCGCCGGCTGTGCCGGGGGGTCGGTGGGCTGCCAGCCCCTTGTTAGTCGAAGACGCTGACGAGAGGAGAGCAGAGCGGGCGGGACGGTCCACGCTCCGCTCGGCTGGCAGCACCGCCGGCTCAGCCCCGGCCGGCGGGCAGGGTGCAGGGCCCAGCTCCGGACCAAGGCATGAGCCCAGGCTGACGCTGGTGCCGCCGGCCCCGGAGCCCCGCACCCAGCCCTGGGGCA
>Ga0065711_1050424_pt1 | contig 10847 bp, 4 predicted proteins | sample Hoacrofraction12_FD_59098 | JGI IMG/M metagenome (GOLD analysis project Ga0065711, IMG submission 59098) | Hoatzin crop microbial communities from Cojedes, Venezuela - Epithelial fraction 12 v2 (version 2) | ecosystem: Host-associated > Birds > Digestive system > Esophagus > Crop | place... | reverse complement strand
GATATTCCAGCCCCGCCTGGACGCGGTGCTGTGCAGCCTGCTCTGGGTGACCCTGCTTGGGCAGGGGGTTGGACTGGGTGACCCACAGAGGTCCCTTCCAACCCCGACCAGTCTGTGATTCTGTGATTCTGTGTGATTCTTTTACTGCCAAAATGTCTGGAGATCTAGAGTGTGTGACGGGGAGCAACGAGGAGGGAGAGCTGGGCTTGCTCAGCCTAGCAGAGAGGAGGCTAAGGGATGAGATGGTTGCAGCTTTTGCTTGGGGTTGTGAAGGTGGCTGAAGGCGGAGTCGCCTTTGTGGTGACGGGTGGTGTAATAAGGTGCAGTGGCACGAGCTGGGGCTTGGGAGGTGCAGACTGGGTGCTGGGAAGGTCTTGTGACACTCGAAGCAGGTTGCCCAGGATGGTTGTGGAGTCTCCATCCTTCAGGATTTTCCAACTTTGCTAGGCAAAGCTGTGACTGAACTGAGCCAAGTTGGCAATAGTCCCGCCTCAGGCGCGAGGCTGCGCTACGTGCCCTCTAACAGTGTGTTTAAATCAACATTTCTGTGGTTACATGAGCGTTTTGGGCTCTGTAGGCCTTAGCAAAAACTTCCCACAGCAGCAGGAAAAAAAAAGATCATAGGTGTGAATCTGTAACAGTAAAACTGCCTGTATTAATCTAATGATAGGTATAATCTATCTTTGGAAACCCATTTTTTAAATGGGAAAATGGCAAGCTTGTATTTCTTTAGATATTACGGATGTTGATCAATGGAAACAGAAAGAAATCTAACGCGAAGCAATTGGCACTTGTATCTGCTCTTCAGGTCTGGAGCTGTCGTGGATGCTTTTGCATATTTCACCTGGTGTGTATCCAGAAATGGGCCAAGGACAGCCTCTTCCTTGTGTCTTCTGTGACGGATGATGATTTTGGGAAGAAAGATTATCCCTGGCCATGGTGAGCTCTTCATGCTACGTTTACAAAGATACCCTTAGTGTGGAACATACGTCAACTGGAGTTGCTTTGGAGAGGAAAGTCCTTGTAAATGACATGCACACCAAAAAAAATGTAAATTTAGAAGACTGACTTTTCTATTATTTTCCTGAATTATTTTTTAATTTTCATTGACATGATTCAGGAGTATTTCACAGTGATATTAAAAACCTGCTGCATCAAATTTGTTTTAACTTCTGAGAAGGTAACTTCTGTATCACGTGTCCTAGCTTCTAATATTTATTTCTGAATGGCTTTACATATTCATCACTTTTAAAACTGGCACTGTGAAATAAATAGATTTAAAAAAGCAATTCTAAAATAGCAAGACCTAGGGATATTTTTTTGGTTTGTTTAGTCTGTATAACTCAAGCATTAAGGCCAGTCTTGCAGCTTTACATGAGATTGTGTAAAGCAGAGGCTAATATTGTGGCTTTTTTGTTAGGTTTTTGGCTGCAAGTTCAGTCAAGGTTTCTCTGTGTGTGCTTGTTCTGTGCTTTATTTGCCCACCTACTTTTATGTGGGAATTTGTAGTAATATCTTTGAGATGCAATCTTCTGCCAAATTTGGCTGAAAGTGTCTGGTGGATTCGAAAGCTCTATGAATGTGGGATCTCAGAGAGCAGGTTTGCTTAGGAAATGAGCTATAAAAGTGCTGATATTGATAATGATTATGCTGCTACAAACTAGTTTTGTGCTTAAGCATAATGTTTATAATGAAACAATGTCAAAGCAAATGGTATTTTAGTTAACATTTAAGCATGTGTTAAAACTGCACAGTCACTACAGAGAAATTGTTTATGGCCTGCAATGTATTATATAGGGGCAAACTGACATTTTGTTTGATAAAAAGGAGTGCATAGGTCTTCCAAAGCCTCGGTCCTCTGAGGAGGAGCTCCTTGTCTGTTGTCTTTTCCCAGTGTAGCCAGCAATGGGAGCTGCTTTGCTTCTCCCTCCTTGTGTTGCCTCCCTCGTCCGTGGCTCGTACCTGACAGCCTGTAGGGCCTCTGGCACTAGCAACCTGCAGACTTTTGGTGCCTGTCTACCTTTAGGAATAATGTGGTTTTCAATATCTGATGCCATCAAGGATAACAAATAAAGGTGTGCATCTTATAATATCTAAGATGCTGAACTGGTACAACCTAAAGCCTTTCAGATAAAATTTTAATGATTATGTGTAGTTTTAATAGCATCACTAAATCTTGTTTTACACAGCTTATAAATTGCTGCTAGTAAAAAACTGGGGTTTTTTTGATTGCCTCTGTTTAGGCAGGTTAACTCTTTCTTTTGTACGTTGCTTTGGAATTACTTGACATAAAAATTGTTCTGTATGCTTGCTACACTGAATTTTTTTGTATATATTCTCAGAGAAGAAAGATTGCAGTGATAGGACAATTCCTTAGACATTCTAATGAATGTGTTCTAAAATCTGACATACGGCAAGACCTTTAGTTGTATATTATAAATTTAGTTATGTTGTATTGGTTACAGTATTTGTAAAAATGCTCATTGGTAGCCTGGTAGCAATCTTGGGAAACTGAAATGATAAAAACTGCTTTTCTTTTTAAGAAATTCTTCAGAGAATTGCTTTTTCTTTCCACTCCCTTTTTGCCTTGTTGTAGTCCAAAATGTAGGTTCGAATACAAGCGGTCTGAAACTCCCAGTAGGTATTACTGCTACTGTGGAAAAGTGGAGAATCCAGCACTGGACCCGTGGCTGGTACCTCACTCCTGTGGTCAGATATGCGAGAGAGAGTTCAAACCTTCTTGTGGTCACAGATGTTTGCTGCTCTGTCATCCAGGTGAGTCCATCGCGTCTCTTGCTCGTGTGACCTGTGTTTGTGTAGCTGTTACGCAGTTTCACTTCAAATCTGCCAACTGCATTTAAAATTCTCAGAATAAAACGGATGCAGTCGAGGCGGCGTTTGCTGCGGGGCTGTCAGCGAGGCATTCTTTTTGCTGCCCTTAGGACCCTGCCCGCCTTGCCCGAAGATGGTCACAACAACCTGTCACTGTAAGAAGGCTAAAGCGGTGCCCCGAAGGTGCAGCGCCAAGGGGTGGTCGTGTCGCCTGCCCTGCGGACGAACGCTGCTGTGTGGGCAGCACACGTGTGAGAGCTCCTGTCACGCAGGTAGACCCACCCGCCTTCCTAAACTTCAGAGGAGCCCTGGTTTGAGTTGTTAAGGTACATCATTCTGTCGCGATTCCGACTCTCAAATGTCGCTTCGCAATTACACACAGGAGATTGTCAGCCTTGTCCCCGGGTCAGTAAACAGCGGTGCATCTGTGGCAGACAGACAGCAGAAAGACTTTGTGCGAGTCCTCAGTGGCAGTGTGATCAGGTGTGTTGAAGCTCTCTGTTTTAACTTATTCTTCATATGTATAAAATTTGGTTACTCAGTGTATTAAGGACTGGTAAAACTCATTCAGTAGGAAAATAATTTAATTTTTTACGTTTTGAAAGGGCAATCAAAAATGTCAGCAGCAGTGTTTGAGGACAGATCTACCTGGTGGCCCAGGTTCATTTCTGATAGTAGTTAAAATGTCGCTGTTCTGGAATCGTGCTAGGGTTAAGCCAGCAGTGAACCTGACCTTGTATTTTCTGTTTGCTTGTACTTGAGGCTGAAATTTCAGATGCTGTCTTCAAAAGTAAGCATGAAACTACAGCTTAGTAGATAAGAGTTTCATGCTTATTTACTTCTAGTGACTGTAACAGAATGAAAGCATTGCAAGTCATTCTTTGAAGTATAGTTGCAGCTCATTCTCAGGACCAAGGCTATGGATTGACAGATTGTAAAAAATAAAAATAATTCAAAAAATACAGTAATGGGGGGAAGGTGACACCAAGAGGTACCTGGTCGTTACAATCCCTGTAAGAAAGGCACTCAGCCTCTTTCAAGTATCAGTTAAAATGTGATTTATTTCAGCTAAAGCTGCAGAGAAAGGGAGTATGATATAAATAATAGCATGGCCCGTTAGATGCTGAGAGCCCTGAGCTGTGCGGTGCTGAACGGGCCTCTGATCCACATGCAGCACGCAGCGCAGACCCTGTCTGTGGGAAGGGTTACCCCGCTTTGGTCAGCCAAGCTGTTGTAGGATTTTCTTGCAAGAAAACAACTCTGCTCATCATTTCTGCTGTCAGGCAGAAAGGATGTTTGCAGGAGAGCTTCTTGCTGCGCTTTTAGATAGAGGCGAGGGCATGCGGGTGGCATAATCGCTGGTACCAAGCGCGAGCTGCCTCCAGCCTCCACTGCTCTTCCAGTCAGAATCTCACTGCAGGGGTCAGGAGTTTTGTTTGGCGATCTTGGCGAATATTTGATTTTTTTTAGATTCCACGCAGATGTCTTTCGCCCGTGGTTTCCCCCTGGGGTTGCTCGGTCTTGGTATGTAGTTCTGTTACGTTGCATTCACTTGGTTTCTCTGACTTTTCCAGGTGTGTGGGAAACCTTTGCCTTGTGGTAATCACACGTGTGAGCAAGTCTGTCATGCTGGTCCCTGCGGAGACTGTCCTCGTTCTGGGAGAAGGTCCTGCCCATGTGGAAAATCAAGTAAGCGGCTTTTTTTTTTTAAAAAAAAAAAAAGATAAATTTAAAGAAAAAAGTCATCCAGCCTTTGACAGTCAGTAGTTTAGGTTAATTCTGCAGGGCAGGGTCCATAAAAAGTTCTTAGAAATAGTGAACTGTGACAGCTTATATTAACTTTTTTACTGACTTCTTTCAAAGCTTTGTTTAGTACCAGGGGTTTAACTGGCGATGTGAATGACTGCGTAATTCTAGAGAAGCTTTTAAAAAAGTGAGAGAAAATTGGCATTTGAAGTCATATTACAGAGTGCATTTGAAGTCATATTACAGAGTGCATTTTTTTTCTAAATGTTATGGCTTTTTTCCTAAATATTTGCTTGTACTTGTCTCTCTCAATCTAGAGTTTACATTGCCTTGTACAGAAGATGTGCCCACTTGCGGCGACAGTTGTGACAAACTTCTGGAGTGTGGCATCCACAAATGCTCGCAGCGCTGTCATCGAGGTCCCTGTGAAACATGCAGGCAGGTTGGTCCTGCTGTAGCACGTTCATAGCGTGTTGGGGTTTTTGAACACTATATGCAGGGAACAGTGCAAGTCTCCTAAGGAAAATGAAGTCACTCATAGCTAGTCATGAAGTCATACCTAGCGCAAAATCTATTCTCTTCAATAAAAGCAACACATTTTTTCCCTATTTCCCACCCCGACACAATTTTGAATTAATAATTGAGCATGATGTATCTGAATTGATGCAAGGATGAGGGTTTTATTGTTTTGGGTTGGTTTTGTTTTAATTATGCCCTACAAGACACTGTATTTTTTCCTCAGCTCTTCTAGCTTCCTTGCTGCTTTGTCTTACTGTGCTGTTTCTTCATTGGTGAAATGGAAGATGCTGTAACGTTATTTCCATGTTGGAAAATGATGTTTTGCTCTGCTCTAAATATCTGTGGAGCTTCTGTGGTCTGGCCTGTAAAGTTGTTGCTCTGTTTGCTCTCGGTTGTCTCTTCCTGAACCAGCTTTGACTACGAAGTCTAGTTAGCACGTGATAGCTGGGATGAAGGTCAGATGAACTTGCTCACCTACGTCTTAAATTATCTGTATGCACTATGGGTGAATCCAGTTTACTATGCAGGAGAGGTACTTTATGAATTTGTTTTGCGTTTGTGCTACGCCCGTGAGTGGTTCCCTGGAAGTGCCTTCACTTTTGGTGAGTCCAAGGCTGCGGCGAGGTGCGGTCAGAGCGCAGCGTGTGCGATACGGACGCAAGGCCCTTGGGTGGTTACTGCACGGACCGGTGACATGCTTCCTGTTGTGACAGAGCATCGTCGTGTTACTCTCCCGTGAAGTTTTCTGTACAGCTAGTAGTAGAGCGTTTGATTTTCCACTCTTTTCTGGTATTAAAAACACCCTGCTTTTTTCCCTGCCTTGCTGCCCAGGAAGTTGAGAAGCAGTGTCGCTGTGGGAAGCACACTAAACGCATGCCGTGTCATAAGCCATACCTGTGTGAAACGAAGTGTGCGAAAATTCGGGATTGCCAAAAGCACCAATGCAGGAGAAAGGTAAGTGTCCAGAGACGCTCTTGCTCAAATGTATTGTTTAGATAACTTTTTTTATGTTTAGATATAGTATTTTATATATAAATCACATCAATCTGTTCTTCCACTTGATGTTGTTGTGTAGTAAGAGGAGTTTTCTTCGATGTCATTCGAATGAGTTTGCTGTGTACCAGAATTCTCTGAACAGCGTGTCGCCAGGAAGCACTCAGTGGCCTTAAAAACTGGGAGGAGATTTTTACAGCTTCCCAGTTCCAGAAGGCAGTTTTGCTTTCAGGTATTTGAGTAGTTACTGATGCTTTCTGCATTCTGGAGTAGTTAAATCCATTTATTTCCTTCCTTTGTAGACAGAGCTGGGAATCTCTCATAATTTTGTAGGGGTCATACTCTTATTTTTGACAACGCCGCGTTCCACCCCACGTTCTAATATGCGTCACTGCAAAGACCAGTGGTCTGATGATGGGGAATTTGAGTTTTGTTTCCCTTCTTGTTTGAAGTCGAAGGAACGATCGATAGCTCAGACTTATCTTTTCAGTTTATTGATGCAAGAAGGCCTGAAAGTTGCCTGCTGTGTGTGAATTAAGACGTTATGAAAGTAGGACTGCTTACCACAGAGGCATGAAAAATACGGTTTTATTCGTAGGTATTTTTGAGTGGTATTATTACTCCAGTGAATTTACTTTATGTGGAAAAGATGGCAAAACAAATAAGTGCAATCTGGATGTCTTTAATTTATGCTAAAAAATCAAGATTTCTCTTCTTGATGGCCGTCCTTCCGTGGACAGTTTGGAAGGTGGGTCCCTTTCAGGTTAAAAGATGGGTTCTCTCCTGACCTGGCATCCACCAGCGTGGTGGTGGTGTGGTATGTTCTGATTCTTCCACGTTACTATTTTATATAAGAACAGAAAGTAGATAACTGATCCTAAAGTTATTTCACCTTTACTACAAAGGCAAAAAGTGTTTTTATGTTTTTTTTTTTTAAAAAAATGGTTAGAAGCATTTTTGTGCCAGGGACAATATAGTATAGAAGTGGAAGAAATTGCAGAGTAGTGGGGCAAACTGTTGGATATCCTACATGTAATCTTCTGAAATTATTTTGGATTAAAATATTACAAGAATTTGAACTTTAAAAATGTTCTTACGCATTTTGGAAGCCCTCTGCCTTTTTAGTGCGTTGAAGTGATGCTTTCAAATGTGCGTTTTCTTGCTATTTTACAATTTGAATTGTTTTAAAATAACTTTACAGATGGCCTGCTTTCTATACCTGGCATGAATTTGAGGAAATTTGACTAAACTGCATGAAATATTTTTATGGAGTATTAAAAAAATGAGATGGTAGAAGAGCGCAAATTTATACCACAAATGTCCAAGTTTCCAGTTATATGGAGTATGTTTTTTTTTTCCACTAGTGCTGTTCTGGAAACTGTCCACCTTGTGATCAAGTCTGTGGGCGGACTCTAGGCTGCAGAAATCACAAATGTCCTTCGGGCTGCCACAGAGGTAAGAACGGGTGAAGGATCCCTGTAGCGATGGAATATTGTTGATTTTTGCCAGACTTTGTGCTTGCATGACTCTGTGTGGTGCTTAATGAATTCCTTCCCTTGTGGGGAAGCGTGTGGGCTTTTTGTGGGGGCAGCATGTTTGAAAGGAGTTCAGTGGTGGTTAGAGCTCAAGGGCTTACATAATGACAGCCTGAGTTCTTACCTGGTAATTTTGCTTAGCATTGTTCCTCTGAAAACGCTCTCTCCCCTTTCCAGCTGCTTAATTCAAAATCCGTAGCTTGACATTTTTTCCCCAGATAATTCTGTTGGCTGAATATGCGTAACAAAGTCCAACTGCATAGAGAAATGACTGTGCTGAGTCTGGATGGTCTTTAAAAGTTCTGGAATACAACGTGTGATAGGAATGGAATTAAATATAATAATAAAAAAAAAAAAGCTGATGGAGTTTGAATATATATTGGTATCTTACTGGTAAAAGAGAAAACAAGAACTTGCTAGGGACTATATGAAGGACAACAAAAAAGTTTACTTCTGCATCCAGCGACCTTGGTTAAAAAGATGCTGAAAATGGGCACAATTACCTGGCAGCTTTTATCCTGGCCAATTGCTTTGACATTGTCTTGGTAGGGGGTTAAATTGGAATGACTGAAGAAGTGGCTGCCCCCTCAGCAATTTTCCTCAGGGAAGCTGCTGCCCTGCCGAAACCACAGCTGAGTAGCCTGTGTGACTTCCCCTAGTATTCTGGACTGTAAATTGCAACTACTCAGGAAAAAATTCACAGCTTGTTCAGCCAGTCTTGCTTTTGAGGCAGTGATTTCTTAAGAGGACGGGGCAGGTAAACGTGGTAGTGGTCCCTGTTAACCTGCTTTTAAATCTGTCACCACAAACCTAGTGGTTGGTTTTTCTCTGTTAACTGTCCTCCTTCTCCCCCTTCCTTGCTTCTCCCTCCTCTATACCCCTCCAAAATCCTGGAAATACAGAGTTTTTTGTTTGGTTTTTTTTATTGTATTGTCAGAAGAAAACTGGTAACATCGTTATCAACCAAACTATGCAGAAAAACAAAATCATAGAATAAAATTCTGGTTGGAAAACTAAGGAGCTAATTCTGCTTTATAGGATAAACTTCTATATTGAACAGCTGTTTGTATGTGGTACTGCTTGCATCTGACAGCCTGGCTAAAAGTGACAGTGATTCCTAACACCTAACAGCAGTATAAAAATAAAAAAGCAGTGCCTAGAAGAAAACAAAAGTGGACTTCGAGAATGTAAATATCAAACCTAAAGTGTGTGTAACTTCTCAAAACAGTAGAATTGTCAATATTTAAGTGCTAATGCTTGCCAAAAGTTGCGTCTAATGAAGCTAATAACTGTGATATCAGATGATCCATTTAGAAAAGAAAATAACTTCTGTGTGCTTTAACAAATTACAGTCTAGAACAATCTGTAATGTCTTGTGAGAATGTTTGAAAATATTCCTAATAAAGGCAATGATTTTGATTTCAAAATATCTATGTTCATGTGTTTCTCCTAATACATCAATATTTTAATAGCTGCTGAAAGTTGTGGTTAATTGTTTATCTTCAGTAAGTAATACCAGGTCAGGTTACTTTTGGAGCGAGCTCCCAGATCTCAGTAGCCAGTGATTTTAAACAAATAGTATGTCTCCTAGAAAATAACTTGCCAGATCAGGTCCTTTAGAGGCACCTGATCTCAGAATTATTAGAGGCTGCTGATAATAAGCACTTGGCCTTTAGTAGGGGTCCTGAATAAAGATAACTTAACCAATTCTGTTTGTGGTTTGATTCTTACATATTTTTTTTCTGAAGTATTTAAATATGCTTGCTGAAAGTCAGAATGTTTTGCCAGGGAATAGAAATGTTTTGTTTCCTATAACGCTTGATTCGAAACAGTGTCCTCTCACCGTAAGGCTCGTAGGAGATCTCTGCCCTTCCATCTTTTTGAGAATGTAGGCAGTTGTCTTTATTAATAGAATATTTAAGTAAATTATACACGTATTAGCCACTCTGGGCAGCATAGCTTTAGACCTTCAGTTTATTTTGTAAAAGTAGCTGTTTGTGTGTACTGGTAATATATTATAATTTAATTTACTTTGCAATATAAAGGCTGTATACTTCCATCCTTTTTTCTTCAGCAGCCTTTTGTTGTTGAGAGATCTGCTTCTTGAACTGTGGCCTCTCAGATCTGGCTAACAAGTCAGAATTGCTCAGAAAGTTGTTCTGTCAATAATGCTTTCGAAGCATTGCTTTCTTAAAGTTTCAGAATACAACATGAAGTAACCCAAAATCCCTCATCTAAATTTGCTATTTTTAGAACATGCATATTCTTACTGTTAGTTACTCGCTAATAAAACTTACCAGCTGGCACTTGATGAAGAAATAGTGTGGGAGAGCTGTAAACTAACACAGAGATATTCTACTGATCTCTTTTTTTAGATAGATCAGGTTAGTAGTGTGAGTAAGTTTATAAAGGAGGAGGATCTGTTCAAAAAAGCGTTAATTATACATAGAGAATGAACATTTCTTTAACATTGTGCAAAATCTGCAAAACTTTACCAGTTTTTCAATGTCTCTTTTATCTTTTTATTATAGATGAAAGATGACAGGTCTTCATATGTGGGTAGGACTGAAATGTAAAGAGTAAATATTGAAGTGTTGTGTGATCCAACTGACTGGGCGTTAATAATGCTGACTGCTTTTTAAAATGTGAGAGAGGGATTGTTTCTAACTTGATACCAGTTAACAACTGTAGAATAATCAGGATTATTATTACTATTCTTGAAGAGTGGTGAAATTCTCTTTCCCATGAGGGATTTGAAACTAAGCAGAAATAAGAAATTAACAGCCATCTATTATTTAGATCAAACAGAATAGGACAGGTACACCATGTGCATATTCAGAGGTATGTTAGTTACCATTTTTTATAAGCAGTAGTTTATCCAGATTATCCTATTGTGAATATTTTTGTTTTTAGGCAGCTGTAATCCATGTCCAGAGACTGTAGATGTGAAATGCAATTGTGGAAAAACTGTCATTAAAGTGCTGTGCGGCAGAGAGCGCACCATCAAACCTCCCAAATGCAAGCAGCTCTGCAGGTCAGTGTCGAAACCACGCGCCCGTGTCTTCTTCAGCCTGGAGAAGGCTGAGAGGGGACCTTATAAATGCTTACAAATATCTGCAGGGTGGGTGTCAGGAGGATGGGGCCAAGCTCTTTCCAGTGGTGCCCAGCGACAGGACAAGGGGCAACGGGCACAAACTGAAGCAGAGGAAGCTCCAGCTGAAC
>Ga0065711_1050423_pt1 | contig 10847 bp, 8 predicted proteins | sample Hoacrofraction12_FD_59098 | JGI IMG/M metagenome (GOLD analysis project Ga0065711, IMG submission 59098) | Hoatzin crop microbial communities from Cojedes, Venezuela - Epithelial fraction 12 v2 (version 2) | ecosystem: Host-associated > Birds > Digestive system > Esophagus > Crop | place... | reverse complement strand
CGGTGCGTGGCACGCCGGGGCGCGGACGTGGGGACGGCAGCGGCGGTGGAGATTTCTGCATTAGCAGCACTGCGCTTGCACAGTCGCAGGCATCCCGCACAACCGCGAGAAGCTCTCTGCACCGTAACTTTGTTATACCAGCAGCTGTCTCTGCCTCCAGCAGCGTTTTATGGATCAGAAGAAAGGCTAAGTGGAAGTTTTCCTTCTTTTATTCTGGAAGCAGATCAAACAGCCCTAATGGAGTGGCTTGGTGTGGTCTGGAGCAGCGATCTGTGCGGCAGCGGGGGATCTGTGCCGGGTGGGTTCCCCTGCCGTGCCCCCCCGGGGAAGGACGCGTGTCCCACGGCTCATCGGGGAGCGGCACCGCGGCCCCGCGCTGCCCTCGGTGACACCGCCGCTGGTATCGCAGCCAGCGTGGAGGACAGGCGCCGCAGAAAGGCCATGCAGCATGGTGATCCTGTGCGCCAGCCAGCTCTTGGCTTGTTTCCGCTGTCGGGTGGGGAATAATTTCATTGTGGGGAACGCTAATAAGAGGTTTGTAGGAGAGAAAGAAATAGAGAGAGGTGAAGGTACTATCACAATAGTGAATAATGGAATTAGGAGAGTAATAATTACCAGTGCATGAGATTCCACGCAGAACCATTACCATAAGTGCTGTATCACTAACCGCCGTGGGTCTCCGCAGACGTCTCCCGCCCCTCGGTTTGTTTTCACGCTGCACGGCTCTGGGCAGCTCGGGTGCTCTGGTGCGGCAGCCAGCGCCGTCCCACCCGGGACTGGAGCCGGTGCGGCAACAGAAGGGCTGGAAGGGCGTTCTCTTGCCCTGCTGCTACTGCTTGGAGAAGTAGTCAAGGGATTTCTTTCCCTCATAACCCCATCCTTAGAAGCTGAAGACAAACAAGGCTGTGTCTGTTGTGGGATCTCAGTGGTTTCAGACTCCCTGGCTGGGTTAGAAAATAAGCCCTGCAACGCCGCTGGCTCTGGCGCCTGGACAAGGCTTCCGAAGGCGTGGGGAGCACCAGGGCGGGATGCGCGGGGGACGTCCGGCTCCGTTGCTGCCTGCCTCTGCTCATGGCGCTGGGACGAGCGGCTGGCACAGCCACCCCGCGTCTCCGTGGGAAGGCAGCCCGGGCGTGGACACTTAAAACAAAAGCGCATTCTGAATACGTCTGAAAAATACATCTCAGGCTTCAGGGGCCACATTGTGCCACCTCACTGTATAATGAGGGATGATATAATTCCAGATCGTGGCATCTGTATGGGGATTTTATTTCTTAGCCTGCAGCAGTGCGTCTTTGGGAGGGCTCGGTGTTTTGTTAGCGAGATGATGAAATGACTCCGAGGACCTGGAGACAGGCAGCGATGTCAGCCTCTCTTCACAAAGTTTGTATTTAAAGCCTGTGCATTGTGCTGGAACGCTAATTTGACGTCTTTCTGAGGGCTGCCTCTCCTCGGTGTCAGCAGGCGAGCGTGGAAGGGCCAGCTTTCGGCTGCCACGGGCTGGGGCTGGCTCTCACCTCCCTGGGCATCGTCTCGCATCCCTCGCAGCTCCGGCAGCATGCGTGGGCACAGGAGGCTGAGCCGTGTCCCCCGGCTCGTGGGGTGCATCCCTCTGGCTCCCAGCCGGGGGGGGCTTGTCACATCACTGCGGGGGGAGTTTGCTCCCGCTTCCCAGCTGGATCGTGGCCGGCACGGGCAGCTCGGATGTGTGCCGGGCCCCCTCCCTCACGCCCTGGCTGCCGGAGGAAGGTCTCCTCCCGCACAGACACCGTCCTGCACAGCATCGTGCGGCATGCCGAGGAGATTCAGCCCTGCAGAAATCCAAACAATGAGGGGAAGTGTCAATAAACATATATTTTTTACAGTCCATTATCTTACCCTTGCCAGCTTTTAGACTGTTATTGCACCAAGCCGTTAAATCCCCTCCATGAGCGAAACATGCCATTTGTGTAATACAGCGTAATGGGACCATTAATGCCTTCCCTCCCCCCGCTGCCGAGCGTTTCCAGGAGAGGCATTAATATCCACATTCACAAAAACAATCCCTTAGTTCCAGGTTATTTGCACTTACAGCAATGATATCGCTAAAATCCCCCCTAGAATTAGCACAGATGATTTTAACAAAACCAATAAAACGTATTAATTAATAATTTCTATGACGAATGCGTGAATATAAATAGGTTGTTACAGCTATCTAGGAGCTCTGCCAGGAGCGGAAGGGCTGATGATTTCTTGACGATGGTCATCAGAAGCCATGAATAATTTGCAGCCCAGTGGCTAGATGAAGTCACAGCCGACTTGCCCGGAGAACGGAGGACCTGTTTGTTGCCGTAAGACTGGCAGCGCAATCTGTGTTCACTGCTATTTCCATTTACTGACCTTCCAGAGTCTGTTTTTTAAAAAATAATTAAATGGCATTTCCAGTTCAATATCGTTTTGCTCTATTAGCGCTAGAATCTAAGATGCAGAGTTGAAATCAGGAAGCGAGACAGCAAGCGCGCACGGCCTCGTGACGCCGGCAGCCCCCCTCCGGGCTGCAGCCCCACCTTCGCGCTCGCTGCTGGCCTTCTGCTGGCCCAGCCCCGCTCGTGGTTGCGGGTTCGGAGCCTTCGCCGGGCTGCCAGCAGAGCAGAGCCCTTCCCTCGGCGCAGAACCTCCGCCCTGCACGGCGGCTCTGCCAGCCCCAGCCCGCAGCTCCCCTCCGCTCCCTTCGCAGGATTCCTCAGCCGCTGGCTCAGCTCGGAGCTCACAGCTGAGCTCGCTCAGCTTTGCTCTTTTGCTGCTGCCTACGCAGCGGCTGGGGCTGCGGGCAGGGTTTGCCGGCGGAGGAGAGCGTGAGCAGAAGCGTGCTGGGGTTATTAGCAACCGGCTCTTGGAAGCGCTGCTGTCAGCAGGGTGACGCGGGGACAACCACCGCGGTGCCGCGGGCACGGAGCCGGGACGTGCCCCCGGGTGCGCAGTGAGGGGTGGGCGCTGCCCACGGCCAAAACCACCATGGCTGGCTCGGGGGGCTAGAAGAGAGCTGAGGAGGGACTTTTTACAGGGGCAGGTAGTGATAGGGCAAGGGGTGATGGCTTCAAGCCGAAAGAGGGGAGATTGAGGTCAGCTATAAGAAAGAAATTCTTCCCCGTGAGGGCGGTGAGACCCTGGCCCAGGCTGCCCAGGGGAGCTGTGGCTGCCCCTGCCCTGGCAGGGCTCAAGGCCAGGTTGGACGGGGCTCTGAGCACCCTGGGCTGGTGGAAGGGGTCCCTGCCCGTGGCAGGGGGGTTGGAATGAGGTGATCTATAAGGTCATGTCCAACCCAAACCATTCGATGATTCTGTGCTTCTGGAAGAAGCCGGAGTGCTGAGCTGGGAGCAAAGCAGAACGACTCGGACGATGTCCCCAGTACCGCACGGTGCAAGGTGTGGTGGGACTGGCCAGGCCTGGACACGCCAGCTCCAGCGTCCGGCCGTGGTGCTGGGCTCACGTTTGGAAGTGTTTGGACACTGCCGTGATAAACATTGACAGCAGCAATTAATCCCTTGATTTGTTTGCTGACCTGCTGCGTAAGTGGGGTCATATTCAACTCAGCTACGCTGTTCCTGTTGTAGGCAGCAACTCCACTCCATGCCTTATGCCAGCTTTTAGACTTTATTCTTCTAAATCCTGGCACTAAAAAGCATAACGCCAGGCAGCACTCAAAGCTCGTGCTTGGTTGAGATGGGAGAGCCGGTGAGAAGCTCTTGAGGGGAACGAGGGGAACGTACGCTCAGGACAGCAGGGGGTAATTACACCGCTCCCCTGCCAGCCCTGTGCCCGCCGCGTGCGTGCCTGAGCGAGAATCAATGTTACACGGGCTTTACCCTCCTCCTCCTCCTCCATCAGACCCGACTCTCACTGAAGCAGCTTCGGGAAGGCGTCTGTGGCGTGGGCATGGGCACGGCCATGGGGCACGGGCATGGCCCCCACCCCAGCGTCGGGTTTCTTGGCCTCATCTGCACGGATTTCCCTGCCTGCACACACAGTCCAGGGAGAAACAGGGCAATCTAACTGCTGGGTGCTGGAGGTGCTCGCTGCCTGCGCTGCCCGGCCGCTGCCCTCGAGGTGCTGAGTGCGTCCTGGGAGCACGAACCCCCCACGGGCAGCTGGTCCCGGCTCTCTTCTGGCTTTTCCTTCCAGCGCTGTCACTTCCACCTTTTCCATTATCAATCGGTTCCTAATCTCCTTTCAGAGGAAGATCAAACAAGCCCTGATGTCTTTGTTGGCTGCTTCCTTTGCTTACTTTCAAGTTGTTACCCTGGCTTTGAAGTGCGATTAGAAGGGAAGCGAGGACCCCGAGTGTGGGGTGCACAGCGGGGTGAAGCCGGTGCGGGTTGGAAGCACAGGACCGCGGAGACCCCGGCTCCCCACGCCACCGTCCCCCCCGCGCCGCGCGGGACCCTCCAGCCTGCTCGCACCGTCTCCGCTGCTGCGGGGGAAATCGGCGCCGGCAGCCTCGGCTCTTTGCGCTCATGTTTTATTTCTTCTGAGCAAGACTCTGTCATTAGCGCTTCTGCACCGAGCCGCAGAGCAGCCCAGGCAGAGGCATTAGGAATTCACAGCGCCGTGGTCCAGCAGAACTCGCTTTTCGCTCTGTTCCAGCCCAGCCGCAGCACCGTTGCTGCAGAGGAGTCCTCTGCGCGTCGTCTGGACGTGGCACGCCGTGTCGAGCCGCTCCCCGGTGCTGGCTGCGGTGCCCAGCGTCCTGCCAAGCCCACGGGCGGGCGGGTGGGACGGAGGGGGCTGCGTCCTCGGGGGCATCCTCCGGCTCGTGGCCGACGCACCGCTCTGCAGCGGCCCGAAAGCCAGCCAGCGCGGCCGTGATCTTGCTAAAGCGTCTGCCTCCCTGCCCCGCGCCTGCAAGTGCTGTGTGTTGGGTAACACCCATGGTGTAAACCTTTATCCCTTACCTTATTGTCAGGGCCTGGTGCTTAAACAGCAAAGCCAAAACACGCTGGAATTGACAGGATTTTTATGTACGTGCCATCATCTTGAACAATTGACAAGAATTAGAGAAAGACGATGCCGCTTTTCTCCCGTGGCATCTTGAGGACGAGCTCAGAAAACGAACGGTCTCGCCGAAGACAATGCCCTTGATGCAGAACAGCGGAGCCGTCGCCGAACAATCGGGGGCTGATTTTTATTTTGGCTTTAACTCAGCTCTCTCAGCGCAGGTGTCCAATTTGTTCCTGCCTGTATAAATCCCACCATTTAAATGACTCAGCTGCTGGCACAAATCAACCCGGGAGAGATTTCCCTGGCCGGGTTTGCACCTCGTGACGGCAGAAACACCACGCCTGTCAAACAGACGGCTGTGATATACTCGTGTCCTGAAGGAGATTTACTGGGAAAAATTGCACGTGAGGTTAAAAGAAGAGCGGACTCCTCCTCGGGCTGCCCGGGAGCTCCGGCGCGGAGCCGCCTGCCCACCGCCCGGCCAAGGGTAAGGCACGGGCAGCGGCTGCTGATTTACTGCGGGGGCTGGCGGCGGGTTAAGTGCAATAATCTGAAACAGCATTTCTGTAACCTTACGACAAGGGTAATAAAACTGAATGAGATGCGCGTTGTTCCCTGGAATTTATCAAACGAAGATCGTCTTTCTCTTTCGGGAAAGGTCACGATACGCCTTATTTTATGGCATCCCGAAGCACAAGGGCAACCACCCTGCTGCGCGGCTGGGTGTCTGTTGAGAAAGCTTCTAGGTGAGCAGGCGTTGCTGGTGGCAAGCTCATCGTCTGGTGACGGGGAGCCAAGGCAGGGCCCCGCAGCCCCCGGCGAGCCAGCTGCGGTCCAGTCTCAGCTCGGCGGGCCTGACGCGCCCCGCGGTGTGCCGTGGGCGCCGGGCAGGGATCGCCGCTTGCCGGAGCAGCAGCGGGGAGCAGCGTCGGTGTTTCTGAAAAAACGAGGCGAGGCAAACCCTGTCTGCCCACCCCTGCAAGTCCCTCCGTTTCACAGCAAATCTTCGCATTTCAGTGCTTGTGAGTTGTGGCAGAGTTTGCAGTCACCACCTTGCCCCTGGCTGCGGGCCAGCCGTGGCTGCCGTCCTCAGCTGCCATGGGGAGCTCGGGCCATTCGCCGCTCCGCAAAGCAAGGTTCCACGGGTGACACGGGGGTGCTCCCACCCCAGTGCTCCCCCGGCCCGGCTGAGGCTCCGGATCCCCTCAGACCCCCCACGTTCCCGAGCTGCTCTTCCCCCTATTCCCACCCTCCAAGAGCTGGCAAAGCCCCACGTGCCTCAGCAGCTCCAGCAGCTCCTGCAGCTGCCTCGAGCCTGGCGCTGGTGCGGAGATTGAGAGGAATTTTCATTGTTTGAGGCTGAAAAGCAAAGTACGCATTGTAGAAAGTAATTAAATAAAGCCATCGGTCTTCCCTCTGAAGTGGCTGGTACTAGCTGTTTCATTATGGGTTTTATGCTTTGGAATATGACCCAGACAACACTTACACCACCATAAGGTTCCACTTCAAGGGTCTTAAAAGGAAATCAATTATTTTTAGAAATATAAATATTTTATGAAGCTGCTTCTTTTTCTAATGATGGAATAAAGAAAAATACAGCCATTTTGCTCTTTAGCGATAGAAAGCAAGGCAGCAATCCAATCTCAAAGCCTGCAGCACTTCACCTGAGTCACCTTCTCCAAGCATCTTAGAAAGGAGTCTGAAATACAATATTCTCTGCTAAATTATGCATATCGGAGCTGGCCGTTCTGCTGCCGGCGCGGAGCGGTCAGGCTCCGGTTGAAGCCTGCCATGCCCTGGCTCCGCAGAGGAGCGGCCGCAGCTCCCTCCTGCCCCGGCGAGCCCGGTGCCTGGGAGGGTGATGCTGTTGGCACGGCGGCGGGGACCTTCTCGGCGCTGGGCGAGCTGCAAGCGGGGAAGGAGCATCCCCTCGCGCCGGGGCACCGCCGGGCCCGTGGAGCCGTGCCCTTCGCAACCCACGCCGTGGCCAAGCCACTGCCGGGAGGTCCCTGCTCCAGACAGGCTTTCTGTATCCCGGACAGCGTGGAGAGCAGCGGGGATCCGAGCGGCGGAGGTGGACGAAGGGCAAAGCTGGGGGATGCTTCAAAGACGCCGTCATGCCACGCGTGTGCTCGAACGTCCCAGCCGTGGGGACCAGCACTCGGGTGGGCTCCGGGTGGGAGCAGGAGCCCAGCCCTGCTCCCTCCCTCAACCTGGGCACCCAGCGTGGCTGAACGATGCAGGCATTTAGGTTTTGATATTATTATTGTTTATATCAAATGAGTGAATTGCCAGCCGCTTTGGCTTGCTCTTACATAATTCAGACCAATCAGTGTGCTTCCCAACGCAACAAGCTCTTAACTTTGCTGAGCCCTGAGGCATCGAATTTAAATTCTGTTCTGCTGCTGAGAAAATGAATGGTGTGACAGTGACAAGAGGAAGAAGGAGCTTGAAAGAGAGAGAAGAAGCCAAAGAGAAAGAAAGATAGTTGAAAGAAGCAGAAAGACAGGGAGAGGAGAAGATACAGAACAGCAAAGTGGTTTATAATGGAAGGACTGTAATTTATTTTGACACTAATCATGTATTATTCATTCAGAACAAAAATAAACCTTATTAACCAGGAGAAACAGATCCCCCATCTCCAGCCCACGTTGTGACGAGCGGTGAGGATCCTGACAGCCGCCAGGCCGGCTCTGTGCCACATCCTGCACCGCGTGTGCCGGTCCTCGCCCGGCGGAGCATGGCTGCGGGCAGGAGCAGCGTGATGCTCCCGCCGCTGCGCGAGGGATTACTGCTCTGGGTCACTCAGCGGAAAGACGGCTCTGGCTGCCAGGGAGCCCAGATGATGCACTCGTACTGTTTTCACCCCCGGCCGATGTCCCTCGTCTCCGAGGCTCTCGACACCCTTTCCAGGCTCCGGCCGCTGCTCGGGCGCCGTGGGGATGGGCCTGGCAGCGGCAGCGTGCAGGAGCCCGGAGGAAAAGCAGAGCGTCCCTGCGAAGCCGGGGCTCGGCAGAAGGGCAGGAGCCAGCGTGGAAACGGAGCCGGGCGCGTTCCCGCCGGGAGGGCACGGCGTCCCAGCCGCCAGGCTGCCTTGGGCGTCCCGAAGCAGCACCGCGCTGCCCGGGGCCGAGGCATGCGGTGTTGCCGAGGGAGGGGATCAGCGAGGCTGAACCCAAAGTACCGCTGGAAACGTCACCCTTGCCAGCCAGGGCACTCAGATCAGTATCTGCATTCTGCTTCTCATGGGCAGCGCCGGCCTCGGGCTTCCTGCACCCTGCGGTCGCTGGCTGGATGTCTCCGGAAGAAAGAGCTTGGAGCCGGGGGCCGGGACCCATCGGGGGTCTATGAGGGCATGAAGCCGAGTAACCTCTGCTGCTCCGGCTGCGAGGAAATCCATAGGTTTCTGGCCATGCCGAGGGGCTCTGCGTGCCTGGGCGATGCGTACAAACACACGCTGTTGTTGTGCGTGGCTGAAGAAGCCTTTTGCCGGTGGCAAACAGCCACGTCCTCCCCGGGCGGTGGGCGAAGCGGCCGCTGCAGCCGGCACCTTGATGTCTCCCTTGACCGGTTTGTTGGCTGCGAGGTTCGCAGTGGAAACGCCGCTGTTGTTTCGGCTGGCAAAGCTCAGAGGATGAGCACGAGGCAACTGTCGCTTCCCCACTGCAGAAATCTGAACGACCAGCCCGCAATCACGAGGGCTTTCCTGCCCCTGCTGCTGGCGAGACCCCCCTGCGGTTACGGCACCCAGTCCCTCTGCGTTAGACCAGGCCAGCGCCCTGCCGCGTGCACCGCGCTCCCGCACCGAATCCTCCGCTCCGGCACCAAATCCTCCGCTCCGGCACCGAATCCACCACTCCCGCACCGAATCCTCCGCTCCCGCACCGAATCCTCCGCTCCTGCACCGAATCCACCGCTCCCACACCGAATCCTCCGCTCTCGCACCGAATCCACCGCTCCTGCACCGAATCCACCGCTCCCGCACCGAATCCACCGCTGCCACACCGAATCCACCGCTCCCGCACCGAATCCACCACTCCCGCACCGAATCCACCGCTGCCACACCGAATCCACTGCTACCGTACCGAATCCACTGCTCCCGTACCGAATCCACTGCTCCCGTACCGAATCCTCCGCTCCCGCACCGAATCCTCTGCTCCCGCACTGAATCCTCCACTCCAGCATGCCCGAGGCCGGAGCGAGCGCAGCCCTTCCCACGCAGACGCGGGAGCCGCCGGCGGGTGCTCGAGGGTCTCTCCCGTCCCCACCGCTCTGGTGCGCAGCACATAACGTGTAGCTTGTCAGCTCCCGGCATCAAACGAACCCTCCCTGGCTCCTGGCAAGATTTAGGGTGGATTTTAAAGCGTTATTACTGACTTATGAGGCTTTAAATAATATTGGACTCTGCATATCTTTCAAATCTACTTGCTTTTAATAGCCCTGATCAGATTTTAAGGTCTAAGCCTGGAGATTTATGGGGCTGTCCTCTCCGTAATTCAGAGCCACGTGTGGCTTGCGATTTCAACGTTTATGTTCCCAGTTTTTGAAGCAGGTTTTGCTTCGCGCTTTGGGGCTTCTGTTGTAACACGAAAAGCAAACACTTCTTCAGCAGAGCTTCCTTTTTGTCAGCGTAAGAGTCCTGGAGAGGGAGTTGTGTGCCGCAGCGATGCTACCCCCGAACACCCCGAGCTGTCACCGGCACCCGGGAGATGCTGAGATGGGGGGGGAGATGCGGTGGGGAGCTCTGCGGCTCCCTGGGGCTCTGCAGGCTTGCAGCACCCCGTTCCCCGCACCGCGCTCAGCAGGCGAAGCGCGCTGGGAAGCGACTGACCGGCTGCACTGCAAGGCCAGACTTTGAAAGAACTGGAGAGGAGCGCTGTGCGTCGTTGGCACTTTGGGAACCCTCTGCACGGCCCCGTCCCGGCCCCGAGCGCAGCTCCGCTCCCGACGCTGCGGCAGCACGATGTGCTGCTGGGTTTTGTATTCGCCCCCTTGCCTCCGCGCGTTTCGGGTCGCCGGCTGACAAGTTTATTTACTTGTTATAACGCAGAACAAATTGCGAAGGGGGTCCCCGAGACCCCTCAGGCAGGCACGAGAGCGGCCGGCGCACGCGGGGAGAGAGCAGTGCTGATGGAGTCGTGGCTGGAGCAGGCAGTAAGCAGTAGGACAGCGTGCTTCGGGAAGCAACAAATTATAAATTGAGGTATTCAATCTCCAGAAAGCTTACACATTTAATTATCTAGCCAGACCTTCAGGGAAAAGAATTAGAACAATAATTATCAATTTGTTCTTTGTATCCAAGGGCAAATTTAGCATTTAGAGGACAGAGCTGTTGCTGGCTTCTTTTTTTCTCCTGCTGTTCGTAATCCTGATTAGCAAAATGTACTTTAGTCTTTGAAAGAATAATCCCTCCTCCCTGGCCAGCGGAGCTGTCTCCTTGGGAAACATCCTGGGTGCCAGGGCGTTTGCCGGGGGCAGCGCTGAGGATGGAGCCGGGCTGGAAACGGGCTGGAAACGGGCTGGAAATGGGCTGGAAACAGGCAGTTATGCCCAAAGGGAAAGGGGGGGGGGATTTTGCTGCCTGGCCATCCCACTGGTGCTTCCTCTGCCTCTGTGCGAGGGCAGCTGCCTCTCGGAAGCCTCGGGCAATCCTCCTGCTTTCCCCCGGCGAGCAGGCGAGGCTCCCCAGCGAAGGACACCCGGGCTCTGCCCCCAAATCCCCCTCCCCACGCCTGGAAAAGCAGCTTTGCCTGCGGCCTGGGGTCACCCAACGCTCTCCGGCAGCGCCCAGTGCTGTCCACGGGTGATGCCAGCGACTGAAGGGCACGGGGTGCTGCTTGCCGGAGGCGGCGAGCCGCCAGCCACGCGGG
>Ga0065711_1050421_pt1 | contig 10847 bp, 3 predicted proteins | sample Hoacrofraction12_FD_59098 | JGI IMG/M metagenome (GOLD analysis project Ga0065711, IMG submission 59098) | Hoatzin crop microbial communities from Cojedes, Venezuela - Epithelial fraction 12 v2 (version 2) | ecosystem: Host-associated > Birds > Digestive system > Esophagus > Crop | place... | reverse complement strand
AAATGGGCACAAACTGAAGCACAGGAAGTTCCATCTGAACATGAGGAAGAACTTCTTCCCTCTGAGGGTGACAGAGCCCTGGAACAGGCTGCCCAGAGGGCTGGTGGAGTCTGCTCTGGTGATGTTCGAAACCAGCCTGGACAAGGTCCTGTGTGGCCTGCTTTAGGTGACCCTGCTTTGGCAGGGGGATTGGACTAGATGACCCACAGAGGTCCCTTCCAATCCCTAACATTCTGTGATTCTGTGATGCTGCGATTCTGTGATCAATCTAGTGCAAGAATCCATTCCAATACTCAGGAAAATGAGTAGACTTACAAACCTTGGCTAAACAGGGAGCTCATGACTGAGCTGTAATGCAAAAAGGCTGTATGCAGGAGGTGGAAGTGAGGACAGGCTCTGAGTAGCACTGTAGCAACATACTGCCTGGGCATGCAGGACTGGTGTTAGGAAAGCCAAGCTCAGCTGGAGAGAATACTTGCAAGGGATTGAACATGAAGAGCTTCTGCTGCTACATTAGTAGTAAGAGAATAAAAAAGGGAAAATGTAGGCCTACTACTGACTGTTGTGAGTGATTTAGTGACAGCAGGTGAAGATAAGTTTGAGGTAGTCAGTACCTTCTTTGCCTCATCCTTCACCTAGAAGATCTCCCAGGCCCTCTGTACATATAGAGAGGGCTCAGGAAAAAGCAGTGTTGACAATGGAAGAGTACTGACTCAGAAAGCTCTTGAGAAATCTCTATCTACACGAGACCTGATAAGAGGCATCACAGAGTCCCTAAAGAGCTTTATTTTTCTTTCTTTTGGCTATTCAAACTTGTAAATTCTTGTTCCTTCCTTTGATCTGTTCCACAACGAAATCTAAAGAAAATTTTGCCTGCAGCAGCATAGGAAATTAAGGGGCTGACTTCAATACATCATCTACTGCACTTAGAGAGGATAGACTAACACTACTAAAAACAAACATACTAGAATTCTTGGCATAATTCTAGTAGAATTCTTGTTTATTCATATAAATATGTGGGCTTTTATTGGAAGTAGGGCACCGAGATGAAAGAGTTAATATCATAAACCATTTTTTCTTTATTTAAAGCACATCAGCATGCTCTAGGTATTTTTTACTTCCCATGCCAAATATTTTTGTAGAACATTAAGACAAACATTGGACAGTTAAGTCATTCCTGTCTTACATAACACTATTGTGAATGAGAAAATGTTCACTTTCTTAATCCCTGAATTTTCTATTTCCTTCTTAAATAAAGCAGACCTTCGGCTTTAGTAATGCAACCAATATTTATGGCATTTTATGACAGGGGATTTTGTTTAAATTTTGACTGACATTTAAGGTTCCTAACATGTGCCTGGACCTCAAATTAAATAAGATTATCTAGTATTAACTAGAAATCCTATCACATATTGACCTCCTAGTCCTAAGCACTGAACAAATTAAAACAAAAATTTTAGTCCTGCTCTAAAAAGCTAGTAGGAGAGGTAGATGCCACAGGTATAAATACACCTTGAAAAGTGAAAGAAAAAATTTCTATAACGAAATAATACCTTGAAAGTTTTATGTAAATTACTGAATTACATTCAGCATCTGTCCGTTTTAAACACATTGCAGCCATTTGGAAGGCTGTGTTCTTCTAACGACTCAAGTGCATGTCTCGTCCGTGTCCCTCCCACTACAACATTGTTTCTGCTTTTCAGACAGAGTGCTTTAAGCAACTAAACTGTCATGGTCTTTCAAAAATGCTATAATACTCTCTATTTAACCATATTTTTGTTTAGTTTGGTCTCTTGGGAGGAGAAAAGAGATGTTAATTTTGAATAATCTGAGAATCACAGGATTACAGTAGTTATCTGACAATATTTTGCAGGTTTTGATTTGAAGCCTAAACAACAAATAGAATTAATTTTACCATGTATGAAACATCTTGTTTTATTACAAAACCATAGAATGTTTCCCATCTTGACATTCTCTTGAAATATATACACTTTCTATGAACAGCTGACAGCAATCTGCTGTTTAAAATTACATTTACATTATTTATTAATCTTCTGTAATTTCAGGAAAACACAAATTATGCTGTAAATCTATATGTATATTTGGACATAAAAAATGACATCCTAGGAAATTTTTTAATTTAAGAGGATGTCAGTTTTAATCAAACCATTCAGTCCTTTTAAAAATTAAATTTATAAATTAGATCCTTGCAGGCATATGGCAGCATGGGAACTGGGCTGTAGTAGAAGGGGCAGCAACTGAACATTATGAAAACGTTAGAAATGCCAGCTGAGTCAGAGCAGTGGTGTCTACTGCAGTGCTTGATCTCCAGCAGCAACAGTGGGAAATATTGTCTCGGTAACTGCATGAGCCTGGCCACCTGCCATTGCCAGTGGCTTCATACTTCCCAGTGCCCTCATCAGGTATTATCACGCCCGCTGGACAACTCATTCTTCTGAATATGTGACTGGTGCTGAGCTTTGGGAATCAGCTCTTGAGCTATTCCAAATACGATGCCCTGGTATTAAGGCGAATCATATTTGGCTTGTATTAGTATATAATTTCAGCTGTGTTAATTTAGCTGAAAACTGGTGGTTCAGGGACAAATTAACAATCAGTTCAGATATTTCTACCTCGAGGATAGTACTATCAGTTAGGACGTTTGTTTGATGATAGGAAATAATATTGATAATATACATTAATATTTCTTATGGATTTGGGATAAACTATTTCAAGAATATGTACAATTGTGAATGTATTAGTATTTATTTCTCATAACCTTCATACTGGTTTGTTTAATCTGCTGGGCAGGGTAAACCATTTTTCAGTCAGGATTAATGAGAAAATGACATAGCTGACATAATAGTCCCTCAGAGGATTGCTTTTGGTATTACAGATGATAAAATAGTCTAAAAAAGATATAGCAAATAGTTCTATGACTATATTGGTATATGAGTACAACACTACTTAGTGAAATATTTAAATTGAAGGAAGTACAGAAAATTTTTCAAAAGCACCTTTCAAATGTGTTCTCACATGTCAATAATTCTTTGTGGTCAAATGTTAAATTCTTTCCTGAAACAGAGCTTGCCTGAAGGTTACTTTGAAATCTGTTTTTTTACATCATAGTAATGTGTATTTTATTGAGAGCTTTCTTTTGAAGATGAATATTTATTTCACAGTTTCATTTTTGATATTTTTTGAAAAAAAAATCATTTTCTGATGGCTGATGTGCTTTGAATCAATGAACAGATTAAAACAAAATTTTAATTGTCAAAATCTTGTGATTTCAAGATGTCAGACAACTTTTAAACAAAAAACAGAAACAAAGTAAACTACTTAGCTGGCAGAGAATACCTTACAAAACTATTCCAGAATTACTGCTTTTAAAAAGCTGATTAGAAAATAAGATTTTTCAGCACATAATCTAACAAACACAGATGTTTCCAAGTCCACTGCCTCCCTCTGTGAAAGGTTTCCATTTGCTCTATGAATAACCAAATGACACAGGTTAATTTACAAGCATAACTACACAACATCAACTAAGGATGAAAAATGCTTTCTTTAACATAATGATGAAGATAAAATTAAAGAGAGATTTAATGTTATGTTATGATTCTGTATCAGGTTATACTGAGGTGGCTAGGGTGAATTTCAGTACGGAAACTCAACCGTTATGTTGATAGAAGCACTATAATTGTCATCTAGAAAACAAAGCCCTAGTCACTTCGGTTTTAATCTGACTTTTTGAAGTGAATATGTGTTCAGCTATCTTCTATTTTTTCTGTTTTCTGAATTTTTGTTTAGTGCTTATTTGTGATATTAGCTCTGTGAGAGTTCCCCTTCCCTGTCTCCCCTCTTCTCTTTCATTAGGTGCCCCAGAATAGGTAAATGATTTGCTGTCATTTTCTACAGTAAGCCTGCCACCTGATATGGGGATGATTGTTTCTCAGGATGATGCTGTGCGCGTTTCTTAATATCCTGTGGGAAAGTACATGTCTAGGCTTTGTGAAATAAAGCAGTAGTTAATGACTTTTTTTTTTTTTATTCTAGCCTGTTTTCTAGTTGCATTAGATCAGCTGCAAATCTTCAAATGCATTGATTTGTTTTGCGAGCAGTGTTGTAATTTCAGTGGTGTCCAATTCCCCTGAGATTGTATTTTGTAGCTGACGGCTTTTTAAAGTTTTGATGATCAAGCATTTGTTGGTTACAGTCACAAGCTTCCATTTAATAGAGTGCATTTTAACTTCTTATTTGTATGCAGTGGAGATCATACAGGTGGGCATTAGCATTTTGCAGCTTTGTTCTTCTCTTAAAGGAAATATCTGTTAGCTCACATATTAAAAGGCATTTTATTTCTTCATATGTGCATGAATGGGTTTAAAATTCAAATTTTGAGGTTGACCTTTTCTGCTTCACTGTTTCTTTTATAATCCATCACAATCATATGCTATTTTGTCTAATATCACTTTTTCTGTTGTTCAAAGCTTCGTGTTGTAATTGGCCCTTGCTTTCCCCAATAATTTACTTGCCTCAGTGACTTTGCCTTTCCATATTGATTATGCATCACAGGGACGGTAAACTGCTATGCAACGCACAGTGGAAGATTTGGATGTACAGAAAAAAGAATTCATATATGCTGAACATAGACTGGGATTTTGTGGATGGGAAAAAATGTTAGCAGCAACTGACCTCATCTTAATCTCTGGAGGATTCCTTTACAACTGATGAAGGAAAGAGATACAGACACACACACTCCGACACTCCCAAACCCATGGGCTCCCTCTCTCCATTCCCATTCCTTCTCTCATTTCCTGGAAAACACCTAAATTAGTTTCCTGTTCTGAGCTGCATTTAAAGCCACCTCACTGACCCTTCAGAGGGCTAGAGAGCCTCTTCGCACTGAGGGAGACCTTTGCCCTCCCTTCCTCCCTCCCTGCCTCTTCCCTTTGCTCTCCAGAGAGGAGCAACAGCTGTTTTCATGGAGGCAATATGCTTAGACCACTCCACTTAGGGCTTAAAAGCTAAACTCATTTTTTTTATTTTTCTTTTTTTTAAATCAATATTTTCTATACCTGCATGCGGTTTCTCCCCATCTTCTTTTCTGTTTCCCCCTGTACTTAGCACTGGTGAGGTCACACCTCAAGTACTGTGTTCAGTTTTGGACTCCTCACTACAAGAAGGATATTGAGGTGCTGGAGCGTGTCCACAGAGGGGCAATGAAGCTGGTGAAGGGTCTAGTGCACAAATCTTCTTAGGAGCGGCTGAGGGAACAGGGTTTGTTTAGTCTGGAGAAGAGGAGGCTCAGTAGAGACATTATTGCTCTCTACAACTACCTGAAAGGAGGTTGTAGTGAGGTGGGTGTTGGTCTCTTCTCCTAGGTAACTAGCAATAGGATGAGAGGCAATGGTCTCAAGTTGCATCAGGGGAGGTTTAGATTCAATATTAGGCTGGAAGAGTGGTTAGGCACTGGAATAGGCTGCCCAGGGAAGTGGTTGAGTCCCCATCCCTGGAGATGTTCAAGGAACGTGCAGAAGAGGCACTTCAGGACATGGTTTAGCAGGCATGGTGGTGTTGGGTGGATGGTTGGACTTGATGATCTTAGAGGTCTTTTCCAACCTTCACGATTCTATGATTCTATGATCCTTTCTTTCATGTCTGAAGGAATTAAAAACCACTTGTTAAACCTATTTTTATTTACTTGGGAGAAACACTGTTTCTACTGTGAAGACGCCATGAAGTATCCATTTCCCTAATGATGCAGGCTTACATTTCTGGCTGCTTTCCTGAAACTCATAGGAGTTGTTTTGACACTCGTCTGTGTTTGATCTTCTAACCTCAGCACTTGCTATGGGGTACTTCTGCCAGCAGCACCTTTTATTTAGATCTGCTTTGCCAATATTTTCTCTTCTTACACTCAAACTCTTGTAGTGGCTCAAAGGGAACACACCACATATATGGGGCTAGGAATGTGTTGATTATTTTAAAGTAATAATTTTCTAATTAGATACTAAAAATTTATTATAGTTTACATTACAGCCCTGTCACTAAAATTATCTTAAGGGATGAAAATTTGGGGATTTTTTTCTGAGATTTAATGTCCAAGTATTATGAAAACTTCTCTGTGGCCACATGGGGCTGCAAGTACCTGGATTCAGCAGCTAAGCTGTCATTAGCCTGCCTAGAACTTGGACCAAAGACTACCAAAGAAATCCATACAATGTTATTACCAGTGATAAGAAAGGCTTCAACCACAGAGGCCTTTGCAAATATGAGCCCACAGAAACCATTTTAGAGGAAATATTTCATTTAAATGGCTGGCTGGCTTGTCCAGATGAAAATAAAAAATAAAAAATTACCAGTATCATAAGTTTGTGGATCATGAGGACGGACTCAGTTAAACATGTGGTTGGTTTGGGAGGCATGGTATTTTCTTAAAAACATCAGTAAATACTGAGCTTTTTAACTTGTCCCATGGGTTTTAAATACTTTGTGCTTACTTTTGATTGAACTGGGTATTTCTCCTTAACATTATGACTCTGGAGCTGGGACTTACAAGATAAACCAGACAAAATATGTCTTAGAAGATTTGAGACAATTCTCATGCTGATTGTGAAGGGGAATGAGCTAGCCTTCCAGATCCAGTTAGCAGTACCAGGAGTTGTTCATGCACCTACAGCTGAAGAAAACCATTAGGCTCAGCTCGACAGGTATATTTTTGTTCTCATCTAGCCAACTGTTCTAAAAACAACTGCAAAAATACCCAATGATTCCCTTCTCCTCCATTTTCAGAAGTACAATTGAAGATATAGACTGGAATTGAAATTATGGGGAGGTCTTACCTCTGTGCAACTTCACTCAGAGCCCCATAAAAATAAACTTTAGTAAAAGCAGTACAGCTATATATCTGCTTAGGTTTCTCTGACATGAAGTTCAAGCCCAACAAATACAGACTACTGAAAAAAACCCACAGAAGCTCTAGTCTATGTGCATATTTTTTGATGTATCCTCTCTGAGACATTGAAAAACACATACTATAATAGTAAACACTTTATTGTAACAATTGTAAAAAAAATGGAGGTCCCAAATGGTGCTGCAGTTTTTTATGCTCTCTGTGATGGCCAACCTGCAGCTAAATATTGGACTGAGCAAAGCAACACTCTTTTAGTTATGTCACCAGTGATGTTAACCTTATGTTTGAATAATTGTCACTGGAATGTGTTTCAATTTTTTTGTCCTCGTGTTTCTTGGGGTTTTGTTCTGATAGAACAGCAAGCAAAAGTGATAGGGTTAACATTTATTCCCTACTTATTTTAAATCACAATGAGAATAGGACACAACAGGTCAACAACTGCTAAAAATACTAATGGTAAACTGTTACCACCAGCCTGGTCTAAATGTGGGTAAATAAGAAGAGTTGTTACCAGTTCAACATTTCTCATCTGTCTTTGTAAAGAGGTGTGCTGTGATGGTAGAATATGATTACTTCCATCTAGTGTTGAACTAGCTGATAAGTGGGTCCTGGTGAAAACTGGAGTGAAATGGGAGTGGAGCTGGGCCCGGGTAGTGCATGAGGTACCTGACAACCTGTTGACTTCTTAAGGACGTGAGCAGCCTCTGTGATGCCATAAAAGGGTGGTGTAGTTTGCAGTCACTAGGGTGCCTGGTTATTTGTCTGGAGTCAGAGGAGACAGATGTTGCAGACAATGACATACTATAAGAAGTCATGTACTAGTAGAAGCTCAGCCAGCCTGGAAGCGTGGGCAAGCGAAAAACAGGTCTCCACGGAGGCATCCTTCAGTGAAAGACCCGAGGGGATGGCTCTGAAATTCTGGATTTGCAGTCTGGAGGCAGGGGTTGATTTCCTTTCTTTTTTCTCCAAGCTCCCAGGAAAAACGCGTTGTTTCTTGGGGCTGGTTCTTCACCAAGCAGAAGGAGAGAAATGTACTTGCAAGGAGGTTAGTGCTGCTTTGTGGGCTGAAGGAACTGGCTTCTGCATCTGTGTTTCACATCTATGGTTGTAATCAACGTTTAAGCACTGGTATGTAATTATCCACATTGCTTAATTTGTAGCATGTTAATGCACATGATTTTGGTCCAGTTAGCACCCTTGTGAACTATGTCTGAGCACAGTTTTGTGGATAACATTAGCCTAGGGTAATTCTTAGGAAGCAGTATGAACAGGACCACTTTGAGGAGTGGAGAGTTTAATCATGTTTATACAGGCTTGCCTGCTGCTTGCATTTGGGTTCAGAGAACAGGCCTGTGCTTTTTTATTTACCTGTACAGGTGTAGATCCTGGGCTTGATTTGCAGGTCTGTATAGGGACCTAGAGGCTCAGTCTCAGACACATAGATGAAAAAAGAAGTCAATTAAAGCCCTCCAAACATTTCTGTAGCATTAACAGCTTCAGAATTTGATCAGGGAATCAGTATCAACTCACACATAGTGATGTTTTCCAGTAATTAATATATTTCCAAGCCTGATCATTTGCCTGGAGTTGAAAGTAGAGCCTGGATTACTTGAGAACCACACAAAAATGAAAAATGTTCAGCTTCTGTGAGCTGCGTGATCAATGGAAATTCTGAGCTCTGAAATGTAAAAAAAATTGACCACACTACTGGATCAGCATGTCCCTGACATACCATTCAATGTTTATGTTAATGAAAATTGACAGGTTGCTTTAACCGAAGGATGTGTTTACTTTTAGGTAACATGCAAATCATGCACTCACATTTTAGGAGTGCTATGGAGAAAAAGAAGTCTATTTTTGTATCTCTACTACTTTGAGCAGTTCTGCCAAAGCCAACTGTGGTTTGTGCACCAGGATTTTAAAACTCTACTGTGCTGATAGGGACAGCTTTCTTCTCTGTTGGCCCTCTGTCACAGGTGCAGGAACCAGAACACATTATTAATTCTATAGATTAAAACTTCAGCTGGGTTGACATACTGCTCTGCTTGGGCCCATGTCTCTGAACGATCCAGTTGAGCCAGCATTTTGTTTTTTGTTTTTTTTTGGTGCCATTCAGAAAGTTTGTGGATCTTAGTAGTGTCTCTGTAAAAGAGAAGAGAAGATGTTCGATTAGGTTCTCATTGATTTATGAAGCAGCAGCATTTGCAGGAAGAAGTCTTCAACAGCTTGTTTGTTCAGCTCAGCAGCAGGGACAGCCTGCAGATGATTAGTTCTGCTCGTGCCCATATGTGTCATGACAGTAAATACTGATTATTACAGAAGGTTTTGTGGGAGATGAGGCTAATTGAGCAGAAGTTAAAAACAAATGTATACTGATTGTTTTAAAGTGTGTAAATAACAAGGGGTCTGGTTCATGTTTGCAATATTGCCTTCAAAAGGACCAAAGTTATGCAAATGCACGCAAAAGTCTCTCTGGAGTGTTATTGCTTGTCATGTGTCACAGCTTTCCATTGTAATGAGCTGTCTCTTTAAGACAAGACTTAAGGACCAGATTTCCAAAAGCATGAGATACTAGAGTGACCTTGAGAATGTGACAGATTCATTTCATGGTACTTTGAGGTTTTCAGCTGTGGATTTATTCCATAAAGGGACTAAAATCAAATGTGTTCCAATGCTTTTATTATCATGGATGGCTGGGAAGAATGGCTTTGTCACTCCTGTACAGATCCAGTCCCATCTTCCACTTCAGACTGTTGTTCTCTGTTGTTCCAGAACATCCTGAGTAAAACCACATGGGATTTCTTAGAGAAAAGCTTCTTTTCATGATTGCTGTGGCATAGTAAGCGAACAACTGCGTTTTAAGATGCCATTTCAGTTATCAAACAAACACTGCAAACTTAGGTATGTATGTAATTTCTAAGACTGTTTACAATGCACAGGCAATACCTGATTTTAATCTTTTGATCAGGGTCTCATAATGCAGAGTGAAAGGCATAAACTGTGGAACTTTCAATTTAAAATCTTAATGGTTTAATTAAGTATAACTAATACTCCACTGTTGTTAACAAATAATCTTTATTAAGGGCTTAAATACTTGGTGGAAAGTGATACTAACATGTGCCTTCCCTTCGTAATTCTCTACAGTTGCCACTGTCTTTTTGTTAATATGAGGATATTGCCTCACCACATACTTTGGGAGGACGTGTGCAGTGCAAACAGGTGGGAATTGTAATGTGTTTCCTCTGAAAATGTCTTCTGTGCACAAATTATCTTGGATACTATTTTTGGAAATAGTTTAAAACCTGTTTGTTACAGAGGAACTTTGGAGATCTGAGTTTTTATGTTCTCCTGCACCTTTCTTAAGCAACAAAGTTGGCTTTTGTTACTCTGCTTCAGAATTTAGAGGAAAGCATAAAGGTAATGTCTGCTTGAGTTTGTGGATAGATGCATCAAGTTGTTCAGAGATGTATTGCTCCTCTTTCTCCATGAACCTAGATGGAGAATTTAAAGATCAATAATAATACTGGTAAAAGTCAGGATTAATTATTTCATTGTATCTCACTTTCATTGCTGACCTGGCTATATGATGGGTTGCAAAAAATCTGATAACTTTTTAATAAAGCTATGAAATGTTAACAAATGGATTAAGGGTCTGTGATTTTAGTGGCTATAATGCAGTAGCTAGTGTGTAATGGCTTGAATATGTATTAGCTCTACAAAAGATTATCACAGCTCTTCGTTTAAAAATAATATAATGAAGTGTCCCCTGTAACTCTGTTTAATCATGTTCAGGAAAAAAAAAAATCACACTGTAATTGAGTACAAAGAAATGTTATTAGGGTGAGCAGATAAACGGAGTGTTTATTTTATAAGAGAAAACTGGAGACATTTGCCTTGTTCAGTACAGAAAGAAAAATGAAAGGGGGGGGGGGGG
>Ga0065711_1050422_pt1 | contig 10848 bp, 5 predicted proteins | sample Hoacrofraction12_FD_59098 | JGI IMG/M metagenome (GOLD analysis project Ga0065711, IMG submission 59098) | Hoatzin crop microbial communities from Cojedes, Venezuela - Epithelial fraction 12 v2 (version 2) | ecosystem: Host-associated > Birds > Digestive system > Esophagus > Crop | place... | reverse complement strand
CCAGGGAGGCTGTGGAGTCTCCTTCTCTGGAGATATTCCAGACCCGCCTGGACGCGGTGCTGTGCAGCCTGCTGTAGGTGACCCTGCTTGAGCACGGGGTTGGACTGGGTGACCCACAGAGGGCCCTGCCAACCCCAACCATTCTGTGATTCTGTGACTTGGTTTTCAGATAGGCTATATTTCATTTATTTTTTTTTTTAGACGTAATAATTTGATGTTCCCTTGCTTCATCCCTTTGGATAATTTAATGTAAAGTTTCTGAGATTGGGTTTTTGGAAGGGTTTATAAGAAAAAGAAAGTGATGGCTACAGAGATTGTTGGCAAGAGGCGTCACCTAAGGAAATACTGCTGTCATTTCATAACAGAAAATCAGCGGCATTTTGTATTGCATCTCTCACCAGAACATTTTGTGTTCTGTCACTGACACCATTGCTGAGTGTTTCACAGAAATCTTTTTCAGGAGTTTTTCTATACCGCTTTTATTAAGCGTGGAGGAGATGGGATTTTTGTGGAAAGCCTGCGAGTGGACGGATGAGGATGGCGTTCTGGGGAGAGTGGGGTGGGGTGGGATAGATGGGCTGTGGCAGCAGGTGATCTTTCTTCTGCCTGAAGAATAACATGTGCACGTTACGGGACTGGGTTTTTTGACGCACAGAGGAACTTGTATAAGTGGATTATCAATCTTGTCGAAAGGTGGCTTGTTAACCATTACCAGTGTATTTATTTATCTACCAGTGTAGTTATCTAGAGCTTACCTAACAAAAATGTGAAGTTTCAGACATAATCAGGAATGATGGTTTGAGCAAGAAAAAAATCATGTTCCCTTGCAAATCTTAGCCCCATTTGCAAATCAGCTCCAGCACAACATTCCTTCGTAGAGAAAGCGTTACTTTTATGGTGTGCTGTAGCCTCTGCTTATCATACGCACAATTACAAGAAACCAGTAAAAATCAGTATCCTTGCACAGTCTCTGCAGATCTCTCTGCAGTGCAGGGATCCCAGACTGGATCGGTACTGTGGAACTGGTGGGTGCTCCTGCTGGAGGAGAGCCCATGAGCCGCACTGCTACGGCCAAGTCAAGAGGTCCTTCTGCGCAGGAAGAAACGTGATGCTTCTGTGTTTGGTTTTGGGGTTTTTCTTTCTTTTCACCTGATCTGGTGTTGAAAAGCTGGGCAAAATTTTAAGGTGCAGAGCTTGCCCCTTTAGGTGAAGAAGCTGGGTAACGCGTCACCAACCTGTGGAGTGGGTGGAGTCTTTGGCAGTTGGCATTTATCACTCTCCCTCACGCCTGTGTGCTGCGAGGCAGGGATCATCGGGTTTGTTAAGCTCAGAGGCCACTTTACTTTCAACCATGTGTTTCAGGGCCTGCTAACAACAGCCATCTGGGGCCGTGGTGGGCTCTGCGGGCCTGGAGCTTTGTTTGTAGTCCTTATCGCGGGGCTAGAGACACGAGGGGGCATGGCTGATCTGCTGGGCTTTGCCACTAGCCGGTGTTTAAAGACCCAAAACTGCTTAAATTGAGCTCCCAGCTGGAGGTGGCTGGGGTGCCAGTTCTGCTTGGGTCTTCATGAACACAGGTAGTATCAAAGAAACTCCATGTATTACATCTGGCTATGTGCAGCCCAGGGTGGAGATAGCCAAGCTGGGCTGGCTGTCCAACTATCCTTGTATAGCCTTGAGCCCAAGGCAAGTATCTGCCCATGGCCTTGCTGTTGGGCAGGACAGGCATAGCGGGCTTTGCGTGTCTGCTCAGGTCTCTTTGGCTTCGAGAATGACTTGAAGTACGCTAAATGGAGCCTCCTAAATGTAGACCTGAGCCGGGCTTTGCGTTTGGAAGAGGCAGACCGCTCTCCAGCCGGCGGTGGAGGAGACGGGGTGGTTGTCTCGGCGTCAGACCCCGCGCTGGTGTGCGGTTGTGCGAGGTGGTTGAAGAGATGTCTTGGAGAAAGTCTCCGCTTTGGTAACTTTGGCCAAGAACGAGTACCTGAAGTCTGGGGGTTTGATGTTGGAGTTGGTTGTGTTAAAAAGCTTGAAAAGGCCAATCTTTGGCCTGTCTCTGAGTGGGAGGGCACAGATCTCCGTCTGTGTCTTGCGGCTCAGGAACTGCGGCTGAAAAAGAAGAAAAAAGCGTTTGTGTGAATGGGAGGTGAGGACAGGAGAAGAAAGCTGTGTTATCCTTTAGACTTAACTTATCTAAACAAGCATAAACCCACTCAGGCATCAAAACCTCTTTCACCTCTCAGGAATATTATCAGGTTGGGGGCCTTAGGACATCATGTAGACAGTGGCTCATTTAGATATTAAAAAAAAAATGCTACCAAATAAAAAAGTACCATTCTGATTTTTGTTTTTAACCGCTGTAAACTATGAACTGCTACAGTCTCTTAATGAGGAGAATGTCTCCATGCTGCTGGGTTCCCAGTGCCCTGCCAGGGTAACGACATTTTTCTTTCTGTTCCTGGAGAACATTCACATGTGACCATGAGGAGGGAGGGGGGGGAAAAAAACCAACCCAAAAGTAATTGTGACAGCACAAAAACTTGTCAGGGAGGTTTGGGTCAAATGTAGGATCTGAAAAATTCTTTACAATCTGTTTTTTTAGTGGGATTTTAGTTGTGGGTGTCCCTTTTCCTTACCCCTTTCCCACAGCCCGCGGTGCTTTGTGTGGCGTGGGGTGATGCCCTGCGCTGTGCGTTGGCTGCGTCAAGGCCGGCAGAAGCGCTCGGCTGGGAGGCATCGCTCGCTGGGCGCAGAGGCCGGCAGCCCCACGGTGTGTCCAGAAGCCCTGGGCACGGCCACTGCCCCGAGAGCATCCCCGGTAGGAGGCTTGCTCCAGGCAGGGCCGTGCACTGGGTGCTGGGGAGGACAATGGCAAGGCCCTGCTGCCTCCTCAAAGCACTGCATTTTAGAACAGATTTAGCTTTCCAGTCACAGAATCACGGAATCATTAAGGTTGGAAAAGACCTCTAAGATCATCAGGTCCAACCATCACCCCAACCCCACCGTGCCTGCTAAACCATGCCCCCAAGTGCCACATCTACACGTGTTTTGAACCCCTCCAGGGATGGGGACTCCCCCACTGCCCTGGGCAGCCTGTGCCAAGGCCTGACCACTCTTTCAGTGAAGACATTTTTCCTAATATCCAATCTGAACCTCCCCTGACACAACTTGAGGCCGTTGCCTCTCGTCCTATCAATAGTTACCTGGGAGAAGAGACCAACCCCCCCTCACTACACCCTCCTGTCAGGGAGCTGTGGAGAGCGATAAGGTCCCCCCTCAGCCTTCTCTTCTCCAGACTGAACAGCCCCAGCTCCCTCAGCCGCTCCTCATCAGACTTGTTCTCCAGACCCCTCACCAACCTCGCTGCCCTTCTCTGGACACACTCCAGTGTCCTACACTGCTACACGGACAGTCCTGCCTTGTGCCTTGGCCTGTGTCATTTGACCGATGTCGGTGATGGTGCAGGCGCTGCAGAGGCCACTTCCATGTCTGCTCGGTGGAATCGTTCTTTTTTTTTTTTTAACTTTTGAATGGACTAATGCAGAAAGAACATATTTATATATTTTCAGTTGATCACATTGCATGTTGCTTCTTTGGACCTAGGCACACTGAACATACCACCTCTGTAAAATAGAGAGCAGCGTCAGTTTTGCATAGTTTCTAAATCCTTTTGGACACAAGTGACTTAAAAAAATCCCCACGACAAAACCACCAAAAACCCTACAATAGAAGTAAAATGGCAGACTGAGATACCAGACTACAAAAGTATTCGGAGTAATTGGGGATTATCCTTTAATTTCTTGAATTGAGGAAGAACGAAATCTTGTTCTTTTTGTGCAGACTCTGTATTTCACCTGTGATGGTGATTGCTAGGGCTGGGGAATAAATGCTGAGAGTTTATTTTGAAAACTTGACGGGGGTAGCTGTGGCACCGGCGTACGGCGCTGTACGGACTGACAGGGACACAGGCGGGAGCTGCGTTTGGTGCCGGGTGGGAAGTCGCGAGGAGTGTCCGGACTCCTGTGGCTGGGAGCTGTCGTAAGCGGGCCCTGGGAAATGGAGTGGCAGATGCTCAGAAATGAATTGAAACTTTTTTTGTTTTGTTTTGTTTTTTTCCCTGCTGAAATCTTGTGTAGCAGAGATGTATTGTGCAAGCGCAAGACGGTTTCAAGAAGCAAAGAAAGGCCTATTCAGTGCACAGCCATTGATGAGAAGTGAGGTTACTTTTAATTTCTTCTACCATGAGTATTTTGTGTCTTTTTCGTCCTTAATGACATTCTGGCTCGTTATAGGAATTAAGCACTGTGAGTTAAAATAACAAATCTGCACTATGCTTTGCTGGGTTTTAAATCAAAATGGCATTCTTTCTTCGTGAGCCCATAATCCTTTCTTTTATACAGTTTGATGCTAGCCAGCTTGCTTCCTGAGGCAGAACCATTAGATACCAAAAATATAATTGCTCCCTATATGAGTGCTCCTTTGTAGCCCATCCCTTTCATGTTTTGAGGCTGCAGCACTTCTGTTTCTTTAAAAATATTCTATTAGCTTCTTTGGAATGGTGTATCCCAGCCTCCGCAGGTGAGAGGTCGGTGCCTTGTTGGGATGCAGTGGAGGAGTGGAGGTTCGGGGTTAGGATTTGCCTTCTGGAGCGGCAGTTCAGCTGGAAATCGGGAAATCCAGAGGCAGGCGGGTATAATTATCCCATCAGTGCCAGTTGGGAGTTAATTAATCTATAGTTCCCCACCTGGCATCCAAAGTGGAAACTGTTTTGGGTGAGGAAGAGAATAGTAATGGCTTATCTTGCGCTTGGTTTGGAACACGCAGATGTTGCAATATATACGTCATGTTCGTTAATGCGTTGCAGGAGCGTTGCTTTGCCTCATTCCACAGCGAAATACGTGGAGGTGTCTTACTTGTACGGACAGGTGTTTTAAAACCCCAGGGTGTCTTCTTTTTTTTCCTCCCCTTGCTTCTTTCCATTCTGTATCTGTAACTAAAAGCGCTGCAAAGACCTGCAAAGTAACCCTCCCCTTCCCCCCCGGCCACCCTGCTGTCCCCTGGGATCGGCCGTGTCGCTGGAGGAGGGAAGGACGTCGGCAGTGCAGCTGACCTGCTCGCACTGCTCCCGTGCTGAAGGTTAGAACAATAAAAGCCCCAATACATAGACATTTCCTTTAATAATACAAACCCGTTTTCTCTAGTCTGCCGAATTCGGAGCGTCTGGTGGTTTCCATGGAGAAGTATATTTCTTACAAGGCCCGGCTATTTTTGCAGACTATTTTGTAATGTATTTGAGCTCGCAGTCTTGTGCCGTTTCTGTTCTCCTGCTCCCCGAGCGGTGCCGGGAAATACTGCCAAATTCCCGTGAAGCTCTGGAGAAGGAGCAGGCCAGGGGCCTGCAGCCCCGACGGTTTGGAGGGTGAGGACGCTGTCTTTGTGCCGGCCCCCGGTTTTATTGTATTTCGAAGGAGAGTCCCCGCGCGGGTGGGAGAGGCGAGGCTGCTCCTGCTTACGCCGTCGAAAGGATGCTGCCATGGCCCCGTCAGGTCTTCCTTTGGAAAAGGCAATTTTGCTGCTGCTGTGGAGTGGAGTGGCTTGTTCTGAATTTTCTGTGGACTGAGTTTAAGCTGGTTTTTAATTGACAGCTAGGCTTTTTCCAATTTTCTAATAATATATGAAGTTTTGTCTAACAAACGCCATTTCTTCCTTAATTGTCTAATTAGAACTTAAACTGCAGTGGTGCTGCGCAGCTCCTTCGCTGCTTTCTTCGCGTGGCTGCAAGAAGAGAAACCTCAGGAAGACGTGACTAGACAACGTACTCTCACTGCAGCTCGTCTCCCATTGCTTCGGTGTTGTCCACTACAAGTTTAATTACTGTGCGAGAAATACTTTTCTCAAGTGGAGCCAAAATCTAGGATTTAAGCCAAAGTAAATTAACAGTTCTCAGAAAACCTGGAGTCCCAAAGCCAAGAATTTCAAGGCTTTTAGGCATCTCTCTGTTACTGGCAGGCAGCTCGTGATGTCGTGTGGTAGAACAAATGGACACCGAAAAGCTGAAGTCAGCGTTGTGCCAGTTTAGCAGGGAAGATTAAAACCGATTTAATTTGTGGAGGCCAAACTGAAAATAATGATTATACACAGAAACGGTGGGGTTATTTCATAAGCCGTATCCGTTCTTTTCCGTTAGTGGCAGATTTCCAAGCTTCGGTCTTGGTTTCCTAAAGCTGCGCTCTAGCTTTTTTATTTTGGGGACAGAGGGACTGCTTGTTTGTGCAGTTGCATTTGATTACTTGTGTTTCCGAATGTGTTAAATGCAATATTCTGTTTGTTGTGGGAGGTTTTTTTGGTGTGGGGTTTTTTTTGATTTTTTTTTTTTTGTAAATTGCCTTACTAACTCAGTCCAAACATTGAATTTTGCAGAAAATAGCCAGCATTCAGGAACTAAGCAGGAAAGTCTTAGTGGTTGATGCAGCAAGGTTGACACGCACATTTTCTTTTGAAGGAAATTGATGGTGCTTAATTTCAGCTTGTGTGTGCAATCAGGAGGACTGTGGATGTCTAATTCGGTGCAGCGCAGGTAACGAGAGTTCCTCTTTGTCTCTGGGTCGTGCAATACGCAGAGCCCTCGGGAAGGGAGTTCTGGTGCTGCCATGGTGGCTGCCGCGAAGGTGACCGGATCGGATCCTGCAGAGCTGCGAGCTTGGACGTCGCTGGGTGTCAGGAAAGCAGGAGATCTCGTTTCTGCAGATTTGGGTGCCTGCTGTTGGGAGCTTCGTGGGTCTTTCTTGCCATTACACTGGTGATCTTGACGAAGGGGCCAAACGCAGCAGGGCTGGGAGCGGTCCGCGGTGGGTAGATGCAGCCGCCGTCTCTCCTCCGGCGCGGCCGCGCGGGGAGGGAGGTGTGCGGGGTGTCCCTGGTGCTGCCACGCGTCCGTCCCTGCTCCCCGGCATCTCCCGCGCCTTTGCCGCTTCATACTCGCGCTGTATTCTGTGCTAAAGCAATACTGCGACGCAGACTGCGGCGGGGGTTATATACATCTGCTACGCCTCGTCGTCGTCAGACCGTAGTGGAGACGCTGAGGCTGGTTAATGAACTTCCCCGCAACGGCCCGTGTCGTTTGTGTTGGTGGGCGAGGCGTGCAGCCACGGCATGCGGCTGGCTCCGCTGCTCGCTCTGTGCTCGGTCTTGTTCCTGGGGTGTGTGCGGTCTTCTAATAATGATAATTAAAAAAAAAAAAAGGGAATTCTATCTCTAAATTCATTTGTTAAAGTCTCTATGCGGTGTAAGTGCTCAAGGAAGGAGGTGCTGAAGGAGAAGCGAGTCCTGCTGTATCGCCTTCGCCCCTGGGTGCAGGGAGGGTGGGAAGGCAGCATCCTGGACTGGCGCTGCCCGGGCTGGCGGATGCTCCGGGTCCCGCCGCGCCGGCAGAGGCTGCGGTGCCTCTGACTCTTCCGCCGCCGTCCCCGGTGCGTGCGCGCACGTCAGAGCTGCAGGATTTACTGAAGCTGGTGGGCAAGCGGTGCGGCGTGCTGAGAGTGAGGAGAGGAGGCTCCACGCGATGCTGGAACAAAGAAAGCAGGTAGCTTCGTGTTCGGTCAAGGCGAAGAAAGAAAACATTTGCTCTGTTTCTTTTAGTTTTTTTTGGTACAGATGAATTATTCGACACGTGCGTGTGTGTCGTCACAAAACACGTTTGCTCCCACGGGAAAACAAGGTGGACGCTGAGCAGAGTGCCCGTGAAGTGGACCTGTGTGCCTGTACACACATATATATGTGTGTGTGTGTATATATATATATATACACTTAATAACATAAAAGATGCTGCTGAGGGAGTTTGCTGGGTGTAGCTGTGACAGAATCCACAGAGAAAAGAGAAATGGTGTATTACAACCAATGTGACGGACTGAATTCCTTGTTTTGATGTTTACTGTGGGTGTCAAGGATGTATAAATGCAAACAGCACATTCATGAATTATTTTGTGTTGCTAGTAGGTTTCTGAAGAAAATCATTTGTAATGAGCTTTATTTATGCGCTAGAAATAAAGATGGGATTAGGAGAATATTGAACTGTAAATGCACTGGTGATTTTTGGCTTTTGTGCATAGCACAGAGAATCTCATCATTTATCTCCGCTCTGATCTTGAATATGCAGAGCTGGCTGTGCCTTTCATGCAGCAGCTATTTTAGCTTGCAGCAGTCTGGCCTTGAGTCTGTAAGGCGTGCTCGTTGCCGAGCAGGCACCGTACCTCCGCGGGCCTCTCCCGGTGGTCCTGCCGCCGGCTCTGAAGCTTCGCCGTGCTTTTGTTAACGTACCGTGACCCAGATAGTTCCTCCTCTGCCTTTGTCGGTGCTCAGCTCGCCAGCTAACGGTCTGGTTTGCGCGGCCTGATTTACCTGCCGCTGGGCCGTGGATGTGGTCACGCACGAGGTGTTGCTGCCTGGCTGCTTCTGGCTGAAAGAGATCTTGGAGGTGAGGAGGATGACGGGCGCGTGTGAAGGCTGGGCTGCAGAGGGGATCGAGCCAGAAGCTGCTGAGGCATCTCCGGCACGAGGAGCCTGTTTTGGCAGGAGGAGGAGGAGGAGATACCGTACCCGGAGATTTTTGCTTTCCAGATCTCCTGCTGGGATCAGAGCGCTGCGAAGATCCAGCGACGGCTTGCCAAGGCTGCGTTGAGTCTTTCACTTGCCATGTCATTTTCCGGACATGGTTTTTAGGCAAACTGGAACGCTCGTGTGCAGTGAGCTAGTGTCAAGGCCAGTCTCGATGTACCTGAAGAACGCCTCTGTCTGAGCTGATTTACCATCTGAAAAACCTGAAAATACGCTTCAGCACCTCTAGAACAGCGCGCAGCCACCCATTGTGTGCGGGCAGTGTTCACACGGGGCACGGGCTTATTTACCGAAGGCTTAGCTGAGGGTGTACGTAGGTCCCCGTATCGACGAGCCCCTGTTTTGCTGCAAAGGGAGGATGCATCAGATCGTCTTTGGCGTCATGTTAGATTAGGAAATTTGCTCTCTGCTGCTGCATTTTAACAGGACTGTTGAACATCCTTCAGTGATTAGTGTATTGGAGCCGTAGCATGCATAGTGTCGAGAGCACTTACAGCCGCAATCTCAATTTCACACAGGTGCAGACAGCAAATATTTTTTCTTAGCAATTTCAGGCTCATACACTTAAAAGGAATGGAGGTGTGTTTTTCATTTGCCTGTTTATCTGTGCTGTGCGTGCTGGTTTTGGAAGTGCTGGGGTCAGTGGCGAGCTGTGAGTTTTGGGCTGAGCGTTGGCATTGCTTGACGTGAGCTGACCTGACTGCGTTCCTATAAATCAGCTTCCCTGAGGTGCTTCCCTTCCAGTCACCGTGCCTGGGAAGCAGCTGCTGAAACTCTGCCCCTACCCTTGACCATTAAAAGTGAGCTGTTTTGGATGAATCTGGTTCAGGAGGTTTGGTCTTGGTGTCTCCTGACTGGTGTCATCTTCCCAGTCCTTGTGTTACCAGGGACATTCTCGGAGCTGCATGGATGTCAGTGGTGGTTTGTGGGGTGTTTTTATGAGCTAATTCTTTAGCTTGGAGGTGTGCTTCATCTTATTTAGCCTTTTAGAGCCAGCAGGTTTGGTCTTGGTGTCTCCTGGCTGGTGTCATCTTCCCAGTCCCAGTATTACCAGGGACATTCTTGGAGCAGCGTGGATGTCGGTGGTGGTTTGTGGGGTTTTTTTATGAGCTAATTCTTTAGCTTGGAGGTCTGCTTCAATTTCTTTAGCCTTTTAGATTTTGCAAAAGAGCCTTGCCCGCTCGTTGGGCTGCCTGGAAATGTACTTTTGCTTTAATTCAGTCACCTTGAAAGGGGACTGCCAAAAACAAAGGCAGGATCCGGCGATACGGATCAGCTTACACCAGATCGGCATTGTTGCTGGAGCATATCTCTTGCAGTGAGAGAAGCTTGAAACCTGCAGGGTGTCTTTTTATGAAAAAAGCAAAATGTATACTTATTTGTATGCATAGACCACCTAGGGGAGTTTCTTTTGAATTTTGCACCGTTTTAACCACTCATTGATGTGAGTGCTTATTGCAGGAGCAAGGACAAATAAGATGTGCGGTAGCTGAAGGGCCGTTTTTGTCTGGGAGTAAAGAAGATTCATTAGGCCAAGAGGCAGGAGGAATATCGGCAGCGACATGCCACCTGTCCAGGAACTCGGAAGTCGGGGTGGTGTTGTCTTACGTCTTTTAATGGATGACAAAGCTGCTTCTGTGAGGTGCTCCCTGAGCTATGTAAAATAGAGATTGTATGCGTGGGGTGAGTAGGAGTTTATACATATTGGTGTGTTTTTTTACTAGGAGATGAATATCTGATTGTTCCTCTTTGTCCTCCTTCGCCTCATTGGTGTCCAGCTGTAGAATGTTCCTTCTAGGCTTGACTGGCCTGGTTGGTGTTGGCCAGGCAGGGCAAGGCACAGCTGCCCAGCTGCTGCGGTATCTTGTCGGGCTGGCTTTGGGGTGGGGGAATTGCTGTTTCTTTGTGATGTTTGCAAGAAGCCCTGAAACATGATCAGAACCGAGGGGACCTTAGAAATGCTTATAAATATCTGAAGGGTGCGTGTCAGGAGGACGGGGCCAGACTCTTTTCAGTGGTGCCCAGTGACAGGACAAGGGGCAGCGGGCACAAACGGAAGCAGAGGAAGTTCCAGCTGAAGATGAAGAAGAACTTCTTCCCTCTGAGGGTGATGGAGCCCTGGCCCAGGCTGCCCAGGGAAGCTGTGGAGTCTCCTTCTCTGGAGATATTCCAGACCCGCCTGGACGCGGTGCTGTGCAGCCTGCTCTGGGTGACCCTGCTTGGGCAGGGGGTTGG
>Ga0065711_1013644_pt1 | contig 10848 bp, 8 predicted proteins | sample Hoacrofraction12_FD_59098 | JGI IMG/M metagenome (GOLD analysis project Ga0065711, IMG submission 59098) | Hoatzin crop microbial communities from Cojedes, Venezuela - Epithelial fraction 12 v2 (version 2) | ecosystem: Host-associated > Birds > Digestive system > Esophagus > Crop | place... | reverse complement strand
CTGGAAAGAGTCTGGCCCCATCCTCCTGACACCCACCCTGCAGATATTTATCAGCGTTTCTAAGGTCCCCAACTATAAGGTCCCTCACCTCCGGAGTTTGCTTTTATAGTTATTTGAATATTTTGAGTAATAATTTTCTATACAACATAGCTGGGTTAATTATCCTGCTTTATTATAGTTTTACTGCAGCAAACTACCGCTGTCAGTAGCAGAAGTTACCCGCACGGAGGAGCGTAGTGCGATGGGAAGGTGGCAGCGCACGGCAGAGCCCGCTGGCTGCCGAGGCTGCATCGCATTCACGGGGGACGAGCGGCAGCTCCCATCCCCACCCTCCTGCAGCTGATGTTCAGAAGACCTGCAGGTGAAGTCTGGTGAAGCGGGTAGTCACTGGCTTCAGGCAGTTTTCCATCCCCTGCCAAGTTAAGTAAATTAACCTGTGGGTTAATTACCAGCTGGGGCCGAGCTGCTGAGCACGAGTGCTATTTCTGTACCTCCTTTCTGTGCAGAACCTGGACTTCATTTCCTCGATTCCTCTTTGCCTCCTGCTTCGCCAGGCCTTCCCGTCACCCTCCCCCTGCCGCAGAGGAGGCAGAAGGGCCAGGCCGTGGCACACCGCTCTGCGCAGGCGGAGAAGGCGTCACCCACTCGCTCTGTTTTTCGTGGGTCGCTGCTGGCCGCGGGCAGAGCAGACCCCCCCACCAGCCCTCGCCGAGCGTCCCTGCGTCCCTCTGAGACACGGGCTCTGACTTTCTGTCACTGCTACCGCTGAGATCGGTTCTGTCAGGTTAAATCTCAGCGTGCCGACTCAGTGAGCGCGTGCTTTACAATAACAACACAAAACGACTTGTACGTAACAGAATCGCCAGCCTCATAGGACACTCCGAGAGCCTTTAGCCCGCTGGTGAGCTGCCGGCCCCCGAGATCTGCCCAGGGCAGGACAGACCCCGTCTCTCTCTGCAGGAGCTCAGCAGCTCCGTTGTACGACCTGCTCTGCCACCGAACGCGCACGCAGGGACCGAGCGGCGGCTGACGTACGCTGACAGGCCGGAGGAACGACAGGAACCTCACGAAGTTCAGCAAAGAAGAACGCGGAGTCCTGCACTGGGTGGTGCCAACTGGCTGGAGAGCAGCTCCGCGGAGAAGGAGCTGGGGGTCTTGGGGGACACCGAGCTGGCCGTGAGCCCCCCACATGCTGCTGTGACAAAGAAGCCCCCCAGCACTGCCAGCGGCTCCAGGGAGGTGATTTTAAAATACACGAGTTAGCAATACGTGCTTCGAATAGTTACCCAGACTGGGATTTTGCTGTGAATATTCCGGTTTATGTGTTGCCTATTGCAGAAAAAGTGATTGAAATGCCGGTTTCTGGTGTGAAGCTTCTGGAAGAGGAAGGATCCCATTCCTCCAATCCTCCTTCTGCTGGGAAAGCGACGGGAGTTAATTTGTGGAGTCTCCTTCTCTGGAGATATTCAAGACCCCCCTGGACAAGGTCCTGTGCAGCCGGCTCTGGGTGACCCCTTTTGGGCAGGGGGTTGGGCTGGGTGATCCACAGAGGGCCCTGCCAACCCCTACCATTCTGTGATTCTGTGATTCTGTGATTCTGTCAAGGCCTGAATGAAATCCGTGGGCCCTGGTGTGCATGCGGATTTTTCTGACGCGCAGCAATAAACCGCGGAGTTTTCAGCCCTTGACCCAGGGGCCCGATGCTGCCGTTCACCAGGACCTGGTGGCAGCGTGGTGGCTCTCACAACAGAGCGCTGCGCTGCTGGCACCCAGCCCCGGGAGGCCCGAAAGGACCCGCAGAAACCATTCCCTTTCATGCAGAGCCAAACTGGAAATACGCAGCGCTCTCATGGATGGAAAACTGCTCGGATTTGGCAGGTGTCATTCTGTTCGCTAATTATCCTAAACAAAAGAAGAGTGAATTGTCTGCGTGAGACTCTAATTAATTAGTACCCATCAGGAGCTTCTTACGCAAGAGCTGTCATCAGCAAAGCAGAGACAGGCGCTGAGAAACTCTCACTAGGAGATCGGAGAATCAGTCTCGATGGCTCATGAAATACTGCAGTGTCCTGCTGGTCAGGAATGAATGGAAAAACAAACGATGAAGAGAGACGGAGGAAAGGAGACCCTGGGGGGGCTTTAATGTTGATGAAAATCCGCGGACAGCGAGGGCTCTGAGCTGCGTGGGGCCTGCGTCTGATAAAGGTCACGGTGGCTCACACCTCTGCTTGTGTTTCAGCTGTAATTAGAGTGCCCTGTCTTGCTGTTCTTACCACCAGCAACGCACGGCGCCTCTTTGCATAGTCCTAGACGGGTCCTTTCTGAATGCCAGCGAAGCGCATTTCCTATCCCTGAAAATTACTTTAAAAACATCCATTTATGTCTTTGAACCTGAGCACAGCGTCAAGGACAGATAAGAAACGCAAAACTTGCTGGCGCTACTTTTACAAAGCTGCTTCTCGGCAGAGAAACTCCTTCCAATATTGAAACCAACGGCTCATCCCTTTGTGAGGAAGAACGATGTGATGGGAAAGCCGAGGAACAGACTCACTGCTCATCCTCCCGAATCAAAGCTGGCAAGGCAGCGCCGGGAGACTTGCACGTAGGTGGGCAGGAGACACAGCGCAGGCTGGAACTGGTGCTGGAACGAAACACTCGGAGACTTGTTTCAAGCTTCAAATGATGATTAAAGATCTGGGCCAGGAGAGCCTGGCAGTGAAATAATTGTTTGGTCTTCTGCCTGCCTAGTGTCCCAAGCGAGTGGCAGAGCCCCGACGCTGTCTCGCCACCCCTCTGCTCTCTGCTGGGCTGTCATGCAGCCACCAGCCGAGGGGCCGTGCAGCCGCTGCTCCTCACCCAGCGCGACCGACTCGCCCCTCGGCTCTGGGATGGGGAGAGTCCGCGGGCCTGAGCTCCCGCTCTGCACCGCGCACCGTCCCGCACGCCCCGGCAGCCGCTGACGGCTGGAGCAGGAGGAAAGGTGCTACGGAGAGGTTCCCTCCTGTGTCTAGGATGTTTGCTGGGTTTCGTCTTCAATCCATGGGATTTTGAAACGCGCTCTGAGAACACAAACAGCATTTTATTTGCATCTTGGCATACAGCCGTGGGTCCCTTTTGCTCTTTTCCCTACCAGGTGGATGGGAAAACAGATGCTGCATTAGGAGCCGCATCCTTATCACTCTGCGATGACTGACACCCAATTTCCTATCCGGGGTTTTAATAGCTTGCTCTCTAAACCACTTGGAACTACCTCGCTGAAGCAGCCGCTGCTACGCTGTCGATTTAGCAAGGTTAAAACGCACTACGTTTTGCCGAGCTCTAAATTCAGCTCATCTGAAGATGCCTTTCAATGCAAGCGCTGCTCTGTGACGCCTTCACGGTGCTGCGGGGAACCATCGAGCGGTGACAGCGCCCAGAAGCACAAGCCGGGCTGGTGAGAAGGGCCACACGCCAGCAAGAAGGGAGCTCTTCCCAGCCCGCCCAGCCGTCAGGAGCCAAGGGAGGAAGAACTCCGCTTTGGTGGCGATGCAGATAGCCTGGCTTTGGAAGAACAGATTTTGCCCCATGTTTTCTAAGCTGACCATGCACCTTCAGCACCCGTCGCTGAAAACCCTGGGTCCTGCTTACCCCGTCAGCAGCAGACAGAAACCAGCTGGCCCTGTGTTTAGCACTCCACTCCGCTACTGTTTGAATCTACGGGGAAACACAGCGGGGCTTCAGAGAGCAAATATTTCCACTGCTGCCACCTGTGTTAGCAGAACAAATCGTCAGAACTGGGTTTAACGGGCACCACCCGGATCACAACCCGATCCGTGTCTCGCCGGCCAGTGGTCAGAGATTTGGCTGACATCCGTTGCTCCAAACAGCCGTTGTTCTTGACCTCGTTTTCTTCTCACTTCTTGATGGATCAGTCACTGTCAGGCTAGTACATAGAAGGTTTTCTTGCTTTTTTAAAAATCTGCTCTGATTTTGTGGGCAAAATGTAGTGTGTGAAAGACAGCGGGATTTTCCGTGCCGATATGAGATCCTTTTTCACACTCCGAAAAACCACAGGATTAGGGTCTAAGGTCTAAATGGCGACTGCTTTGGCGTGTTTTCAGAGAGCTGATGTTCACCAGCTGAGCCTACTAAATGAATTGTTTTGTAAAATGGGTTATGTTAGTGGAGTTGTACCCTGACTGAATCAGACACATTTTTTTGGAGATGATTTTCTAAACCCGGTGAAACACCTAGATGCAAACAAGAAAGGTAAACAAGACCTTATCTTTGTAAGCCTCCTTACATGGAGAAGAACCATTTCCCTGTGTGTTCACCAGATGAGCCCCACAGATCGTGTAGCTGCCTTCTTCAGCCAGTGCTACCGACAGACCGGGAGCACTCGTCCGGGCTCGCTCCGTGTGCCGACATGGAGCAGTCCCCCAAGAGAAGGCGGCTGGGCTGCAACGGCTGACGCCGCTGCTCAAATCCTGCGTGTCCACACAGCCCTTCTGCCGGCGGCTGCGGGCTGTGAGGGCTTCAGAGGTTTGTGCACGAGACGCAGCTTACCTGGGCTGCACTCTGGGTTTGTGAGTGTGCGCGCGAGCGTGCCCGCGCAGGCAACGGCAGCGCAGCCTGGCGCTGCTGACCAAGCTGCCTACGAGCTGCAGCAAAGGCGTGAGGGAAAACACCTTGTAAAGAGCGTCGGGCGGCAGCAGTGGCTGCTGGCAGTCGGCATGCAGCACCGAGCAAGCCACAGGACACGGGCTACAGCAGACAGCTACAACTGTGCTGTGCCCTGTTTGCGATGTACAGTGACCTGGAAGAGGAAAAGCAGAATGTTGGCTCAAATCACCGAAAGACTGTGATTCCTAAAGGGAATGATGTCATCAGTCAAGATGAACAACTGGAAAAAAGGACGAGCAGCATGGGAGCGCCAGCAGCCAGCGTAAAGGGATGCGTTCATCCTGCTGCTGAATTTATCTCAGGAAAACACTGCCATGCACAAATCTAATTGTAGCCCTTAACAGGCAGTTTGGAGCCATCCACTCTTCAGGGCTGATCAAAACACATCGAGATCTGAAGGAAAGCAGCGTGTAGTGGCAGGGACCTGCCATCTAGACACCTTACGGACTTCTTCCAAGACAGGTGTCACAGGCCAGTCTGCAGACGTGTCTAGACTCCGACTTGCAGATCAAGACCAGAAAGAGGAGCCAAAGTCTGTGGAAGAAGCGCCGGTTCATTACGCGCAGCAGTGCGGAAGACGGGATGAGAGTGCTGTACGTGCCTCGTGCTCACGAGAGTGACCCTGATGTGGCCCTTGTCATTTTTCCTGGCAGCGAGAGAGGAAATCACTTTGCAAGGCACAGGCAGGTGTGAGAAGAGGAAAGGAGGGCCCTGACCAGCCTCACCTGGGGCCTCCACCCACACCCCCTGCCCAGGGCTCTATTTAAGCTCAGCCCTGGGCCCTCAGCCCTACCTGGGCTATGCTGGAGGAGCACTTGTCTGTGGCTCCATCACAGCCATATGTGGCCGTGGACCATCTTGGTCCCAGGCTGTGGGCTGGCTTCGCTCCAGGCTTGTCTCATCACCATGGACCTGCCCAGCAATCCCCAGGGTGTGTTTCCTCCAGTTGCCTTCACTAGACCTGATTCAGCCAGAGCACTGCTGCCTCCAGAACCTTGGGACAGAGGCTTGGAAGTCTGCCTGGAGGAAGGGTGAGATAGTAAGGTCCATGTTAGAATAAAACAGGCCTAACTCTCATAAAATGCAATAGTTGGGGTTTTTTTCTGGATCACTTAAAATGATTTCTGCTAAGCAGCTGCAAGGAAATAGTATGCAGAATAGATTATTTGCATGAGCCAGTCTGGGTTGGTGATTGGAAAATATGCTGCCAGAAAAACTACTGCTTGAACAGAACTGTGGAATAACAGAGGTGGGGTGGGACCACTGGAGACTGCTGAGTCCAAGCTTCTGCTTGAAGCAGGGCCAGCTAGGGCAGGCTGCCCAGGACTGGGTCCAGTTGGGTTTTGGGAGCTGAACAAGCTTAAGGTATAATTTGCAAAAACGTTATTTTCCTCTATAGAGAATCATAGAATCATTAGGGTTGGAAAAGACCTCTAAGATCATTGAGTCCAACCATCNACCCAATANCACCATTCCTACTAAACCATATCCTGAAGTGCCACATCTACNTGATTTTTTAAACCCCTCCAGGGATGGGGACTCCACCACTGCCCTGGGCAGCCTGGTCCAATGCCTGGTTGTGCAAGAATCATCCCTCTGGATTTTCACAACTGATGTGGGATAAGAAAGGCCCACTGAGAGAATGGGTTGGAACTTCATTGAACTTTGTGGTTGTAACTGTCTGGGGTAAATGATCTCAAACCTGTGTTTCGCAGTAGTGTTGAGCCTTTAATATCTGTTTCAAAGCAAACCTATTTTTCTATTTCATGTGAAACATTTATGTTTAATTGGATTAAGTGGCTGGATTACTGGCACTTTACAAAATCAGACACTTCTCAACCGATAAAGAATGCTGGCTTTAATGTCAGGACTTAATTTCTTGTATGTTACATGTGCTACTTGTGATCAGATGGGTTTGTTGGATGGAACTTCAGCTGGTTCCCTCATAAAATGCCAGGGCCTTCCAGCCTTAACTCTTATGTAAGACAAGAGCTGAAAAATATTGTTAGCAGCTATTTTTTTCACAGAATTTGTCAACATCTAGCCAACAAACCAGCCCTTCCTCCTACGGTTTTATGAACTGGGCTGGATGCATCCACACTTGGGTTTAGGCTGCCAGCCAGGGAGCCCTCGCTGTGAGCATCAGAATTATTCAGCAGCAGGTTTCTCTCCAAGCGTCAGCTGTGACCCCGACCACCACTTTGCCCACTTTGACCCTCCTGGGGATTTAGGTATTCATAAAGGCTTGGCTGACTGAATCAGCTCCATGTCTGACAGTCTTGTCAATTAATGCTGGGTGGCTGAGGGGGAGGAAGAGGAGTGAAGTGCATGTGCTGATCTGCATACACAACCAGGGCTGTGGAGAAGCTACAGCACACTAGCTGAGTGACATCAGCTTCTTCCCTTCTCAGTACTTCGCCTGAAAGAAGCAGTCCTGTCCTCCCTGCTAAAACTGATAGCTGGTCCCTTGGGGCAGGGGTTAAGGTGGTACCTGTGGGGGCCTGTTATGAAAGCTGTCGAACCTTGAACGCAATCAATGGGAACACCCAGCTTTTCCAAAAAAGGGGCACAAAATAAGCCACCTTCCTGCTGGTATTTTTTCTGCTGTTGCATATATTTTACGGGGCATCCAGTGCTTCCCAGCTGATGTCTATGATACTGTGCCAGGGCTCTGAATTCCCCTGATGCCCAGCCTCCCCTGAGAGCCTGATCTATAGAGAAAAATGGGAGCCTGAGCCGTCTCAACCTCGCATCCCAGAAGTGCTGTAATGTTACTGCTGTGCTGGAATGCTGTTATCTTTAACCAGAATAATCTGGTTTTCCAACCTATTTCATCAGGAGAAATAATCCCTGGAATTATCCTCATTAGCTTTAGATTATGACAAAATCTTTCATGCCACTGCATCTACTGACATCCTGACTGCTGCAAGCTACACCTGCATGCTGGTTTATAAATGAGAAATACCTGTGGCTGCGTACCATCCTCGGCTCTGCTGTAGGGCTGCACAGAAGCAGGCTATGGTTAAAATCTTCTAAAATGCAATGTAGTTTTTCAAGCTAGTGAAATGAGCTGCAGTGGCTTAGTAAGCTACTGCCCTCCTCGTGTGGAAAGCTAGCTGATCTCTCCTAGGGAAGCTAGTGTGTTGGGTGGTGGCTGCCTCGATTGCTGTGTTTATCTGCTTACATGCATGGTTTGGGAATCCATATCAGTCTTGTTGTCCATTTGTGACAGTGAAAAGACTGATTAACAGCCTCCCAAATGAACTTTTGAAGGGCTAAGAAGTGCACAGCTGTTTCATGCATTCCTCACACAGGTTTCCAACATCACTACAAGGAAGCTAAGCAAGGACCGAGTGCCTGCCCTGCACCTCATCTCTCTTTGCTCAGTCTGTCTTCCCTCAGCTCTTGAAAGCAAAAGCAACGATTCCCCTGCTGCTGGTATTAAATGTGGAGGGTAAATTTCATTGCCTGGCCACAGGAGCACAGAGAGCATCTGCTCTTAATTCCCCTCTATTTGATATATGTGAGCTGCTTCAGCTATTTCAGCTGTAGTGGAAGGACAGAGATGGGAGCACAAGCATTCATTAATTCTGCCCAATGAATTAATTCATTGATCTCTTTCAGTATTCGGGGTATCTGTTTCCTTCCCCTGTTTCCACATTGTCCTATTAATCTCCCATCACTTTTCACCTGCCTTCCTTTTTCCAGTACCAAGGCCTTCATGGAAGAGGAGATGACACTGGTTTGAACTGAGGGCATAGAGGAAAAGACAATTGCAGGTGGGAGGTACTGGCCACGTTCTCTGCTTGGTGTTTGCAGTACCAAGAAATCTCCTCCTGATCCTCTCTGAGAAGAGGAATTTTAGAGGAGGGACAAAAACCGAGAACAAACAAGGAAGATGGCACAAAATACCACAAAATGGGAACCATCTTCTCAGTGGAAGCTCTGGGGCTGTGCTGCCTGTTGGGGCAGCGGTGAAGGGAGTAGGAACCACAGGAACTAGGAAACCTTTCTGCCGGTGATGTCCTCCATGGTGCAACCCGAACTAGCTAACCACCAAAGAGACTGGCGAGGGAAGGAATTCCACCTTAGAAAAATTTTCCTTCTTTCTGCAGTGGAGTAAGGGCTGTGTTCGCCTTCGCTTGCCCTTATTTTTAGCACTGCTAATATCAGCCATCCACATTGAAAACATTTGCTTTTACTCCCTTTCTATTTTAATAGGAAACATGTTGTCTTTTTACTGTTTTGACAGCACCTCACTGAAGCCATTTTTTCTATTCTGTACAAGCTCTCCTACCACACTTCTCACCAAAGTATCTGAGTGCATTAAGCAAAATGACTAACATCTGCCAGGTTATTTTTCTCATTCTCCTCAGGAAAAACATACGGATGCAAGAGTGTCATATATTGGTAAGTGGGACATTTTCTGAATCCTTTTTTATATATACATTGCTCTACTTTTCTACAGTAGAGAAAACAAAGCCCAAGAAATGTGCACTTCACATGGAGCAATAATTGGTGACACATTCATTAATGGCATTTACTTCTCAGTTCATTCCAATTCCTCAGATTTGATCCTGAGACAGTTCTGTCTGGCCACAAAGCCTTGCCAGGCCTCCACCGACCGGCAGTAATGCGGGTGTCAGCAATACTCTCCATCCCACTGGGCAGTCTTTTGGCTACGGCGTGGAGGATTAGGAAGGTGGGAACAGTGCACTTGATTTTGTTTCACAGGGAATTCGAGTAGAGTCAAGGTGGTTACCAGTGCTGCTGAGGTGATCTTCTGCAGTGTCCTGTATACTAGCTGGAGTTTCTGAAGGGCTGTGAGCTTCCTCCCCAGCTGCATCACATTGCTATACTTCAACTGAGAGGTGATGAAGGCATGAATAACCACAGTCAAATCATACACCAAAATGGGATGGAAATGGTGGGAAGTCACCTGGAGACAATGAAAAGCATTACTGGGACTGGCAAGTGAGAGCTCTGTGCCAACAATGCATCCAAAAATACTCCCGTGTTACTGCCTGAACTGACCGCTTACGCATCACCTCCACGTTGTTGGCACTCGAGTGTTTATCACCAGATGTCTGTCCCCTGACTGGTATGGGGCACTGTAAGTGAAAGGTCCAGCAGCGGAGGAACACGGTCCCATTACTGTGGCAGACATGTCCCCGTTCAGAAAGCATTCAGAGCCCTGTAGTGTATTTTCCTGCCAATTCCTGTATGGAAAGCAGTGGGATCCCAGGGTCAAAAGTTTAAGTGTGAAGTGACTCTGGAGAATGGGAACAGATGCCTCCCTCCTACCTACTGAGAGGAGGAGGAGGCCAGTTCATCACTGCCAGTAAAACTGTCTCATCTCTGTGCCTTGGCCTGAATTTGTGCTGAGCTGTGAATTAGAGATGCACTTGGAGGTGGCCTTTGGGCGGCTTCTCTGTGGACTCTCACAGGAATGGGAAGGTTTGGCTGTGAACAGATAACCTGACGTGCCATGAGTGGGAATCTTCAGGATTTGCCTGGCTGCTGTGTGTTAGAGATGTCTGGGGAATGACAATGGCATTGATCATATGGTCTTGGTCAGTGTAAGTCACTTGGAACCTTTTCAGAAGACTGGCAGGATATCAGTCAAATTTATGGGTATTAAGTTCTTTAGGATGCTTAGAGCTGCTTGATAATGAGGAATTTATGCTCATGGATGCTATTTGGTAAATATTAGCACAGCAGTGCAAGAACAGTAAGCTTTGAAGCTTTTGGTATTCAGTTCTAGTGCAGATTGAGTGCTCAGGATCGGTGGAATATCGTAATGTCATGGACGACTTGAAGTTGACTTGGCAGATTCAGTGGAGGAAGATAAGAATAACACAGCCTGTGATACGATCACAGCATGAGCTCTAAGGAGTTTCTTAATTTCATCCTCCCTGTATCTGCCTTTGCTATCAGTATTTGAGTTTCCAATTCGGTGTCAGAAAGCCAGAGAGCTGTGAAGAGAGGAGGAGGAGGATCGTTTGAGTCTGCTGCGAGCTAACGTGCAGCAGTAAGGACCAGGTCCTCCTCCCGTCAGGGTGAAGCACTGCTGTCTGTTATTAGGCTTTGGAATGGTGAGGATGGTGAGGGGACTGGAGCATCTCCCCTACGAGGAGAGGTTGAGGGAACTGGGCTTGTTCAGCCTGAAGAAGAGAAGGCTGCGAG
>Ga0065711_1012439_pt1 | contig 10848 bp, 10 predicted proteins | sample Hoacrofraction12_FD_59098 | JGI IMG/M metagenome (GOLD analysis project Ga0065711, IMG submission 59098) | Hoatzin crop microbial communities from Cojedes, Venezuela - Epithelial fraction 12 v2 (version 2) | ecosystem: Host-associated > Birds > Digestive system > Esophagus > Crop | place... | reverse complement strand
GGTTTTTTTTTTTCAGTATCTCCTCGATTCCTGTTGTAACTCAGCATCATGTCACCTCTTCCTGAGATGTCAGAAGCAGTTTTGGCTTTTTGGGGTGTTACAGAATCGAGCAGAAGGGGCCTTCCTGCTTTGGTGGTGTGTGTAAGTGCCAGGGCAGCAGAGAGAAGGGCATTAGTTAGGCAGAGGCATCAGCGTCTCAACAGCGCTTAGCAGCTTTGCTGCGCTGAGAAACTGCATGCATCTGGCAACGGGATGAACAGACACGGGGTTTACTAGGTTGTTAATATATTGTTCTCATAAATGAAACGGCCCGTCGCAGATCTTAAAATTCAGGTCCTTGTATTACAAAGAAAATGCCCTCGTTATATTCTTCTACAGTCAAGAAAGTCAGAATAGTCTCCCCCCTGCTCTCTGCCCTCCAGGCTTTATGTGAATGGAGAGGGAAGGGCAGAAGCTGCTTGAAACAAAGACACTAATGGCTCCAAAATGCGACTGGACTGACTTTGCTCGATTCCCATGCCGAAGTCCTTCAGATCTGTCGTTGCTATGGCTTTCTGTTATCTTCAGCCAGATCTAGCTGTAAGCCCTGTTTTCCAACCCTCCTCTGCAATTTAGGCCCCACCACAAAGGATGTGTGAAAGGAAAATAGGGGAAAGACTAGCCTTCTTCCAGAAATTATTTCATATGTGTTTCATTACTGTAAGCCATCAGGGTAAGAGGGGGAAATATGGCTTCGATGCAAAGTGCAATCAAAGCGCATCGTGAGTCTTTGTGAACGGGTGACCACGGTGATTTTGATCAGTGTTGGATTTGTTATGCTGTTGTAGCAATGTTTTTCCTGTGCTTTCCTGAACAGATTTTTTTTTTTTCCATTTTACTTTTTTAAGATTGTGGAGTCATTCCAGGTCTAGAGTCCTGAACTATAAACATCCTTCCAGATCCCAACCCCTTCCCGTTAGTATTAGATGGTGAATTAACCAGGTTTGTGCTTGTTTCTTTGCTAAAGTATTATCTGACGAGTTGTATTACTTCTACCAATACATATGTCTGTCTTTGGAAGAGAACATAGTGACAATTTATTTTTATTTATTTACAAAGTAAGAAGTCTGCAAAGGTGTAATCTGATTTGGCATCTTTCCCTGGCTGCATCAAAGAAGCTATGACTATAATATTTATACGGCAAAATGGCAAGGACGAGATATCGCTCTTAGGAGATTACCGTATTCTTCTACCAGCAACACTCTCCCAGAATTTATTTTCGTTCTATACATTGTGGCAGGTGCATAGGTGTGACACAAATAAATAATCTGGAAGAAATCTTCCATATAGAGAGAGAAGACATTCTGAAACGGTTATCTAGGAAGAAGTGAAAACTCCCGTGCAGTCTCTGCAACTGCTGAGTAACCCCCGCTGCAGAACCTCATTCAGGCTGTTAATCTCTTGTTCCTTGGTCAAAAACTTGCAGTGCATATTCCGAGGTAGTGTCTTGTATACCAGTGACGCTGAATGTACAGCACTGTATGTTAAATCATCCATGCAGGTGTAGAGAAAGTTCCCTCGAAGGGTCGTCTGGGCGTACGAAGGCTTGGTTCAGCATCTGGAAGCAGCTCGGGGTGAAGGTGGCTTGTTTTGCCAGCAGCAGTGTCATTAACGTGCAATCTGTTGGAAAACGTTGATCAGCTCAAAAATAAACTACAGCTTCTAAAGTGGACCTGCAGGATTTGCATGCGTTCAAAGCTGTTGTCTTGATTATTGATGCAGGCACTGTTCTGTGAAAGGCAAGTACTCGGGAGAGAACAGTTGTGGTTGCAGGGTTTCTTTTGCTGGAGAAATGCTGAGGAATTTTTTTTCCCAAACTTACAAAGGTGAAACTGAGGCAGAACATGTTTGGTGTCACGTTGGTAGGATTATCATGGGTGGCCTGTGGGATCTACGGAAGAACGAAATCGGATGAGGCAATTCTGTAAAAGCCAGAGAGAACAAAAAAAAACACCCCACGTTTGAAGGCCTTTTCTAAAGGTGTTAAAAAATACGTCCTTGCTGAGTGACTGCAACATTTGTAAACATGTCTGAGCTTGCAGAAAACGCATTTCCAGCTCAGGCTGAAAATACCACCCGAGAACCGAGACGTAGGCTTAGGTTCTCATCCCAGCCAGCGCCTAAATAGGTAACGAAAAAGCACAAAACGCTGCTGACGGCGCCGAGGAGCACGGTTCAGGCACCTTTCTGCTGCGAACGACTTCTCTGCCCGCAGCAAGGACGCTGGGAGATGCAGGCCAGAGGGCTGCTGCTGCCCTGCCTCCCTTCCCGCAGCACTGCCTGTGTTTCGGACCACTACGGGCTCCTGCAAACCCTCGTCCTTCCCGAAAGCCCAATTTTGCCATTACTCTGTGTGCCAAGTGATCCAAAGTCCTGGAAAAAATGAGGTGGAATTTTTTTCCCCCATTCTCTCTCTTCTCCTTTCTCTGTGCCACGGAAAACAAAGGGAATATTCTGAAAGCAAACTTTTTTTTTGTCAAAATTACTTTTAAAAGAAGTAATTGCAAGGAATATTTCATATTTTTGCCTAAAAATATTGTATTGTTCCTTGCTTTTTTAAACTGTAAAATACGCATGATTACATGGGCCGAGATAGACAAAAATATTAGTACTCATTTTACCAAAGCTTCTGATTTTTTTTTTTAAACAAATGCAAGTTTTTTTATGCTTAATTGGTAACCACTCAGCCTGCTGAGGCTTCAGATAATTAACCAGAAAGCCCACAGAATACCAAATCTCTTTGCCTTGTCTTTCAGCAAAGCCTTAGCTACGAATGTGAACAAGCTCGCTGGAGCTACGCAGTTGTCAGCCGGCAGGAAGGTCGTCTCCTCCTCCTCCTCGCCTCCATGTGTGGACAGGGCTGAGGGGGTTCAGCATGGTCTGCCCTGTCTCACAAACATAGTTTGCCTTGGAGGAAAGCATTTCTGTTGCTTGCCTTGCCAGGGAAGTGCATCCATTCAGTAAGCCATGCCAAACCCTCCACGCCTGGCGTTGTTACCGCGTACAACAGGCAGCCTAAAATCAGCGAACGCTCGGAAACCTGCAGGGACAGCTGGCCAGGCTGCTTCTCGGCACGCAGCGGAGACAAGGCCCTTGTGGAGCCTGAGCACGTGAGCCCCGCGTCCTTCCACCATGCAGAGCTCCCCGCGTGCTGTCTGTCCTTCCCTCTCGCCCGTGGACGGGATGGTCTCGTGATCAGCAACCGACGCGGGGACTGGTTTCTGTCTCTCGAGCTCAGGAGGGAAGCGTGACGGAAGGAGAGGAGAGTGCATCATTTTGGGCTGTAGACAGACGATGCTTAAGCTGGATGGCTAAAATAAGATCCGGCCCAGGCATACTGCTGGTGGCACTTGGGAAAAATTCCCAGGGACAGCTTCCAGCTAACCCTGGTGCAGCCTACTCGCCAGAACTGCAAATCTGGCTGTTAGCAGCTGAAGATGTGTGCAAAGCACGGGGCTCTCCCGTCTCTGGCATTTTTCCCCAGATGTTTATTCTGAGTAGCCTTTTCCTGTGACACATGTCTGGTTCCACATGTTCCTGTGTTAGTGACATTCCAAATAAATCCCTGATGGAACTGTGACAGCTTCACTGAACGTGTGGTGACAACTGTTGGTGGTGACTTCATTGGAAGCTACAGCAGCGGGGGAAGCTGGGGAGGAAAAAGAAGGTTGGGTTTTGAATTCCTTTCACTGTATGCTCAGGGCATGTGTATGCCCAGATACTAGGGCAAGTTAATCCCATTAATTTCTAATGTGAATGACTTCCAATGCAGGAACCTCAACTTTGCAAGTGAAGTTTCCTAAAATTAGTGTTGTAGCACTTCAGGTTGGTGTGGTTTTTTGTTTTTTTAAGTATTTAGTGTGCTTAATGTAGTTTAACAAATCAGCTGAGCACCTGTATCATTGTCTACCATGGGCTCTCAAGTTAGTACCACTAATACAGGTTTGCGTGTACATAAACGTTATATATGACAGTACTGCCTCTGGGGACTCAGCATAAAAACACGTGCTTGTGTTTAGGTGTGATGTTATCGATAGGATACGCTGAATTTTTTCCAGATGTTGGTCATCCCTGAGTTTGCAGTTATAGCATTTCAAATATTGGCGAATGTTGACTGAGCCTTTAATTTCTTTTCAAGGTCAATCTGTGCACTTCCTCTGGGGAAGTCCTTGCAGAGTTTCAGGGCTGTAATCTCCAGTGATGAAAGTGCGTTGGTTTTCATGGAGTTGTGTCAGCAGGGAGCTTGCCTGTTGGGTTTGATGGAGCAATGGGGACAGCCTGATGGCAGTAGCTCCTGTTGTTGTCCCTGCAGAGGGGAATGAGGACATGGATAATCCTCTTCAAAACGGACTGGGACTCTCTCTGCGTGCCCCACACAGGGTCTCAGAATGAGTCTCATGCTGCTTCTGTATCTTTCTGCAGTAAAAAAAGGAACTGAAGTCTAGATAGGTCAGTTAAAAAATATCCTATTTAGGACCTGAACACAGCAGTGTGAAATCAGGTATCAGCAGTGACGTGCTATAACACGCAGCACGTGGGGCAGAACGCTGTCCTGTTTATCCCACGAGAAGGAGAAGCAGGGAGTGCTGGGTTTCTGTTTGAGGAGCCCCGACAGTAAATACCATCCTTTCTCTTTTGTGCTTCGGCATTGAGCTGTGTGCTCTGACCTAAGACACACCTTCAGCGTGGACTGCTGCACAGTGCAGAGATGCTGGACCCAGCCTAGTTAACAGCAGCGCTCTCAGTAAGCGGGGGTCTGCGCTGCATCTGGGGGGACACAGAGTTTGCTGCTGTGGCGAGGCCTCTGCTGCGTCCCACCTGGGCTATTCACAACGGCTCGGTGTATTTACACTGCCCTGCAGCCTGCAGTGCTGGTACCTCCTCGCCCTCCTGGCACGTATCAGCAGGGGGTTTGCACGGTGGGGTTAATCACAGCCTTGGGATCCTGTGTCACGGAAGCATTCGCTCGGTCCCCGCTGTAGGAACTCCATAGATCAGCCCCCCGGGAAACAGCATGCTAAATATCTGGCATTCTGCTTTGACGCTGGCGGGTTTTTATGGCCTTCTGAGTGCCTGTGCGCTCCTCTTCCTCAGATTGGTGCCTTATACCTTGAAATACAGTAGACTTTATTGTATCTCTTTATTAAGTGCTCCAACTTAATCCTGTATAATTTTTATGAGGTAAAACTAGCAACTAGGCTATGGTCCTATTCAATATTCTGCATACTCATATGTAGGTTCCTATTTGTAGGTGTCTATGTTCTAACTTAAACCCAAATACATGCTTTGCATATAGTTTGCATGTAGGCATCTACATAAAGTCATACATGCATCTTGTATGGAGACTACGTGGAGATATCCACACTGTGGCTGTGTGTGCCTGTATAAAATATTAAAAAAAAAAATAGACTATATTTCTTAGTATATTTATTCTGTAGTACTGGTAGGTTAAGAAGGATGCACCCTGCCAAAACTATCTCATGAGGTATTTAAAAGACCATCTTTCCTAGATGCTTTCAGTGTTCCACCATATTTGCAGAAAAGCTGAATGAAGTGGTGACTCCCACCAGCACCAATGATCCAGAAAGCATGTGACAGAAGGTATAAATATGCTTGAAGTTAGCACAGGTACAGTCACACGTGCTTTTCATGCACATATGTGCGTGCACTCCTCTAAACTTCATTCTGAGAACCTAGCCATGGCTGCATCTGAAGCTTCTCCATCTTCAGTTTTAGCTTTCTCCTGAATACTAAGAAGGTCTAAATGACTATTTCTCTGCGTTAATGGGAATACATATTTTTCCTCAGGCCCTAGATGGCTTTAGACAACAAACTGATATCCCTTCCTGTATGAGGGATAGTGCAAAAGGGCAAACAGTGCTTGGATTGTTTTCGTGTGAAATAACCCCAGCTGTCCTACCATCCCGTGAAACCTCTCAAGCCAAGTAACCCCGACCCCTATTAATCAGCAGCCGCAACAGAAAGGAGCCCCCAAAACCAACTGCAACCCGGGGGGCATAGCAGGTGGCTTTCTGTGAGTGAAGGCAGCTAGGTTCAGTAACATTTCTGCTGCCATGGCCTAGAAATTATTTGTGCCAAAAGTATTTTCATTGACGTTTATTCTTATTTAAAACAAACCATAAATTTTGGGCCTTTCAAAAAGCTGCCTTCACTTCTCCTCTTTATTCCAACTGAAAAATATTGACTTGGTCCTCTCAGAGCCTGGGAGCTGTGTATGTTTTTTGCTGCATTTTCTGATAAGCTAAATCCGCTAATGGTAGGTAACACTGGGAGAAATTTAAACACTGCTTCTGTGAGAAAAATCAACTCTAGCCACTGACTATATTAGCAAACACTGAATGATAATAGACTTCAGCGTTGAAGCATCAATTAAGCTTGCTGTAACGAGTGTTTATTGCAAATCAGGACCACAGCCTTGTCATGGAAAAGTATGTGAGGATGGTTTTAATTAATAGAATAATACGGTTATCCCTGAAATTAAAAAACATATTTGCATATGTTTACTTTTTCAGGAATAACTAAGTGCAAAATAAGCTTGAATGAGTGTATTCAAGAGAAAAGGAGGCTTTTGTATGAACTGTCAGACAAAATCCTGCTAAAAAATTCCATTTGTTGAGCTACTGAATGACTGTTAGAGAGCAGAGTTTGATAAGCACTTAGCTGGAACCTTCCCATAAGGAGGAGGGAGGAGAAAACAGATGCCCACTTAACTAGAAGNGTGAAAAGTGCATGCAGAGGGTCAAAGACTGTCGGGACAGCGANGANGATGAGATNCNTGGTCTACCAAAAACGACCACCTGTCTGAGGTGNCACAACAGATTGTCAAGCGCTGGCGAAAAATGACATGCTCATGCTTACTGCTTTAAACAAAGTGTGGTGCGAGGAGCCAAAATGACAGGGAAGTGAAGGAACTGGGGGAGAGAAGGTGGAGTACTTGGCAGCTATTTTTTCCTGGTATAACAGGGATGGACGGCGAAATGAGAGCTCTACACGGAGGGTGCAGCTGTGCTCAGGGCTGCTTTGCAGGTCAGCAGTTGCCCGTGCTGCGAAGGTAGGCTGGTGACTCCGACAGCGTGGTCGCTCAAAGACTCCGCTCCCACTGTGAGATCGGCATCTTACAAAATACCGCATTTTGGGAACTCTATATTCAGGCTTTGGTTCAAACCGTTGAAGCTGTTGGCTCTAGGTGTGTGGAAGGCCCCAGTCTCTCTCGATGGCACTGTCTCAAGCTGGTCTGTACTTGGGTTGCCTTCAGGAGTACAGCCCCAAAAGCAGAGTTACCTTTTAGTCCATGTGCTGAGAAGCAAAGAGTGCCTGGTTGGTAGCTGAGCAGCCTTGCTGAGCTGGTGTGGAGACCTGCCATGAGCTATGCAAGGCAGATGGAGATGCAGGCTCCATCCAGGTCTCCACTGCCAAGGAAGCATTGGTCATCTGCTGCACAAACCACTCTGACAGCACTTCTCAGGGGACAGGGAGGGGACTTTGAGGTGTTGCTTCTACTTTTCCCATCTTTTAAATAAATCGGTGAGTCTGGTAAGTTCGGTTGTACTACAAAGGTCTTGGATTGCAGAACTGCTAGCTCTTAAAAAGTTCTTTTCACTGAAATTCCGTGTTTCTTTACTCTGACTCCAGTTTAACTGCCTTGCCTGAATGGCTGAGTGACTAGCTAATAGCCAGGATGAACTTTATGTCTGTTTAAATGCTTGTGGCTTTGGTGTATAATGTAATGTGATGCTGTCCTCTGGGACAACGTGGGAAAATGTAAAAACCAATTCTCTATGCACGTTTGCGATATTAGAAAGGCAGCTTGATCAGGTTGGGCAGGCTTGGATTCTTTTTATAGTAGCAGAAGTAAAACAAGGCTGTTTCTCAAACTCTTTGGATGAAGAATTTTTTCACATGAGTAAATATTTATAGAAGTTATATTTAATGGTTTCTTCACTGTAGAAGGATAGCTTATTTTATTTTTTAATGAGCCTTCTACAAACTGAGACAGCTTGGTAGACCAACTTTCTCCTTATTTTACCATGTATACCAGGGTAAATAAACAAACAAAAAATCCTAAATCAACTTCAGTTCTGGCATTCTCAGTCGCCTAATGAAAGCTTTATATGGATACTTCACCTTAGGTAGACATTCAGTTCATTACACCCCTGACTTGCTGCATAAAGTAAAACTGCATGCTTCCTGTATGCAGCAGAAAATTCTTTCCCAGAAGTTCTGCAGACAAGGCAAACTTTTATCTTACCATTCTTACAGAGAGGAAGATACTCAAGTGCTGCTTTTGCCAGGTTATTAGTGATTTAGAGTGGAAAATGTGACTTCAGGCACCTGAACTGGAGCGTGATTAACGGTCAGCCATGGTGCCAGAGGTGCACGTGGCAGCCTGTGTCCCTGCAAAGCCGTCAGCAATGGGTCTGCTCCCAGAGCCCTTCTCATGGCTCTGAGAGTCTCCTCTACATTAGGACCTCGGTCACGGCCTCAAATTCTTCCTGTGTGTTGGGAAGCACTTTGCTAAGCAGTGGGCTCTTGATCCTGCAAGATGTCCAAAGCTACAAGAGAAGAACAAGCAGGTGGACCCTGTCCCAGTGGAAGTATGAAGAAAAGTGACACGTGGAGGCACTACAGCCAAGCCTGTGCTATGTCTGTCCGAGTGCACAGGAAGAAGTCAAAGATCCCCGCACGCTCACTTCCCGAGTCATAAATAGTGAAATTGGACATTGTCCGGAGACAAGAATGTAGAAGCGATCCTCAGCGCCCTGGGCATGGGATCATTCTGGTCCTGAACAGCTTTAAAGGTTCCTCTTCATTCAGTCCCAGTTACTTCTGCTTGTTTGAACACAAACTTCTGCAGCCTCTTCCCAGGCTTCTTGTTTCTGAAACAAAGCCGCTTCCATTTAGAGCCCTCCAAGCCCAATCCACCATAAGCTTTTCTTTGACCTGCTGGGTGTGGACAGTTTCCCCAGAGCACACTGTCCTGCCCACCCTCCCTTTACCAGACACGGTCAACAATTAAGCTAATTAAGCTAGATGCAGGATTAAGTCTGTAGGCCAGGTTCACAAAGGGACTTGGGCGTTTGAAATGGGAATTAAGCTGATTGTCAGCATATCACCCTTATTATACAGCCTTTGAAACTTCCATGGCCTTGTGCTTGTCCTCTTGGAGAGCTCCTGCGTGCACAGGGAGGGAACAGAATTCCCTTTCTGCCCTTCCCCCAGTGAGAACTGCCCCAGGGTGAGTCCTGGGCTGGGGAGCCAGCCCCCGCCTCGCCTGTCCAGTGCTCAGAATATACAAAAAGCTGTCTCCCTCACATCCCTGCGAGAGGCTTTGCTTGCTCGATGCAGCCTGTTGAAACCATCTTGTTTCACACCTTTATGTACAAAGTCGTCAAGGAACAACAGACAGTTTTGTTAGCAAAGGCTCACAGAGCTTCTCTTTCGTGTGTGACAGATGCTTTCAGAATCCATTTGAGGGAATCTGCATAATTGATACACAACACCAGTGACCCAGCCCGAATGACTTAAAGTCTTTATTTTCATCTCGGGTGGCTCCGAAGCAGCCAGTGGAATTTGTAAGGCTCCATTAAGATGTTCAGGTCTTCGGGCTCCCTGGCAATGGGGACCATGTGAATACCTGAGGACAAATAGCCTGGGGTTCATTAGCAAGATAAAATCCGCAGGGTGAAACATGGGAAATCAAAAGCGATAAGGAAGTGATTGTGAGCTGGTTATGCATAGCGTGAGCTACAGCAGGCTGAGGAATAATAAAAGGAGGGAAAATGAGGAGTTCTAAACTGTGACCATTTCCCCACGAGCCTTGACTGCTGCAAGACATTTCCTTCTCTCTCACTCCTAGCAAGGGTTAGCAAGCTTTTTAATAAAAAGCCAGCATGGGAATTTTTTTGGCAGTGTACGCTGTCCGAAGTGTTGTTTCTGTCAGTAGCATGTTGTATTATCAGTCTCTCTTCAGATTTTCATCTTCATCCAGGCATAAAGGCTTATTCCAAAATGAGGAGCACTCGGGTGGATTTGTTTCCTCTCCTTGACCAGAAAGTATTTGAATTGCCCAGGCTGTGAGCTTGGTGATTCTGGTCAAGGCTTTTGGAGGGGCTATAAGCTTCCCAAGGATGAGATATTGCTAAACACCACAGGTTTCACTTTAAAGACGTTTTACAGATCATTACTTTGCTCACTGATGGTCCTCTCTCTCATTCTCTGATTTTTCTCATTCCCTAAACCCCATGGATCACTACAGTGTCCACGCCTTGGTTTCCAGGGTGTGTGGGATTGCAGTTTTAGGGGCTGGTGAAGTTCTGCTCAGGCTCCGCAGCAGGGCCTGGCCTTCCCGAGGGTCCTTGTAGTAAAGACTTCAGCAGCAATGTTCAGGAGGGACTGAGTGTTCTGAAAATGATACATCCAGAGTCATACTATATTCATTTTTGGTAAGGTGGTGAGAGACATATTAATCAGATTTATCCCATGTTCAGCTGCCTGAGTTGCCACAAATCACTGGATGAGTTGTTTATGGTCCCTGCATCACCATGCTCCATTGAGAATGGGGATAAAGCGTAGTATTTCTTCTCCTGCTAGAAACACTGGCTTTGCGCTGAAGACTTTGTTCTAAAATAGCGATCGATATAAGCACTGAGTGTTTCCCACCTTCCTGTGCAGTTCCTGGTGTTTCTGTGTGAATGGCTCGTGCTGGGCACCCTTGAGAGATGGGCGGTGAGACCACCTGGGTTGGATCCAGGGTGGCAGGTCCCACGTTCCTGAACACTTTGTGGCAGT
>Ga0065711_1050420_pt1 | contig 10849 bp, 10 predicted proteins | sample Hoacrofraction12_FD_59098 | JGI IMG/M metagenome (GOLD analysis project Ga0065711, IMG submission 59098) | Hoatzin crop microbial communities from Cojedes, Venezuela - Epithelial fraction 12 v2 (version 2) | ecosystem: Host-associated > Birds > Digestive system > Esophagus > Crop | place... | reverse complement strand
CCCGCCGGCAACAACGTCGTCCACTTCAAACGCAAAATGGAAACCCCGAAAGCCATCGCACGCATCTATTGGTACGACATGACCACGCCTTTCAGCGTCGAGAACGCGGTGAAGGCTGAAATGCTCGGCGAAGTGCTCAGCAAGGTTTACCTCCAGAAGATTCGTGAAGACGCCGGAGCAGCTTACTCCGCCGGAGCCTTCGGCTTCAGCCAGCGCCAGGGCGATCGCCCCTACACCGGCATCATCGGCTACTGCCCCGTGAAGCCCGAAATGAGCGATATGGCGCTCGATATCATGGAGAAAGAGATGCAGGCTGCCACGCAGACCATCGACGCCGCTACCCTCGCCGACATCAAGGAAGCTATGATTAAGAAGTACGAAACCGCCTCGAAGGAGAACTCCCACTGGCTGAACGTCATCGAGGAATACAACGAGAACGGCATCGATTGGCAAACCAACTACACCGACATCGTCAACGCGCAGACCCCGCAGAGCGTCGCCGACTTCGCCAAGATGCTCCTCAACGCCCGCAACCGCGCCGAAATCCTCATGTTACCCGAATAATCCACGAATCCTCCATAAAAAGGTGGCACGGCTCTCCCGTGCCACCTTTTTTATCCCCCCACCTGGGAATAACCTCACGCAGATCACGCGGATTTTTAAGGATCTTTTTAAATCCGCTTAATCTGCGTGCTCTGTGCGAAGAAAGACGGTCATACGCTCGATCCAAAGTATGTGTTTGGCGGGTGACCTCTTCGACGTCCTCTCTTTTGCGAGCTCCGCTTGATCTGCGTGAGATTTTTTTTGCGCGCGAGAAAAAAACTCCTAACTCCTAACTCCTAACTCCTAACTAATTTTGTATCTTTGCAACCAAATAAAACCACACCATTATGAGACTGATTATAGAACCGAATTATGAGAAAGTGTCGCTCTGGGCGGCGCAACACGTAGCCGCACGCATCAACGCGGCAAACCCGACCCCCGAAAAACCCTTCGTACTGGGATGCCCCACCGGCGGCTCGCCACTGGGCATGTACCGTAAACTCATCGAGATGAACAAAGCCGGACAGGTCTCGTTCGCCAACGTCGTGACGTTCAACATGGACGAGTATTGCAACCTGCCCGAAGAACACCCCGAGAGCTACCACTCGTTTATGTGGAACAACTTCTTCAACCACATCGACATCAAGCCCGAGAACGTCAACATCCTCAATGGCAACGCCTCCGACCTCGAAAAGGAATGCGCTGACTATGAGGCACGCATCGCCGCAGCCGGTGGCATCGACCTATTTATGGGTGGCGTGGGCCCTGACGGACACATCGCTTTCAACGAGCCGGGCTCGTCGCTGACCTCCCTCACGCGCCAGAAAACCCTCACGCAGGACACCATCATCGCCAACAGCCGCTTCTTCGAAGGCGACCTGAACAAAGTGCCAAAAACCGCGCTCACGGTGGGCGTCGGCACTGTGATGGCAGCCCGCGAGGTGATGATTATCGTCAGCGGACACAACAAGGCACGCGCGCTGCAGGCAGCCGTCGAAGGCGCCGTCAGCCACATGTGCACCCTCAGCGCCCTGCAGATGCACCGCCATGCCGTCATCATTGCCGACGACGACGCCTGCGCCGAGCTCAAGGTGGGCACCTACCGCTACTTCAAAGACATCGAAAGTAAAAACCTGATTTAACCCGATGGGCAACAGTAAATTAGCACCCTCGGTGTCGTGAACGATGGCGACCAGCTCACCATCTACAACGACTACCGCGAGCTGGGCTCCATGTCCATGACCTCCTACGTCTTCCAATCCCCCTAACCCCCGACGAAATCCTTAAAAATCCGAATCCGGATGGCAGGATCTTTTAAATCCGCGTGATCTGCGTGAGGTTTTTCTGCGAGTTCCGCGAGTTCTGCGCGAGATAAGCAAATTGGGGAGTTAAAAAATCGAGGTGAGAAAAAAATCTCATCTACTGACACATTACTCAAAAAAAATTATTACCTTTGCGGCGCTTTTTGCATTGCTATGGCTGACCAAGCGCAAAATACGGACCGCCAAAGCGCGCCGTATGACGTGGCGCGACAGGTGAGACAGCTTCGCGAGAAGGGCGAAAAACCCTCCGCCGAGCAGCTGCAACGTCTCGCCGTGACTAGCCCCGACCGAGCCGCCCTCGCCGACGCGCTGCAGGGAAAAGACGCGCCAACGCCCTTTTATCCCGAAAGCCAACAGCCCGCGACGCCCGAAACCATCGATGCCATCGACCGGTTTCTGGACAACTTTGGCAACACCACCGAGCGCGAGGTGGAGGCGATCAACAACGCGATTTTCAACCCCATGCCCGACTATGCCGACGTCTTAGCCGCGCAGGAACAAGCCGAAAACGCGCCATCGCCACAAGCCGCCGACGAGCAAGACCGCATCATCGACAGCTTCATCAAGCATTCGCAAGAAGTGGAGCGCGCCCAGCAGCCCCTCTCGCCCGAGATGACCCTCGACGAAAACGAGCTCGCCGAAATCGCCGCAGAAAACATCGACGCCCCGCAGGACGACGACGAAGGAATGCTCAGCGAAAGCCTCGCGAAAATCTATATCTCGCAAGGCAAGTACGCGCCTGCGCTCGAAATTATTGAGAAATTATTTGTGAATTATCCGCAAAAAAGTATTTACTTTGCCGACCAAATTCGGTTTTTGCGAAAACTGAACCTCAACCGACAAAGAATAACCAAAAATTAACAAAACAATATGTACGTAGCATTTGCAATTCTTATCACCCTGGCCTCCATCCTCTTGGTGGGCGTTATCCTCATCCAAAAATCCAAAGGGGGCGGCTTGGCAGCTAACTTCAACACCTACAACCAGATCGGCGGCGTCAAGAAAACCACCGACTTTGTGGAAAAAGCTACTTGGGCACTCGCTATCTTCATCGCTGCCGCATCGATTCTGTGCGCCATCGTTACCCCGAGCGACCTCGTGCAAAGCAACCTCCCGCAGGTAAAGAACCTGCCGACCAGCACCACGGCTCCCAACATCTCCACCGAGGCACAGCCCGCCGCTGAGGCACAACCCGCTGCCGAAGCGCAGCCTGCCGCCGAGGCTCCCGCTGCTGAGGCTCCCGCCGCCGCCGAGAAATAACAACGCAAATCTGCAGGGAAAATCGTCTGCGGGACGTCCGCGTCTTTGCGTGAGAATAATCCGCTCTAATCCGACCCCCGTATGGCTAAATCCTTCAAAATCCGCTCCTTCTGCGTGAGGCAAAAAATCGTCCTCTGCGTCGGCTTGCTGCTTGCCGTCGCTTGTACCAACACCGGCGCGCGAACAACCTCCGCCACGCCCGCAGCGAGCGGAACAGATTCTGTGAACACCCAAACACCGACCTCGCCTTCGTTTGATGGCGGGGCGGCTTTGTTGTTGGCGCAGGAGCAATGCAACTTCGGCGCGCGCGTGCCGGGCACCGACGCCCACAAGCAATGCGCCGCGTGGATTGGCAAGCAACTCGGCGAGAGCTGCGACACCGTCATCACGCAGCACGCCACCGTCACCACCTTCGACAACAACCGCCTGAACATCACCAACTTTATCGGCGTCATCAACCCCCAAGCCGAAAAACGCCTCCTCCTGCTCGCCCACTGGGACTGCCGACCCTGGGCAGACAACGACCCCGATGCCTCGCTGCGTAAGCAACCCGTGATGGGCGCCAACGACGGCGCGAGTGGCGTGGCGGCGCTGCTCCAGCTGGCGCGCGAGCTGCGCAAGACGGGCACCAAGCTCGGCGTGGACATCCTGCTGACCGACGCCGAGGACTGGGGCGATTCTTCCGACGAAAATTCATGGGCACTGGGCACGCAATACTGGGTGGCGCACACCCACGTGCCGGGCTACAAACCGCTCTTTGGCATCCTGCTCGACATGGTGGGAGCCGAGGGCGCGCGCTTCCCCAAAGAGATGTACTCCGAGTACAACGCCTCCGGATTCCTGGATTTGGTGTGGGGATGCGCCGACTCGCCTATGTTTGTCGATGACCACGGCGGCGCCGTGACCGACGACCACGTCTTTATCAACCAAGCCGGCATCCCCTGCATCGACATCATCGACCTGCGCGCCGAGGGTAATTTCTTCCCTTACTGGCACACCGCCGCCGACGTGCCCGCCAACCTCAGCGCCGACACTTTCACCGCTGTGGGCAACACCCTCCTGCGCGTCATCGCCACCCTCGACCCGCAATAACCCCCTATAGAAGAATATACTAAAAAGGTCCTGCACCCCTCCCGTGCAAGACCTTTAATCGTTTATGCCAGGCCCGATGCGTCGAATCGTAACGTCTGCTCCTCGGTCTGCTCCCGCTTCAGGAACATGGTCATGTAGATGGGAAGATAAACAATTTTTTCCTTCGTGCTAAGGTTGTCCTGGCATAGCACATAGGCGCGCGGAATGTCGTAATCAGCATTGGAGAGTACATTTGAAAGAGCATTATGCCGCGTGTAATCTTTCCCCGATTTTACCTCTATCGGCAACACATGGCTTTCGTATTCAATGACGAAATCCAGTTCGCCCTGCTTCTTGCTGTTGAAATAATACAGAGAATGGTTAGCAGAAAGACCATGGGCACAAAGTTCTTGCGCCACGAAATTCTCGTATATGGCGCCATTGTTGATGTTGACATCACCGCTGAAAAGGCGCATCTGGATTTGGTTGCCGTACATGGCTGCCAAGAGTCCCACATCGCTCAGAAACAGTTTGAACAAATTGCGTTGCTTGCCCAAAAGCAGGGGGAGAGTGGGCTCTTCCACATTATACACAGGGATGGCAACACCCGTATCCTTCAGCCAAAGGAAATCATTCTCGTACCGATGGAATCGTGCTTTTTCGTTCAGCTCCTTCAAAATAAAACGTTTGTTCTTCGCATTCAGTTCTGCCGGTATGAGGTCATAGACTTCATCGATTTGCAGTTTCTTCGCTTCGGCATATTTCGCAATGTCGAGTTTGTAGGCATTGATGATGTCTTGTTGTGCAGCAACGATATTCTTCACGTTGTTTGTGTCAACATAGCGCTGAACGACTGCCGGCATACCTCCGACCAAAAGATAATGGCGCATCAGCTCCAGCATGCGTTGGTGTATGAAGTCATCAACGGGCTTGTGCTGCCGGAAGCATGCTTGTAAATGAGCGATGACGTCGTTTCCTATCCCGACAGCATACGCAAACTCCTCAAGGTCGAGAGGGAACATCTCCAGCACACTCATATAGCCGACGGGGACGCTGCGGATGTCTTTCAATTCGATGCCGAGCAGCGAGCCGCTCATCACATAGCGGTAACTGCCCTCGTCAACCAAAAACTTGATCGCAGTAACAACATCTTTGCACTCCTGGACCTCGTCAAGAAAGATGAGCGTTTTGCCCGGAACCATGGGCTCCGCGCTGAAAGCAGACAAGCGAAGCAAAATCTCTTGTGCGTCTCTGGCGCTTGAGAAAATAGCTTTCGCTTCGGGGCTTTCAATGAAGTTCACTTCCACGACGTTGTCAAAAATCTCTTTTGCAACTCGCCGAATAGAGAAGGTTTTGCCGGTCTGCCGCGCGCCGGTCACCAGCAACGCCCGCTTCTCGTTTAGCAGGAAATTGCGTATAATGGTCTCATTCTTACGTTGTAACATAGCCTCTTTCGTTGGTCTTTTCTGCCGCAAAGATAGAGAGAATTACATTTTCCAACAAGTTTTTAGCCTAAAAATTACACTTTTCCAACACATTTTCCACACAAATCTTACACTTTTCCAACTTTTTCCTCCTCCTTTGTGTACTGTTGTCAAAAAGTAGACACAAAGAAAAATTTTCAATTTAATTCATTTTTATCCTCATAAGTTAGCTATTACTATGAAAAATCTTTTATTTCCCAGTGCCCGCCTTTATCAGGACCAATACGAAATATTATCTCACATTCTTGCAGATGCTTGATATCTTTTGCAACAGTACTTCTTGCAATGCCTAAATATGAAGCCATTTCGTTTTGACTAATTTCAGCATTGGCTCGTATTAAGTCAATTATTTTCTGTTGCCTATTAGAAATTTTTCTATCCGTTTTCTGTCTGTTTTCTGTCCGTTTTCTGTCTTTCTCATACGCATCTTCCGGACCGGCGATAGGCGTTATAACTTCAAATACAGTTATCTTGTCCACATTAAACTGCGGTTCAGGATTCTTGTTGGCTTTCAGCAGATCTTTCACGTTTTGCACGCCGTGGTTGAACATGTTGACAAACCCCATCACCTTCATACCTTCGGCGACGATGGGATTGCGATAGTCATTCACGAAGGGGAAGTTTTCGGGACGAGCCTTTCTGTAAAGTCCGCCTGGATTCATAATTTCGATGCGGTCGTTGAAACTGTAGAATCGTGTAGGCATGTTAGACTGATAGTCGCGGTGTGAAAGAACTCGATGAAAAATCGGCAATTATTTTATCCGCTTAGGTTAATATGGTTACAAAGTTACGAATTTGAAAATAACGCACAAAATAATGGGACTTTTTTTGGCTTTTCCCACCTATTTCCCATCACTCATATATAAATTGAACGCGCTATTGATTTTTCCCTCGCAACTATATACGAAAACATGTAATTTTAGCTTTATTCGTAGTTGTTGCTAAAAAAATCTACCCCAGATAATTCTGGGGTAGATTTGTAGTTATCTTTTTGTTTGTAAAGATATTGTTTTAGTTATAATAAATCGCAGGGTGCGACGACTAGTTGCTCTTCGGAGATGTTGCGTCCTTTCATCTCTTTCTTTACTTTGGAGGATGCGCCTATGAAGTATTCTTTTACTTTCTTTGGTTGGCAAAGCACGGTGTCGAATTGGTTTTTGTAGATTTCATAGACCAGTTCGGAGCAATAGTATTTGCCGTTGTTGAATTTGAATTGTAAGTCGTAGGGCGTATAAAGGAATTTCTTGTATTTGATTTTTATGTCTTTGTCTTTAAAGACTCTTCTTTTGTGACATACTTTTCCTATGCCGCGATTGACCCACTTTTTGTATGGGGTGAGTGTTACTACGGGTGTGATGGCTTCTAGCACATAGGGTTGGCCATCTTTGAACACGACTACTCCGCAATGGGTATAGTGTGAGCAGGTTGCTAAAGCGACTAATGGCGCTTGTCTGGATGCGGTTGTTTGAAAGACGATGTCACCTTCTTTTAAGTCGGTGGTGTCGTGTGATTGTACTCGGGAATACATATAGAATGCTCCCAGACTGAATAAAATGATTAAAAGTAGTGCTAAAATTTTTTTCATAATTGTTGTTATTTTTTCCTACGTTGCTTTTCGTAGTTGTTAAAATGCGACTATGATAGATGTTTTCATACAAATTCCGTGCCATACCCCTTTCCAGCAGGCGATTTTCTCCCAAATAATTTTTTCTTCCACAGATTTTTAAGGATCCTTTTAAATCCGCGTAATCTGCGTGAGCTGAAAAACGCCAGGCGTGCTAACTCCTAACTCCTAACTCCTAACTGATTTTATTTGGTGAGGTAGCATTTCACTTCGCCGAAGGGCAGGCTGCCGGAGAGCATCAGCGGGATATGGTTGCCCTCGGTGGCGACCCACACGTGCATGTCGTCGCTCGATTTCGTGCCGCCCTTTTGCGTGAATTTAAACACCAGGTGGTAGGCGCTGTGTTTGCTGCCGTCGCGCAATTTCACGTTTTCGGCACCGCGATAGCGTATCGTCAGGTATTCCTTCTCTTTGCCCGAAAAAATCACCGTGGTGTAGGGTTTGTTCTTGGTCATCGAGGCGAAATCGAGGGTGCGCAGCATATAGAACACGCTGAGCATGTCGTAAGCCTGGCACTTGGCGCTGAGGTTGACCGAGGTCGTGGCGCGTCCCGGGCGGTAGCGTTTCCCCACGGCGAAGGTCTCGTTGCCGCGGTAGCTGTAGTCCACCACGTCGCGGGCGTAGTAGTCCTTTTCGTGCGTGAGTTTTTCGTATTTCAGCGGTGCAAAATTGCTTTTCATCGTGCAGCGCAGGGTGTCGCGCACGGGGTAGAAGGTCTCCGCCCACGAGCGCGTTCTGCCGGTGAGTTGCGCCACATAGCCGTTGCCGGTTTTCTTCAGCGAGAGCGATGCGTCGCCGGCATGTTTCCAGATCATGCCCCAGTGATAGACAATCTGATAATTCAGGTGCTCGTTGCCAAAGTTGGCAGCGGAGACGGGCATGGTCAGCAGCGCCATCAACGCCGCAACCAGCGTAGCGAAAGCAAAATGTTTCATCGTTTGTTTGGTTTTACGTTTTAGACCGCCCCCGCGCCCAAAAGTTTAAACACCACCAGTCAAGACCACTCCTATTTCGTGAGATTGAGTATTGTTTCGTAAGATTGGGTCTGATTTAAAAGATTTGAAAATGCTTCGCATTTTAAAGTGAGAAAGCAAATCAAACCTAATCCGTAGCAAAGGAGAAAAAAATCATACTCGATCAGACCCAATCTTACGAAATTTAAAAATTGTATCTAACGAAACGGAAACTCCTAACTCCTAATTCCTAACTCCTAACTAAAAAAAGGGTAGGCGAGGGAGTACACGAACCGGTCTTCGAAGAAGGTGAGAACCGCGTGTTTGTCGGCGCCCGCCATGGCGGTGAAACGCAACGGCATGCCGTCGCCGGTGAGCCGGAAGGGTTCGATCAGGGCGTAATCTGCCACCAGGTCAGGACTTTGCGACCTTGCCACCTTGTACAATGCCTCTTTCGCCGTCCACGCCACCAAATGCGACATCACGTCGGTTGGTGCGATCCATGCCTGTTCGGTCGGCGAGAGAAATTTGTCGCGTATGCGCAGCACCTGTTCGCGGTAGTGCTCCACGTCGATGCCAATCGCGCGGTCGCTCCCCACCGCCAGGCATACCCGTCCGCGCGTGTGGCTGATGCTCACGGGCAGCAGGCATCCCTCGATGCTCGGCGCGCCGTTTTCGTCATGCGTCAGCGGTAGGGGTTTGCCAAAGGCTTCGGCAATCAGCAGCTGCTCGGCATAGACCTCAGCGCGCCTCCACTTATTTAGTTTTGAGAGTTGAAAGTTGAGAGTTGAGATATTATTCTGCGAGTTCTGCGCGAGAGAAACTGCTGCAGCCAATTCTTCGGGCGTCTCTTTGACGTCCCACACCCAGACGCGCGCGCCCGCATCCGGCAAGTCATATTTTTTTAGCAATCCCATCTCTTTATTTTAGTTAGGAGTTAGGAATTAGGAGTTAGGAGTTAGACCCTCTTCGAGGGTCTTTTTTCTGCGAGTTCTGCGAGGTCTGCGCGAGGTGAAAAATCAAAACTGAACCTTCACTTTGTCGATGCGATGGCGCAGCACCTTCAGCACCGTGAACGTGAACTTGCCGCAGGTGACCGTCTCGCCCTCGCGCAAGAAGTCGCGCTTGATGTCCAGCAGCAGTCCCGCCACCGTCTCGGCGTCTTCAGCGTGGTCGCCCAGCTCGCTCTCCTCGATGTCCAGCACGCGCGCGAAATCGCTCAGCAGTGTCTTCCCTTCAAATATATAGGTGTGGTCGTCCACCTTGGTGTAGAATTTCTCCTCGGTGTCGTATTCGTCGTCGATGTCGCCCACGATTTCCTCCAGCACGTCCTCCAGCGTCGCGATGCCCTGCGTGCCGCCGAACTCGTCCACCACAATCGCCATGTGCATTTTCTTGCCGCGGAAGTCCTCCAGCAGGTCGTCGATCATGCGCGTCTCCGGCACGAAGTAGGCGGGTCGCAGCAGCGATTGCCAGCTGAAGTCCTCGTCGTGTTTACCGATATAGGGCAGCAGGTCTTTGGCATAAAGGATGCCCTTCACCTTGTCCAGCGAGCCGTCTTCGTACGCCGGCAGGCGGGAGTAGCCCGTCTCCACCACGCGCGCCACCGCCTCGTTGAAGGTGCTGTCCATGTCGATGCCCTCCACATCGACGCGCGGCCGCATGATGTCGCTGACGGTCTTGTCGCCGAACGAGAGGATGCCCTCCAGCAACTCTTTGTCGTCCTTGTTCTCCACCTTGCTCGCCTCCAGCGCGTGGCTCAGGTCGTCAACGCTCAGCGCCTCGTTGCGTGTGTTCACCACGCGGCGTATCCACCACGTGCTCTTGGTCAGCAGCGCGGTGATGGGCGCGAACAGCTTCGACACCACCGTCAGCGGCGCCGACGCGAAGGTGGCGAACTTCACCGCATAGTTCGTTGCGTACAGTTTGGGGATAACTTCGCCAAAAAGCACGATGAGGAAGGTGACGAGAACCGTAGCCATCAGAAATTCCAACAGCGAACTTTGGAAGTGGAAAACTTGCGCGATGGCGACGCTCGAAACGATGGCTATCATACAGTTAACCAGGTCGTTGCCGACTAAAATCGTCGCCAGCAGACGCTCCGGCTCCGCCAGCAGGCTTTGCACACGTTTGCGCGCGCCATCGTTGGCGATTGATTCAAAATCGCTTTTGCGCAGAGAAAATAGCGAGAGCTCGCTGCCCGAAAAAAATGCGGAAAGAAACAGCCCGATAATTACAACGATGATTTCGATGATGGTGCCAACGGTTGGGGCATTGACCACGACAGCAGCGTCAACGCTCGTCGCGGCAGAAAGTATCAGCGTAAGGCACGATAAAGGGTCAGGGTCCAAAACAGATGTATTCTAATTCAACAATGTGCGACGCCAAATTTCGCGTCGGCTCGATAACGGCGCAAAAATAAGCATTTTTTTTTAATGCGACACGCATCTTTCAATAAAAAAAGTTAGGAGTTTTTCCTCGCGCAGAACTCGCAGACTTCCCGCGGACGATGTTTCTCGTGGGGAGAACATCGAAGATGTTCCGCGACCCTCGAAGAGGTTCGCTTGTTTAGCCCCAGGTTCCCCGCAGCGA
>Ga0065711_1050419_pt1 | contig 10849 bp, 4 predicted proteins | sample Hoacrofraction12_FD_59098 | JGI IMG/M metagenome (GOLD analysis project Ga0065711, IMG submission 59098) | Hoatzin crop microbial communities from Cojedes, Venezuela - Epithelial fraction 12 v2 (version 2) | ecosystem: Host-associated > Birds > Digestive system > Esophagus > Crop | place... | reverse complement strand
ATGGTATGGAAGACCGGGCTCTGTTTGGCCAGGTGGGGTCAGCCCCCACCCCCCGGCTGTGCCCCTTCCTGGAGTCCGGTGAAAATTAACCCTGTCCTGGCCAAACCCAGGACACTGTGTAGTAACACATTGTGCTGTTGGCACTCTCCTCTAACAGCCTAGAGCATATTTAGTGTCATCTGTTCCTGTTTCCTTTGCTAAGACATGGGCATTGTGCCTTGTACCTTTGTGTCCTTGGATCATTGACATTTTTATTGTTTTTAAAAATAAAGCCCCACTTGCAGCTTAAACATTCCTTAACAAAATTTCATTTTTTACTAAACCCTACTCTGGGTCTAATATAACAGTACAGTAAAAACGGTATAGGTATTGCTGAGCTGGTTGGTATCTTTTGCAAGATGGTGAGCACTTTCATTTTCACTGAAGATCACAGGATGAGGGTGCTAAATACTTGGCTTCTTGGGCCCATCCTGTATGTGACTGTGAACATTTGTTTGCATAGTCGGGGTTAAAAAATAATAATTACTATTCTTTGCTGTAAAATCAGAGATACCTAAGTGCAAGAAAAATTTGCTAGCACAGAGGAGCCAGGGTAGAACTTGTCACATTTTCTGTTGGGAAAATTCAGCAGGAAAATACTACTCCTAAACAGAATCAGGTATGGCTGGCATATTTATTTATTATAGGGCTGTTTCAGAATTACTTGGCCTTCCTTGTGTTCTTTTGGGTTGGTGACATTTGCACTCCCCAGGCCCTGGGACCGTGTTTGAAGACAAATCTAAAGGAACAAACCTAAAGGTCACAAGGTGTGGGATTCTTTTAATCAAATACAGACGTTTACTCATCACCAGCAGCTCTCTTTGCAGGCAGAAATGAGAAGTAAGCACTTCTGTGGTGTGAGTCAAGCAGCTATTTCATGTGGTTAGAGGAATCTTGTCCTGGAAGGACTGCAGAGGAAGGGCAAGCGGGCCAGAGATGGGCTGTGCTGCAGCTATCATCTCAGGCTCCATGAGATGAATCCCAGCTGGAGGATCTTTGCCTGAATCTTGCTCAGAAGAAACCTGCTTACTTTGTGCTAGAGTTGTGTATGCATGTCTCCCTGCCAGTCATCTCTTGGGACTATCTTCTGGCTAATCCAGGGTAGCGATAGAAGTATGATAGCTGAGAACTCTTAAAAATTATTTATGGGACAACACTCAGGTTTTAAGCCCATATGTTCTGGAACTCTGCTTATAAGAGTTCTGTAATCTTACTTTTAGTGAAGAGTTTACCATGTTAATAAAGTTGATCAACAGCAAGGGACACTCAGTGTTGTTATTGGTCTCCTGATTGGCAGCCATAAGGCAGCTATCAGGTTGCAGGACATGATTTTAGCGAAAGAAAATCCTTGTCCCAAAGATCTTATAATAACAGGTCAACATGGATCGTGTTCCTGGACTCTCTTTGATTGTTTATGGCATATATAAAAATGAAGTTAAAATTGGGCCAAATTAATTTGTATCATAACTCCAGCAACACTATTTCAGTCTGGATTTCATATTCACGTCTTCACTGAAATTCTGAGTGGCATCAGAGTGTTACATCTAAACTCAGTGCAAAAATATTTGCCAAGGGTCATTTATCCTCGGTGTCCCTGTGAAGGTAGAAAAGACTAAGATAAAACCTGAGAAGACAATTCTGTCCAGGTAAGGCACAAGATTTGATTAGAAACCATTGGTTTATTGTTCTGAAGATGCTGAGGACGAAGCAAGAATTACACTTTCCCTTGGACCTTTCTTCCGGGGACCTTCTAGTCTCTTGTTGCTTTGTCTTGAAATATGGTCTTCTAATACCTCATCTTGCAGGCTGTGATTTGAAAATTTGTCTTGAAGCTCTTAATATTTGCTGGGAGATATCAAGCTGAGACAACAGTGCTGAATCTGTCTGCTTCTCCCTGCCTGGCTGCCAGCTTATGTACTTTGCTTGGACAACTCTCTTAAAAATGAGTAGCAATGCTGTTTGTATGTGTTTCCCAACAAGGTTATTATATTTGGTTCTGCCTTTCCCATTGAAGTGTGTGAATGAACATTATTGCCAAGACTAGAAAACACCACCTTCGACATTCAGTATATCCCTTGTTTAAATATGCAATATAGAAAATCAGCACATCTTATTTTAAAATAAATTGTTCTTGTAGTTTATTACCTCTTGGTGCCAGCAGCTCAGATTTTACTTCAAAGTGGAATTTGTCTGACATTGCCTCTAATCAACAGTTTCTTTGTTGGCAAGGCTAAAGAGTTGCCCTCTACAAGGTCTGTTCTTTCTTTGTTTCTTCAGGCCCACTTCCTCTCTGTTTTGTCTTTCATAAGGTAAGTTTTGAGCCCATAAGACTTCTAGCACAAACTTTGTTCTCAAACCTTTGGTTCTTTTTCCTGTCTTCCTGTGAACATGCTCCACTGTGGATGACTGAACCAGGCCTGGTATTACCAACTGGCCAGGCCCCCGTACAGCAGCAAAATCTCTTCTTTACTTTTTGATACCCCCCTCTTTTTCAATGTCAAGGACTGAAGCAGCCCTTCACTCTGCTCAGTACGACAGGTCCCATGTACCATCCCTGGATTCTGTGTTCCTGTCCAGTAGGTGGGATCTACATCCCACACTTTGTCATATTTCTAGATATTTTTTTTGAATGCATTGGAGACATTTTGCCATGCAGCTGAAATAGTTCTATAAGGGCAAGTATCTTCCTCATTATTTGCTACTCCACCAATCTCTGTCACCTGCAGACTTTGCTGACAAAAATTGTACATCTTGGTATAGACCTATATTTAAAACCTCACCTTAGAAGACCACATAGGGATCAAAATTGGTGTATGATATAAGAGCTCATTAATGGCATCTTTTTAAAGACGTCCATAAAACTTTAAAAAGCCCTTGTAGGTCTTTCAATGTTGATGGCAAATGTAGAAATGGCAAATAATTGGCTTTATATTTGCATCAATATGCTTTTGGAGTAGTTTAACCTGTTATATTAAATGCTTATGACTGGAATAAAACAATTATGATTTATTGAACCACAAGCCAAGTTATCTATAACAAAATATGGTCTCTAAGCAATTGTATGGATGGCCACAAGGGACTAGTAATGAAATGTAACAGGAAAATGTCAGAATAGGATTCTAACTTTCCAGAAAGCTTTCTTGTCAATTTTAATTGTTGTTACAGATTTCTTTACTGAGTTTTCACTTATTCTTCTGTGCTAGTCTCTCCTGTTAGCAGATGAATTCTTTCTCCTTTTTTCCTCATCACATTAGTGATCACAGGCATGTCATAACAGGAAAAGGTATTTCTTGGAATAAAGAAGAGTTGAAAGTCTGACCAGAAAAGATTTGACAGTTCAGTCTAGTCTAACACCAGGCAAGGCAGAAAATGTCTGAATGACTTCATGAAAAGAAAAATAATGCTAAATCTCATGAAATTGTGGGGACCTTTAAATTGTAAATCGTTAAAAATGACACACTCAAAGGCACTGTAATATTGAGTTGGGGCTCAACATTTCAGGTTGCTTCTGAGAAAATTTTTAATGCCTAAAGCTAATTTGAATATTTCCTGATTTTTTTAATAGTTATTTAAATGGAGAGAGGTTTTATTCTTTAGTTAAGTCTGGATATATTGTGCTGTGTTGATACCACAGACTTTGCAACATGTTTGCTTTAGATTCCTGAAGTATAACTTGCTACATGCAAAGATGAAACAGGTGTAGGACTAAGGGAAAATGTTAAAATTAAAAAGAAAATTGTATTCCTATTGGAAAAATTATGTCCTTTTATGGCAGAAAGAAGTCTCCATGCTGATAGCTGGGCTGTGGCATGTCTCATGGGCTCCTCTCAGCCTGGTATTCACTGTGCAGTGATGACGCTGCATCCTCATCAGAGTGGATAAACTGGACATTTCCAAGCTGGGGACTAGATGTTCCCTCGGCTATACTGTGAAGGAACTTCTGTGGGTAGCCATGCTCAGGTCTGAAAAAACCCATATAAAATCTTGAGCAAGAACAGAGGAGAGACTTGGCTTACACACTTATCTTCCATAGAGAGCTGCCTTTTGTTCCTGAATAGCTCTGTCCAGACTTGGACATCTCCCTAGGGAGAAAGCTAACATGTTTCTGACAGCAGGGTTCTTTCTGGGACGGGGAAGATCCAAGCATAATCTGTTGATTTTTGATCTTAGTATTTTTAAATAAGTTATATTATATTCATTATAAACTGTATGCACAGTAACACTGTGACTTTACAGCTAGAATTTTAAAATGGAATTAAAATATTAGATGGAAACTATCAGCTTTGATGAAACAGGTATTATATATTATCAAGACATACTTTGCTTTCATTTTATATGTTTGCATTCTGGAAGTATAAGCAGTAAGCTGAAGTATTTTGATAATTATTTATGTTATTTCCTATGTTTTTTTAGTGCTTCATTGTGAAAAGGTTGAAAGTTTCCACTTTTCTGTCCAAAAAACTTTGAAAGGTCAGAATTTGCAAGGTGCCAAATGTGTATATTTTGAATTTGAATTTCAGTATAGAAAAACTGGAAAATATGCTTTCCTCAACAGAAAGGAGGAAAAGGAAGAGAGACAGAAACATGTATCCTGACTCTGAACCAGAACAGAAGAAGAAAAGTGAGCTATCAGTAGAAATATATTTTACTGTTGCTTGTAATCTGCGTTTTTCATTCACACCAATTTTGTGAGCAAACTGAGGCCTATTTTTCATCTGCTGTATGTGAGTAACTCCCATTGTTGAAAATGGAAGTTATTTGTTGTATCAAAGAGGAAAAAGTGGTTAGAATGCAATGATTGTAACTTTTTTTCCCCTAATTTTCTGTACTGTGTGTTATTATTTTGTGGAGTGCCATCTTTTTATTTTTTCTGCACTGTTTCTCATATTCTGAATAAGGCCAGCTTGCAGTAATTTCAAGAAGAAAGGCATCCTTTGCTTCAGTGTGTTATCATTTCAGGGCTCTCTCCAGGCAAACTTGCAGATCTGGATAGTTTTTTCCTCTTCATTTTGTTCCGTTTTACTTTGTTAAAGCCAGGATGATGGTCCCAATGATCTCTGCTCAGCTGCTGAGTTTTAGTACAAACTAGAATCTCACAGCAGTCTTTCTAGCTCACACCACCAATTTTAGGTTTGTAGGTTTTTAACACTAAAGAGCTTAGCACATCACCAGGGGAAACTAGAAAGAATTTCTCAGCTGGGGGGTAAACCTGTCTCAGTACTGGAAGCCATAAAAGGGAAGTGTCACATTTCTATTACCAGGGTAATGCTACTAATGATTCAAATATTCCATGGTTATGCACTGAGCAAACTAATTTTTTCCAAACAACTGTGCAGATTCAGAATAATTAGATCTTGTGACCTTTATTGACAAGGGGAATTTTGCTCTTAAATTAGTGTGAACGATGGGCCTTGCTGAATAGCTTCAAACTGGAGGAACTGATTTGTGCCAAGCACTCAATGCTGTGCAGGAAAGCAGCACAGAAGCTGTCCTATTGCTTCTGCCTTTCCCTGCATAGTCATATTTGTGCTCTGGTTGTACAGAGAGTGGAGTTGCTACTAACAAGTGAATTTGCAGTAGTGTCCTTGTGTTCTGAAATGGTTTTATATTTTGTTATGTGTTTTACATTTTTCAGATTTAGATCTGGTTGGAAACCATGTGTCTCCAGTCTGAAGGATCCCAGGATGGAATTTGTCTATCATCTGGCTTTATGTCACTTTGTAACACTGAACTCTTCATCTGAACTTTCCCTCAACATCCTTTGAATGTCATTTTTGAGAAATGCGTACTTTTATGCCTTAGTTCTAAAAGCTGACCTAAAAGAGATCATGTGAACTCATCCTTCCCAGAGGAGGGATATTCCCACTGCAATCCCAGAGGTAGCCATATTTGCATGTGAGAATACCCGGTATCTGAGAATATTTTGTACATGTATGGCTGTGTTTCAAAGTTCTGTTGGCTGACTCCCTGGCTAATTGCTTCTGTAGTACAACTGTGCACTGCAAATAAATCTGTCACCTGAACAGATGCCAGTGACCTTTTTTAGTGGCCTGTTTCCTAAACACCGCTATATGAGAAACGGATGAAGTGTTTGGGCAACCAGCTATAAGAATCACTGTCTCTTGTCTCTGGTCGGTTTTCCACTCATCGTTGAATTATTGAGTGCACCCAGTCTCAGTGTCGAAACTTTCCTTTGCTAAATTCAGGGTACTGATAAGCCACTCTGAAGTACATTGGAAAATTGAGATCCTTAATGTTCCTACCCAGCCAAGAGAAGGGAGAAGTTGCTGAATGTAAAAGTATGGGCCTGTGCTGCCTAAGGATGTGTGATGAGTCAGATTCTGTACTGCTGCGGTGCTATAAGAATTGCGGCTGAATGCCAAGTCTTGCCAACTGTGAAATTACTATTTCTGCTTGATAATGTTTTGGTTCAAAGAGGATTTAGAGAAAAGGCAATAACTGAACTTTTAAAACAAATCAGACTGCTTGTCAGAACTTTTTCCTTTGGTCTTCAGCCAATAGTCAAATTTTGGAAAGCTTTAGACTTGATATAATCTCAACTGCTATACATTTTTAATTTTTTTCCACAATTTAGGGGACAATTTGGTTGAATTGATTGAATTTTAAAGGAATACAGTCATATTGGTTTGCCAAGTTGGGTTATAGTCCTTTAAAAACAGGCTTGCACATTGAAGTCTTTTATATGGTAAAAGTAACTGTTGATTCCAAGACACTTTTAAAGGGGAATTTAGGGTTTGATTACAGTGTTAGACTAGAAACCCTGTAAATGGAAGTTCTAAATTTTTTACTAACTTCGTGGAGGAAGGACAACTTTTCTACCTTAACAATGCCTGGGTAGCTGCCTCTATGATAGTTTAAATACCGTCTGGATTTTGAGGTCTCTTTGCTGAAAGTACAAAAAGGACATTGATTATCACGGAATTGTATATTTCTGTCAGTTAGACCTGTCTAAGATCCTTTGACTGAACAAAGTACTTGGGCCTGGGTGTAGTATCCAGTGTCTGAGCAGTATCACTGAGCTCAACAAGCCTGCTCAAATGCCCAAGTACTTTGGCTGAGGTGGAGTCTAAGGGCATCAATTCCTTTTTGTAGTATTCTATGTAAATAGCTTTCTGATATGTGCATTCTTCCAGCGGTTTCTGAAGGTCAGCAGTCCAGTAAGGAATTGGAAGTGTAAGAATCTTCTTCCTATTTTCAATTGTCAGAATCAGTCAGATTCTCTGCTGTTCTTCTCCAGAGGAAATAATGATGCTAAATCCACCCATGGTTTATGAGATAGGCAACCAGGATTTACATCTAAGGTGACATGAAACCAAATTTCTAAGAATCATTTTGAAGTACTGTTAGTATCAGTGTTTTCTTAATATCAAGAAGGCTATGATGCAAAGTTGCCAAACTCCAAAATAAATAATATTGGCTGAAATCACCTGTCCTGTACATGTAAGGACTGATAATGTTACTGCTGATGTTTAAATATCTGTGTTTTCACCATGTTTGCTTTATATTGATTTACTCAATGATTCATAAACTCTGAGCTATCTGTCGATTAGCTAGGCATCAGATCTGTTGCATGAAAAGTTTAGTCACTCCTCCTGCCACCACTCCCACCTCCTTTTCTGCCATGAAATACTTCAATACAGCTTATCATCCTGCCCCTGAGTAAGGTAGTGTAATGTATTTTGGCCTCTGTTGTCAAGAAGTCAAACTCCTCAGCTCTAATAAATATGACTGAAATCACCAGATTCACTCGTGCTCCTGCTGGAGCAAAAACAAGTCACGCAGCTTCTTGGCTGATAGTTCTGGAAAGAGGGAAACTGCTTCAGAAATGGTTTTGCTGCAGGGGTATGGGCTCATGCTGCCTCAGCTTCAACCTTCAGAGCAGAGGGTGCTGGTACCCAGAACACCAAGAGGAGCGGCATGGAGGGTGGTGGCTTCAGCACCACGGCCAGCGCCAGCGTCGCAGGGCCCGCGGACCCACCGCGCTGTGCACGGCGTAGCTGGCAGCACGTGACGTGACGTGAGGGGGCACGACGTGACGACAGCTGTTTATCATTTGTCCACCGATAAAATGCGTGCTCAGACCGCTAAACTGGTAGTGCTGACGTGACTGTAAGGAAGAATCTTTTTGTGTCTGGGAGGAGGTGACTGGGATGAGCCTTGCAGAAAGCACAGAACCGGCAGAGCTCGCTGGAGAGCAGGCACTGCGTGATGGAGCCTGTGCTATGGGAAGGATACAGGCCTGGGGTATGGCCAGAATGGAGGAGATAGAGCTGAAAGGGGTCCAGCTTGAGAGAGTGCAGCAGCAAGGCTTGGGATACCTGACCTCAGGATCCAGAATGAAAATCTGACAAAGGGTTTTCTTCACCCCTCCCTGGTGCAAATCCTTCATGAGGATAATTCATAGTAGAGGTACCCCATTACCTAAAAATCTGGAGTTCTGTGCAGTGCAGCTAGTAGCGTTGACCCTGCTGATGACCACTGTGTGGCCGCCAGCAGATTTCTGCAAAGGGGTCTGCATTTCACTTTTTTAAAGGTATGGAAAATCACACACATAGACTCTGTAGAAAGAACATCAACTTCGTAAAGATTAATAGTGAGTAGTTGCCATAGGCCACGATAAGTCTTTCTTCACAAGCTTAACTTATCCTGCTGTTCCTGAACATTATCTTCCAAAGGATCTTTGCTCATACCATATCTAGCACAACAGGGCTGTCCTGGAAATAAGTCAGGTATGTTAAGGAAGTCATTATCTGTAGGACTTGTGAAAGTCAAAAAAAGTACAGCAATTGAGGCAAGGGACTGTGTGAAGAGATGGGGCACTCCAGATGTGAAAGTGGTGATATACTGTCATGGAGAACTGGATATTCAGTATCTGTCAAAGAGCTCCTCTACAATGATGAGAAAAATTGATTAAACCATTATTTTCACACTTGGGCCACTACTTGGACAGTCTGCTTTTTCTCATCCCACATTTGAGGTAATTATGATTCCTGATTTCCAGAAGTTTTGGTATAAGCACCACCTCTTGAGCTCCCTGGGACATGTCCATAAAAAGAGGATTCTAGGAACAGGTCACGTGTGACTTAACTGTAGAAATTATGAAAAATCAGCTTCTGTGAAACTCCAATAGATTTCCAGTTTACAACTTCTAATTTCCATTTCCAAACTCCCTGTGCTTAAATCTTGACCATTTCATCTTCTTGACGTGTTGGGAAATATGAATTTCTTTATATTTGCAAAGTTCTTACAGTTTGTAGAAGAGGATGTAACATACATTCATAGACATTATAGCTGTCAATCCTCATTTCAAGCTGAAGTGCCATGGAATGTAGAGGCAAGAATGAAAACCACAGCTAGAATAACTAGGAAAGCAGATAATGGCATAAATGATATTTCACCTTTTGGCCACCTGTTGCAACATAGCCAAAGCCAGCAGTGACTGAAAGTTATTACCATTTGACAGCTGCTCCATTAGCTTTGTAAAATGACTGTCTAATTGTTCTCAGCCTTCTTTCTTGTGGACAGGTGTCCATACCATAATTAGCACTAATTGGCAATGTTGTTGGCAGTCACAGAAGGAAAACTAATGAAAGAATGAGCATGGAGGGGGAATGATTTTCTCAGTCCCCAGAGCGATATGCCTGTCTGTGTGCCTGCCTGTTCTGGGAACTGAATGTCAGCTTTCTGCCCCTCCAAAAATACTGTTTACAGGAAGTCAAGTTCTTTTAAGAGAGATAAACACTGACTAGTTTAAAATAGAATTGAGGCTGAGAATGGAAGGAAGACATGGTTTAGGAAGCTTTAAACTTGTGCCTTGATCAATGTTTGATTTAAACCTGGTTATAAAGTAAATTTTGATCTGAGAAAGAGAGTAAATGTGGAGAAGGAGCTTTAAAAAGACAGCACCCCAAGGAGATCTGAGGGGTCCCTTTTCACAAAAGAATAATGGCTAGCTGGGGTATCATCTAGTCTCTATCTCTTCAAGGATGTGATCACAGTCTTCATGACATGACCAAATGTGTGTGTCCATCTCACAACCAAAACACTTCTTTCCACTTTCTGGATGGGACTTTATATCTACTTTTGGAATTATGCAGAACTGTTGGTAGATACAAGACCAGAGTTTGCTTAACACCTGTCAGGTGAACACTCAGACATCTATAACATGATTGGGGAAAATCATATGTAGCAGGTGCAATAAATTCTCTGCTCACTTCACTCAGCGAATCTCTGATTCTCTCACTATGTGACATAATATTTGAATTTTGGTGGTGTGGATGGTGTGTGCATGGTCTCACCAGTAGAAAAGCGTCATTGTGACCAGTGCATAGTGGCCTATTCAGGAAGGTACATCACTCTGATCAAAAATCTGGATTATGTTGTCATCTTCTATCTTAATCATTATTCCTTTCCCAGACACCTGAAAGTTCTTACCTATTTTTTTTTCAGTTTGAGTTGCTAACTCAAGGCTGCTCCATACATACCAATTCTGCAAATGCACAAGCAACCACCTTTGCCATAAATGTTTATACTGTGGTCTTTTCCTGAGGTAGAGGCTGACAGGTGCAAGCTGACAGCTGTTAGATACAGAGCCAAATGTACTGTAAGCTTATGCAGGTTTTTATGTGATTCGGCAGTACAAATGGAAAAAAAAGCCTACAGGTGATCAGACGGGACAGCTTGCACTGAGGGAGGGTACAGTAATGCATAGTTCTTAGCACTCAGAGCAGGCCAAAGTGAAGCATAAGTCTTAGACATGGGAAAAGTAAAAAAAAAAAAAAAAAAAAAG
>Ga0065711_1050416_pt1 | contig 10849 bp, 4 predicted proteins | sample Hoacrofraction12_FD_59098 | JGI IMG/M metagenome (GOLD analysis project Ga0065711, IMG submission 59098) | Hoatzin crop microbial communities from Cojedes, Venezuela - Epithelial fraction 12 v2 (version 2) | ecosystem: Host-associated > Birds > Digestive system > Esophagus > Crop | place... | reverse complement strand
GGGCCTCACCACCCTCATGGGGAAGAATTTCTTCCTCATATCTCATCTAACTCTGCCCTCTGTTAGTTTGGAGCCGTTCCCCCTTGTCCTATCACTGCACCCCCTTGTGAAAAGCCCCTCTCAGGAAGCTTGGCTGTTATTTTTTAAAATAACTGAATCCAAAAGAAGTTGCTGCACCTATAAAAATAGCAGTTACAGACGGAGCTCCAGATCACAATGTTATTCGCAACATTAGACTTGTGATCAATATCTGTGAGAGAGTGTTGCCAGAAATAGTCATGCCATGGTAAACGTGCATGGCGTTTGCTTCCTGCTAGCTCAGAACAGTTCACGCCCCAGTCTTTCTGCAGAGTTTCTACTGGATTTTATCTTTAAGTGCACACAGAGGAGGGCAAGCCACTCAACTCGATGGAGAACAAAAAAATCCTCTGCGTTGTTAGATTGCATTGCAGTGTTATGTGCTCGCTAAAGAGAAATGACCGCTGACTCTGCCTTTGCCTTACGAGATTGTATTTTCATTCCAAGAAGACTTGCATTTATGCAACTATTAATTAGCAGATTAGAAACAGGAGGAAAGCTGTGCCTGCGTACGTGTTCCACAGTACGTGGGGGGTTATTGTAAGTCAACAAACTGGTCATCCAGATGCAGATCTCTCTTTGAGCTCAGCTGTGAAGCCCATGTCTGGATCCGATGCTGCCAGCTGGTGCCTAGGTGATGCTTTAGGCTGGCCCAAACCAGCCGGTGAGGGCCGTCCCCGCACCCAGGGCTGTTCTGTTGCCATCCTGCATCATATAAAGGCCTGGGGTGGGAGGCCCAGGGCTAAAATGGGCTTGTGAGCCTAGCTGCACCTAAGGATCAGCTGGGTTATCTCCAAATCCACCAGAAGCTGATTCCATCTACCGAGCCATCTGCAGCGACCAATGAGGAGGAGCCTGGGTTGTGAAGGTCCTCGGCACTAGCTCTGGTAGGGGGGAACTGGGATTCTTCTGTCTGGAGCAATCTGGCAAATTCCCATCTCATCTTCATCTTCCCAGCAGCAGCAGCAGGCAGGAGAGTGGCCCTGGAGGCAGGATGATCCCCACTGAGTGGTCCAGGACTTTAGGATGGGTAAGTGCCAGAGTCAAAAGACATCTTTCAGGAAGCAGAACCAGGACTTTGCCATAGCTTTCCGTATGCGAAAGCGGCTGCACAAAGTGAGCAGGGCCCGAGAGACCCGGGCTCTGAAGGGTGGGACGGTTTGGCTGAGCTGGCGTGCAGGGTGGCTCTGCTGCCGTTGCGCTCGGCCGCCTCGCAGGGTGGCTGCGTTGGAAGGACATTGCCTTTGATAACAGGGATTGATTACCCAGCCAGCCTGCTCTACTTGTGTCCTAACGTGGTGTTGGTAAAACTGTTTGCGTAGCCATGCTGTGAATTAGGTTAGAAATAAAATAACTAACACCCCCCCCCACTTCGTTTGTTTTTAACATGGATGAATTCCTCATGCAGTTCACCCTGCAAAAACACTTGCAGAAGAATTTGCACAGCCTCTTCGTGAACTGAATGGGAAATCAATCCAGCTGGAAACCCAAAAGTCTGCATCCCCGTTCCAACAAAATGATCATCTCCCAGCCAGATCAGTTCCTCAGTCTGTGCCGTGCTGTGCGGAGACAGGACAAAGTGCTCGTGTGAGTTACGCTTTCAGCAACCCAGCCTTTGCGTGTGAGACACTCTAAGGCTACACCTGGAAACAATTTCCTCTCCACCTCTTTTTCTTTCTTTCTTTCTTTCTCTCCAGCATGGGTTTTTGCTTGGTTTCACTGTACAGCATGGCTTTACCAGCGTGGAGCAGAGCTAATTGATATGCCCAGGGCTGGGGAGAGGAGCGGCTGCCTGAGCTGATGCTGCTGCCAGCAGAAATGTCTGAAACCGGGGCCAAGTAATCAGGTAAAATGCTTTCTGTCTGCCTGTGCCAAGCAGTGTCTTTTGCTATTCTCCAGATATTTATGTCTTTGCAAAATAGACAAACATTTCAGCAGTGGTCTCTTTAGCCCTTATTTGCAGCACTTAATGTGAAGTTGCTGTTTCCATGCTCCTAAACCTCCCTCAACGTGACTAATTCACACTGGGTGAGCTCCTGCCTTGCCTAACCAGAGGCACGTAGCCCCGCAGCATGAGAAACAAACTCAGACAGAGCAGCGACGGGAAGTGGTGACGGGGACGGCTGCGCTGCTGCGTGTTTGCATACCTGCAATTGAAGTTCCCGTCTCCTTATTTCTCGCGTTCCTTTCTTTTTCCCTCCTTCCTCCTTTCCTGCGGTGGTTAGCATAAGAATTTGAGGTTTAAAAGGTGCCTGTCTCTGAACTTTCCAAAAGTCACAAAAATGTAGGAGAAGTTTGGAAAGTTAATCTAAATTCAGCTGGTGTATTACAGTTCAGTGTTTCTTCTACTATCCATTAATAATTTACATATGTAGTGTATCTTCTCGTCTTAAAATTCTGGACTCCTCACTGATCTACACTAGCAAACACCCCGACACATAAGAATTTTCCCAGTTAGGATGAGTAATTGAGGAACAGAATTGATCAACATTGTGTGGTCTGTGGCAGCCAGGAGATAAAATTCCTGAGTCCCCGTTACTTCTTTTACTTTCTGCAAAAAGCCTTCCTTTTATATTTTTAGAGCTTAGAGGATGCCATGGACATAGCAATCTAAATAACACGCTCTCCAAAAACTTTGCTATTTTTCTTAATGTTCATGAATATTTCAGGAACTCGTGCTAAGAGGTTTCGGTGCATTCCAGGACAATGATTTCAGGTTTCTGTTTTGCCTTAAGGGGAAACGTGGCTTACTGTGACACATTCTACATGGTTTGCATTATTCTTTTAGACCAGGTTGGTTACTGTTACAGAATCAGATGTCCTGAAAATATACCACCTTTTTTTTTTTCTTTTTGTAAGAAGGAGTAGATGTTCTTACAACTTTCTCCCTGTTTTTCCATCCTTGTCATCAGTCCTTGACACGAGATGGGCATCATCTTTGGCTGTTGTGAGAGTAGAGTTCTCTCTAGAAATTCATGCATTCTCTTAAGCCACGAGCAACACCGGAGTTAAGGAATCGAGTTTACTTTTCTCACCTTTTCATTTCATCATTTTCCATCGCTTGAACTGGTAAATACACTTGGATAAAATTTTGCAGCGACAGCTGTGCGCAAGATAACCAAATTAGTCTTTTCCAGCCAAAATGCATGTGATTCTGTTGTAGAATAAGTACAGTGATTTGCATTAACATATATAACAGCATTTGGGAAACACTAGCTTAATTGCAGTACATGTTACATTTAAATAGTTAAATGTATCATTTTGTTAGTAATCTGTTTCCTTTGCTTATGCTGATGCATTTTTCATATACCCTAACACCTCTTAAAAATAATACTCTGTTTACAAATGCGTTTGCACCCTAGAAGGTATGTGTTCTCAGAAAACTGAATGACCACTTAAATAACATATAAAATCCATGTCAGAGTTCAAGATACGTGCTTATACTGATTGCTTCTTCTTTAAAGAAATGCCTGATGGCAAGCTAAGGAAATTATTCTCATTTACAAAACCAGAATGTGAGAGAAGCCAATATTGAAATGTATCTGGGTCATTCCTTCTTGTTGTTGGAGCAGAGAACTCAAAGAATGCTGAGAGACGAGCTCTAGCTGATCTCTCGATCGTAATGAAACATGAACTTCCCTTACAGCTGCTTTAGGTGGATTTGCGCAGAAATACGGAGCTGTTAACTGGGGCAGCTGAGATGCAGTCATTTTGCCAGCTCTGCATCTGGGAGCAGAAAGGCAGAGGAGGCAGTAGGGCTGCCTAACAGCTCAGACAGCTCTATATCAATGTGAATCGTTGCATTAAGATTAGAGACCACAGATTATTTTTCCCTTAAATTAGCCATCTCTTTCATTAACTATTTTAGACTTTGAGTGAAGTAAGGATAGCAAGATTCAGCAATACAAAGTCCTTTGACCTGCACATTAATGTTTTTTTTTGTTATTTAGCTCAGTTAAATGAGACTAGAATAGTCAGTGACACAGAGACAGCAATTTACTACTCCAGTTACAAGGCACTTCCCTGCCCAGGGACATAGAGCTGTAACTGCTAATTACAGGTGGATTAAACTGTGACAACGGAGGCAACTGTTACTGCCAGCTGCCCTCCTTTGCCATGGATCACCTCCTCGCAGGCTTGGGATCTGTCTGGGCTTGTTGGCCAGCTCTGCTTACAGCCCAGTATAGTGATGTGATTTGGAATCAGCGAGAGGTGACGTAAATATGCTGGGTGGTGAATGGGGACAGCTGAGGAGCAGAAGGTTCCTTGACTAGGATGTGTAGCTACAGGGATGGAAGCCTCCAAGGAGCACAGCTCACAGCAGTAATTGCTTTAGGCACCCCACCTCTAATCATCTGCTCTTGGAAGGAAAGCCTACACATGGGCTCAGATGGAAAATAAGATCAAGAAGAAAACCATTTTTCTTTCTAATTTTTTCCTCCTGTATAATACACATGCTTTTATTTAAGAGGACAAAAAACCCCTATCTTGCTAACTCTAATTCAGCCCCTAGTCTGTGGGGCAGCTTGCCTTGATTACATTGTACTAAATTACTCATCTTGGCTGTATGTTTCTCTTTATTTTCTCTGCCAAGAGCAAAAATATGCTATTATTTGGCGAGAGGAATGTGTATCTAAAATGTCAAATTACAGCTCATCACTATTACGGGATAGTTTTGGCGATAGCCCTTTGTGATTGTTCCAAAACAGATGTCTCTTTCTAGGAGAGCCTTAAACCTAGTACATGCTTTATGTTTGGTTTTCGGTGGTATTTCGAGAACCTCTCACAAGGACGCTGGCTGGGTGCATATATTGCTTTAGTTTAGCTTTAAATTTCTAATTTCTCAAGACTTCCGAGTCTTCAGATTGCATTAATTGATAGTCCTGCATGCACACACAGCGCAAACACTGAGATCTGCAGATCCTTTTTTACAATAACCAGTACAGCCGACCTACAAAACTGCACGTTATTTAGCGTAGCAGAAGAATAAAATGATAAAGCTAGTTTATATTGGTCAACTTTTTCATCTGACGTTACAAGACTGCTACCACTGGAATTTGCTTAATTCTCTTGTGCCTCTGCCATCTTAATTAACAAATATCAGCTTTTCCTAAAATTGAATTAAAGCATGTTGCTTGGTGTTACAGTTCTGAAGCAGGTACTAGCATTACCAATGCGCAGCCGATGTGCTTTTGTTCATTTCTCATGGGAATATGAAAAAATGGCTTTCTTTTAAATTTAGCTGCATCTGCTAATTTGGTCTTCAGTGCTAAACTGCGAATGGATTGGATTCACGGGAATATAAAGGCTTAACAGAGAATGGTAAGAGGCTGTCAAAAAACCCTCTGGCCTTCGTTCTTTGTATTCTGAACGCTGACAGGAGCTACTGAACCATGAGGATTTTACTATAAACAATTGTACAATTCAGCTGGTAGAGGAATTTACTTTTGCTAGTTTTATTGTCCTAAGATAGCATACTGGATGTCATTTTTAATATTAAAATGCCCATTATCTATTAGTAACACAGCTTTCTTTGCTTGCTTTTGAGGAAGTTACAAGCCTGGGGAAAGGCGGTCTCCCAGCCTGGATGGACGCGTGAAGCCGTGCTGACGTTTCGCTGCTCCTGCACGTGGTGCCTACTTGGATATACAATTCCTTGGAGGCCCTTAACCCAACTGTGCCGTGTTTCAGCTGGGATCAGTGATGTCCATCACTGCAGCGGATGAAAACACAGACACGTAGGTAGAGAAATGCCAGACTGGAATGGTGTTTGTAAGGGCAAGCCATAATAGTACGGTAGATGCCAGTAGTGGCAAGCTTTTGATGGAGTTTGATGTGGAGGTTCAACACAACGCAAGAAGTCCTGTGAGAGGTGGAGTGACTGTGGTAAGAGCCATCGCAGAAGTTTGATGCAAGGTGAGAGATTCAGTGAGGGGTGGTGGCTGAGGAAAGGCCCAGCTGGAGAGAGAGTCCAAAGAGAAAATAAAAGAGCAGAGCTCGGAGCTAGCATTTTCATGAGGACTGACAATAGGCAAGAAGAACTGTCAAAATGGTCCATGGGAAAGTTGGGAGAGGCTGAGCACAACTTTGGCAGACGGTGTGTGGTCCGCTGCACGCTGATCACACAAACTTGCACTTGTCAAAAAGACCAGGGGTGCCATTTGAATTATCACAACAAATTTAGACCAGGCCAGCACAGTATGTTGTCAGCCTTCAACTGTGGATTAGCAAAACCTTCTGAGTGACCTGAGCTATGTGGCTTCTGAGCTGCGGCTTTTTTCAAATGGCTTTTGTGGAGGTGGGAGGTAGTCGTGTGGGGGTGGGAGGTGTTAGGAGTGTTTTTGATGAGAGAAATCTTTTGGGCCTCTGAATGATTACTCAATCAATCAAATAGAAGGATTGAAGTAGAGCTGTACTTACTGCCAGATGATTATTATGTTGTGGAAGAGGCTTGGATGGAAGAACTTGGAAATTTAGTGATAAACTAATGATCAATCTGCCCTAGACTTGTTGAGATGTCCCATTGCAGAAACTCCGCCTCTTGATGACTGGATTAATGATTGAAAGAGATAGCTTGGCAGCCTCGAGCAAAAGGCTTTCCACAGATTGGCTTTGGAGGGCTTGAGCCTTTCAACCACATGGTAATTGTAAAGACTATAAATAAAATTTAAAATCTAGTCTAAACAGTCTTTAATAAATTATTCTAATGCACTGTTATTGGCCCCTCCTTCAGGATATCACAAGTCTGCACTTCCAGTCTGACAAGCTAAAATGTGCTGTCAAATTATCAGCTCGGTTTTGTCCAACGTACTTAATGGAAGCCTTGATGCCCCTATTGAAGCTTCATCCTAATGCGAGGAAGGCCTTTTCACCTGATTGAACTCACATCAGAGAAGGGCCATCAGGAGAGTTATCTGGGGCTCTCAACGTTCTTCAAATGCTGACCCACACCCAATGAATAATGGCTTTTCCTGCCCAGTTCCTCAGGGAGACGGGCAGGACTTGGTGAGGAAGCACAGGACAGAGGGACAGCTGAATGGAGACGATTGCTCTGAGGGACCTAAGCTGGACGCTGCCACCCACCCAGCACTGCTGAGGAGTCCAGGAGGTACCGAGCAGCTGGGACCGGGTGTTTGGGGTTGTACTGTATAGGTGTTCCGTTCCCAGCTACTTGCGGTCGTTGTGCGCTTGAAGATGAAAATCAGGGTGGCTGGGTAATTCCCTTGCTAAGTTTGTGTTCCTTTCTTTCTTGCCATATTGTCATCAAAGAAATTACACAAGGAGTCCCTGACTCCTGGCAGAGATGGAGCTTCGGGTTGCATGTGTAAAGCCTGAAGAACAGCACGGGATTTCAAATCTGGCAGGCTGGGTGGCACTGAAGTAAAAGGTGTCGTCAGGAAAAATGAAAATATAAAGTTAAGCCTAGCTCTGAGTTCCCAGATGTGTAACCAGTGGCAAAGTTCAACTTTCCCACTTCCTAATCAGTGGATGAATGTTTCGCCATGAACTACAATGGGGCTTGGAGATCACTCAAAATATTGACATCACAGAGTGGGGCTTGCGTCAGATGAAACATTGCACACTTGTCAGTTTTCTTCCTAATGCTGACTGCAGTGGGCGGTTACAAGTTGTAGATCTCTGTCTACTCACTGATCTCAACCCCTCCTGGCTTTTTTTATTGATACGTACTGCACCAAGTTCTACATTTGAGTATCTTTATGAACCGTAGCAAAGGCTTTTCTTACAAAGATAAAATGTTCCCCACCATCTGCGCGCTAGAAATAACATAGAACGCCCTTTTCCTGTTCTGTGAGAAAATTTTCCATGCTATCAGTATTTGTCAGAACAGAAGTATGAAGTTACCTACGAGAGCAGTTAGGAGGGCTGAGGAGTAAGCAGTGTTTCTGAACGCTTATAATCATCTTTCCCCCGTAGCAGCACCTTACTTATTAGTAAGGGTAACTTTGAAACGTGTTAGGTGTATTCCAAACAGAACAAGAAACTGCAGTGATCACATCCAGCAATGCCAATACCCGCTCTGAAAAACACAGCCTACAAACTGGAGACCAGAGCCAAAGCTCGATCCCCACAGGGCTGCCGTTGTTATGTTGCGTGCTGTATTGTAAATAAAGTAGGCAAGTACAAGCAAGAGTTCAAAAGATTATATCTGGTGGTAGATGACCATGATTTAATCAGCTTTTTGTCCACTGCTATAATTTGTATTTCACATGTGGTGCCAGAGTCCGCTGTTCTGCTGGTGTAAACAACAATGCTACTAATATTAAAAAAATAAAACCTTGCCTCTGTAAAGCAAAAATGAAGCAGCTCAGTACCGGACTTCTATGCAGCAACATAAGCCCAAATAACTGTGGTGAGGGTTTTGAGTTTGGGGTGGTTTGGGTTGTTTGGGTTGGTTTTTTTTCCAGCTTTCTAAAGCTAGAAATTGTTATTATGATCGTATCATTTGACTTCCTAATCCAGATCCTAGAGGCTTCTCTGCCGCCTTTCTGTTCTATTTGCAGCATATGTCCTTCTCTCACAGTTGTGTTTGGAAAATACCTCTGAATTCTGGTGGGTTTTTTTCAGATTGCTTCTATGAACCGTCCCACTGAAGTGAGACAACAGAGGAGGCTAAGTACTGAAACTTTCAGAGAGTTTTATCTCTGTGCAAACTGAGCATCCAAAGAAAGTTTTCTCCAAACTTTTGCAGCAACTGGTAGCGTAGACACGTAGCACCAAAACTGAGGAGCTTGCAGAAACCCCGCTGAGCCCTTACCTAGGTCTCTAGGCAGCTAAAACCCTTTGAAAATCTGGGCTCCGGGCCCAAGCCTGCAAAGAGCTCTCTGTGGAAAGGCTCCTCCTCCTGCCTGGGGCTGACTGCAGGGTAGCTATTTTAATAGCTGAGGCTTTCAAAACAGCCTAAAGCAGTCAGGAAAAAATAATGTGATGAGCGGCGAGCGGATGAGCTCCCAGATGACTGATTCTGAAGACCTTACGGAGATAAGAATTGTGATTTGCAAACGGCTGAGAAGGAGCGATGGCCGGAGATGCACTTTCTCGCGTGCTTTGGGCCAGTTTCTCTCTTGTGAGATTTTGTGGGTGGTCGCTTTCTGGCAAAAGCGAGGTCCCGACTCGCTGTGGTATTTGCTCTCTGCGCCCTTTGAGCGCGTGTCAAAAGTCACACGTGATTAATACTTCTAAACTTTGCGGTACTGAAGATGTAGGGATGTGGTAGAGATGGAAACCGCCTTATAAATGTGAAGGATTGTTTCCTGTGTTTTTGTTATGTTCCTTTTTTCACTCAAGGTTCTTTTAGTATGGCAGGATCTTAGCTCTACTTCTTACATTTCTATCCGAGAAATAAATTGATTGGAAGAAGTGGGACATTTAGCGGAAGATTGAACCGTCGAACTTTTGTGGAGTCATTAAGGTCGATTGGATCTCATGGCTCTCATGGCTCCAAAGATGTTCGGTCCTACAGGTCCCTGCCTTTGGACAGCTGTGGGACCTCGAAGGGTGGCCTGGACGTGCGAGACGCTCTCCTAGTCAGCGGTGATTGCAGACTGTAGGGGAACCAACGGAATTCAAAAGCTTGTGCCATCTCCAACAGAGAAAATAGCAAGAGTCGTCACTCAAAATCATCATGAAGTGTTAGATAGATGTCTTAAAAATTACTATTAGATATTTCAAAACAAGTCTTTTTAATAGCAATTGTTCTAAGTGGGATTTTTTTTTTTTTTTTAATTTCAGTATGAAGTGTTTGGTATTTTAAGTCTTTAATTGTCTTGGCAGAAAGCCAGCAACAGGCTTTGATTTTTGGAAGCACGTCCGTGCGAATGATCCTAGTGGGTTGATAATGGGTACAAAGGACTTGTCCATTAAAAGCTATTTTTAACAATGAAGTCATAACTGTAATGTAAAAGTAAAGCTAACGCTAAACTAAAAAAAAAAAAGTTAAACTTGCGATATTCTAAAAGATGGAACTGTGCCGCAGTCACAAAATACCTGAAGTTATCCCACTTACGTTCTTAGCCTGATGGTTGGGGGGGGAGAATTTGTTAGCTCTGCAGATCAAGAAAAGATCACGAAGTAAAACACAAAAGTGGCGTGTGAGCTTGATTTCATTTCGTTTTTCAAGACCAACTTTGGAAGCCAAGGACTTAGTGCTAGAAAAACAGCATGAGCGTTTGGGGGTCACTGCCGCAGTCCTTCCCGGACGGATTCTGTTGTATCCAGCATCGTGACCGTAGCACCGCGTCTGCTCGCATCCTCCAGAATGCCTCGCTGTGTCGTCGGGTGGCCTCCAGCACTGCGCCGGGGGTCCGACGCGTTAAACGCTCCCTGGAAGGCCCTGGGCCTGGAGGGCCGGCTGCTAGAGGCAGGAGAGGGCTCTGCCCGCTCTGCTGGGGTTCCCAGCGGCGAGCGGCCGTTTTCTGGCCAGGGAAGGGGCGCGGAAGGAGCGAGCTGATGGCAGTGGCGGAGGGCTGAGCTTGGGCAGGGACACGTTCCCCCCCCTTCAGACGGGGACCTCTTCCTGACATCTATCAGCAAAACACCAAGCCCACGCAGTGCTTGCGCTGGCCGTATGCTGTACGGTCAAGGACTGGTGTAGTGATTCGAAGATCCGGTAGGAAAAACCTCACAGCACAATGTACACTGTTCAGCAGGGATTCTTTATTGCGGCGCCGGGCACACGGGGGATTTCTCCTCCAAACGTGCGCGCCAGACACCCTGTTGCTTCAGGTTAAATACAATCACACAGGTCATTATT
>Ga0065711_1013479_pt1 | contig 10849 bp, 21 predicted proteins | sample Hoacrofraction12_FD_59098 | JGI IMG/M metagenome (GOLD analysis project Ga0065711, IMG submission 59098) | Hoatzin crop microbial communities from Cojedes, Venezuela - Epithelial fraction 12 v2 (version 2) | ecosystem: Host-associated > Birds > Digestive system > Esophagus > Crop | place... | reverse complement strand
CCCCCCCCAAACCTGAGGCATATTTTAAGGTTGTGAAACATATTGACTGTGAGATAGAGATAAGAACTGGAGTAGACAAACAACGTAGGCGTTACTCCTGTTTTTTGCAACTCCCACTCTGTTGCAAAAATAGTACAGCAAGAGCACACTGCTCTGTGCCACCCTTCATGGACCAAGCGATGATGGGGCCACGTCCCTGGACATTGACGGACTGAGCCAGCAGCAGAGCTGGCACCTAAGGCACGTGCAGAGGTTCCGAACACTTCATATTCCTCAAAATCAATGGAGAGACAGGCTCTGTCTTACAAAAAGATCAAATTAAATCATTTTGAATGTTATAAAAACATATTAAAAGCAGTGATATCTTTCCAAAGTGCTGCAAAATCACAGTGCACTAAGCTAGAGCGCTTTCCATCAAGAAGCGGGGCAATGGGAAGCCGCAGCGGGTTGTCACTGCATCCACTCCAGTTTCTGTTCACACTGCACACAACACACCCGGTCTTTAGACCACACCTGTGCCGCAATTCCTGTGCTCTTCACTCTTTTGCAATTTTAAACCAGAGCAAAATACACCTAACTAGGCGCAGACCAGTTGCAGAAATCAGATAAGGCTCGCTGGCAGGCAGCCGCGTCCCGGAGATGTGTCTCCTGACGGATGGGGACATTGTGCAACTCGGGGTGAGCATCACCCAGCCGTGGGCTGGCGGTGGGGAGAGCACTTGCAACAAGACGCGAGGGCGTCACCTTGGAGGAGGGGAAAGTCACAGACGACGGTGGTGGTGCCTTTCTGACTCTGGGGACAGTCACCGGAGACCCCGTGGCAGGACTGGGTGAGTACCCACCNACNCCTCTCCTAAGGGACCTGGGAGGGGAGCAGCGGCGCGGTGGGGATTTGCAGGAGCAAGTCACAACCCTGCACTGAAACCTGCCTCAAACAACCCTCCTCTGCTCCATTTCTTGCTTTCTTCTCTCCGAAACAGAGAGGGAGATTCCTAATCAGTCTCTTGGCTGATTGCTAAGGCAGGGACAGCACCAAGAACCAAGGGTTTTGGCTCTTTTCTAGCCCAGGAGGCAGTTTGGGCAGGGATTACTACTTTCACGGCAATTAGCGCAAATAACATCTCTGCACAAATGTTGGAGAGGTTTTGGAGAGGCTGGAGCAGCTCTTCAGACCCTGATTCAGGGGAGCCGTGGGCTGTGGCGACTGCACCTCGCCGTAAATAATTGTATTTATTTACAACATGACTGTTGCAAGTCACATTTGCTCGCTCACCTTGTGCTGCAGTTCAGTTTAGTGGGAAATGGGGCTGAACACCAAAAAATGGGTTGAACTGGAGGAGAAAAGGGCAGAGGAATGGGCTTTGGGCTTGGAGATAAGGTTGGAAAAGTGGGGAAATGTGTGTTTTCCACCAGCTGTGCATTTTTCTCTGCAGTACCGGGAGTTTGGGACCCCTTGAGCAGGTGGCACGGACCCGCTCCCAGCGGGAGTGGTGGTGGCCCTACATCTTGGGGTGGGATTTTGCAGCGACGGCACAAGGGCGTGCAGGGAGGACCATCTGCCGAGGGGCGAAGGACGGCGCCTACAACCAACAGCATCCACAGCAGCCAACCCCTCCCTCCACTTGCCCACAGCCACCGGCATGGACTGCGACGACACCGTGACCGCCGAGGTCTGCAAGGAGGAGGACATCGGGGATGGAGAGTGAGCGCCCGGCCGGGGGGAGGCCGGGGTCTGGCAGGGCTGGCATTGCCGCGGCAGCAGCCGCCACGTTGGCGGCCACCATGTTGGTGAGGCACCAAGCCTCGGCTCCCCGGGGCACCCACCTCTCCTCCTCTCCTGCAGGCTGTGGGAGGTGATGGTGTCCGGCTACCCGGTGCTGCTGGTGAGGAACAGGAAGGAGTTCAGCGCCCTGGGCAGCAAATGCCCCCACTCTGGTGCCCCGCTGAGCAAAGGTAAGCCTGGCGCTGGGCAGGGCGAGCAGCCGTGTCAGGGACGCCGGCTCTCACCGCTCGGTTGTGGGGGGCTTTTCTACCGCAGGAGCCTTGAAAGGGGAGAGGCTGCGCTGCCCCTGGCACGGCGCCTGCTTTAACATCAAAACCGGAGACATCGAGGAATACCCCGCTCTGGACTGCCTGCCCTGCTTTAAGGTGACTTCTTGTCTCTTCCTTCTCCCAGCTCGGGCCGTCTCCTCCTTACCGCTCGCACTCATTCACTCCCACAAGCTCCACGTTCCTGACACCAACTAACAGGACACGGCTCTGTGGTCCAGCTCACACAGAGCGACAACACGTGGGACAATCCTGGGGGATCACGTAACTCCCTGTCCTAAAGCTCCTCTCAGCCAAAGGTGAGGCTGTACATACCGGTACACATCACAGCCAGCACAGCTCTTTGGGAAAGGAAAAAGGATTTACACCTCTTCCTGAGTGCCCTTGGGATGAGGAGAAAGGTCATGAGGTCCTCAGCATCCTTTGACATGCAAGATCCCTACAAGTCACTCTTGGTGTGTCAGGGACAGATGGGCCTCTGGACCAGAGCCTCCCAGGAAAGCTCCAACCACCACCTCATGGATGCAGCTCTTCAGTGCAATCTCCTTTCACCCTGCAGGTAACAGTGGAAGACGGAAAGGTGTTTGTTACAGCAAAAAAAAAGGTACTGACCTTACCGGCTGTCACTAAACACGAGCAGCACCTTGGGCTAAGCGTGATTTCAGCATTTCTCTGTTGCTTTCTTCTAGGATCTTGAAAGCAGCCTGAGGATGAAGGACACAAGCCGGCGATGCCTTCTCAACCAGGAGACGGTGCTGCTTCTGGGGGGAGGTCAGTGGAGTGGTCTGTACCGTGTCCTCCTCACTGATGCTGTGAGCTACCGCAGTCTTCTCAGGGAGGACTTGCCTTCTTCCTCCTACTCCATAGTCACGTGTAAGAGGGCTGAGATGAGTGTCTCTCGCAGGTGTGGCTGCCCTGGTGTGTGCAGAGACACTTCGCCAAGAGGGCTTTACTGGCAGGATCATCATGGCCACCAAAGAGAAACATGCTCCATATGACAAGCCTAAACTAACCAAGGTTCGTGTATGAGCAGGGCAGGACAGTGCCTGGGTACCACGCGTGAATGAAGGACATGGCCCACATTCCGGACCAGACTGAGCAATTGAGTGAGCCATTCTGGCAAAGCAGAAGGGGTCCTGAGGCACCCCCAAGGAAAAGGGGTATATTTTTCAGCTAACATCTCTCTCCTTCCTCCCAGAAAGTCTTTGATCAGAGCATAAGATAATGGCTTTATCCCCTTTCACCTAGTTCTTCCCACTAGAGTTTGAGTTGATGGGTTTTTCTGAGGGGAGGGAAAGAAGATGACAGGGCAGTGTGGGGAGCTGTGATTTTATCCATGCAAAATTTGCCTCTTATGCAAACTTACTTCCCAGTAAACACTGCAAGAGTATTACCGGCTGTTACAAGTGCTTTATTTCATATTTCTGTTTTGTTTCCAGGAAATGAACTTGAAAGCTGAGGACATCTACCTGAGGAAACCTGAATTCCTCCGTGCTCACAGCATAGAGCTCTGGACAGAGAAAGAGGTACAAGAGCAGCTGAGCTCAGCCCTCAACGAGTGGTCCTGTTCCCGCCACGGGGAGGGGGTGCCAACACCTGCGGGTGCAGCGCTACATTTATAGAAATTAAGGCTCTGCCTAAGTACACGTGTTATCTGCTGGGACAGTGCTCTAACACCAGTGCCAGGGACGGTGTGCATGCCCTGGGTGTAATGCTGGTGTGTGCTACCCAGGGACAGATGCACCCATCACATGTGAAGAGGGTGACCCTTGCCACTGACCTTCTGCACACCCCTTAGAGGAACCTAGATCTGGTCCTGTCATACTTAGTGCTCCTAAAGCCCAAGACCTGTAGGAAGTGAGAGGGAGGACCCCAGCATTCCTCATCTCACCTGAGTGTCCAGAAATCAGGCATGCAGTCACAGGCAAGCAGAACGATTGATGTGGCAGGACACCAGCAGACCAGAGGTACCTGCCTGATCTTTGCCTCTTTTCTCCTGCAGGCAGTGTCGGTGGATTTCCAGAAGCAGAAAGTCCGCTTCATGGACGGGTCCTCTCAGAAGTACAACCAGCTGCTCATTGCAACAGGGAGCCAGTGAGTGCACAAAGCATTTGCCACACACAGAGATTTAGACAAGACATCGAGGTCTTCTAGAGACGTATGAGAGGGGTGGTGAGAGATGAGATAAAAGGACAGGATGGGATGACACAGCCAAGAGATTGCATGGGTTTGTGCTCCCCCTGCATTCTTTCTGTTTCATTTCTAATCATGAGACATATCGGGATTGTCTCTCTCAGCTCCAGCTCCCTCAAAGTCCCAGGTGCAGACCTGCAGAACGTGTGCGTTCTCCAAACCCCAGAAGACTCTAGCAAGATCTTAGAGCTGGCAACTGGGAAGAATCTGGTGATCGCAGGAGCTTCATTCATAGGTACCAGGCTGGAGTGGGTATCAAGTCATCAGTGAGAGCCTTGAAACCCACTTCTGCTGCATGTGGAGATTAACCAGGCGTCCTCAGGAAAGGGATGTTCATTTGCTGCCTCCTGGGTTCCTGCCCAGAGCCCTATAGCTGGTGGGAGTGCGCATTACACAGCACGCACTCACTCTTTCCTCTCATTGCCAGAAACTTTGAGAGCTATAAACAGTTCCTGGACATGGACAGAGGGAAAAGTGCCTTCTGAAAAGGTCACAGTCCTTCAGAGGAGCTGGGCTCCCCAGAAGCATTGGGAAAGCGAGGGAGTGGGGCACGAAAACGGAGCTATTCTGTGCACAACCGGGAGCTGCTCTTTGCATTTCCAAATATCCAGGTTCATAGTGCACGAGAAAAAAAAAACGAGGAGAGGGGCTAAATATCTCAGCCCAGAAATGCGTAGAAGAGCAGCTGAGTGCTGGCACTACATCAGATTTGTTCTGCTCACCTGGAAGGGGAAAAGTTTTCCGAGGAGGAGGGTGCAGGTTCGTGCTTGCAGCCGGCTCACCCGGGCGTGCCTTTCCCCCGCAGGGATGGAGGTAGCTGCCTTTCTCTCCGGCAAGGCTGCTGCCATCTCCGTGGTGGAAAAAAAGGAGCTCCCTTTCCAGAGCGCGCTGGGTCCTCTGGTCGGAGGCGTTGCCATGAAGGTTAGGAAAACCTGGTGCAAATTCCTAGGACGGAGAACACACGCTTACCCAAGCAGCCCTGTGATCTGCAACAGCCCAGGAAACGCAGCCCCTGCGCTGAGTCACGGCCCCGCGTGCCCAGCCACCTCGCTCACGCTCGGCTCCCTGAAGGAGCCCGGCACGCACGGCAGGCCCCGACCTCCCTCACGCACACGCCGCGCTCCCCAGCTCAGCTTCGTCCCCAAGCTTCAGCCGAGATCCACCTCACGCCCCAGTGCTGGCCAGGACAGCAGAGCGAAGCCCGGCTTCCAGCAGCCTGCGGCAGCCAGGGACGCAAACGAAACCTCTCTGCAGCCTGGAGCAGCAGCTACCCGCTGCCTGCCTGGGTTTTGGCTGAGTGCGGCTGTTTTTACAGCAGTACAGCCTGGAATTTCCTAGCGAATACTCAAAACAGCTTCCTCTTCCTTTTCAGATGCTGCAAAATAAAGGGGTGAAGTTTTACATGAAAACAGAGCTCTGTGAGCTGAAAGGAAAGGACGGAAAGGTCAGTCACGCCACTGTGATCCCTCAACTGCTAATTTTAGGGGAAAAACCCAAACTGAGGTATATTTTTATATATATATATTCATATACGAAAAACCCAGTCTAGGCTTTCCTCTCCCACGTCTAAACCCTCACATTTATTTGCACTGAACCCAGCTCCGGGCTCAAAGGACATCACTGTGTGTTCGTATCTCGGGGACAACAGTGTGATTTTCCTCTCACATTCTTGGCAACACACGTTAGTTGGACAAGGTGATCTGAACCTGGGGAAGAAAAAAAGACAGCAAAGAATGAGGCAGCAGGGAAGCTGCAAGAATTAGGACAGAGTTTTTAACCCTTTGTTAGCAATCCTTGCTTCTTTCCTAGGTCACAGAGGCTGTTCTTGCCAGCGGAGAGAAACTACCTGCAGATGTGGTGGTGGTGGGAATAGGTAAGAGACCCCGGCTGGGAGAGGGAGGAGGCTTTGGGAACAGGAGAGCAGCCAGCAAGCCCAGCGCATCCCAGTCCATTCCCAGGACGCCATTCCCTGCAGTCCCTTTCCCACTCTGTTGTCATCCAACCCTACACCTCGGCCCCAAGCAGCTGGAGAAAGCCAGCAGCCCATGGGCGATGGTGGGAGGAAAGGAGCTACTCACGCTCTCAGTGTGGCTTTGGCACGCTTGCTGAGCTCCATCGGTCACTGCTGCGTTGTTGGGGCGCGCCTGGTGCTGGGCTCTGGTTTTATCGACCCTGGCTTAGCTCAGCACCAGCCCGAGCGCTGGTCACTGCTGCGAGCTGCTCTGCTCCGAGCAGGCTGCACAGGCACCGCGGGCTCGTGCTTGCTGTGGAGCCAAGTTTCCTCCCCGCCTTTGCAGAGCTTTGCTGCATCTGTCCTCGCTCCTCTCCCTGCAGGGGCGTTCCCCAGCTCAGCATTTCTGAAGGACACCTCCATCGCCAGAGATGACCGCGGTGCCATCCTGGTTGACCTGGTAAGCGCCAGCTGAGCGCCCCTGGCCCGCACCCAGCTCCATCCCTCTCATCATCGCCCTAATTGCTCTTTGTCCCATCAGCACATGCAAACCAACATCCCAAAAGTCTTCGCTGCGGGGGACGTGGTCTCCTTTCCGGTGGCGCTGCTCCACGGGGAGCGGTCCAGCATCCATCACCAACAGGTGGCCGAGGCCCACGGTGAGACAGCGCAGCCACCTCGATCTCCAGCTCCCCTCGGAGATGGGCATCGAGGGAGCGGGGCAGAAGGGACGGCAGGATAACAAGCGGCAGCGGGCACTTCGAGGGCCCACAGACAAATGCTTCCTCTGCTGGTTCATCACAGGTCATGTTGCTGCTTTGAACATGCTGAAGAAAGGGAAGGAGTTGCACACTGTCCCCTTCTTCTGGACCACGATGCTTGGGAAAAGCATCCGCTACGCAGGTAGGAAGGGGCAGAGAGCAGGGAACAGCCGAACCGCTTCCCAGCCCACGTGCCCACCCACCAGCTGGGTCTGGACCTTGTCAACACAGAGCGGTTGCAGAGTTGACCTGAAGCAGCTGAAGTTTCGGACTGGCTGCCGTGGCGGGTTTGTGAGCCCCGTTTCTGAGCTCTGGGCCTGCAGGTTACCCAGAGCTCTTGTTCTTTGCTGACCTCCAGTGCCTTAGAGGTCGGGAAGGAGGAGGAACATCCATCTCCAAGCCAAGGAGAGGGTTGTGGTCAGGACACAGTCCTGCACCTCTGGGTCGGTTCTGCTTGTCCAGGGCTTCTATGCAGCTCCCCAGCCCTGTCCCAGCCCGGAGCCCTGCCTCAGGCAGTCACCATCCCCTCTGCCCCTTCCTGCGACGGCACTGGGGTGGGATGGTTGGCAGCTGCCATAGCTGGGCTCCGTGAGGGCTGCGATGCTCTCTCTTGCAGGCTGCGGGAACGGATACACAGACACCGTGGTGAAGGGCAGCCTGGAGCAGCAGAAGTTCCTGATCTTTTACATCAGGTGAGTGAACGCGAGGCCGGTCTGTGCCCTGGCATGGCAGCACCCTGGGAACAGGGCACAGACCTCTCCTGCACACCCTGCCGAGCTCCCTCAGAGGCTCCGCATCACCCCCATGGCTGCGCACTGCGGGCAGCCGCTGGCTGTTGAACGAGCAGTGAGATGGTTTCGGAGCAATCCAAAGCAGGGCAGGGAAGAAGAGGATGAGATTTGATGAAGACACCAGCTGGGCAGGGAGCCTGGGACACATCTCTTCTCCTCCTGCCTCACTGCGCCCAGCTCCCCGCGGTGCCAGGCGATCTGCCACGAGTCCCCATGCACCCTGCAGCACCAGCCACCCCGCCCTGAGCCCTCCGAAACACAGCTGGCCTCCAGCCGGGGTGCCACGGGGATGCTGCCATGCCCAGTTACACACCCTGAGGAGATCCACATTCTTCCACCTTCCCTTTCAGGGACGGCTTCGTGACTGCAGCTGCCAGCCTGAACTGTGACCCCATGGTGGCTCTGATTGCAGAAGTCTTATACTCAGGGAGACAAATCTCCAAAGAAGAAGCAGAGTGAGTGACCCACTGACCGAGCTGGTGGGTGGCTCTGGGCTGTGTTCCCCGTGCCAGCAGAGCCCACTGAGAGGCACAAAGTCGAGATGATTAACTGCAGATCCCCTACGTACCTTTCATTTGCAGGGCCTGCGACATCTGCAATATACCCTCGCTGGCAGAAACCTAAGCTCGGTACATGCCCTGTTGTGAGGGGCACAGAGTCCGCCGAGTGTTAACAACCCCAAATCCTCCCATCCTGGCACAAGAGAAATAAAATCATCAGCAAAGCTGAACCAGCACCTGCACGTTGTGTTTCCAGACAGNCCTTGGCTGCTCACTTGCATGCTGGGGCAAAGCGAAGCAGCACTTTCCCCTCTCTTCTAGATGGCGATCTGCTGGGCTGGAGAAGAGAAGGATGCCCGTATCCTGCAGCTCAGCTGAGGGTCTGAGCAGGCAGGAGCAGCCACACACGTTCGCAGCCCCACCTATCCCTCCTGCTCCTCTCGCTGGGTCTTGGCAGGGAGCTTTCATTCAGCACACCGGTCACGCTGACCTTCTGCTTTGCGAAAGCACGTTTTCCCAGCGAGGAGAGCTGCGACTGAGGCAAGCTGCTCTTCCAGCTGGGAACTAGATAGCCTGTGTGCAGGAACTCGCATGGAATACCCTAACCGCTAAGGACAGAGGGCTGCCAGCCGACCTCTGAGCGAGCAGCACCTGCTGGCATCGCCACAGCCGCCTTGAATATTGCATTAGCTGTCACAGCAAGTGCTTCCCACCCCCTGACAGCAGCCAGCCTCCGGCAGAGAAATCCCAGCCCTGACTGGCGTCCCCTCTCCCGCCACGTCCCTGCACGCTGAACGCTTTGAGGATGCAGCCGGACGTTGTAGGAAACACAGCCTGGGTGCTAGAGGAAAGAGTCGCTAGATTTTTGCAAGGCAACAGCGAGCAAGGTCTGCGCTTTCTACAGGAAACCCTGCTCTTACTCACCGGTCACATGGGGCTTTGCAGGAGGAAGGGTAAGCCCCGGCAGCCGGGCAAGTTCCCACAGGGACATTTACTTTGTCAGCCTAAAACCCCTCTGCCTTTGCGTTAGAAGCAGCCTAGCCAGCGCCTGTTTGCTCAGCAGGTGGGAGACTGCAATGCTGGTTTCGAGTTAAACACACAAACTTGTGCTCTGCTACCTTCTCACCTATGAATTTAACCTGAAATACGGAATTTTATGTTTCCTGACCCCATGCGCTTGGTGCTGCTGCTGAGGGCAACTCTCTGCCCTGAAATTGCCACCTCTTACCAGGGAGAGAGCCGGCTTTCAGCAGAGCAGGTCAGTCCTTCGCGCCAACAGGAGGAGGAAGCAGCAGATCTAAGCCTTACCCCTACGCCAAGGCACGCCAGGGCGGAGACGCTGGTGGCTGGAGCACGCAGCTCCTCTCTGCGTCGAGCGTCGACAGCGCGGCATCAGAGCAGAGCACGGCCCGGGAGCTGCTCCTCCTCGCCCTCGGGCATCCTGCACACACAACTTTTTGTCCCCTCGGTGCACTCCGGGACTTGTTGAGCCCTGGGCAGGTGCCAGCTGTACTGTACGGACTTGCAGCAGGGTCGCTGCAGCGGAGCAAACCGGCTCTGCTGGAGGTGCTCACCTGTGGTCCTTTCTGCTCAGAGAGAGATCTGAGGGGGATCGGCAGCCCCGCTCTCTCTAGATAATGACAGCCCCAAAGAAACTCAGCTTCTTGTAGCCATCAGCAAGCACACACAGAGCAGAGCTTTACGTAAGAATGAAGGACCCCATGATAACAGGCTTGCTCCACTTCTACCACTTAATGGACACCAGGCCACTTTCTGCACACCACCAGGTGCCAAAACTAGGTAGCAGCCCCGCCTTGGGCAGCTGGATCCTGGACAGGCAGATTTAGATGAGACTGTGCAGAATTATTTCAGTGCAGGGCCATTCCTCCCTGCCTGTCCTTGGAGCCAGGACAAGCCATGGTCTTCCTGGGAGCCCCTTGAACAACTGCACCCAGACACTCATCGCTGCTTCCCAGCCACCAAGGCAGCCTGGGGGGCTGTGGTCCTGGCAGTCCCATGGGAAAGGCACCTCCAGGGGTGCAGAGGCTCCCAGGAGCCCTTACTGGGTCCACACAGAGACATTTCACCCTGTGCTGAACCATGGCAGAGCTACACAGCTCCCCTCCCGCCCAGCACAGGGCAGGGGGATCTCCATTCTCAGAGAGCAGCTCCCAAGCCCCTTTCGGGCAGCCTTCTGCTCCCGTCCAGCAGCGAGGCAGGGCCTGGACCACAGAGGAGCCCAGCAGGGTTCACCTGGGCCCCCCTCAGTGCCGCTGGCTCCATACACCCGGAATCCTGGCGCTGCCCCAGGGTCAGCCGCAGACAGGGCTGCCCGGCCTCGCAGGACGGTGGTTCCTGGAACAGGCGTCTGGGGCCGTGCGTGACTCGGCCCTGAGTCACCCGCTGCCGGTCACCCAGCCCCATCCCGCACCCAGGCAGCGTGGGTGCAGAGCTGGCCCTCTCCTCTGGCTCCATCCCACCGCCCAGCACGCTGCAGGGCGAATCCTGCTCCCGCGCTCAGCGGCAGGTCAGCCCTGCCAGCAGCGCCCAGCCTCGGGACACCTCTTCTGCTCAGGGCACAGCAAAGGGGACCGGAACAACCAA
>Ga0065711_1050418_pt1 | contig 10850 bp, 16 predicted proteins | sample Hoacrofraction12_FD_59098 | JGI IMG/M metagenome (GOLD analysis project Ga0065711, IMG submission 59098) | Hoatzin crop microbial communities from Cojedes, Venezuela - Epithelial fraction 12 v2 (version 2) | ecosystem: Host-associated > Birds > Digestive system > Esophagus > Crop | place... | reverse complement strand
CAACCCTCCTGCCGAAGCAGGGTCACCTACAGCAGGCTGCACAGGACCTTGTCCAGGCGGGTCTTGAATATCTCCAGAGAAGGAGACTCCACAACCTCCCTGGGCAGCCCCTCAAAAAATATCTAGCATTCCCAATGCAAAACCAGTTCAAGCACTTCAAAAACAAAGAAAAATATTTGTTTGCCACTAGTAATAAAATTTCCATTTTGGTCTCAGGTGTGCAGTTTGCATTAGTGAGTCAAAAAAAAGATGTAATTTTGTAACTTGCCTTGCTAACAGTAGCAGCTAAATTAAAATCAGCCATAACATTTCACAGTGATGTTTCTTCAATTCCCTGTTTGTACAGATGTGTGTACCTATTTGTGCGTCATTACAAGTTTATGTTTTCCAGTCTCATTAGAACAATTAATCCTACACTTTAGCAGTCAGTAGTCAGTTGCAGTGTCCAAGATACTTGCTTTATGCTTTACATATTTCTATTTATACCAGTGAAAGATTTTCATAACAGAGCTCTGACCACCCTGAAATAATCCCCGCCTTCATGCCCATTCAATAGCAACCTCAATCTACACTGACCTTTGGCTAGCCAGAACAACAGGTGAACATTTGGAAAGTTCTGTCCAAAGTCTCTTCTGGGAGGTTATCTGTCGATTTTAAAAGTGATACATAAGCGTGTATAATGTCCCTCTCTGGTGGACAGCTGCACAAGCCATAGTAGATCACACGTGAGCAGTCACTGCTTTAACTGAAGAAGAAAAACACACGTGTGTTCTTGCTCATTTAAGTTCTTTGCACAAAACTTCACTGTCTGAAATGCATTTTATATAGCCATGGAAAATGGAAACCATTTTCGTGTCACAAGAGCTCTATGGGCTCAGGACTTCAAGTCACATACATGTTAGGTTACATGTGAGGTTTGTATTATATTTTTGCTTAATAAACACAAAATTAACCACAATGGATTTGTTAATGATGGTCTAATTACACTTTCTTGTAAACATGTATACAAACTTTGTATTAAAATATCTCAGTAGTGCACTTTTTAATGTGCTTTATAAATTAAATGAACCAGAAACATTTTGAAATTATAATGGGAAATGCATCTGTGCCATAATCCCAAGAGTGAATTTCACTGGTCAGTGTTTCCTTCTGTTATCTTAATTTAAAATACTAAAAAAATCAAATGTAAACATCAAACACATGTACGAAACACCCTTTAATCTTGATTGCTACAGGGCAAAATTCAGTGTCATTTGCATTACTATTAGTTAATCCCCAGGCTTTAGACAGGAAACTGCACTCCTTCACTTTTGACAGGCAGATTATAGAGATGACTGTCTTTCTCCAGCACTCCTTAAATGCCTCCAGTCATGATTTAATTACCTTTAGTCCTCCTCTTCTCTTTTGGTTCATAGCCTAAAACAGCAGCCTTGGCAATTAATGATCAGTGTTTTAGAATAAGCCATCAGCCTCCATTATGAGAAATTCTTATAACTCCACTAGGGTTAACAAACTCTCAAGCACTAATTTGCAAGAAAATGCTCCAACAGATAGAAGAAATGAATATGCCTTCAATATCCCATTAAGAAACATGAAGCTCAAACATCATATTTCACCTGTTTGTATTCAGGAAATGAGAAGCATCATTGTATCTCACCAACATGTATTTGGGAACAGCATCCATTATGATTCTCCGCCCCTCCCCCTCCCGACAAATCTTAATAAAACACACAGTATCATCTAAGAGTTGCCATGTCACCTGTCCACAATATTTCTGCCAGGTTATATTCCTGCTATCAAGAATACTTAATTCTAGCTCAACAGTTATTTAGGGGGAAAAAAAAGAAAAAACAGTTTACAAATAATTCCCTACTAAAAAAAAAATCTTTTCTTCTAACCAGTATAGAAAAACATTTCTTTTAAAAATAGACTAGTTTACGTATAATGAATGGGCTTTTTGCTTCCTGTTAGTGCCCATGAAGTTCAACAAGGGCAAGTGCAGGGTCCTGCACCTGAGGAGGAACAACCCCATGCATCAGTACAGGCTTGGGGCTGACCTGCTGGAGAGCAGCTCTATGGAGAGGGACCTGGGAGTCCTGGTGGATGATAAGTTGATCATGAGCCATCAGTGTGCCCTGGCTGCCAAGAAGGCAAATGGTATCCTGAGACGCATTAAGAAGAGTGTGGCCAGCAGGTCGAGGGATGTTCTCCTTCCCCTCTACTCAGCCCTAGTGAGGACCCATCTGGAGTACTCTGTCCAGTTCTGGGCTCCCCAGTTCAAGAAAGATGAGGAGCTACTGGAGAGAGTCCAGTGGAGGGCTACAAGGATGATGAGGGGACTGGAGCACCTCTCCTATGAGGAGAGGCTGAGGGAGCTGGGCTTGTTTAGCCTGAAGAAGGGGAGACTGAGAGGGGACCTTATAAATGCCTACAAATATCTTAAGGGTGGGTGTCAGGAGGATGGGGCCAAGCTCTTTTCAGTGGTGTCCAGTGACAGGACAAGGGGCAATGGGCACAAACTGAAGCATAGGAGGTTCCATCTGAACATGAGGAAGAACTTCTTCCCTCTGAGGGTGATGGAGCACCGGAACAGTCTGCCCAGGGAGGTTGTGGCTTCTCCTTCTCTGGAGATATTCGAAACCCCCCTGGACGAGGTCCTGCTCTAGGTGACCCTGTGTTGGCAGGGGGGTTGGACTAGATGATCCACAGAGGTCCCTTCCAACCCCTAACATTCTGTGATTCTGTGATCTGCAAGAGAGGGACTGCAAAGTATGCAGGTAGATGTTCTGCTATCATTAAAAGAAACATACCAGCATGATTGTACATTTGGAGAAAAAACACAGGCATCTTTTCTAACATTTTCAAAGTAGAAGTTCTGTAACTGCTAGATTCCATCATTACTACGTGTACTAACACTGACCATTTATTTAAGTTGCATATAAGGATAAATTCATCCAACACCAAGTTTGAATCATTCATGTTGCAGTACCTGCTGCTAGTGCTAAACCATTTCAACGGCCCAAAAGAGACATTCATATTCTGGGAAAGATCTGAAGCATTTTCTTAGTTTTATTCCTTTGCAAGGGTAAATTTTCATCTCAGCCAGGGCTGACAGCTGTCATTCGTTTTGCTCAAAGCCATGAGCAGTGTTACCATCTTCCTGAAGCAAGGATGAAGTGAAATTGAAGTCATTAGCACATGTATGCACTTTGTATGAAACTAATTATGGGAAACTATGGCTTTGTCTTTTTGTGAAAAAGGATCAGATCCTGGTGCGGGTGGTCATGTTTGGTGCCCTCAGCAGCAAAGGCAATATCAAGCAGTAGTCTGCATGATATGAAAGCTCAATTTAATAATCATTTGTGGCAAAGTTTGTCAGATCTGACACTTCTCTTCTGAAGCGTGAAACATACAAGCGGATTTGTCCTGGAATACACAGAGGAGTTTATTCATACTGATGAACTCATAAAGGTACCAGCTGTATGCATCAACAATTATAAATGGGCCAGCATAGTAAAATGCTTAGTACTGCCAGGGCAACAGAATTATGATGCAATATTGAAATGCATTGGTATTATACTAAAATATCCTACCTCACATTTTTGTTACTGATTGCAGGAGGTGTTGAAGGGAAAGAAAATGCACAACTGTATATATTTTTCATTAAAAACTAGGTTTACTTTTCTTCAATACATTTCTTCAATGTATAATCATGTTGTATAGAGAAAGAACAAATATCATGGAATGATCTTATGACTGACATTCAGTAAGTTTTATTGATTTTCTCTATTTAAAAACTTTTTTAATCATAATAATCGCACATTCTTCCCCTCATTCTTCTTTACTGTAATTTCAGAGTAGAAATTCTAGTCATATATTCAATTTCAAAAAAATCGCAATATCTGCCATTTGACTTCTTTTGCTTGATTTCAGAATTGTGAAGTGCTTATCTAATCTATTGAATATACTATAATAGCCCTTAAAAGCTTGCCACTCTTCCTTAAGAAAAACAGAATCATAGAATCATAGAGTGGTTTGGGTTGGAAGGGACCTTAAAGATCACCAAGTTCCAACCCCCCAGCCGTGGGCAGGGATACCTTCCACTAGACCAGGTTGTTCAGAGCTCTATCCAACCTGGCCTCGAACACTTCCGGGATGGGACATCCACAACTTCTCTGGGCAGCCTGCGTGAGTGCCTCACCACCCTCAAAGAGAAGAACATCTTTCTTACATCGAATCTAAATCTGCCCTCTTGCAGATGAAGCCATTACCCCTTGTCCTGTCACTACACACGCTTGTGAAAAATCCCTTCCTGTAAAAAATTCCTTCCTGTAGGCCCCCTTCAGGTGCTGGAAGGCTGCTACAAGGTCTCACCAGAGCTTTCTCTTCTCCAGGCTGAACAGCCCCAACTCTCTCAGCTTTTCCTCATAGCTAAGGAGTTCCATCCCTCTGATCATTTTTGTGGCCTCCTCTGGGCCCACTCCAACAGGTCCGTATATTTCCTGTGCTGAGGGCTCCAGAGCTGCACACAATAGTCCAAGTGAGGTCTCACCAGAGCAGAGCAGAGGGGCAGAATCACCTCCCTTGACCTGCTGACCACACTTCTCTTGATGCAGCCCAGGACACAGTCAGTCTTCTGGGCTGCGAGCACACACTGACAGGTCATGTTGAGCTCCTCATCAACCAGCCCCGCTAAGTGCTTCTCATCAGGCCTGCTCTCAATTCATTCTCTGCCCAGTCTGTATTTGTGCTTGGGATTGCCTCGGCTCAGGTCCAGGACCTTGCACTTGGCACTGTTGGATGTCATGTGGTTCACACAGGCCCATCTCTCAAGCCTGTCAAGGTCCTGCTGGATGGTATCCATTCCCTCCAGTGTGTCGACCACACCACACAGCTTGGTGTCATTGGCAAAGTTGCTGAGGGTGCACTCAGTCCCACTGTCCTTGTCACCAACAAAGGTGTTAAACAGTGCCAGTCCCATTAGCAGCCTCTATGGAACACCACTCATCACTGGACTCCACTTGGACATCAAGCCGTTTACCGCAACTCTTTGGGTGTGACCATCCAGCTAATTCCTTATGCACCAAGTGGTCCATCCATCAAATCCATGTCTCTCCAATTTAGGGACAACAACATCAGGCATGACAGTGTCAAATATTTTGCACAAGTCCAGGCAGATGACAGCAGTTGCTCTTCCCTTATCCACCAACACAGTAACCCTGTCCTAGAAGGCCACCAAATTTGTCAGGCATGATTCCCCTTAATGAAGCCATGTTGGCTGTCACTAACCACCTCCTTGTTTTTCATGTGCCTTAGCACAGTTTCCAGGAGGCTCTGCTCCATGATTTTGCCAGGCATAGAGGTGAGACTGACTGGCCTGTAGCTCCCTGGGTCTTTTCCCTTTTTAAAAATGGGGTTATGTTTCCCCTTTTCCAAACAGTGGGAACTTCACCGGACTGCCACGACTTCTCAAATGTGATGGATAGTGGCTCAGCAACTTCATCCACCAACTCCCTCAGGATCCACTGAGGCACCTCATCAGGTCCCATGGACCTGTGCACCTTCAGGTTCCTTAGATGGTCTCGAACCTGGTCTTCTCCTACAGTGGTTCTTCATTCTCCCAGTCCCTACCTTTGCTGTCTTCACTCAGGCAGTGTGGCTACAGCACTTGCTGGTAAAGACTAAGGCAAAAAAGTCTTCTGAGTACCTCAGCCTTCTCCATATCCCAGGTTACTGTGCTGGACACGCTCCGGCGCCTCAATGTCTTTCTTGTAGTGAAAGGCCCAAAACTGAACACACTATTCGAGGCATAGCCTCACCAGTGCCGAGTACATGGGCGCTATTACTTCCCTACTCCTGCTGGCCACACTATTCCTGATACAAGCCAGGATGCTGTTGGCCTTCTTAGCCACCTGAGCACACTGCTGGCTTACGTTCATCCAGCTGTTGACCACCACCCCCAGGTCCTTTTCTGCCGGGCAGCTCTCCAGCCACTCTTCTCCAAGCCCGTAATGTTCCATGGGGTGGTTGTGACCCAAGTGCAGGACCTGGCATTTGGCCTTGTTGAACCTCATACAGTTGGCCTTGGCCCATCTATCCAGCCTGTCCAGATCCCTCTGCAGAGCCTTCCTACTCTTGAGCAGATCGACACTCCAGCCCAATTTGTTGTCATGTGCAGACTCACTGAGGGAGTACTCAATCCCCTCATCCAGGTCATTGCTAAAGATATTAAACAAGACAGGACCCAAAACTAAGCCCTGGGGAACACCACTTGTGACCGGGTGCCAGCTGGATTTAACTCCGTTCACCACGACCCTCTGAGCTCGGCCATCCAGCCAGTTGTTTACCCAGTGAAGAGTATACATGTCTAAGCCATAAACTGCCAGCTTCTCCAGGAGGATGCTGTGGGAGAAAGTATCAATGGCCTTACTAAGGTCCAGGCAGACAACATCCACAGCCTTTTCCTCATCCACTAGGTGGGTCACCTGGTCATAGAAGGAGATCAGGTTGGTCAAGCAGGATGTGCCTTTCATTAACCCATGCTGGCTGGACCTGATCCTCTGGTTGTCCTTCACACGCCTTATGAGTGCACTCAAGGTGAACTACTTCATAACTTTCCCCGGCACCGAGGTCAGGCCAACAGGCCTGTAGTTTCCGGAATCCTCTTTCCAGCCCTTCTTGTAGATGGGTGTTACATTGGTGATCCTCCAGTCATCTGGGACCTCCCCTGTTAACCAGAACTGCTGACAGATGATGGAGAGTGGTTTTGCCAGCTGCTCCGCCAGTTCCCTCAGTACTCTCGGGCGGATCCCATCCAGCCCCATAGACTTGTAAGTGTCCAGGTGACATAGCAGGTCGTTAACTGCTTCCTCCTGGATTATGGGAGGTTTGTTCCGCTCTCCTTCCCTATTTTCCAGCACTGGGGGCTGACTAACCTGTGAATAACCAGCCTTTTCCTCATCCTTGTTGGCAATATTCTCCCCCTTCATCCAATAAAAGATGGAGATTCTCCTTGGCCCTCTTTTTGTTATTGATGTAGTTGTAAAAACATTTTTTGTTGTCCCTTACAACATTGGCCAGCCGGAGTTCTAGCTGGGCTTTTGTCTTTCTAATTTCACCTCTGCATGACCTAACGTTATTCCGTAAGTGGCAGTCCCTCCTTTTTCTCCTGAGTCCCAGCAAGATCTCCCTGTTCAGCCAGGCCAGTCGTCTTCCCCGATGGTTTGTCTTGCGGCACATGGGGACAGCCTGCTCCTGTGTCTTTAGGACTACCTCCTTGAATAATGTCTAGTTTTCCTGAACCCCTTTGCCCTTCAGGACTCTCTCCCAGGGGACCCTCTCAACCAGAATCCTGAACAGGCCAAAGCCTGCCTTCCAAAAGTCCATGGTGGTGATTTTGCTGGCACCCCTCTTTACTCCGCCACGAACCGAGAGCTCTATCATTTCATGGTCACTAAGCCCAAGACAGCCTCTGACCACCACATCTCCCACCAGTCTTTCTCTGTTAGTAAACAGTAGGACTAGCGAGGCACCTCCTCTGTAGACTCACTTACCAGCTGTGTCAGGAAGTTCTCTTCCACACAGTCCAGGAACCTCCTAGACTGGTTCGTCTCTGCTGTATTGCATTTCCAGCAGATGTCCAGTAAGTTAAAGTCCCCCAAGAGAACAAGGGCTAGCGATTGTGAGACTTCTGCCAGCCTCTTACAGAAAACTTCATCTGCCTCTTCATCCTGGTTGGGTGGTCTATAATAGACTCCCAGCAGGATGTCTGCCTTGTTGGCTTTACCCCTCGTCATTACCCATAAGCATTCCACCTTGTCATCACAATCATCAAGCTCCATACAATCGAAGCAGTCCCTAAGATATAGGATTACCTCACCAGCTCTCTTTCCTCACTTATCCCTTTCTAGGAGCTTACAGCCATCCATCGCAGCACTCCAGTCATGAGAGTCATCCCACCACGTTTCTGTGATGGTGACCAAGTTGTAGCTGTCCTGCTGTACAATGGCTTCCGGCTCCTCCTGTTTATTGCCCATGTTGCGTGCATTGGTGTAGATGCACTTGAGCTGGGCTGTCGATCTCACCCCTGATATTGGCATACCACATCTGGGCTCATCTCTAGTGAGATGGGCAATGTCCCCTTCCCCATTTGAGCCTAGTTTAAAGCCCTCTTGATGAGCCCCACCAGCTCTTGGGCAAGAATCCTTTTTCCCTTTTGGACTCCACCTGTCACCAGCAGCATGTAAACCTTCCCATGATCAAAGAAACAAAAATTCCACCAATGGCACCTGTCTCTAAGCCATCTATTAATCAGGTGAGTTTTCCTGACCTTTTCAGTGTTCTTCCCTGCCACTGATGGGATTCAGGAAAACACCTCCTGTGCCCCTGATCCTTCAACCAATCCTCCCAGTGCCCTGAAGTCCCTTTTGATGGCCTTGGGACATCTCTCCGTGATCTCATCACTGCCAACCTGCATTACCAAGAGGGGTAATAATCAGAGGGCTGCACCAGACCAGGGAGCTTCCTAGAAACGTCCCTAACCCAAGCCCCAGGGAGGCAGCAGACTTCCCTGTGGGATGGGTCCGGTTGGCATATCAGGCCCTCTGTTCCCCTCAGAAGGGAATCGCCTATGACAATTATCCTCCTTTTTTCTTAGCCGAGGCAGTCATAATACATGGGGCCGACTGACTTGTCCCAGGCAACCCTCTGGACAGACCTTTGCCTGCATCCTCATTTGCCTGGCCCTCACATTCCAGAGCCCCATATTTGTTGCTTAAAGGCAGATGGGGAGGTGAGGGAGGCCGGGAGGGGATTGACTTACCACCCTGAGCAGGGACCCGTTTCTATTCCTTCCTGTCTCTTAGGTCCCCTCTTTCTCCTTGGTGGCAAAATGGTAGGGAGTCCTCTGCTTCTTGTGGAGCCGCCTCCTGCTGCCTTGGCCTCAGGGACAGCAGCGAGCGGCTCCAGTTGTAGATGTCCCTCCCACACTCCCAGATGCTCCTTAACCTTCCACTTCCTCCTTCAGCTCTGCCACCAAGCTGAGCAGACCATTTACCTGGTTGCACCAAACACTGCTCTTGTCTCTGCTGTCCTCCAGTACGAGCGTCAGGCTCAGGCACTTCCTGCAGCCAGAGATCCAGACAGCCATGTAGTTGTGTAGGACCTCCATCTGGGTCCCCATGCTCCTTCTGGCGAGGGCTTTCGTGCGAGTGGAAACCATGACTGGAACGTCTCCCAGGAGGGCGATGTCCACTAGTCGGGTTGCCAGGAGGGGGACTGCGCCCTGCCCGCTCGCCTTCCCAACACGCCCTGCCTGCAAACTGCCCTGCAAACCGCCGCACTGCACCCTGCCTGACGCGCAGCACCCTGTTTGCCGGCCCTGGTTGCCCGCACTCCGCAGGGCCTGCTCTTGTACGTGGGGGCGTTTGGCCACTGTCACGCTCATCCGCTCATTAGTGGCTCCCTCTTTCCCGCTTGGGGGGAGGAACTGGGCTCTCTTCTCGCTCCCGACACTTTTGCCGCCTTGTTGCCGCAGTTTTACCACTTCAGGAAGGGTTGCTAGGCATGAACGTCTGCTCCAGAGCCCTTCACCTTCGGTGGGTTATGTCCTGCTGTGCTATCCCTGCAACAGGTGTCAGGGTGGTTGAAGTCCCCATGAGGACCAGGGCTTGTGAACGTGAGGCTGCTCCTATCTGCCTATAGAGGGCCTTGTCAGCTTGGTCTTCCTGGTCAGGTTGCCTGTAGCTGACCCCCACTACAATGTCACTCACCCCTCCCCTGCTTTGACACTGACCCATAAGCACTCGGTCAGATCCTCATCCATCCCCAGGCGGAGCTCCATGCACTCCAGCTCACCACTGACATACAGAGCAACACTCTCTCCTCGTCTCCCCTGTCGTTCGTTCCTAAAGAGCCTTTATCCTTCCATTCCCACTCTTCAGTCATAGAAGGCATCCCACCACATCTCCGTGATGCTAATAAGATCATAGCCCTGCAGGCATGCCCACACCTCTAGCTCCTCTTGTTTATTCCCTATGCTGCATGCATTTGCGTAGGGGCATTTAAGTTGGGCTTCCAATGATGCTGACTTACTGACTGGAGTTTCTTTGTGCTGCTCTTTAGGTGCTCTCCTGCTGACTAGTGGTCCTTCTCCAGGCGCTGGGCATCTACAGTATGAAACTGGTAGCAGTGTGAAAGACTGAGGTTCCCCTCCTGCAGCATCTTCTGTTTAAAGCCCTCTTCAACAGCTTGGTAAGCCTATGACCAAAGATGCTTTTCCCTTTCTCTGACAGATGGACTCCATCAGTCCCCAGTAGAACAAGTTTTCCAAAGCAATTCCCATGACCTAAGTAACCAAACCCCTGGCTGTGGTATCTTACTTAATTCCAAAATTCCTTATCCACTGGGTGGTCCATCTATCAACTCCATGTCTCTCCAATAGATATGATTAAATGTCAATTTATTTTTCTACATTTACAGAAAAGTCCAAATTCTGCAGTACATTTATTCAAAGACAAATCAATAAAATTCACAACTGAAGAACTATTAAACACCAGGTATTTTAGTACAAATGTATTATCAAAATTAATTTTTGCAGCTTCCACTAAAAACATATATTTTTTGAAACAATATTTTTTGAGAACTGTAGCAAACAAATTCAGATGAAGTTTGAGATTAATTCTAAGCAAAACTTTTTCAGACTGTGAAGAAAAACTGGCTAAAGCCAGAGAAAAAAATGGCGGATGTCATTGCTGAGCCACTCTCCATCATCTTTGAGAGGTCCTGGAGGACAGGAGAGGTGCCCGAGGACTGGAGAAAGGCCAGTGTCACTCCAATCTTCAAAAAGGGCA
>Ga0065711_1050417_pt1 | contig 10850 bp, 5 predicted proteins | sample Hoacrofraction12_FD_59098 | JGI IMG/M metagenome (GOLD analysis project Ga0065711, IMG submission 59098) | Hoatzin crop microbial communities from Cojedes, Venezuela - Epithelial fraction 12 v2 (version 2) | ecosystem: Host-associated > Birds > Digestive system > Esophagus > Crop | place... | reverse complement strand
ATATCTCCAGAGAAGGAGACTCCACAACCTCCCTGGGCAGCCTGTTCCAGTGCTCCGTCACCCTCAGAGGGAAGAAGTTCTTCCTCATGTTCAGACGGAACTTCCTGTGCCTCAGTTTGTGCCCATTGCATCACATGTTGATGGGATGGGGGAAAATACTTTTCCTGAAGAATTCAGTGGAGTTTGCAGAAAAGAAGGAGGAACTGAAAAACTGTTGGCATCACTCTGTGTTTTGGGCACCAGAAGGAAGATGCAAGGACATCTGAAGCATGGCCTCCAGAGAATATTGGCCAGCTAACCTCTGATGTGTGGGATCCATACATATTTTCCTGAAGAAAAATCCCTGCCAACAGGAACTTGAAATGTCAGGGTCTGAAAGTAACAGCACGTTAAGCTGTGCATAATTTTAGAATAGAAACATTGTACAGCTATTGGGGAGGGCAATTAAATACTGGAGCAAGGTGTACAGGGCAGTGAGTGAATTCTCCACATTTAGAAGTTTTTACATCCAAACATGGCATGTTTGATAGGGGATGCTACATGCAAGCACGGCGAGACTAAGAAATGACTATTTGTCCATTTTATGAAGGAGACCAGATTATCTACTAAGCAGTCACAAGAAAAAACAGCAGCTTTTCTCACGAACCAATAAACAGAACAGGAAATAGTAAGAATAAACACTCAGTTTTCACAACAGAGAAGGTTAAATGTAGAGTCCTGCAGAGGTCTCAGCTGGGACCTGAGGCTGTTCAGGCAATTCATAGAAAACCTGGAAAATGAGGCACTAGTGAGATGACCACATTTGCCAGTCATACAAAAGACATTATTACCATTATTACTGTCATTATTTAGAAAAACAAAGGCACTCTTTCTTTAGGAAAATAGAAACAAAGAGTGTGAAGTTCAATGTCAACAAACGCAGTCAAGCACAAGGAAGAAAAACATGCGTTCCACATACGTGTGCTGGCTCCAGCCTAGCTACTGACATTAAAGAATGAAGGTTAGGAGCCACTGGGCATTGTTTCACAAAAATACCAGCTGAAGAGTCAGCAGTATTTGAAAAGGCAAAGAGAGATTCAGGACATTTTAGAAAAGCAATACAGGACAAAAGAGAACACCTTGTTCTGCTTGATTTCAAATTCACAGTACACCCATACTGCATACAGTTTTGCTCCCTCTAATTCACAGATAATTTCCAGAAATTATCCAAACATAGTGACTTACCACAAAATATGTTTTTCTGAAATGAGTTGAGTTCTAGATACATAGTGCAAATGTAGGGATAAGGCACAAGATGGACATTGTCACGTTTGAATCTCATCTTCGATACTCTCTCCCATTTACTCAAATCTGAGAACAAGGATAAGACTTAAGAACACAGCACTAACATTTCAAAGTAGCAGGAGTCCTGACAATGTCTTCTTGTAAAGCTTCAGAAGTCGTACCACACTGCACACGTGTATAAGGGAGCAAATACAATCTGTCGGTATGAACTTCGTGAAAAAACCCTAGTAACACATTACAAGAAACATTCACCCAGGTGACACTCTCCCATCAGTCACTTGTATTAAGTGTTGTGCTTCCTTCACTGTATTTGGCTTCAGTCCTGACATTCTCCCACAAGAAACAACATGCCATGCTCTTCCAACCCTACAAATAAAACCTCATCAGCTTTCCTAACTAAAAATTAATTATTTCTAAAATTATTATAAAAATTGCAAAGGACGAGGATTCATAGGAGTAGCATCATTACATTTACTTCATAGTTCAAAATGGGAAGAAAAAAGAGAATTGACATGACAACACATGTTCCATCCTGTCAGTGCAGTTCTGACACCTAGGAGCTCATGCGTGCAAGAATGGATGACGCTAGACAGCAGTCTCCTTACATGCCTCTGATCTCAGGAAGAAACAGGTAAAATGAGTATTTGCTATCAGAAGCTAACATCCTGAGGACTGGAGAGGGAGCTCAATATTTGTCTAGGTGAAATACTGACACAATCAGTTTCTTTAAGGGATGAAATTGCTCTTTTGAGTTTGGCTTCAAGGACTTCCACAGCACAACTAAGAGTTCTGCTACAGCCCAACACACAGACTGCATGACAACTCATCATGCCAGACCTCTAAGCCTGCAGTTCTCATCAGGGCCTAGTGCTGACTGAGCATGTGGATGCACTTCCAAGTTCTAGAAATACAACTCTCTGAATCAAACACTCCTCAAGCACACAGGCAAAAACAGCTGAGTTTTAAAGAAGCAAACCAACAATGAGGCTTCATTTGTCTGGATGATTCCTCTCTGCCAATGTTCTTGGCTACTTTCTTTTCCTTGCAGTAACATGAATAAGTTGCTATCATACGTACCTGCTTCTGACAGAGAAACAGGATGACCTTGTTCTTGCCTGCTATTACAAGGTTTGGCAATAAGGCAGTCTTCCAAGACAGGAAGGGAATGCATTGGAGGCAGAAACACGTGGGTATTCCTTACTCCCTGGCACCCAGAACCACAGCAGTTGATGCCAGAGGGCCTGATCTGATTCACAAATTGACACACCTTAGGTCTGAAAAGGCTTCTCATTCAACCAACTTGCTTTTCTCTTCAATGAGAGCCTCAGCAGAGTAACTTCTTCTTAACCCTTTATACTACAGCAACTACAACAGTAACATTAATTAACAGTTACCATTTCTTTCATTTCATTATTGTGAATTCAAAATAATAAGCTGCAGAACATGCAGCAGACACTGCTAAATTCTGTCCAGTTGCACAAGCAAGAAGAAAGACATGAAGGCTAGCTGGGCCCTTGGTGCACTCTGATGAAAAAACATCTAGGAGGAGCCTGTAGTAAAGCTGCTGGCCAGAACAATACAATCCCAAATGCCTCAGCACTTACAACCAGAAGTGAAATCTCCAGGAAACTATACTCAACAAAACCTGCACGTACAAATATTCAAATATTAGCTTCTATATGCCTGTGCTGTGCAATGGCACAAAGCTTTTACAGTGCTTTCTCTTGATAGCAGGCCAGACTGACGGCAGCTAAATGCCCCTGTAAACTTCAGGGAAGAACGAACAAACCTGGTGACTGGTCCCAAAGGAGCAAGGAGGATGAGCAAAATAATGAGAATACAGGGTGGAGGACCTTTGTTTCACTTTTATTGCTAGACTTCAAAGGCTACATTGAAGAGGTGACCAGGATAACTGCACGGCAATCCTGCAGGCTTTATGCATTCAAAAGCCTATCTAGTCTTCCAGCTATCTCAGCTCAACCACTTCTCCTCATAAAACTCACTCTGCATGGTGCTTTTTGCTTCGGTCAGCCATCTATGTGGGTGCATAAGCATATACTCACATTTGCTCCCACCCAAGAAACTATTTTTATACTCAACATCCCTTTAGGCAACATAAGATTTCATGGGAACACTATGCTGTTCTCCCAAGTTCAAGCTCAAACTTCTTCCTCTACAGACTGAAGACAGCTTTGCAGGTACAATCTATCCCCAGAGGCTCATGGATGTGATTTAATCCTAATGTATATTACAACAAAACTACTGCAGTCTTCTCTACTAGTGGACCAACGTTGATGAGGCTGTAAGGAGCATTTTACATTTTATTAAGTTTTTGAAACGATGCACTAGTTTTGCTTGCAATCGCATTAGGTGGGCTTCCTGTGACATATATACATCTTCATTTGCTCTGGCTAAATCTCATTTGGAACACAGGAGTGTTCATCTGAAAACACTGCAAAACATCACATCAGTTCTGTCTCTGGGGATGGCAACAATTGAGGAGGATCTTCAGCTAATGTAAAACTGCAAAGTTCAAAGGAGTCTTACTCCAGCTAAAGATCTGCATGCTACTAGATATGAATGTCAAATTAAGCAATGCCGAGCAGATACAAGTCATTGAATCTTTGCTTTTACGAGTAGGAAAGAAAGGATACATGGAAATATAGTGAAGCGGTCTGTAGAAAACGGATGTAAATCATCGAGATTTCCAAGGACTACTCGAATCGCTTCCTGGAGAGGCCAGAAAAAGAAAGGAACGAAGAATATTAACAACAGAGCCACAATTCCACTGTCAAGTACAGTTTCAAGGCTTGGGAAAAAATTAAAATTTCTTTATAGTCTGCTTGAATCATGGGAGAGCAGGTTGTAGATATTTTGCTTTTCCTGCTCCCCTTCTTTGCCCCACTCCCTCCCATCACCTTGGAGTATACTGCACTAACAGACTCATAGCAATTTAAGTGAATGAATATCTTAATCTTGAATTAACACTGAAGCATTACTATGGAGAGTGGAGGTGGGCTTTTAAATTTAAGACCTTTTAAATGTGGTCTTCGACCAGGGCTTTGGCACGGGACTGCCAGCTTCAGCAGCGCGGCTGGAGCCAGGCTGCTGCCCAGGAGGGACAGATTTTTACAAGCAGGTTTTCTCTCCATCAGCAAAGCTTTTGGAGAAGCAGGTTATTTGGAACTATTTGAAACCTTTGGCTCGCTGATTATTTTACACAGCCGAACTTGGTTGGGAACTCTCATCTTCTGTAAAATACTATGGTTTTATTTCAGTGTAAGTAGTCTCCTTTTCGCCAGCAAAACACATAGTATTGACCCAATTCAAAAAGAAACATATTATTTTTCTGAATATTGACCCAATTCAGTTACAAAGGAACTGTAATTCAGCCTGAACAAACTCCTGCTTTACAAATGTGAAATTTTTTTCTAGTAACACTTTCCAATATTTTCAAAAGTGAAAAATCAGTTAACCAATAATTTTCCACATCAATTAAAATCAGCACATTTTCTTCAATAATATTTATAATGCTACTACTGTACTCTCAAGATTTTTTTAAATTAAGTAACAGGAGCATTTCTAAGCAGACAATATATTTGCTTCATTTCCTCAGGAACGGCAGGGGCTTTCTTCTGTCTCAGGAAGAAGATGGCAACAACAGAACTCATCAGCTGCCCCCAAGCTTAGTCACAAACTAATGGTATCATTAAAAGAATGTCACTGGTTCCACTGCCTCTGCAGTTACGAGGAAAGTATGAGAAACTGAGCGTTAGATTAGCCTCTGTCAAGCCAGCTCACCAGTACTGGCACAGCTCCTGAAAAAACAGGAGTGTTTGAGAGCTGGTCAAGCCTCAGAACTTAAAAGCAGTGGACAGGTCTGGGGTTGAGACCGAAACCATGGGAAAGTGCTACTGCAGAATGCATCTGAACACGACTCAGAAAGGAACAGGGTGCAACTAGCTCGACAAATAGCAGTTTTCATTTGTCCAATTTTAACAGTCAGCTTCGTTGAAATATTTCATATAAAAGCATTACTCTTCTATGCCAATGCTGCCTGGTGATGACATTTCTCATTTACCTCATTTTTTTCATCCTCATATGCTACAGAGAAATTCCCCATTACTCGCACTTGAAATGTCGTATTTGACAAAATGTCCTCAGTCCCATAATGAACAAAAGATTTGCTCAGCCCAACATTCAGCTAAGGTCCTGTGGACCTGCTTCATCTCCTACCTCTAACTCCTTGACAGCACTTTCAGCATTGTCGAGACCAGGAGTGCTGTGAAACAGAGAGAGTTAGTCCCACCTAAATCAAACAGCAGTGGAGCTACATTCATTGGAAGCATTTAAACAACAACAAAATATCAAAAACCAGGACACCACTGCACAGAGAAAATACTTAGCAGGCAGATGAATTCCTAATTGATTGTTCTTACAAAACACCCATTATGCCACAGGGACTGTTTATTGTGAATTTTCTGCCCATTTGTATTTTGTGTGTCTGAGAATATAACGGATGAGAGATCAGATCTTTTCAGTCGATCCTCAGTAACCTTTAGGAGTGTTTTTTTGACAAGGTGCCCACAAACCAGCACCTCTGTCTTCCAGCCTATCACGATGCCATTCTGCTCAAGGTTCTCTCCTTGCTTGATATGGAACAAGTTAATGAAAGGAATTACATAGTGTGCCACAGCAGAAGGGCAGATACTACCCACCCAAGACTTACGCTGTGGTCGTGAAGTCTTCATGAATCATCAGGCGAACAAAAGTACAATTTGGGAAGTGATGTTGCCATGGTGATGAGGAAACAAGGGCGGAAAAAATGGAAGAAAGCAATACACCACCCAGGGTTTCATGACAAGGATGTCAGACCTGCTATCTGACGGAGGGGGATTCCTTAGTAGGGGGGGAGCAAGGTGTTTGGGGAGGAAGGGGGTGATTGTTTTCTTTCAAGCCTGGAGTGTAGAGATGCAAAAATTGAGTCATATTTGATTCTTAACAGAAGGGAAAAAGCTTCATTGTTAGCTGGTTTGCCCTGGGAATTCAGGAGACCTTCCATGAAGGTGATCTCGCTCTAGCAAAACCCTGCACGCACGCGTAGATAATCAGCTCTACGATCAGCTGGGATCAGCTCTTGCAACTCTTCTAATGTGCTTTTGGGAACCTGTCCTCAGATCGGTCACCATCTTACTACAAGCAAAGGACTTTCACATCCCAAATCCGCAGGCTGATGGACAGCATTGCTTTGGGCGTGTGTTAGAGACTGATTATAAAGAAGATTGATTGTGACTGCAAAATAGAATAAAATCATAGAACTAGAACATAAATTCAATTGTATGAACACAGGTGTGTTAAGAAACCACGGAATGCTGCTCTCAATTGACCCCTGTACAGCCCTTACCATGGTTGGGTTAGAAACCATTTTCTAAAGACAGATGAATTTTGTGATCTCAAAATGGACCAATAGACAATAAGGTCAACATGAGAATGGGACTAGCCATGGATGAAAAATCAAGAACTTTCTGCCAGCTAAGAAGAAAAAAGAATTGAGAAACTGATGGAAATTTCTAGGTGGACTTTGGTGGTCATGTAAGCATAACTGAAGGGTATATAATGTGTGATGATTTTGTTTGGAGCTGCCACTCACTGAGGTGATGGTCCAACTCTGAGTTGTGAATAAAGCTATACTTAGTGTAACCCACTTATGTGAGAGTAAAATCTTTAACAGCGTGAGGCTATGCATGCACTTACAACTCAATCCTTTACTCTCTCTCTCACGACCTGGGAGTGAATCCAGATGCTTCGAACAAGTATCCCTATTCACCACAACCATGACACGATGCGGAAGCGGTTCACAAGTTTCACTGTAAAAGCAGTTGCTTTTTCTATGTTTGACCATGTTAATGTGAAGACTGACTTGATGAGCTCACTACCTATTCCAGAAGTTATTATGAAACTCAAAAGGTGCTGCAAAAGTCTCGCATCCTGTTCCCTCAAGTATAACGATGAACTGCAAGAACTAGTACTGCCATACACACAAACCAAGAGACATGCAGGCGCAATGACAGACTGCCAAACTCAAAGAAATAGAGTGCTCTCTCCACCATCAGGAGATCAAACACCAGCAGACTGTTCAGAAACGTACACACACCACTGGCAGTGCCTTCCAGAGGAATTACGCTGAGGGAAAGAGCTGAGTCACAGACAAGAGCAACATTTCAATGATCTTCCGAACTCTACATGACACCACAAGGCAGACAACACACCTTCCTCTCCAAATTCAACACAGAGAACAAAACAAGGAGGAAGGTTAATCCTCCTGGATCTGACACTATTCCAGCAAAATGCTAATAAGCAAAGCTAAAGAAACAATTGTGTTTTAATTCATCCCAAAGTAAAGTCAAGGAACAGATTTTTAAATAGACAGCCTACTTCTACAAAGGAAAAAGGAGACGAGTGTGGCACAAGATTTCATGTAGCTTCAGGTCTGGAGACAGCCAAATTAGCATGATGTTCACAGCCCGTTCTCTTCAATCCTCCTGCAGCTTACAACAGTCACTTCCAGAGTAAACCCAGGCTCTGTCAATGTCTGTGCACATCTGTTTGCAAAAGGAAATCCACTCACTCATAAAACCACTCTATAGGCAGGTGCTTAAGTCATTGCCTATAGCATTTTAGCCCTGCTGCAACCTCATTGGCATGAAAACAGGGTTTTCAGGATGCCACAATGCTGTTCTGTTTTTCTGATCCAGGGATACTTGCTGACTCAAAACGATCTCAGTCTTCGTTTCTGCAGGTTTGCCACCATCTGAAAAGAGATTTAACCTGAACAGTCTATCAGACTTTCCAAAAGCCTGTAGCACACCCTGATCACAGCCTTGAAGGATGGACACAGGGAGCCAGACTATGCTAAGCCACTGCTTTAGGGTTTTTTTTACTAATATTTATGAATACTGTCACTATTAATTATTTATCAGAGGCTGAGACAGCAACAGGTCATAAACTTTCAGACCAAGTTTCAGCTCTACAGAACACTCCTTCAGGACACAATCTATAAGCACCTGCTTTGGAACACTATCCTTAAGCCTGAGCAGCTCCAGCTCCTTTTGTCAGAATAGCTCAAACTTCTGGGATTATTACAGCCCACAACCCACGGAATTCCGAGTCCCCTCTCAAATAAAAAGCTCCAGAGCTCCTTGAGCGAGCTGGTCAAGATTTTGCCCACTCACAAAGGTACTTGCCCATCATTCTCTGTGTGTCTGACCAGCAGACACAAGCAGACCCCTCCAGGGCAATACACTTGGGGAAAGTCTTTTTTTCTGCTCTAAAATTCATCCTCTTTACTTGTTTGGCATCTTCCCCATCTGACCAGACTACCCAGCACCCTGTGCTTTAGTTACTTTGCTGGCTACTAACTTGAACTTCCTATTTGAGGCTTACCACACCACTGTTACCTCCCACAATCGTCCTCTTCATTGCCCCCTGTACACACAAAGGCTGTTTTCCTTTTTCTTCCTTCTGTGCCTGCAGTACCATAGACTAAAATACTCTCCCTTCACTATCATTTCTCAGGCTTGCCACTACAGTGCCTTCTAGAAACTGAGAGAAGCAGTTATCCTAAAAGTCCTGCTCAGCCCCTCTGCCTGCAGGAGGTGTATGCTGCTGTTGTTTCAGAACAACAGGACAGGTTTGTCACAAACACATCTGAAATAGGAGTGGTAGCGGAAAGGGAGCCTTGAGAGAAAAAACCCCAAAGCACAACAAACATCTACCGCCAGCAGCCAGTGAGAGCTTCCAAAGACTCCTTCTACATCCACACCTGAGTGTCAGCTTGCAAGGCGAGTGTAAGCCACATTGCTAACATCAGACCACCCAAGAAATAAGTACCTACATTGAGTACAAAGCTCCAAGGCAGTGCTGATTCTGACTGGGATAGAGTCAATTGCCTCCACAGTAGCTCGGATAGGGCTATGTTTTGAATTTGTGCTGAAAACAGTGTTGGTAACACAGGGTTGTTTTAGTTACTGCTGAGCAGTGCTTACACGGCCTCACAGCCTTTTCTGCTGCTCACACCATCCCACCAGGCAAGCAGGCTGGGGCTGCACGAGAAGTTGGGAGGGGACAAGGCTGAGACAGCTGAACCCAACTGACCAAAGGGACATGCCAGACAACAGGACATCATGCTCAGCAACAAAACTAGGGGCAGAAGAAGTAAGGGGGGACGCTCAACGTTATGGTGTTGGTCTTCCCAAGTAACTGTTCGGTGTGATGGAGCCCTGCTTTCCTGGAGATTAAACATCTGCCTGCCGATGGGAAGCAGTGAATGAATTCCTGATTTTGCTTTGCTTGAACACACACAGCTTTTGCTTTACTTATTAAACTGTCTTTACCTCAAAGTAAGTTTTCTTACTTTTACCCTTCCAATTCTCTCCCTCATCCCGCTGCAGGGCAGTGAGTGAGCAGCCATGTGGGGCTTAGCTGCTGGCTGGGGTTAAACCACTACAAAGGCTCTAAAGCTTCTCAGTTAAACACTTAAAAAGTTTCAAAATACTATCAGTAAAAACAGCCTCTTTTTTCAGTGAAGCACAAAATTCACACATGGTAGTGAAACAGAAGCATTTTTTACAGCTCAGATTACTCTCTCAGGCCAATGCTCAGCCTGAGCAAGTGCAATAGCAACTTTTAAGTGACCACTTTCACGGCCAGGGAATGAAGGCAGGAAATGAGGAGCCCCCAAGATCTGAGTTTAGGGTCTCATTAACTCACTGCTACAGGCAGTCATCAAACTGCAGGCTGGCTTTGCAGCTTTAACATGCTTACCTGTTGAAGTTGCCATACCGGATTTTAAATTTGTACACAAGCCTGCCTGCATGAAGAAACCTTGTTTCAGGCAATGGATAGGTAAATGGTTTCAACGACATCGTCCTTTCTGCCAGCCTAGGGAAGCAGGACAGTCAAAGGTAAATGACTGAAACCCTTCACCACATCTCACTCTGTCACACAAGAAGAAAAGTTTACAAGCATTTTTTTTCTCTGGAGGCCGCTTGCAAAGAGAACACATTTCCTACCAGTATCTCTGCAAGTCAGAAAACAGACGATTCAAGTGTCCATTCCAATAAAACGGGCTATTTTTGAGAAGGATTCGAGGACAGACTTGAAGCTGATGGCCACCCGGCCTCCAGCTGCGCTGCTCTGGGAACGGCACTGCCAGCGGCCCTGACGCTGCGCAGGCCTCTCGCCCCGCGGGCTGCCAAGAAAGTTCGGGCAGGGCCGCGCCGCAGCCGGTGACCGCCCCGGGCTGTGAGGGTCACCCCCGGCTGCTGTTGCTCCCTGCCGCTCCTGCGGGTGTAGCCAGGGGGAACTCGTTTCTCTCCACACCCGCACGTCTCCCCGGTACCCAGGGCCTCCGCTGAACAGCCACCAGCGGGAGGCGTCCCCTGCTGCCCCAGCAGCCCCGGGGCTGGCGACCAGCGGGCAGCCCACCGCTCCACGGAAGAAAACGAACTCCCGCCACGGCCACCCGCCCCTCCGCTCGCCCCTACCTCAGGCGGAGCCGAGGCGGG
>Ga0065711_1050414_pt1 | contig 10851 bp, 4 predicted proteins | sample Hoacrofraction12_FD_59098 | JGI IMG/M metagenome (GOLD analysis project Ga0065711, IMG submission 59098) | Hoatzin crop microbial communities from Cojedes, Venezuela - Epithelial fraction 12 v2 (version 2) | ecosystem: Host-associated > Birds > Digestive system > Esophagus > Crop | place... | reverse complement strand
AAGGAGACTCCACAACCTCCCTGGGCAGCCTGTTCCAGTGCTCTGTCACCCTCAGAGGGAAGAAGTTCTTCCTCATGTTCAGATGGAACTTCCTGTGCCTCAGTTTGTGCCCATTGCCCCTTGTCCTGTCGCTGGGCACCACTGTAAAGAGTCTGGCCTCATCCTCTTGACACCCACCCTTGAGATATTTATAAACATTTATACGGTCCCCTCTCAGCCTTCTCTTCTTCAGGCTGAACAAGCCCAGTTCCCTCAGCCTCTCCTCGTAGGAGAGATGATCCAGTCCCCTCATCATCCTCGTAGCTGTCCGCTGAACTCTCTCCAGTAGCTCCTCATCTTTCTTGAAGTGGGGAGCCCAGAACTGGACAGAGTACTTCAAATGGGGCATCACTAGGGCAGTGTAGAGGGGAAGAACAGCTCAACTGTAAGATTTGTTTATCTGACCCGTCATTTTTTCTCTAATCTCACCCAGAACTTTCCACAGTTAGAATAATTGTTTTAAAATGGTCAGTTCATGTGAATCTGAATAAAGGCCTCTTAGCCACTTTACGTAGATCAGTCTGCTAATATTTTTTTGAGATGTTTCAGCTATTAAACTCAGACATATTAGGCACTGCTTTCTCTCTGAGTTGTTGTGTTTCTCCCAAGCAAACTTTATTTCTCTAGCTCATTCCTTCTACCTTTTTATAGCAGCTGAAATGTTGTCCTACAACCTTAAAGAAAATATGTCTAAGGAGGAAACCTGTAATTTTACTATAGTCTACAATAATTAAATACTGAAAATCCTTACTTTTTATAAAAAGGATCACAGTGTGCTAATAAAACTCCCATATACCAGAGTCCGCTGCGGAAGTAAGTGGAATTTTTTTCTGTTAATCATCCCTTCTGCTCATATTTCACTTTGTACATTTTTCATTTTATTGGAATTGGAAATACATAAATCTAGTAGAAATAGGGGGAAAAACCCACTTGTATTTACTGCAATGACCAGAAATATTTTTCCTAACAGATATTTATACTTAATTAATAAAACCTTTTACAGCTCTCTCTAAAAGGCAGGGAACTTTACCTTTCTTCTAAAGGTTCAGTGAACAGGTGCAGAAGTAAAATATAGGTTAAATATCTGTGATCTTCCTCCTTGTTTATTTAAAGATGTTACCTGTTATGTCAATGAAAGCAGTGAAAGTGTCTCCTTAGACTTTGTTGGGAGTAAATCAGCCAGGGAACACGTTTCAATACGGACTTGCAGAACACCCCAGTGAGAACAGCGTACATGTTCCCAGCAGGTTTTTGCTTTCTTAAGAGGCCCAAAGAGGGCTGACTGGAGCATTGTGTGATTCATTATGCTTTTGAATAAGATGAAATATAGCAGATACTTTGTCGTAATTATTTGCACTTCTAATGGCTTGAAACTGTAATATACTCAACATACGCAACAGATTTTGTTTCCCCATTCCAAGAGAAAATCAGGAAAAGATTGCTTCTGCTCTGATGTGTTTTGATAAAAATGTTTTAAAGTACATGAAAGATCTGTTATAGAGAGGATTTACTACCTTAATCTGTATTTGGCAAATTAAGGATACCCCAAAACTTGTCAGAGTGTTAGTCACAATCTAGCTAAATATAAATGTTTAAAATCACTGGCCTTCATTAGGAGCTTTGCGAGATTTCCAAAGATATTCCACTGTGGCAAGTCACATTTTTGCTAAATATTCCACTTGTATTCAGTCCAAACAAGGTTGCTTTTGTATCAAGTTAAGAGACTATTCTGACTGACAGCTTTCTTACGTATTTGTTCCTACTGCTAATTTTTGTTTGTTTCTGATTTATTCCTGTTTATTTTAACATTGTGAAGCGATCAAAGCTGGCTTTGCTGTCAGAAGATTCCATTTGCATATGAATTCTTTACTTTCTGTTCAAAGTTTGATTTATAACTTGCCTTTGAACCTATTAATTTTATCTTGTACCAACTATGAGTTTGAGATAGAGCTATACTAATTTGTCATCTTTTACTACATAAGGTTTTCTCCTCTGCTTCCTCTTCATTCATTGTGAAATGCATAGCCCTCAGACTGACTGTCCTTTCTGCCAACTAATGACAATCAGTGACACCAATGAATAGATATAATGTCTGTGTATGCAAATAAAACATCATACTGGACATACTAGATTAAAACTTACAAGGAATCCCTAAATGGGAAGTAATACAAAGACACTTTTAATAAGCCACATCCATTTGCCAGTTATACTTGGCTGGAAAAACACCCAACATTTCTCAGAAGGATTATGAGAACAAATTCGCCCTAAAGTCTGTGAATAGTTTTAATGTCTTTAACGTCAAAATGTATTCAAACTGTTTGAAAAGAGTTAAAAATTTGGTCACCCTAAAGCCTTTTCCTACATAATTGGGAAGAACAATAAGTAAAAAATCATGAATACTAAAGTCACCTGTTTTGCACAGCCCTACTTATTGTATCAGAATATAAATATAGTCAAAAGCAGGTAGGTGATTAATTCCATGAGAAAGAAACTTGACTATCTAGGCTGTGGTTTAAAATACTTTTTATATCCTTATGATTGGCTGTAGAGGCAGAGTTACCTTTTTAAACTCAAATTCTTTCAAAAGTATGTTCTGTTGACTTAACCTCTCTCTTCAGCAGTCCTAAGCAAATTTATTGTAAGATTATTTTTTTTTTTAGTATCTATTTGGGTAGGCTTATTATGAGGCACGTTACTTAGATAATAACATACTAAGTTTAGTCATAGCCGTATATGAGAGACAGACTGTAAAATATACCAGCCCAGAGCTAGCTAGCTAGCTTCATATTAGCTTCAATTCATTCAATTCAGCAAGGTTCTGGAGGAATGGTTTTGGAGCAACGTTGGTTTTACCCTTAATGAAAGAATAGAAAACAAACAAATGAACAAACAAAAAACAACTTATTGAGATGCCCTTATCTTGTCCCAGGAAAGATCTTTGCTCAGGTGTTGACTTACAAAGTTGTATTACAGTTTGGGTTATGGACTTTAGTAATCATCAGATATAGCTGTGGGATGGAGGTAGTAAAGGATTGCCAAGAAAAGGAAGAGCAATGTAAAACAAAAAACAACGAGAGAAGGATAGGAAGGGAAGCAGAAAGAGTGCAAGTCTCCAGGACAGAATGCAAGCAGGAAAAGATTAAAAGAAAAGAAAAACAATCATCTTTTCTATCTTTTAAAGATTTGGTGGGAGAAAAAAGTCAAAGTAACTGAAAGGTATTGAAATTGAAAGGGCTTTTTTGTTACGATGTTCATGAGCAATGCTGTAATGCTGGAAACAGATCTTTCCAGATGGGCTCTGAACACTTTGCCACAGTTCTGCTTCGGATAAAAAACCTCTTTAGTAGCAACTAGCAGACTACAATAGTGTCTGAAAGCAGGATACTGGCAAGAAGTTAGTTGTTTGTGCTCCCTCCCTGTTCCAGCTTTCAATGTTTCAAAATCTTCTACATCTGACAAAGAACTGGTTGAATTGTCTAAAAGTTATTCAAAGTTATTGAAGCTATACAATAACCTGGAAGAGCAAGGCAAAACAAACAAAAACCAGAAAAGTAATATGGTTTCATTAATCTAAAAATTAGATACATTTATCAATATTTTATAACTGTACTCTGCTATGAAACATTTTATAGAAACAGAAGTCCTTGAGAAAGCTTTATGTGGTAAGCAGATACGCAATTAAGGGAAAACTGTTTGTTACAATAACAGCTTCTTATTGACCCTTTTATTGAACATAAGAATCTCAGAAGTACTGTATATTTTAATGGTATTTTACAGAGTTATAAAGTGGACAGTGCAAGTGATACATAAAACCACTTTTCATATTTAGTTGGGAATATTACACATTCAGTTTCTGAAAAGCAGTTATAATTTTTGTTATATTTAAGGTCTTCTTTGCCCCTTTTGAAAGCTAGAAAATATAAAAAATTAAAAAGATATGCATTCAGAACTTTCTGGCACTGTTGCAGATTCCTCCTTCACTGCATGCAGACAATAAGCAGACTTTCCTGCTACTGGTCAAAAACCGTATTGTGAAGTTTGCAGGCTTCTTGGTGAATTCTTGTTGCATCGTAATGGGGATGAAGGGAAGCCTGTTAATATCGTTACAGCCATGGCTGGAAGAGGTAGCAGAGCACAAAACCATAATCAAAGCAGAATCGGAAAACTCATCACAGCGTCTTGTCATTAAAATCATGCAGAGGCCGTTCTTGAACAGTCCTGCCAGAACAATGCTTTGTGCGTCTTTTAACATGCACCCCTCATAATCATGTTGATGTACAACTCTGTACTTGAAAAGATGAAACTCTCTGGTTCTGTATTCAATAGCCACGCATTGTTGTCCCACCACTGCCAAACATTGTAAAAAAACAACAAATGGTCTTTTAGTGACTGACTTCTACTTCATGACAGAACTTCATGACAGCCTTCTCTGAAGCATGACAAAATGTGTTATTTCAGTCCCAGATAACGCACTTTAGAAAAGCATCATGAACAGGGACTGTTTAATTGGGTTAGTTTTTGTTTAGCTCGAACACAGACATGCTTACCAGGTGTTTCACTGAAATAACCGTATTAGGTTTTTCAGTTGCACCAGCAAAGCCTCGGGGGAGCAAAAAGGCTTGGGCATCTTTGGACAGAATTTTCCACAAGGTAAGGGAACAAGGCTGATGGGATTTGACAGTGCCCAGTGGGGACAGGGTAAATTAATGGACAGAAGTGGAATTTGAAGTTTAGTCACAACACAAACAAAGACTCTGTCTTAAATTGTCTGTCTGTCTTTCACTGCGACTGGTCCCCAGAGATGATTCCCCTCACCTTTGTTAATCACATGCAAAGGATCAGAGTTAGACAAGCAGATAACTGAGCTTTGTTGGACACAGACTAATGCCTTCAAGGTCTGCGCTGCAGTTGTTTCTCCAGCAAAGCTGTTAAGCTTATTCTCAGATTCCCTTTATTGGCATTTAGTTCATTGCTACTATCTGTTGGATTATCTTTTTTTTTTTCCAATTAAAGCTATCATCAACACTCTGTGTTGGATTTGAAGGACATTAGGATATTTTTACAACCTGCACATTTTAGACATCTGGAAACACTAACTGCAAACAGTCTGGGTGCAGATGGGGATTTCTTTTTCCTGTTGTAGATCTATCCTTTTTTCATTAGACTCACGTATCTTATGAATGTCTTGTAAATATTATTGGAAGGCTTCCTGTCAGTGCCAGTACTGCCAGATCAGGACCGCAGTAAAGGAGAGCTTAATGGCAAGGAATATCTAACCTGCCAACCTGCAACAAGGAAAAAGAGGTTCTGATCGTTCTTCGAGTGCTAGCTGGTCTTTCCCTTGGTGTGGCAGCCAGTCTGCCCAGAGCAGATTGCAGGGTTCTCTGAGAACAGATACCGGGAGCTGAGCCTGTTTCACAGTTGCCTAAGCTTTTACTTTCATCATTGATCATGAATAAGAAGTGGAGCTAGGTAGGATAAGATCTAATTTGGGAGAGAGAAAAGGCTGCAACAAAAGCGGTACAGAAAAAATGCAACACATTTACTGAAATCCTCCATCTTGTGAAGGGTAATTTTTGCCTGCTTACTGTCTATGCGTAATACGTGAATCAGTTCTGCTTAGAAGTCAAGTATCTCAGGTCTGATTTACCTTTCGTGAACATATGTTAGGATGGTGCAGGCACATGCACGTGTACGTGCATGCCATAAGAATATTACAGCAGTATATGAAAGAATCTGAATTTCCTGACAACACAAAATACAGACTTTGTCCTGGATCTTTAAGATATTTTTTTTCTGTTGAATCAGTTCCCTTTTCCTGCACTCTCCTTTCTCGACAGCAGTGTTGTGAGATATGTTGAGCTTCTGCTTCCTTTAATTCTCTGAGAGGTGACAAATAGGGTCTCTCCAAGGAAGAGCTAATTTAAAGACCACATTAGTGTAGAGTCTTCAGCTTAGCGTAATAGCGTAATAAACTTCACTCCTTGTCTCTACTCAGAATACCACGAGCCTTTTCAGTTTTTTTTTACCCTCCCAAAACACAAAACTTTGGATGGCAAGGCATATGCACAGCTTGTCTCTGGAGGTCCCAGGAGGTGACCTGTCTGTGTGGCACAGGAGTCATACGGAACATCAGCCTGGGCACCTCTGCTGCTGGGTGACCACATGGCAGTCAGGCAAGCCTGCCTCTAGCAGGTGCCATCAGGCAGCAGGAGGGAGGCCATGAGGCTGTGCTGCAAAAGCAGTGGGAAGGGGGATGTGGAAGGGTATTTGTGCTGGGTATGCAGGCCTGAGAGGGTCTGCCTGCTCTTGCAGTTGTTCTGGGTTGGGTTTAGCAGATTTGTGGATTTTGGTGTTCTGTCAATGTGGAGAAAGCTGCTGTTCTCGCTGACAAATCTTCTTTAATCATAACAGCAGTTGTCTCTCCTTGACTCTTATTTCAAAAACTGATTTAAGGAATCATTTAAGAGCCTTAATGAGTACAATAAATGATCCCAATGGAACTGATACACAGATCTTTTTTTTAGTATCTTGCTGAATCAGGTCTTCAAGTCTTATTTCTAACCACAGTGGTAGAACCAGACTGTCTACTTGCTAACCACTTCCCCCTACCGAAGAGATTTCATCTGGGAACAACTAATGCTTTCCCAGTAACCTACAGGGTACTCCAGTTGAACATTTCTGCGCTTAGTAAATATGCTTGTCAGTTGCTAAGAAGAGTAATGAATCCTTAAGTGTACATAAGAATGATTTATGGCATAATGTGAATTTACAGCCCATTACGGGAAATAATTACATTCCACTAATTACAAAATTTAATAGTCGCTCCAGCCTAGGAAACAGCAGTGTGAGCAATCAGATTTGCAGCCATGCACTCAGAAGCATGAACTATATAAGAAACAGTTAGCTGAAAATCAGTTTGCCAGTTAATCTCAGCTCAATTCAGAGATCTAATTCATGACAGAGTTGTTATTGAATTAGGTTTTTTCAATGGTCAACTTTTCTAAAAACTTGGACCAAATAGGATCATTAAAAAGACTGACTAGAACTGTATTAAGAAATATGCTTCATCAGTCTTCAAGTTCACCATGTTTCTGATAGAGTTCTTCAGGAGGAAAAACAAGACTTTAACCCATAGTGTGGGTGGTTTTTGTAACATGTATAATAACATACTTTATCCTATGAGGTGCGAAAACATTCCTTCATCACACGCTGTTTCTCACACTGGGTGAGCTGTGCAGGACTTGGTTCTTTCCTTTGAACTGTGTAAATGATTAGAAACTGTCAAAATCGGTTTCGTACATGTGGAGAATAAAGCCAAACACCTCTGCTCTGAGATTTTCAGCTGAAAAGTAGACAGTCTTTTATTTTACTCTTTGATACCTGATTCATCTGTCAGGCACTTGACAAGGCCGCACACAGTGGTGTGGTCTGCAGTCTCTACATGTGAGATATCATAGAATAGTTTGGGTTGGAATTAAATTTAAAGGTCATCTAGTCCAAACCCTGTAATGAGCTGGACCATCTTCAACTAGACCAGGTTGCTCAGAGCCCCATCCAACCCAACCTTGAATTTCCAGGGCTGGGGTATCTGCCACCTCTCTGGGCAACCTATTCCAGTTCCATACGGAACCTAGGAGACAGATTTTATGCTAGGATCTGTTTAATAAAACAGAAAAATTGACAATTTTAGTTTGATAGAATAACATCCAATAGGAAGTGGAGCATGTTAATTTAAATAAAAAATTTGATGCATCTTGCCTTATATTTAGGGAATGTAATGTGATACAAAAAGAAAGCCACGCATTATGTGGAGTGTTCCATTTAACCTTCATAGCAACTCTTGTGGTTTTTAAGCATAACTGCTTGACAGATTATTTGTTCTGTGTTGGACTCATAAAAGTAAAACCATCTTTCACTGACCAAAAAAAGTTCAAACTTAACAAGATTCAGATGGCAAGAGCAGATTGTAAGCAAATTGTCAGTCAGTGAGTATATAATGGAAATGTGTGGCAAAACAGTTGTTTTTAGACAGATGCATGTTCCAGAAGAGATGATGTTAAATAATTATACTTGTCTAGAGCTATGAATTTTCCTGGAGGAGGAAGAGATAGCTTCTAGAGCACAATCAGTTCAACAAGGGTTCATTTAAACATGACTGCCCATTTATTTCTGTAACTTTACAAATTCACATCAGTGTTAAACTGGAAAAGCAACATTTGAGCTAGTAGTGGATACTAGATGCTCTTCTCACATTCATAGCGTTGCAAATGATGCTCTTGATCTCAAGACATAGCAGAAAAGAAGCAGTCTTTTTCATAAGTATAGAACACCAAAAATCTTTCTATGTATTTGAAGTTAAAAGCATTGTGTCAAAACATACATTCCTTAACTAGTTTCGTTGGTTTTGCAAACAGCTGATCTGGGATTAAGTTTTTTTAATTTTTCTTTTTAAACATACTGCAAATTTAAGACTTTAGTAAAGTTTTTTTTCCAGCTTAAGCTGGTAAAGTAAAAACAATCTTACTCCAGAATGAAAACACACATAATTAAATGCTATTAGGCCTCATTGTTATAGCTCTAGACAAATGGTTGATCTAAATGTCTTTCATGGAGGTTCATAGACTGCCATCTCAAAGGCTGATAGGCTGCCTGCATCAAAATACATGCTGCCTTTTGGAAAAAAATGTTTATGCGCCTATCACGGTATTATACAGGGTTTTGAATCTGAATCTAACATTCTGATTTACTTCTCTCTATTTCCATTTGGAATTGTGTGACAAAGTAGCTGAATAAAGGTGCATGTAGAATCACCTTGATTCACCAAGGTAACGGTCCATAGCAATTTGAGGCTTTTTTTGACTGGGTTTGGTTTTTTTGATGCTGCTTCCTTGAACCATACAACGTGGGCAACATTTTTTTTTTTCTGTATCAGAATCAAAGATGCTGTCTTGCTATTTGAGAAAAAAATAATACCTATCAAAAAACTAAACCAAGTTCTTTTTTGTTCATGTCTATAAACAGCCTGGATCTAATGTCAGACGAATGGTGTAAGAGTGAAAGCAGCATCAGGTACACAGAATATGTGTGTGCTAACCTCCCCTCCACAGTTCAGTTGTCTTCTGGAAGTCACGATATTCTTTGATCTTGGGTCAGCTCACTTGCTCGCTCTCTCATCTGCTGCTTGCCTAACTTATCTGCCATAAAATTATCAGTTAAGCAGGAATGCCAAAAATTATCTACTTTTAATTCTCTGTTAGTTAAGGTGATTCTATCCTGGAATGTGATGATGGATAGTGGTGATGGATGGTCCTATGATTTACAGATCCTATATGAAAAATGCATTAATTTTGTTTTCCACTCCTAATCCACATACAGATTGAGGAAGCTGCACTTCTCCTTTTGTGCAATTTTGGGGTTGGTTATTTACTTAAAGGAGCCTTTCAAAAAATGGTAGAAGTAAAAAATGACGCATGCAGACCAGAAGGTTATTCAGTTATACGGTGGTACTTCAACTACCGTTTTGGAAGTTAAAGCCTAAGGTTCTTTTTTCTAATACATACTCCTTCCCAGGATTACAAACACAAGGGTAAAGTTGTTTGGTTGCACCTCTGTTTACAAACTGACTGCAGAAAATTGCTGTATGCTTGAATAAATATGTTCATTGTTGTTCATTTAAATAGATGCTTGCAAAGCAAGGAGGTCAGATCCAGAGTTTTTCTAAGTAGCTAGAGCACAAATGAGCCTTGGTTTGTACCATCTGGCCTGAGATCGGTAGTTCACAAGTACTCAACACTTGATATCCGGACTGCTTATAATGACAAGCAATCAATGTGTTGCTTCTGTGCCCTAAAGGGTGACCACATCTTAGATGAAGCTTTTTGGCAAAAAAGGTTGAATAGGCAGATTGTTACAATATTAGGTAGCCTTTTCACTGACTTTTAAAACTGAAAAAAACCTTTTACTACAGCTCCAGCAAAAGCTGATTACATTAGTGATTGATGCATACAGTCAACAGTTGCTAAATGATACAGTGAAGGACTTAACTGATATATAAGCATTGGCCTGAAATTTATGACTGACAGAAAATGGAGTGCCCAGACTTCAAGACAGCCAGGATTTAAGTTCACCATCCATCTGTAATTATCACCGCACGATACCGTTAATGTTAGGCAACAGCCTTTCCAGTCACTTTCGGCGGCCTTGGTACTCTTGGGTATATTTGGGCTTAGTCACATCCTATACGATCAGAACTGGGAAAGAGTCCTGAAGGGCAGAGGGATTCAGGAAGGATGGACATTCTTCAAGGAGGAAGTTTTAAAGGCACAGCAGCAGACGGTCCCCATATGCCGCAAGATGAACCAGTGGGGAAGATGACCGACCTGCCTGAACAGGACGCTCTTGCTGGGACTCAGAAAGAAAAGGAGGGTCTACCACTTATGCAAGAAAGGACAGGTGACTCAAGAGGAGTACAGGGGTCCCGTCAGGTTCTGCAGAGAGGAAATTAGAAAGGCAAAAGCCCAGCCAGAACTCAGGCTGGCCACTGTTGTAAGGCACAACAAAAAATGTTTTTACAATACATCAGCAACAAAAAGAGGGCCAAGGAGAGTCTCCATCCTGTATTGAATGCAGGGGGGAACATTGACAACAAGGATGAGGAACAGACTGAGGCACTTTGTGCCTTCTTTGCCCCAGTCTTTAAATACTCTGACCGGCTGTTCTGAGGTTGGTCTGTCCCCAGTGCTGGAAGATAGGGATGGAGAGCAGAACAAACCTCCCGTAACCCAGGAGGAAGCAGTTAACAAGCTGCTA
>Ga0065711_1050413_pt1 | contig 10851 bp, 8 predicted proteins | sample Hoacrofraction12_FD_59098 | JGI IMG/M metagenome (GOLD analysis project Ga0065711, IMG submission 59098) | Hoatzin crop microbial communities from Cojedes, Venezuela - Epithelial fraction 12 v2 (version 2) | ecosystem: Host-associated > Birds > Digestive system > Esophagus > Crop | place... | reverse complement strand
CCACACTCCTCCTAATGCATCCCAGGATCCCATTGGCTTTCTTGGCAGCCAGGGCACACTGCTGGCTCATGGTTAACCTGTTGTCCACTAGGACACCCAGGTCCCTCTCCACAGAGCTGCTCTCCAGCAGGTCAGTCCTGAGCCTGTACTGGTGCATGAGGTTGTTCCTCCCCAGGTGCAGGACCCTGCACTTGCCCTCGTTGAACTTCATCAGATTCCTCTGTGCCCAACTTCCCAGCCTGTCCAGGTCACGCTGAATGGCAGCACAGCCTGCTGGTGCATAGACCACTCCTCCCAGTTTTGTGTCATCAGCAAACTTGCTGAGGGTACATTCTAACTCTTCATCCAGGTCGTTGATGAAAACGATTGCAGACTAACGGATTGTCAGGATTTTTGGGGCAGGTTTGGGTTTTTTCATTTAAAAAACAAACCCATGCTGCTAGCCCAGCACCACACGCTACAAACTTCTCGTAATTCCTCTCTCCCTTCCCTTAATTCATAGGCAGGTTTCACCTACCTGGTTCAGGCTAATGAGTAGAAAGTTCTGGAGAGTATACCTCTCCAATCTATAAAGCCACAGAGGTCCACAGACAACTGTCTATGAAGGTTCCTTTGGAAATACAAACCCAGTGGGCTTTAAAATTTTGCTGTGTAAAAGGCTGCTCTCCTGTCATTCTTAGGGGTTTGCAAACAGACCAAGGCTGCCCTAGAACAGCAACTGTAATTAATTTAGCACCATATATACTAAGAGTAAAAGGTGTTTGAAACTAGCATTCTCCTGCTTCTTTGGAATATTTTAATGTATTAGAAATCTTCACTTTTTAAATGCTTGAAGTCTTTTTAATTAGGCAGTGCCTTTCACCTTTGGAGAAGCATGTTCATACACTAGTACTTCAGAGAAGGAAAGCTGACAGAAAAATACATCTTAAAACAGTTGTTATTGAAAGTATTCATTGACCCTCTTTAAAGAGGAAATAATGTTTGCGTTACTGAAAAACTGTCTATTAATTGTGCGACTGGGGGGGGTGTGTGTGTTTGCCTTGGAAGCCTAGGTTACTGTTATTAGGTCTGTCTCATAGAAAATCAATTTTAAGGTAACCTTGGCAGAGCAGTGTAAGTAAGTTTACATGGAACATGACATATTTGCTCTTCTTAAACCTGCACCATATTTTCTCCCTTAATAATTCAAGTGAGAGGATGACATGTTTACCTGTGCACACTACTCAGGCAGACACAAATCCAACACTTAGCACACAAAAATACAGAGCTCAACAGAAGGGAAAGAAAAAGATGGGCTAAATTATGCTTTGCTAAGGTAGCCTTCACCATGCATTATTTTAAAACACCTGTCACTTTATAGTCCCGATGTACCCTGAATACCCGGATTTCTTGCTCCTGGAAAGACAAAGATAACAAACCTTACTATCAATTTCACTGCTCCCCAGAGCAGACTGGATCACGTACAGCAACGCGTCCGTCAGGCCGTCGCACTCCCTCATCCTCCGGCGGGCCTCCTCTCCAGCAGAGCTGACGTTCCTGCAAGGCAACAGCAAGGGTCACCGCCTCCCCTCCCGAAAACCCCCTTGCCACTCACACGCAGGTCAAACACCGGGCTTTTTCCTCCTTTCGTCAGTTCAGAGTTGTGAATAATGAAGGCAGCCGTGAACGAGCTCGGGAAATGTAACATAGAAGGGAAAGAAGAGAAGTGGTCTGGTCCTCCAGCAGAAGGGGCCAAGATGCCAAGCAGCGTGCACCCACCTGCAATGGGAGACTCGCGGCTGGCTGCAGTTTGGAGAAGGGCTGGTCATTTTTCTTTTTTGTTTTTTTCCTAAAGTAGGTTTTATATTTGTGAGAAAGCGTTTTTAAAATGTGCATATGTACATATAGATCAGGCTTTGAAAAGTCCAGAGGTTTTGTCAGAGAAATCTCCTAGGATTTGAAGAGCCCAGTAGTTAGGGCTCTTAACCCGAGAGAAAAATATTATCAAAGCACAACACAAAACACCTGGTATTGCTTGCTTCTCATTTTACATGAATGTTTCCTTTTCTCTCTCATTTTGAGGGAACAGTAATGCCTCAATCTTCTCTTTACATAGCTACCCACAAGTTGTTATACAGTGCAAAATTTAAAACCTCAGCTTAGTATAGTAATTGTGTTCCTCAGACAGGGCCAGAGGGCCTTCTGAACACATTTATAAAAACACATTTAAACCAAAATTTAGTGGATAACATAATGTGCCATAAGTTCAAATTACTGATATACAAAGAAACAAATATTGATATATAAAGAAACAAATGTGTACGAATGAGCATATATAAACAGAATCTACACTTGCTAACATCAAGCCTCGCTGTTGAAAAATTGCATCCAACTTTGCACAGCAGTTTTGATTTGGAAACGCGTGAACTGGCAACATCAGGCAGAGGGTAAAACTCTTCACATAATCTCCTTTGGCAGGGGAAGACAACCCTCTGCTGAGGTGGATCATCTGTAGCTCCTCTCTCCCCACTCCTGAAGTTCACACAAAGGAGGAACAGAAAAGAGTACACCAGCCCTAAGTATGTCATGCCAATGCATGGAAATGGAAGGGAGGCCACTGGGCCTTTCATTTGGGAAGAAGGCAAGATACTTTCTTCCCCTTATGTCATTTTCAATTGCCTTTGCATGAAAGATGGAAAAAAGGATGAGAATCCTGGGAGGCGGGAATGAATTTTAGATGAGAAATGTGAGAGGACTTAAGGATAGGTTTCCTTTCAAGTTTTTCTTTGCTCTACCTACTGCATCCTGCCTTGCTCTCATCTAAAAAAAACCACTTCCATCCCCCCATAGCACCAAAGAGTTTTCCTAATCAAATAATCTTCTAACCGGACAATCCCCCAGCCCCTCCAATGCAGGTTCCTAATTAATTCTACTCCCTAAACACACACGATTTTCCACCTATACTTGCTTCCCCACACAGTTCTAATTAGTTCTGCTCTTCCCCATACAAGCTGCCCTAATTAATCCAATACTGTTGCCTTCACCTCTGCCGACAGCCTGACAAAAAACATACAGCCCAGGAGCACTAGAATGAATCCCTTTATCTCCCTAGCACACAAATTCATGCTTTCCATTCTCCTTGAGACTCCCCAGTTCACCTCACATTACAAATCAGAAGCTTGCCCTTCATAATGGCTTGCAAGTTTTGTGTTGTCTTGTTCTTCCTCTGGTCCCTGAACTCCATACCTCTTCCCCTCTCTCTCTGCTGTTGTAAGAGCAGCAGATGAGGGGCCTTCCTCCAGTTCACTGGGAAACCCTCTTCTGTCAGCCAGGAACTGGAGTCTGGAGAGCATCAACTGGAAAAAGTCTTCCATTGGCTCTCCCTTTGAACTGATAGAAACATTTTGACTTCCCTTTGGGTGGCAGAAATCAGAAGGTAAAAATATATAGCATGGAAAACCATGCCCATGCTCTACATCTGCAGGGCTGGGGACTCTGCCTACAGTGTATTTTGAGTAGACTGTCCCCTTGCTGAAGGCAACAGCTCCACCTGAAATTCCTGAAGGGCAGCACACGCAGGAAAAGCAGAATCATGGATCTGAAAAGTGCATTGCGGGGTGGGCAGTGAGGACAAGGGGGATTAGTGGACTTCTTTTATCTGAAATTGTACTCTCCCACCCTCCAGGAAGACAGAGAAAGAGAGAGAGTTGTAATCAGCTCTAAAAGACTAACTGCATGAATTACAATAGGAGGATGCTGAGGAAGTGTTCTCAGTGCACTACCTTTCCTTGCACCACTATCAAAAAAGAGCGAAAACACACTGTGTCCTTTTAAACAGAACTAGACACTAGTACTAACATAATATCCCCAGGCTTCTTCCTTTTCTGCAATTACATACACAGAGTGCAAGCTTTCAAAATATATAGATTTAAGACATTGGTAGAAACGCAGAGATATACCCTCCCTGATCTTTTCACTGAGGCTATTTCTTCTTCTCTCTAGCATGGCCAAATGCATGTCACCTCAACACTCCAGAGCCTGCAGAGACCAGCAGCCTCTCAGCTCCTCTCCAAGTCCACCAGAAACTCCTCCTCACCAAGACAGCAATGCAGACAACCTTACAGTCCCTCAGCTGCGAGCTGTCTGCCTCATCCATTTCCAGCCAAACAAAGAATATGAGGCCTTTATACAAAGTAATACAGACACTCCAGGGGCACATCTTGCACAGACAACATGTTTCTTTGCCCTGTGTGGAGGAGCTGTGGAGTTCACTTCTTCTGTTTATTATCCTTCCCTATTATGCTCCAGTTGCTTCTGTAATAAAGAGGTGGATATACCGAATTCCCATGACTGCTTTTCCTTTTCTTTTAAAAGTCTCTGTCTAGTTTCTGCGCTGACTCATAGCTACTAGAGCCCTCCCCAGATCTGGTGTCTTCATTTACATGGCAAATAGCTTAAAACCCAAGACAAATCCAAATCTTACATGAACATTTTGGCAGAAATAATAATATGATTATTTAAAAAGAAGTGCATCCCATTCTCTACTATTCCCATTTCACCTCTACTGAAGGAATCATTGTTACCTGAGATCTTTCACTGAAGGTCTCTAATATCACCATGTTCAGACCATGTAGTTCAGTGTAAGAGAAGCAAGTCCCAGATTGAGCTGTCAAAAAGAGCATGCTGCCATCTAAATCTTCTTATTTCTCATTGTTAACTGAAACACGCTGTAGCTGTCAGTATGACAGCGAGTAAGACATGATTTGTCTTTTGTGAATTTACAGGTTGCTCTGCAAACCTGAAACTGGAACAGTAGTGGTATCTACTGTTGGTTAAATGTCCCACTAAGCACAGATTTCTCCAGAGTCAGTCTCCAAACAGGTGACAGCATGTTTTCTAGATTTTTAAAGAGATGTGGAGATACAGTGCACATGTTTTCAGGAAAATAACACTTTTCCATTGTAAATGCAGCCCAGCAAAACCTTGATTGCCTGGTACATTTTGATTCTTTGTGGAAACTCTACTCAGAGGGTATAAGTGAGGCATAGGCTGACATTTCGAATCTGACAGGACAAGGAATCCTTTAGACCTCCATAAACCAGTAAAATTAATTTCATATGGAATCTGGTCACACAGGAATACCAAGAATACAGCGTGCTGAAGAGTAACTCCCAGTTTAGTCAGAAGGTCCTGCTCAGGCCTCCAAAAACCAGCTAACGTAAACAGTTTCTTCTCAAGAGAGGAACACCATGAACGGATAGTCAGAACAAGAGTTCAGACCCACGGCTCATCAAACCGCTGTTTTCTGAACAAACGGCAGACCTATTTCTTTTCAGATGTTCATTGCACTTCATGTTCTTTTCCATCTAGGAATGGAAAGAGAACTACAGTAATCCAGCTTCAGTCCTAGGGGAAGATGTGTCAGCTATCATGCCATCATCTGATGACTAACAGCACGCATGACATCCAAACATACACAAGGGATGTCAATCCAATGCTCTATGGACATGAAGTGGGTGGTATAAAGGAATGCACTGTGCAACACATTCCTGATTCCTGTCAACCCTGTCACTTACCTTAGTCATTCAATATAATTGCTGGGATTTGAGGTAGGGGGAGATGGGTGGTGCCACATAATTTCTTTCTCCTTTGGGGAGAAAGAAGATGCTCCACACGCTTCCATACGCTCGTACAAACTGTGTGAGGTTTCGAGCAACATCCTTATGACTCTAGGATAACTAGGTTCACCTGCCTTATCCAGGGGAGGGACACTGAATTCTGTGGAAAGATCACCCAGAAAGCCAGTGTGCTGAGAGATGTGCCTTCTGCATATGGGAATATTTAGCAAGATGTTGACATTACTCCCAGTGGCAGTTCCACAAATCTCAAAGACAGAATTGAAGAATCTGCAGAAGCAACCGCCCTCCTTGAGTGAGCATGCTCAGGTCACACCGAGTAGTAGACCTTTCCTGTACCAGCTACGTGTTTGCAGACTGCATATGTCACTGCAGTCATGTAGGACAATCACTGAGAACAAATAACTTGTATTCAGCAAAGATGAAATTGAGACTGGTCTTCCTCAAGGCCCCATGACAAAATGAGAAAGCATGCTTCATATCTAGTATATGTAACATTTTTGCTATGGACTGATGTGATATAAGAATGGACAGACACAGGAAGGACAGTACCTTAAATCAGGTGGAACGCAGAAGTTATCTTTGGTAACTTCAGATGTGTCCAAATTACACCTTTATTCCAAAATGTGTAAGAGGAACTAATCTTAACAGCCTCAGTCTTGTTCATCCTTCTACTTGTTATAGTAGCAACCAAAACCAGATTTTTCACAGAAAGGGGGGAAAGTTCATATAAACAAAGAATTCAAAAAACTCCATTAATGTTGTAGGAACTACGTTTATGTTTCCCTGAGGATACCTAGCAAGGCAAAAGCCCTCAGGAGAATACTGAATAGGCAAGTTGCAACTGACAGACAAAATATGCATCTTTAAAACACATTAAAAAAAAAAAAATCCCTGATACTGGCCTCCCCTACGTGTGCTCTCTCATCTGGTGCATATTTCTATTTCTGTCTGACTGGCTAGGCATTCTGCTTCAGCGACAGAGCCTTGTCTCGGTGGCAAGCTGGCATCCCAGCCCCATCACAGGCCGCAGTGAATGGTGATGACTCTTGGAGCTGGTCTGCAATGTAGCAGATGATCACGTCACACCCATTACTTTTTCTGTGCACTTCCAGCTGTTTCTATAAGCAGCCAGGCTCTTTGCTGCAAGGGTCTAATATAGTAACACAGACAGCAAAAAGAAGCAACCAGCAACATGCACATATCCAGTGAGTGTGCTCACAGTCATCAGCAGTCCCTTGACACCTATACAATTTTCAGGGCTTTTTATAATGGAGTGGACCTTGAGTCACACTGGCTTATCTGTAAGTATTCAGTGCAGCCTTTGGACATACAGGAAATAGATTAGCTGTAGTAGTTACAGCCACTACTGTAACTTTTTGACAAATTCTAATTTTTTTATCATTATTTGTACACTAAGACTTCTTTTAATCATCCCTTACTGCTGAAAACTAAACTAGCTGATAAGAGTAGCTATTTCTCAGACAGCATACAAATTTAAACAAGGCAGTGAGACAAAAAATAAGAAAACACCAGGTGGATCATCCTCATTATTAAGAGTTTCTAAGTGTTAGGCTTTTAGTGACTACTACATATTATTTGGAAGCAACAGTAAATTAAAATAGATTTTTCAGTCACTGCCACAGATCCTCCTTGCAATTTTGCCCAATTTGAATGACAGTTCAATGCAGTATTAGCAAGATAAACAAGATTTCTTTTTGCCAAATGTTCTTAGTACCAGTTACAGCCTTCTTTATCTTTAAGTTGGTCTTCAGAGGAGTAATAATTTATCAGTCCTGCACGTGGATTAAGAATAACACAGGTTACGGGGCAAATTCTCTCCTATTAATCAGAATAGCTCAACTGTAATTAAAAAAGCAAGACCATTTTATACCAACAAGGAATTTGGCCTCAGATCTTCACCTCTTAAGTATTCATTTCACTTTAAAATCATACTTTGCAATTAGACTAACATCTGACAATCTAATGTGGATACAGTCTTGGTTATTAACCTTTCTATCAAATGTTATGACAATGTGATTTAGCTTTGATTATTCAGCCATACCTTTCATTTTCAAAGCATCAGAGCAATTAGCCTACCAAGTCAAGCACTCAACAGGTAGCTTTTACTGCTGGGTTTCTGCATGTCCAATCCTCAAGCTAAATGCACTGTTTTTAATGACTGCTCTGTGTGATCTGTGAAGCAACTGAGTAATTGACTTCTAACATCATTTTTTGGCTATGTTGATACATTTTGAAGAGCTACATGGTGGAAAAGAACATAAACTGCAATAAACATCTGAAAAGAAATTGTCTCCCTAAAAAAAAAATCCCAAAATTTTATGGCATAAAATATTTCCAGTTAGGGTTCATGGTATAATCAACCATATTTCTAACTTCCCTTCTTCCCCTATGTTCTACATTTTCATTTGAAATGCAACTTCTATTTTAATACAGTGCACAGAATTACACACAGTGTATTCAGGAAATGTTTTAAATTATGGTATAAAAAAATCCCACCTGTGGCAAAATTCTGATTTGGTATTTCATTTCCCTGACACGCAGTATCTGGCTCCATAAAAATCACTGCACTCATTAATGCACAGCTGTTCATGCATACACCGCTTTTAATGCACTACCTGCAGGTGGTGAAAGTCAGTTTGACCAGTGTTTGTTCCGTTGGTAAGAGCTGAAATATTGTGCCACTTCCTGTCCTTGGGAAGAAGCTGCTGTGCTGCAGACTCTGAAGGCCATAATGGGAACAGTTTAAAGTTGTCAATGTGAAGCCATTTTTCTCCATTTCGAATTGTAATGTTGCCAAATGGAGCTCTGCATGTGTTAAAGGCCTATTGCACATGAGCGGGGTAGGGTGGGGTGGGGTGGCCCCGGCCAGCAGCCAAGCACCACACCGCTGCTCACGCCTGCCCAGAGACTGCAGCACATCTAGAGATGAGGAACAGCAGACTTCTCTTTTCAGCAGTCTTTCCTTTTTCCCCCTTATCTGAGGGAGCACAATAAACTGGCCAACCTTGGGACTTTCGAATGGCTGCCTTTTCCACTGAAAAGCACAAGGTTGCATGAATTTAAATGAAAAGGTATCGGGTATAATTCAACCACTGCTTTCGCTTCAACATCCACTGTACTCGGTCAGTAGAGCTTTGCAGACCGTAGGAGGCCATATCGCAGTCTCTAATGGCAGTGTCCAAACGGTTCGCTGTTACCTCACTGTGCCGTAACCACAGTGTACAGCCTCTCACTTTAAACCACTCTGGTATGTCAGGACCAGAACAATGTAAACACAACAGCATGCTGAAAAATGCGATAAACTATAGCAAACCATAATAAAATAGAGAAGTAGTGGACATAGGAATAAATAAGGTACGCTAGGAGGAGTCAAAAGGGCTGATTCACAATCTCACCTTCACACTTTGAAGACGAAATGCAGAAGCAATAAGCATGTTAGATAAGGGACAGATTGGTTGATAGTATTTATTTCACTTTTCAAAAGACTTTTGACGTGATCTCTAACAAATGCACTTCAATGAGAATAAGCAACCATGGGAAGATGGATAGATAATTGTAAAAATACAGGAAATAAATGGTTTGTTCTCACAACGGAGGGTGGTCACCAGCGGAGTGATTTATTCATAACATATGAGAAACAGGAGATGAACAATGAAATGAAAGTTTGCTGAAGATACCAAGTTGTTCAGAGTCATACGCTAAGTGCTAACAAGGAAGTACTGCAGGACTTCAAAACTGAACGAATTGTAGCAGACATCCATGAAGAGATAGCTCAATACTCAACAGCAGTCAAATGAGCAAAATGGACAATAAGGCATTCAAGGCAAGCAACAGAAACTAAAACAGAGTACAGCACTGTATGCACCATCCTTATTGTGGTGTGCAATTCTGATTCCCTCATCTCAAAAATTACATGGCAGAACTGGACAAGATTCAGAGGAGGGGTACGCACTTCCACACTGGGAAGGATTTAGTAAGCCAGAACGCAGCAGGTCGAAAGAGTGACAGACAACAGGAGCAGGAGGATATGCTAAAAATTTATGAAGTCATTATGGTCATGGAGAAGGTAGATAGAAATCAACTTTTAATTTCAGTTGAAAACTGGGTGTTACCAGACTGAACCAGACAAGGAACGCTTAAAACAAAAACGGGATGGTAGCTGAGTGAAGCTGACCCGGGGATGTCATGCTCAAAAGCAGCTGTGGATGACAAGTGTATATGGGCTCAAAGGGAGGCAAGTTCCCAGAAGAGAAATCTATTAAGAGTTATTAAAACCACAGAAATCACATCTGTTTCGGGAAGACTGGGAGCCAGCAAGAGGTTGGTAGTGCACAGAGGATAAGCAAACCTGAAAAGGCACCAGCCTCACTAATTCGGAATCCTGGATTTAACTGTGAAAACTGTTCTGGTCTCTTCGTTTGATCTTACATACAAATGAAACACTGATGTGTCATTCAGTTCCCCAGACAGAACAGGCAATCTGAACAGCTGTCCAACAGCTGGAGAAGAAAGAGGAGATGTACAGCATTTCAGTACTCAGAACTGATGGTCTGAGAGACATACACTTCCTAACTTTTGCTAACTGATATTAGTGTGTAGAGTAATAAACACAGCTGAGTATTGAAGAAGAAAGGATGTGGACAGTCCATGGGGGGTTTCTGGCCCCCCACCGCTAGTACTGGAAGAAACGGAGGTGCACTGCAGTAGAGCAGCCAGCGAAGACATGGCAGCTAGCTCTGGAAGAGCTACACGGCTACCGCTACTGGCCCTCTCGCCGGCTTCTCATTGATCACTTCTCCACACGGCCGACCAGCTTAGCACCAACATTCCCACAGCCGTCTTGTTCCTTGCACCTGAACTAACCTGAACAGCATCAGCTCAGGCACTTCTGTCCTACAGAATTTCTTGCCAACGGACCCTGCAGCTTTCAACATTTGCATGGTGATTCGAGACAGCCAGCATGGCTTCACCAAGGGCAAGCAAGTCCTGCCTCACCAACCTAGTGGCTTTCTATGATGGTGTAACAACAAGAGTGGACAAGGGAAAACCAATGGATGTCATCTATCTGGAGTTCTGTAAAGCCTTTGACACGGTCCCCCACAACATCCTTCTCTCTAAATTGGAGACCCATGGATTTGATGGGTGGACTGTTTGGTGGATAAGGAATTGGTTGGATGGTCGCAGCCAAAGGGTAGTGGTCAACGGCTCAATG
>Ga0065711_1050412_pt1 | contig 10851 bp, 7 predicted proteins | sample Hoacrofraction12_FD_59098 | JGI IMG/M metagenome (GOLD analysis project Ga0065711, IMG submission 59098) | Hoatzin crop microbial communities from Cojedes, Venezuela - Epithelial fraction 12 v2 (version 2) | ecosystem: Host-associated > Birds > Digestive system > Esophagus > Crop | place... | reverse complement strand
TTAGTCATGGCTTCCACTACAAAAAAAAAAAAAACACAAAAAAAAAAAACAAAACAAAGAGAAAACCTATAAAGCAAAAATCAGGGTCAGTTAACAAACATTCCTCTATATTTAACCTAAGATACAGATTTAACACTTCAGCTCCATATTGCCTTATCAAATTATATCATATATGCCTTGAAAATTCTGTGTCCAGTATTTTCCAGAACAGAGCCTGTGGGGACTGAGGATGGGAGGCAAGGCAAGAGGAGGTACCCAGGAAGCATCAGGGATCAAAATGCACTTTCTTCCAGGTCCTCTGGATCAGAGACACTCTCCCAAGTACCTTCTTCGTACCTTACCAGGTAGCTCAGGCATAAAGCAAAGAGCATACTAAAAACAGACGAGAATGCCAACCTGCGTATACCTGAGCTTAGGAAGGTGCAGAAACACGATCCCTGAAGTATCCCAAGGATACAAATGCCATGCTTAGTCCCCACTTTGAAATTTGTTTCACAGCAGATTTTCTTCCTTTAGATACTACTGAATTCTAACTTTGGCAGGTGTTTTCTCATGGAAAAAAGTAAGCCCTCCCACTTATTCTCCATTAGCATTAAAAAAAGATGTGTCAGCTGGCACTGGAAAGTAGTATCTTACAAACTTCTTTCAGAAATTGATCAGGGAAGCCACACGGCACACTAAGCACACCAAACGTATTACATTGGTAATACATATATAATGCCATAATACGTTGGGCCTTGTTACACCGCTTGTTACACTCTTCTTTTTTGCTTTAGGCAATGCACCTGCAAAATGGGAACAACTCTTGTCTCCACTGAAAGACAAAAGTTTTACTGTAAGTGGCCTAGGCTTTCCAGGGTAAGCAAATTTTCTATAAAAAACCCTCAATTTCAGGTACAGGTTCTTAAAACACTACAGGGCTATAGATCTCTTCAGAATATTTCTCAGCCCTGTTGTTACTTGATAAATGACAAACACTCAGCTTATTAATGGCTCTGTTCAACAACATTCTGGTCTGGTTTTGCCTTAAATATCATGAAACTAGTGTCAGGATGCAGTTAACATTTACAGACAGAGAGATATGATGAACTAGGTCTGTTGCCACACAAGCAAATGCTTGTCAGTCGCCTCTGGTCTCGGCTGAAATAAACCAAGTTTCTTACCTAGAAGTTACCTTTATAAGAGTAACACTCCAACACAAAACTCTGCTCTCAGCTGCTTCAGATTTGGGTCAGTGGATCTCTTGGACTAAAGCACGATCACTGCTGAAGTCCAAGTGCTGGCATGCTGCAAAGCACACTACAGCAACAATACTCTCCTCTGTCATCAGGTGCTGCTTTCAGGAGCATGGAGGATGAATCAATCTTAAAACAAATTATTTTACTTATTAATAAAATCAGCAACACAAGTTTTGCATTGTTTCTTCAATGGGATCCTCTGGGACAAGTTCTGCTTTAAGTTATATTAAGGCGAAACTGTTTCCATTCCATGTTGCCATAACATTTCAACACTTCTAACTTTTCCTCCTTTAATTTGCTAGAGATTTAACCCAGTATAAAAGAGGACAAGGATGTGACTGTGGTTTAACGTGTCTGCATGTGCCCAATGTGTTTAAGACATACTTTATAAAATATGAAATTAGATTCTTCATCAAGTGTCATTTTATTATTTACAAATATAACACTTCTCCCTGTCATTCTTCTCTTTTTTAATATGAGTTGACTTGCAAGTCAACCACTCAGATACTGAGGTAGAGCTCAGAGAAAAGTTACTGCAGGGAGAAGAAAGAAACCATGACTGTTATATGATGCTGAACAAATATTAGCCATAGCCACAAATCATTCAGAAGTATTTGCTAATAAAATATTTCTGAAATTACTGCTTTTATTTTGTACTGTATTTCCAAGTCTTTTCCAGAAAAGCATTTAAGCACATGCCTAACTTACTGCACATGAGAAATGCAATTGATTTCAGTGAGATTAATCACATCCCTAAAGTCCCACAGATTCTTCAGCACACTGCTGCATCTGGACTTTTTACAATAATCTAATGAGAATAAACAAAGTAACCAGTGTAATCCATACTTTTCACACAAAAATGAAGACATAGTCATTTAATAGACACACAAGCACCAGGCTCTTAGCCTTACGAAATGAAAAGGCCAGAGAAGTTCAATTCACTGTCATATTATCAAATATGTGTGCATTACAAAACTCTGACCCCTTGTTACTGAAGAAGAAAGTATTTCTGGACATGTTAACATCACCTGGATACTGTCAAAATCAGAAACCTAAGCTGATGTACAATCACTGTCCTAAGGAAATTATTGTATTTTCATTTTGCATTCACAGATGGGACACACATGAACATCCTTGAAAATTTCGTGAGTAATTCTAAGTTAAAATACAGTACTAAAATCAATTAGAAGTATAGCATTTATAGATTTGGCATTTTAATTGCTTGAACAAGTATCATAACTTACAAGTCAAATCCATCTGCAGAGCTTGAAATGTGTCTGTAGGAGTCTGATGACTGAATATAAAGAGGCACCATTTACAGGGAGAGGCAATATCTTTCATTAGACTGGCTCACATGTTACAAATCTTATGTCGACATGCATATATACAAATCTTTTCCTAGGTGAATAAGCCCCTGTTGAAGCTCCAAAGAAGGTCCAAGCTGCCCCAGTTTTCAGGCCTTCAAAAGAAGTTTTTGTACATGTAAGTTTTTTCCATTTTTTTCTGGTGTATTATCTGGTATAATAGAATAGAAGTCGCCTCTGATATCCCTATAGCATTAGAGGTATAACATCACTATGAATACAGAATTCCATGCTCCAGGAACCCTAGAGCCCTCTGTGAAGAAGACAGCATCTACCTTAAGGGAAGTTCATGCAGCTTATGGAAGTAGCAATTTTCCCAAGTAGTTTCATCCCAAAATTCCAGTCTGGGGCCTCTCTGGAGCCAGGAATACCATTCATAACAAGCTATGTAGCAGTTATGTGTCAGTCCTTGTCAGCGCTCCAAGGACTGTATGTGAACACAGAACATATTTCTTTTACTGTTTTCCCTTGCTGTTAAACACAGCCCATACAATGCTTTTCCATTTAAACCTCTGATACTGACTAAGTAACATCTTCCAGGAGACAGGTGGAGAGCTGAACCACAGAAGACGTTACAGTGCCGATGACAGGAACGTTTCTGTTTGTTTGCCAGCCCCTCTTCTCACCTCATCTTGCAAGGTTAAAAGCCATGGGTGTTATTCTGTCACATTTTTGGGGGTATATTTTGAAGAGATTTTCTATTTAGCTTTTAAAGAAAAGTGTTTTCAAATCATAATTTTAATTAACTCAGAAAAAAATGCACATTGCTATTATATGTGTGTAAACAGTGAACATTTGTATCTTTGACCAATGCCAAACTGTATTTCTCCAATGATATGCAATTCATACGAAACACGAATCAGCTCAGTTTCTTCTGCATGTCGAAATGCATTATCTGCTTCTGAATTCTGCCTTATTTGTTCCGTCCCATTCAGCAAACAGGAAAAATAAAACACACACACAACCACTAATGCAGTTTGAAAAAAGCACCTTCAAACCTAGCACTGGTGGATTATGGTACAGAAATGACAGAACGCTGAAGTGTAAGAGGGCAAAGCAATCAGAAAAACAGTATTTATGTGTTCTCAGAGGTTGTTATGCCATATGCAAGGGTCTTGCAGCAGGAAGGGGACAACTGAAATTTTTCTACTTCAAATTTGTTAGAACTTGAAAGATTCAGCCCTGTCAATTTTGTATACTACCCTATTAGATTACAGACAAGGAATTACAGTATTACACTTTATTCTTGATACACTGTAATTCAAAGTGGGTGATAATTTTGGATCATCTACACCAAGATGTCTCTCTGCCAATTTCTGTGCCTATAGAAAGGGGGTAATAAAATACCTAAGCAACTCTCAAAAATGCTCTGAAATATACCTTTGAAAAGACATGCTGATTTTCATCTACTTCAACTGACTTCAAGTTATGGCATTTTTCTTCAATGATTGTTTTTAGTTAAAAACAAGTAATCATTCATTAAGGCAATTGCCTTTTGCTTACTAAACCCATAATTTCTTCAGAAGGTACTCGCTTAGTGATATTTAATATGGGTCATTGCTTTCATAACCGTGACATATTTGTGCATACTGCCAGCATTTCATGACCAGAAGCTAGCCTAGATAACTTCCAGAGGTCTCTTTCAACCAACATCGCTAATTTGACAAGATGAATTGCCTGTAATATTCCCAGTCCTACAAATAATGATGTCACAGAGATGAGAACCACAACATGCTATGCTGCAATACAGAACAGTCTGCTAAAGTATGAACGACACTTAAAACTAAGTAAAAGAGTTTAAACTATTTTTCATTTCATTGAAATGAGCTTCAGGCGAAGTTCCCAGGGTGCAAGCTGGCTGCCCATCCCGCAGAGGGGAAGAGCAAACGCTGCAGGCACAGGGCTCATGCAGCAGAGAAGTAGTTACAGCTGAAAACTGATCTGCAAGGGGATCACATCTGACACCCTCACACGTTAAAACAAAGCAAAAACGGGGAAACAACACTGTCCAAAAATGTTGCCAGGGATTGTCCAGCTGCAAGTAGGGCATAAATGCAAGTAACAGATATGATAGTCTGTATAATCTGATGAAAAATAAAGAACTTACCCAGGGCACAATGGGGATGATTGTCCAAACGTCACCAAATTGAAAACCTGTTCATTCAGGTTTAGTCTCACATCTGCTAGTGCCCTGTCCTACAGCACTGCAATCTATTGTTTAATTCTAGGTTAAAATGAAGTAATCTAAATATGCACGCTGTTATATAAAAGGGACAGGGTATGAAATTACACCAGTTTCTAACAAGGCCCTTTGAAACCCTAAACTAGCAAGTTAGCAGCCAAATTATTTTTTTTCTACTAATACAGACTGAACAGCAAATAATGACTAGAAGAATATAAAATAAAGAGCGTAAAACTTCCGCAGTTCTCAAAATCCTCTGTTTGTTTGCTATACCAAGGCAAAACAGATGACTATTTAGGTGCTAAATATTTATCATTTTATTAACCATCTCCAAGACCAGTCTTAAAAAACTTTTGTCTCCCAATTGCTAGATTCTTCATAAATAGAAGATCTGCAAAGTTTCCTTCTCTCCCATTTCAAAACTAAATACAAGAATTATTAACAGGCATCTTTTGAAACGGCATTTCTAGTTAGAATTTAGTAAAAATCAGCATATTTATTTTGAACAATAGCAATAATAGTAATACAAAAGCTAATGTGTTTAATTGTATCTTCTACTTTTTTTTTATTTAGTGTGTATAAAATCTATGGCAATCACAGTTATTAAAACTACCTTTTTACCTAGCTACATCTGTCTGCGCAAAACCAATTTATGTGTCTTTAAGTATTCTTTTACTTGATAAGCAGCAGCATGCACATGGTGACAGACATCACATCAGAATATAAAAAGGACTGTTTGGTTATTTTCTTCTGTCTGTGAAACACACGTGCTACCATTTTCTTCTATTTCTTTCAGAATGCTCACAAACAAATTTCCTTCCTATGCATGCAAGTATGAGCATAATTTGCTTCTGAATTGGGAAAGAAAAAAAAGAGTTGTGAGCTCTTAGGACACAACCCCCCACCAGAGGTACAGTACCACAAAGTGCCCCAGCACAGCACAGTCCATGGTGGCTGCAGGAACCCCCTGGATCTCAGCCACACCTGATGGATCCCAGCTCTCCTCAGTGACACGTAGTAACTTGCATCATTTTCCTGCTGGTCTTCAAAATACAGCTATTTACCTCTGCAGTTTTGTGTAAAGACAGGAAAACCAAAGTATTATAAACTCCACACCAATTCTGACTCATTTGATCACTGTACAATCTAGATTAAGACTAGATTCCCCCACCTCTGCCACACGGGACTGGGAGCGAGAAGACAAAGGAAAGCAAGCTCAACATACTTCTCGGCACCGAGGCTCTACGGTACAATAAGCAGACAAGGAGACTGACGTCTGGTCAGTCGGTGCGTAAGGATTTAAAATGTAGCAGGGGAAAGGAACTGACTACAAATAAAAATAGGGAAAATAAATAAATTAGTGACGTAACGCAATAAATGGTGTACATATTACATCTAATCAAGATGGCATCTCAGAAAACACAGCAGCTGCTCAGTTCAGTCAAATGCAATTCTTTCAAGGCTCAGAGAACAAGGGTGCACTTAGATTTCTGAAGCAGCATGTGGTCATGCAGTCACTACTCTGAGACAAAAGTAGAAGACTTTATTTCTTATATGGCAACAGGGATGCCGTGGAACTGCTCATAACTATGATTATATGAGTTTCAGCTGACTGTGATACAGTTTAAGGACAAGACTAATAGAACCAATTGTTTCCTATTAGTGTATTGTAAAAGAACAGAAGATAGTAAAAAACCAAAAACTCAAGTTAGAACAATAGTAGAGATCTCAGAATTATGGAGAAGACCATCCCAATAAAACACTACAGTCCATCATACTTTAGAAGGCTGACCTATTCGCAGAAATTAACATAATTTATTTTCTTTAAAATAAAACTTGAAAATTAACCTTGTTGACTAATCCAAGTAAATGTGCCTGGCCTCCTTTCTCAAGGGTGGAAGGCTCTTGACAGACTGCCCGGAGAAATGAAGTCAATAAAGGAATCTCTCTATTCAGAAAACTCAACTGTCCATCAGACATACTATCCAACAGCAAGTACGTTCTAACCCATCTCGGCTGCAGAGACAAGCAGTCTTTCAAGTAACCAAGGACTAGAATATTCAGGGCAAGGTGCCAGCACAAGTTTGAGCACAGGTCTTGCATTCATGCTTATTCACACAATCTAATACGCTCGCAGCAGCAGCTAGATCCTGAGGCTCCTTGAATTTCCATGATCTAAATCTTACGCACCCAGCTTCCGGAAGGGAATCCTGAAGCCAGAATGAAGTACCTAGGCTCCTCGAACTCTTCGAGAACCAGAATTCTTGCATGATGAGCAGAAACTGCCCAGAGCTAACCAGTACAAAACACATTAACCACTATAAAACACCAGAGCAGTAGAAGCAGAAGGGGTGTAGGATATACATCTGATACTTTCCTGGAGGTTAAACCACCAAAGCCTCAGCTGGAGAATGCCCTCTTCTACCTGGGATCTCTAGCCCAAAGTCCTACCCTGTGGCTTTTAAAGAAATAAGCCAGAAACACTATTTTCTTTTTCAAAACTTCGCTGTGAGAGGAGTTTAATTGTGATATAACGGTGAAAGGGCTTCTGAAGTGGGGAAATGAAGGTTCAGTATCTGCTCTAGCCAGATGGGCCTCACACCACAGCTGCTTTTCCCAGGACAGTGCCCAATACCTAGGTGAGATCTTAGTCTGTGTGTCACCTGGATGCAGGGAGTGATGAAAGAGGACTCTTCACACCCATTATGTTGAAGTTCTGTCACTGCAGCAAAGAGTAAGAAGTAAAAACTCTTGTCTAGAATCACAATTTTCTGTGACACTAACAATAGTGTAAGGACAGAAAATCCTGTCTCCATATGCAACATAGCACCTCATTATGTAATCTGCAGGACTACTCTCACATATTAGCATAAAGCTACATAGTAACTATGAAAAATACTACAGTTATTAGACTACAATAAGGTAGCAAAATGGCTACTGAAATATGCATTTGTCAGGCATCCAGTGGTGCAAAAACATTATAACTACCATGAAAACACATTTTTGCACTAATCTAAACTGGCTGGTCTATTTCCTATTAATAACCGTGCTATGTATACTACACAGAATAATTGTTTCACAAACTATGAGAGAAGAACTTCTGCTTAATCCTTTATGACCTTTATAAAACTTTATTAAATTATGAAGCCATGTAGCTTTTACATGTTCTAAAGTTTTGGTTGGGAACAGCTTAAATACATAAATATGTGCAGCTGTCCCAAGTAGTGCCACCATGTTGACTTAAGACACTGCTAAGACTTTCCAGTTCTGTACCATTTTAAATCAGCAATAAAACTCTAGTCCAAGATAAAGTCTCAGATAGGAACTGTCCAGTCAGGAGCAAAGTACTCCTTATTAAAGAAAATTACTGACATTTTAAAAATACATGCAAACTCTTTGCAGTTCCTTGCACTGGTGTTACCTATAAAATTCTCTGCAATAAAAAAAGATATTAAAACTAGTTTATTACACGGATAACCTCTTTCAGCATGTCAGAAATAGAAATATGAAATCCCTTTATTGACCACTAGTACACTGAGCCCAAGCTGAGACTCATGGGGATCACAGTACTCGCAAAATCTGCCAGTACTGTGACCACTAGAAATTAAGACATTAAAAACAAAGCCAATACTTCGGATGGCAAGCCCAGCCAACTTTAAATTTGATCGGAGCATGCTGCCTCCTCAGAACTGCAGCCTGGTGATATGAAGTCTGGAGGCCATATCCTTAAAGGAAAGGCAAAATTAGAAAGGAAAAAAGGAGAAGAAATATCCACCCCATTTTTCCCAGCTATTTCATCAAAGACAAGGGGACAGGGAGATATACTGCCAATTCTCACAATCCCCTTGAAAGCCAAAAGAGTCCTGAAACAATTCATGTACGTTGCCTGCCACAGTCTGACCATCTGAAATTCTTTGTTTGCATTTTTGCTAATTCTTGCTTTGGCAAAACTCACAGACGACTGTCGGTACAAATTTTGCTACAATTATTTTAACACGGCAATGATTTGAACTTACACCACTGTGCAAATTTTTAACATTTTATTCTTCCAGTGTACATTAACTATATCTATTAGCCCTCCAGCAATTCTAGTTCTGTAAAATCCTACATAACTATGATCTTTTACCTTTCAACAGATATAAAAGAAGCAAACTACTCGTTTCATGTACAAACTAAGAAAAGGTTTGAATCGAGAAGCTCAGAAGTTTTCCCCAGATCTTACTATAATTCTCATATCTGAAGTAAAATCCTTCAAACACAACTTCAACAGAATTCAATTTATTCCATTCAGTTTAGCAACATTTGTACTTACTGACTGCTCACTTAAATCCTGAGAGTCTTCCATGGAGGTTATTCACCGTTCTTATCGCCCACAAGCAGAAATTATCTTCCCTTCAATTTGCACCTCAGTAGTCTAAAGTAAAAAAAAAGAGGAAAAAATTAACATGTTACTCTGTGGTGCTCACTTCTCAGGCAAATCTGCAATAAACGAGCACCCTAACTACGACTGTAGTTTCATTAAAATCTTCAGCAAAGTTCCCACTGATTTTTTCAAGTCTAATTTCATATAAATTATTTCAACATCTCCAGTATTATTTCAGCAAGCCATCTACAATACACCAACAGAAACAGGAATACACTTAAGTAGTAATTCTTCAACTCCTGCAAGAAAAAATAGCTAGGCAAACAAACCAATAACAAAGCTAAAATGTTTAATACAGGCAACTGTTTCAGTAGACAACAAAAGATAACCCTTGGGAGAATATATCAGAAAGACAATTATGGAACACCAAACAAAACTGCTTAATACACATTTAATGATAACCTCTTAGTCATTAAGTGTCTGGCAGAAAAAGGTTGTTATGCAATTATCAGCATGAAGTCTCCTCTCTAAGGTCCATTAAATTCCTTTAGGATTAAATAAAATACACAAAGTGGTTTATAACAAGCAGCTCCTTACAAAGTGCTAAATGACAGATATCACCCTAATTATCTGCTATGTCTATGCCTTCTCTCATAGGGTGAATCACTCTCATCAAATATTGAGCTCTTCAATAGGAAAATTCTATTTTCTAAGAGTTCTGCATACAAATGATTACAGTAACCTTAACTATAAAGCCACACAATCATATTACAATCTCTATTCTCAGAAAAGATCTGCTTTGGAGTTATGCAGTTTTGCATAATTTAAAACAAAACAAGTGCCGGGCATATTTTATATATACAATAATCATAATGTTATTAATCAAAGCTAGTGTTACATTTAAAACAAATCTAAATATATAACAGTATGTAAACATATAAATTAAGGAACCCAAATAACCTGGATTGTTTATAACTTTACCTGGATTTGTTTATCAGCAAGGCACCTCAAGAAACCATTACCTGGGAGTATGCACAATAACATACACATATTATGAAACTTTGTTTTAAATTCAGACCAGCAAGCACTTATCCCTTATGATACCTCCAAACTGCATAAACGTAACCTTTATTTATCTGAGGTTAAACACTGTATAACTCTGTCGGCACTCGCAGAACATTGAAAAGAATGGTAGCTACAAGCCATTGCACCCACATACTCCCACCCACCACCCTATGTTGCCCTGTGAATACCTCCTCTCTTAGTCTGAAGTGCCATGCATGTGCCATACCTCCATTTACTCCCCAAAATGTCATTCCCAAAATTTCCTTGTGTTTTCACAGAATCACAGAATCACAGAATCACAGAATGTTAGGGGTTGGAAGGGACCTCTGTGGGTCATCTAGTCCAATCCCCCTGCTGAAGCAGGGTCACCTACAGCAGGCTGCACAGGACCTTGTCCAGGTGGGTCTTGAATATCTCCAGAGAAGGAGACTCCACTACCTCCCTGGGCAGCCTGTTCCAGGGCTCCGTCACCCTCAAAGGGAAGAAGTTCTTCCTCATGTTCAGACGGCACTTCCTGTGCCTCAGTTTGTGCCCATTGCCCCTTGTCCTGTCACTGGGCACCACTGAAAAGAGCTTGGCCCCATCCTCCTGACACCCACCCTTGAGATATTTATAAGCATTTATTAGGTCCCCTCGCAG
>Ga0065711_1050411_pt1 | contig 10851 bp, 8 predicted proteins | sample Hoacrofraction12_FD_59098 | JGI IMG/M metagenome (GOLD analysis project Ga0065711, IMG submission 59098) | Hoatzin crop microbial communities from Cojedes, Venezuela - Epithelial fraction 12 v2 (version 2) | ecosystem: Host-associated > Birds > Digestive system > Esophagus > Crop | place... | reverse complement strand
AAGGTCCCCTCGCAGCCTTCTCTTCTTCAGGCTGAACAAGCCCAGTTCCCTCAACCTCTCCTCGTAGGGGAGATGTTCCAGTCCCCTCATCATCCTCGTAGCCCTCTGCTGGACTCTCTCCAGTAGCTCTCATCCAGTAGTAGATGCGCAGTTTTGTGTACAAAGCAGTAGGTTCCAGTTCCATGTGACATCAACACCACTGAGATGATACAAGAAAGGATCAGAACTGAACAGTTTGCCACAGAGAACAAAGTTCGCTTTGGAGAATTGTAGAATCTGGGATTTTCTTTGAATAAATGCGTTGAATAGGACAAAGTACAAAGATGTTACAAAGAATAGCTTCCTGAAACTTGCTTTTCCTTCCTGCATCTGCAACAGTCCCGGTACAGTAGGCCAGAAAGACATGCACTCAGGAGCAGTTCACTAAACAACGCTGTACATCTAATTTCTCAATATTCAGCTTAGCCAAGAAAAAAGGTGCCCAGCCTCTGCAGAACCAGCAACAGATGCTACCCCATCCTAGCAGCCCAGTGGTGAGAGAGTATAAAGTAAGAAGAGAAAAAACCGAGAGCCTAAAACTAAGGTACAAGGAGAAAGAAAACCATAAAGAATAAAGAAAAAGGTCAAAATTGATATTTCAGCAAAGGATGGTAGAGGCTATCTGTTTTCAAAGTTCTGTCACAAGGGAACTCCAATACAAAGGTCTAGTTCATAAGTGTGAGGGTGCTTTCACCAAACATTTTTTTCACAAGAAAAAACCTCGTGAGCATAAGGCAAAGAGATATTTAAGAGAACAGAAAGAACATCTGAGTGTTGTTAGATAAGTATTTTCTTTTAAAATTTATTTTATTGCTAAATAAATAAAAGCCAGGCTTCTTCATGCCTGCATCAATCTGACTCATTATTGGTTTCCATTTATTTTGGGGGGATAAGCATATTGAATAATGAAAGCAAACTCAATCCACCTTCATGTGAATATACTGCAAGTCCTACAATATGACACATTATTGTAATATAGTGGCTGAATTAATGATTTCAATTTATAAATGAATCCGTGATTTAGAGCTGGGCATATGCACAATCTATTTGAGTTGATATTAAGCCTGTGGAAGCAGTGTATATTTATTAGCACCTTTGTAGTAATGCAAATTACACTTGATTTGGCTTCTGAAACACTGAACAAAGAATCTTGGGAATTCAGAACTTTTAACTCCTTGTTGTACAGTTTACAATCAAGTGTGTTAGAAAATGATTAGTCAATTTACCTGAAAGAGTCCTGGCTGAATGAAATAATATCCAGCCTCTAATGGCAGAATTTTCTGTTTAGACTATAAAGCATTCAGGATTGTAGATCTTCATTGCAAAGACAATATTCATTTGGTTGTTTCATAAAACTATGCTTAGCTAAAGGAATGTAATGGCTTAAGGTTATTCAGCAGAGCCAATATAATTATTACCGTCTGTTAGAGAAATATGGGGATTACTAGAAAATTAATTTGAAAGAGGAAAGGACTTATTATGTAATTAAAGAATTGTCTTTATTAAGCAATTATTGAATGAAATGAGTTTCCTAATAGGAAAAACATCCTGCAGAAAATTACGTTCATCTGTATTTGGCAAACGAGGACCAGGTAATGATTTGAAACTGTATTTTCAAAGATGATTTGCAGAGAACATTTATTAGGTTTCTACTTGTTCACGGTGGAGAGAACCAGTAGGATTTCTCTTGTTCACCATCTGCAAGAATTCTGAATGCAGTGCTGATCAAGACTGGTCTTATTTCCTCCTTCCATACCATATGTCTCTGTCTATGATGCTCTCTGGGACTAGTCCACCCCCCCTCCCTTCTCTTGGAATTCACTCTTTCCTGTCCCCAATTTACAACCTGTTTAAGTTACTAGTAAGGACAGCATCATGTTTCCCTGTCATAGGACTTGTTATTCAGATACCCCTCTATCAAATCAGTATACCTTTGTGGAAAATACTATTACATGTGTTTTATGCATATTGAAGAGTCAGCAGAATGTATCCAAAATAATGTTTTAGGAACCATATTATATACCACTCTAATGCCTCCAGGTTAGGTACCTGGCTCTAAAAGTAATTCACAAGACCAAGATAGAGCATATTGATGAGGAGAGTTAGACACACAGGATTCAATTTGCAACAATCCAGTGGGCTGCATGAACACTTCATTGCAGAAACAGCGTTACACGTCTCTTGATGGTCAGCGACAGTGTGATTCAGTGCATCCTCAGCAAGTCTGCAACGACACCAAGCTGTGCAGTGTGATTGACACGCTGGTGGGAAGGGAGGCCATCCAGAGGGACCTTGACAGACTTCAGAGGTGGGCCTGTGCAAACTTCACGAAGTTGAGTGAGGCCAAGTGCAATGTCCTGCACATGGGTGAGGGCAATCCCGAGCACAAATATAGGCTGGGTGGAGAATGGACTGAGAGCAGCCCTCAGGAGAAGGACTTGGGGCTGCTGGTTGACGACAAGCTCAATATGATCCAGCAGTGTACGCTCGCAACCCAGAAGGCCAACCATATCCTGGGCTGCAATGAACAGCATCGTGGCCAGCAGGCTAAGGGAGGCGATTCCGCCCCTCTACTCTGCTGTGGTGACACCCCACGTGGAGTCCTGCATCCAGCTCTGGAGCTCTCAGCACAAGAAGGACATGTACCTGTTGGAGCAGGTCCCGAGAAGGGCCACAAATCTGTTCAGAGGGCTGGAGCACCTCTCCTAGGAAGAAAGGCTGGGACAGTTGAGGTTGTTCAGCCTGGAGAAGAGAAGGCTCTCGGGAGACCTTATAGCAGCCTTCCAGTACCTGAAGGGAGCCTACGAGAAAGCTAGAGAGGGACTTTTTACAAGGGCATATAGTGATAGGACAAGAGATAATGGCTTTATACTGAAAGAGAGCAGATTTAGATTAGATAAAGAAATTCTTTCCAATGAGCGTGTTAAGGCACTGGAACAGGTTGCCCAGAGAAGCTGTGGATGCCCCCTCCCTGGAAGTGTTAGGTGGGGCTCTGAGCAACCTGCTGTAGTGGCAGGGGGCGTTGGAACGAGATGATCTTTAAAGTCCCTTCCAACCTAAACTATTCTATGATTCTATGATTCTGGTGTGTTCTTTCTTCTTTTTGAAGGAAATACCATTCTTGGATATATTTCCATGAGATTATGAAGTTGTTCTGTATTGCTCTTGATTTGTAGAAATTTGCCTGAATCGTAATGCTCTAGTACAGATGTACACTTCTGTAAAGTTTTAAGAAACCAAGGTCTGTAAGGAGAGGTTAGACCCCTGTATTCCTGCGTACTTAAGGATATTGTTTCCCACCCCTCCCCTACTTAGGCGGGTGGGAATGATGTTATTGATTTCACTGATGTACAACCCTCATAGAACTGCAGGTTTCCAGAACATGTATTATGTTTTACACACAGTTCGTATGTTGTGCTTGAACTCATTAAACTATTTGTTGTGTATGAATGTTGCAATGAAACTTAATTCCTCACTTCTCATCCATCAAGAAGTCTTCTACAAACAGAAATGTAGAAACTGCAGGACCCCAGATTTCAGGTACTGATTAATTTACAGCAGATATTTTCCAGTGTATAACTGAATCAGAGCATACACTTTCCACCATGACCTTAATGAAAAAATGGTCTGCTTGAGTTCAGTTTAATGGCTTGCTAGCACCAGGACACAGGCAAGTCTTCTGGGGTGTCTGGGCATGCCAGGTTACGTGGCGCATGTTACTGTTAGGCCCAAGATCGTTAGATGTGTGAGGTTTTATACAAAGAGCTGTAGTGGGCGTTGGTGGCAAGGCACTGGCAGCAGGGCCTGCAGGGTGGCCTCTGTGAGGAGAGGCTGGGGCTGCCCTGTGCCGGAGGCAGCCGGTTCCAGCTGGTTCCAGCCGGTTCCAGGTGGTTCCAGCAGGTTCCCCAACGGACCCACCGCAGGGCACAGCTGAGCCCCTCAGCCAAGAGTGTGGCTGGCGCCTCTGGGAAAACGTCTTTAGTGAAGGGCAGAATAGCCAGACAGGCAAAGGAATGAGGGGAAAAAAGTGAGGAACAGCAGCATGGATTTTCCCAGGACACACCATCAAGAACAAATTGCAATCTTTTACCTCTCGTCCTCTTCCCAAAAGACACCGTTTCCAGCGGTTTTCCTCTTACATCTCTGTGAAACTTCTTCCTCAGTCAAGAAATTTTTCCTAAGTGCACTCCTCCAGCACTTCTTCAGTGAGAAACATACATTTTCTCCAGATGGCTCCCACTGGTTGAATAATCTGGCTTGGCAACTTGAGATAGGTAACTTCAAATGTTTCGATTTCTCTCCTGCTGTGAGGCAGGTATTTGCCTACGACGTAGCAGAGTATGAAAGCTCCAGTCCTGAGGCAGGATTTTGTTGGTACAAACTGTGCAAGTACAGAATAAAAAGGCATGTCCTTGTTGGGAGAATTTATGTGCCCCAGCTGGAAGACTGAAATACTTTAAGCAAGGCAGCAATAAACAGCTAATGGTACATGTTTATTTTTTAGGTATCATTTGTATGGCTTTTTGACTCCAGCCTACATTATCAGTGTGACAAAATGGAATGATAGCCACTAAAAATTGTCATTTATGAAAGAAACAGTCTTTGTACAAGTTATTTAGAAAATAATTTGTGAATCTCCTTTTATTTCCAAGCAGACATTGGAAGAGTCAGTTCCTTCCACTGAGATATATGTCTGCATATATCATCTACACAGATGTTAAGACCCTAGTGCTGGTGGTTGTTTTCCAGCCTCTGAGATCGATGGTTTCCAGCCTTATGGAGATCACAGAAATGTCTGAAAAAAGCTGTGTGATTTCAGAAAAAGCAGGGCTAAAACTAAAAGCCGTGAAGAGTGGGAACAGAAAAATAGAAGCCAAGTGTATGATGATAAAGTTAACTAGATCATGAGAAAAATGTTGAATTATTTAACCAAATAAATGTAATCTATATACGCTGAGTCACTGTGCCTATCTGCCGTAGTTTCTAGATTTTGATTAATTCAAAATTCAGGGAATCCAGTCCCGCTGGATTCAGACTTGGAAAAGGGAACATCATTACTTCAGCAGCAACTAATGTAATGACTCAAATCCACAGCAATGTAGATCCCTTGTTTTGCTTTTGTCAGCAATGTGGGTAAATTAAATCCTGTTAGTAAGGGATTTAGAGCTTGGTGATAAAGGCTAAGGCCGTAACTTAGTTTAGACTGAGATTATGGGATGGTAATTGTTTTAAAGTGTAGGAATACCAAATATTTACAAGCTGATTTTATACACGTACACATTCTTATATTTGCAGTTCTTACTGGGAAGGGAGACGTGAGGGGGAGAAAACTGCTGTCTGGCTTAATTTTGCTTTAGAAGAACATTGCAAATCACAATGTGCTATCATTCCTACTGCTGACTACTCTTTGATGTGTGTTCGTCTTCAGTTCTATGTGGTTTGGAAACAGCAGACAGAAAGACTGCAATTAGAATGGATTAGAAAAGACAAAATAAATTTTCTTGTTACTTTATTTCTAATCAGTCACTTCCTAAATTTTCCACAAAAATAAAATTTTTGTGGTAATTCTTACAGCAAAAACAGATGAGGCTTTTAGTTTTGTGTCATACAATATCTTAAGGTAAACTATAATAGAGATGTTTGAAGGAGAAATTTGTAAGGACTCAAATTTGACAAGTGTGGGAGCTAGTGTTCAGGTTTTATTTTTGTTTGTTATTCTATGTATCCCAGCTGTTTTTTCCTGTCTATTGCATTTCTAAGAAACAGGGATTGCCCCTACCTAGCCTTTGAGACTGTTCTGTTCTTCCTTCATCTCTGTGGAAGGAATGATGATATGGAATTACCCTCACAACTCTTTGTGTAGTGCAGAGAAGCCTAAAATAGCTCTGAGCTGGCTTGCCTTTCTTAACTCCAGCACTTGACTGCAAGAGTTATGTCTGCATGATGCTGAACACGAAGGCTAATTAGCAGAGATGGATGTGTCACCTTGACCTGGACCTGTAGGCATTGATCCTGGAGTTAGCTGGGATATTTCAGAGTTGCGCTGCATGGGGTAGATGTGCCTCTAATTCCTGGGCTTGATGAACAACTACTCAGAATAAGGGAAATGAAACCGCTATTTTAGTGTAAACCAGGATTTATTCTACTCTGTCTCTAATAAGATTTCAGAAGTAAGATGTGGTTTTATAAAATCTGTAGGATTGTTCCTTACTTACATGAGTTATAGCAAGGGAACTCTAAGCCACCATTTGCCCTCAAACACCACTCTATATACTAGTTGAGGAAGAAATGATATCTTATGCTGTTATCACATACTGCTCAGCATTTGACACAGTAATGCAAACCTCTATGATTTAATCTTTCTTTCTGTTGCTCCAGCAGTAGTTTTAATCGGCTAATTCTGATTCACATTGCTTTTACACCAAATGCAGTGGACATACCCAGATTCTGCATGAGTGTAAGAACTAAATCAGAATTACAAGCACTCAGTGACATCTTCCTGGTTTTCTTGAGTTATCACTGGAGCATTGATATGATATACCCCAGACGAGGGCCCTGAACCTGTCTGGTTCAGCTGCCACAGAAGTACAGGAAAACTGTAGGGCACTATCCCAAAAAGCTGAGAGCCTAAGGGAAGGAAAGATTCTATTTCTAACATAGGCTGAAAACTGGTGATAAGAATTGTTTGTCTGTTTTCAAAATGAAAAGTAAATACTTATTTTATTTTATTTTTTTTTTTTTTTACTTGTTAGAAACAATGCAGCATAGAACAACAAGTTTTAAAAATTCTAAAAAACACTGGACATCACAGCTTGTTCAAAAGGTCATGCTAACGGTCCTGTCGTCATGCGTTTTTTTTATAGTCTGGGTTTTGACTGATTGTGATTCTGTATGATATGGTGACTGAACAAAATGTTTTTCATCCCATTCTCTTTTACCATTTCAAAATAGTGAATGGGCAAGTTCTATTTTTCTTTTTTTTTCTTTATTTTTTTTCTGAAATCTCTTCTTTTGAAGTAGAAAGTATAGATACTATTGGTTACGGTTTTCAAGGTTAAATCTGGGTATAATATTCCATCTGTGTTTGCTTGTCCCTAAGAAGATTCTGCAGCTCAGACTAGGATCCTGACTAGCTTTACTGCTTTTTCCAGCTTGTACTCTTAAGGTCTCCTTAATCTTATTTAAGTCTACAAAGGACTTATATTTAGCTGAAAACATGAGGATGTTTTGTGTAGGAAAATTTCAAGCCCTCTTGCTATGCTGTGGTAGAGCAAAAAGATTTTACTCCTTAGGTTCCCGGATTTTAAAACGCCTCTACCTCGTAAAATAAGTAACATGCTGCCATCTACTGGCAATGTCACATTTTATTTCTTCAAGTGATTTTAAGGAATTTGATTTTATTTTCTCTTCAGTAAAACTGTAGGTATCTCAGCAGTAGAAACTTGCAAAGGATCATCCAATTATATCTTATAATTTCCTTTAAGGTTGCTGTGAGATCTTTCTGTATTTGAACTAATAAAACGCCCTATCACAAATCTCAGCTACAACCTCCAACTTCCTGTTCAGCTGAAAGCATGAAGAAATGTTAATTTGCTTAAAAATACAGAAAAATGTGTTGTATCAGTGTATAGTATACCCTCTCAAGGGGTTCTGCATGTCGTTGAAAAATGAACAAATGAAAATCAAAGGTGTTTTCCCAGATACTCTTTAGGCCCTGACTCTGAGCAATTGCAACAATATAAATGTTGAAGGAACTGCATGGAAGTGCTACAACATTACAGGAAAAAAGCTTTTTTTCTTTTCTTTTCTGTGTTAAATTATATGCTTATAAGAAGCAGAACAAGGAGAAACGAATGTGAAAAGTGTTCACGTGGGTCTGAGCTGTTTGTCACCACTGAATTTTGCTTCCTCCTTTGTCTCCAGCTTAATCCAGTATGAACACAGTCATATCACACAGCTGAAGAACAGCTCTTTATGATTTTATGATGAAACATCAAAAAAGCAAAACAAACAACTGAGCCCTGTTTACTCAGCTGAGAACTATTGCTCGGTTCAAACTTGGCCTACTCTGCTGGAGGGCTGGCCAAAGTTTCAGCTGTGTAATGAAGTTCTGCAACCAGAGGGAAAAGATTTTGCAATGAAATAGCTGATTGAACCAATGCAATTTCCAACAGCACATAATGACCATTTGCTAAGGTGAAAGGATGCTATAAGGTATTCATAATTTTATACTTGTGCTGTGTTCTCATTTATTTTACTTTATTTGTACATAAGCAAATACAGAAAACTGTCTGTGTGCATGTGGTTAATTAATTCCTCCTTGTTATGCAATCCCTGCCATTTTAAGAGTGATCATTCCAAGGTGTGTGTAGCAACTATTAAATTATTCTGTTGGCAGAGTGCTTGAAAAATCAAAATTCATTCTGCTATCCTAGCTCTTGTGTTTGTCACATAATCTGCAAAAGCTGAGCATTCAGGAAATACTGGTGTAAATACCGGTGATGCTTTGTATTCACTTGTTACAGTAAATATGAACCTGCTCAAAGCACAGGGTAGCAAAGCATCAGATCTCACAGGCCATAAAAGTATGTTTAGTAAAAGATAGTTCCATCCCTTAGGATAATTGGTGATAGAGCAGCTCTGTTTTGTTTTCAGACTACTGTTTTCTTTTCCTCAGTCATATTTTCCTTCTAATACCCTTGTTTCCTAACATGTGAGCGAATCACGTTGAACTTGTGGCCTTGTTGCTAGGTTTCAAGCTGCATTTATGCAGTCTACTGAGACAGTATTTTTGTTTTTGAATTCTGAATCAAGTCCCAAGGCAACAGGGCCCTGTTTCTTAGCAACACAGATGGCTGTATATTCCAGCTCTTTTGTACAATGGAAGAATAAACAATGCCCTAAATAAGGGTGTGCTCCAAGTTCATCCCTCTGCTTAACTTCCCGCAGAAGAGAGGAAAGAGAAGCCTTCTGTGGTACAGCGTATGAAGTTTGTCAGGAAGACCCCGTTTTCGCGGAGTGGTGAGTGGTAACTCTATCTTTTCTGGTTACTGCATCTCTTTGGGGTCCCTGTTCACCACTGTGCATATGGATCTGTAGGTACTTTGGATCAGTGAGTTTCAGTTTCTAGGTCACAAACATATGCACGGAAAATCAATGATAACAAAGGTGGTAGAGGTGGGATGAGTGAAAATACACAGACTTCTTGCTTTGGTGACATTAATGGCGAATCATAGAATTGCACTGCTTTAGAAATGTCCTCTGGATGCAAAACTTTGGTTTTAGGAAAAATCCCGGGGCTGGAGAAAACAGGTGGAGGACTGAGACATAAGGAGGAAGTGGGTATTCACGCCACTCGTGGATCAGTGGTGTGTGTTATGCAGCATATGAAAAGAAGAGTTGCCCTTTTGACACCGCCTCTGCAAATGGTTGCATGGGTTTGAGACTTCTTGGAAATATAGGCAAAATTTGAATTTTGTTGTCTCCAGGCTCTGGAACTGACACTGCCATGGGAAGGGAGGAGTGCCAGGAAGAGGGAGAGGGGCAGAGAAGGACACAGAGCTCTGCAGGGCTGAACCTTTCTGCTCCTGACACCTGTGGAGGGGCAAGAGCATACACACCCTTTTCATGATGGTAGCATGTCTAGGTTTTTACCGTTTTGACAGAAACTGGAAAAGCAGAAGAACCTTTGCTATTCATTCACGCAGCTGGCTGCCGACCTTGGCATCTCCCTATTTCACCTGTACCTAAAGCTGGCCTGGTGAGTCTGCCAGCATATCCCTTCAGTCGCAAAACAAGAAAAGGCTTCTTTAAATGTATAAATTATCAGCTGTCAAATTTTGTCCCCTTTTTGTTAAGTGATCCCATCAACACAGCAGCTGGTCGTGGTGGGACAGCTGCCTTGCCTGTAGACTGCTCCCCCATACACACTTCATGGGAAGTCTGGGCCACCTTACAGGACACAAGCAGAGCTCCCATCCAAGCCTCTTCACCTCCTCCCAAGCAGGAACAGATCCAGCCTGTGCTTCAGTGTTTGGATAGCCTGGGAACAATTCGTGGAGCCGGGACTCTGAGTTTTGGCCCCTTCCCGGAGACTCCTGCAAGTGGGGCCGTGCTGCAGCTGGGACCACTTCAGCCAGTGGGATGCTGGACTGGAAGGAGCCCGGCTTGGCAGCACGGCACAGCTCAGCACTTCTTGGGAACCAAAATCATCTGGAAAACAGAGCACAGGAACGTGACCTTCCGAAAAGAGTTTGTGGGTACGTACTTTATCTCCCATAAGCTGCCTACCCAAATCCTTATTCAGAAATGCAGTTTTGTTGGTAAGGGCAGATTTCCATTCGCCGTTATCCTTCAATGGACCCCCACCTTCTCTGAGAAAAAAAACATTCTGTCCTCAGAATGAATAGGCACCAAGAAGAGAAAGTTGTAGGGTTATAGCTTTCCTTCAGGTTTCCTAAGCACTGAACATTGCAGGAAGCAGGAAAAAAACAGTTTGTATTGTGTTTGGGCCTGTTGCAATACCCTTATGATCTATGTGTTTCTTCCAGATTTTGCAGAATATCCAAAGAGCTCTTTAAGGCTGCTATTACAGGTATAGTGTAAGAAAGGTAACACAGTCTGGGAGCGTCTTTAAGATCAGTGAGAAAGAACAGAGATAATGTATTATCTAGATCATGCACAGAGCTAAATACTTTACTGCCTATTAGGGCGTTAGTGCTGCTCCAGTGGTCTTCCACCCTGCCCAGAGGCATCCTTGGCTATAAGAAAGGAATTCCTTCTCCTCCGCCCCCCCGCTCCCCCCCCCCCCCC
>Ga0065711_1050409_pt1 | contig 10852 bp, 7 predicted proteins | sample Hoacrofraction12_FD_59098 | JGI IMG/M metagenome (GOLD analysis project Ga0065711, IMG submission 59098) | Hoatzin crop microbial communities from Cojedes, Venezuela - Epithelial fraction 12 v2 (version 2) | ecosystem: Host-associated > Birds > Digestive system > Esophagus > Crop | place... | reverse complement strand
TTTTTTTTTTTTTTTTTTTTTTTAGAAGACCATCTTGTAACTGTGAGCGGGACCTACCCTGATTCTGTGCAGACATCCTCAGTATGCTGTCGGGCTGTGGATCTGTTAGGGAAACAGGATCTTTTTCTAGTAGTCTGTCTCTCGCTAGTCTGTTTGCAGTACTGACTGCGAGTGTGATCACTTGCTGATCACTTTAATGTCCAGAAGGTGCTAACAGCAAAGTGGTAATTAGCTCTAGATTTCACCCTGGGGAAGGAAAGGCAAAGGCAGGAGAGATGGAGAAAGGAAGGCAGATTGGAGGAGTGTGAAGGGGGTTGTTGAGCTGCTGTGCTCAGGGCCTCCAGCAGTGGAGTGAAATCCAGGGGGTGGTTGGGCTCCCAGAAACCCATCGTGCCTGCTAGGAGCCCAAGAGTAAAGAAAGGCCTGAAAGAGCTCATTCAAATATGGCACTTCTTTTAAGGAGGTGTTTTGGTTGGGGGGGGGGGATGCACAGGGTGAGGAGTTTGTTATTGCTGGCTCTTCTGGTTTTGTTTCTTGGTTATGTTTTGTTTTTTTTTTCTTAATCCAAGTATCATCATTTTCCATTATTCCTCTGCAATCACTGGGACTGGAAACTTTGGTTTTCATTAGCTGGCTGCTGAGATTCTTATATAATTAAGTTGCTCCACGATCTGCAGCTTCCAGAAAACCGCCCTATATACTGAGTCACAGTAAACTGCGAGTCGCTGGCAGCACACAGCACGCTAGTGAGGTCAGGTGGAAGCAACACGCATTAGAAGCTGTACTCACAGTAGAACATTGCTTAGAATAATGGCTTCTTGGAGACTTGCTTAGCCTTCGGTAGGTTGTGGGAAGGCCACTGTTGTGTGTGCTGCTGTTGCATTACAAGACAAGGGGACAAAATTAGAGGTTTTCAGTGTCTTGGCACCTAGTAATCTGTTGTCCTGGATATATTTCCTCTGTTGTTAACCCAGGGCTTGCACTCAAGCCCTAATGTTGTAGTCATCTCCATAGTCTTGCACGTTTGTTCCTACCCAAGCCTGGAGCAGGCACAGACCCAGGCACGTGGTGAAAGGTGCTTACACATGGGCAAAGTCGATGCTGCCAGCTTGACCCTGAAGAATCTCAGCCACAGATCTGCCACCAAAGTGTGCACAGCTGCAGCCCCCATTAAAAATCCTCTGAGTGATTAGACAGGCCAGGTAGATGTCATAGTTATCATTTAGTGTGGGGAGTGCCAGTTTTTATTCTCTCTGAATACCCATTCCTCATAGAAGGGTGCTGGCAGTGCCCCAGTGCTAGGGTTTATGCAGTGGCTTCCATTAGAGCTTCATCCTCTTATAGGAGGCTTGGATTTGTATCACTGCTAATGACCTGAGCAGGCTGCATGGGATAAACACCTGCTGAACAGCACTGTAGGAAACACCCTTACATTATGTTGTACCTGTTAAAAAGAATAACCAGTCCTCGTCTGGTCTGTATAAAAGAACAGTATTGGCTGCGCTCATGTATTTTCAGACTCAGTCTGATTTCACAGCTAGGATTTTTTTTGTCTTGTATAAGAGGCTTCAAGTAATCACTCTTTTAAATCTACAGCTTATGTTTGACAAGTGGGTCATTGGTTAATGGAAGCAAGTAAATCCAGCTGTTTATCTTTTCAGTAAGATCATGCACTTTCTGTATGCTCTTGTCTTCTTAGAATGGAGATGTGTACATTTTTAATGGCATTCCCTCTATTTTAGAGCAGAGGCATGAGCTTTATGTTACGTTACATCCGTTCCCTACATTTAAATTAAATAAAGTCACAGTAGCACTTCAGCTAGTATCACATTGGAGACACAAATTTTGGCAGCAGTTGTGGTACTACTAATTTAATGACTAGGTGTGATTTTTTAAAGTTGTTAGTATGACTTTATAAGGAAAACTTACTGTTGTACATTGCTTGCAAGTTTTCTTCCCTTTTTATTTCTCTTCCCCAAGCCCCAGTATTTGTGTATGTTGCTGTTAGCAGATGTACCTTCCACTAAAGCATGCCAGCAGTAGCTTTTTCCCAACTAGCTTTGCCTCTTAGCCAGGCAAGGACATTTTTTGGCTAATTTGGACTTCCAGGTTTTCAGGAAGTGCTTGGTAAGCTTCCCGTTGGGTGTAGTATCTAAATGAAGCACTTGCAGCACTAGGTTAATAAAGGGCTCAAAGCGTTTATAGAAACTTGGTCTAATATGTCAAGTTCCATAAGTCCTCTTAGGGAATACCTGTCAGTGAGATAAATTCGAAATTTCCTGACTCTGCTGATCTTTTTTTATGTTAGTACTCTGAGTAAGAAAAAAAACCCAAGAGTAACATGGTTAAAGCTGTCTGCGAAAAATATTTTTCCTCTTCATTTGAAGGCTACTTTGTTGATAAAGACTTTGGATAAACACGGAGATGATAATGAACATTGTCTTGCCTTTGGAAAAAGACTGTTTTCAATCAATAAATGAGGAAACTAAAACTTTATGATTAGTAATGGTGTTGTATAAAGTGGCAATGAAATTGTACTTAGAAGAACAGTTTCTTGCTCCCAAATACTCTAGCATTTGTGAATACTCACTATTACAAGCGTGTTAAAGATCCAAATACTTAACAGCAAGTTAAAAAGCATGTGTGTAAGGAATTATCTGAGAGTAAAGAACAGAGGGATCATAAAGAGCCTGAAGTAACTAAGAGCAAGTCTATTTGAGCGGTAAGACAAATTTCTGTTTGAAAACTGTGTGTGTGTAGTACATATATTCGTTCTAGCCCAAAGAGGAAGCACTGCTTGATTTCTCTGTGAGCTACTAATTGAAATTACATCCTTGCAACCTAGTTTTTCAGAGATGCTGAGCTGCATCACGGATTTCAGCTCTCTAGTATGTTAATGACAGCAATGTGTCACACAAGGTGTTCGAACCTGGCGTGTTATGCACCCCTTAAATACAGGTGTCATTTCTTGGGATGGCTGCGTGTGAATGTGCATGTATCTTAGCAGGCAAGTACTGTGGCACGTTCCTTCCAGCCTGGATGAGATGAGGTATAATTAGCTAATGACACTGCATTAGCTGGACAATAGGTATGCCCCAGCATTTGTCTGAGGGAAGGAAATGAATTTGACTGAGGTTCTCTGCAGGTGGCTGATGAAGCAAAGTGGAAACTGCCCAAGCCTATCAAGGGTTACAGCTGACAAAGGGAAGGTGGAAAAGAATGGGAGAAAGAACAATGGGGAAACCTCAGATGTGGAAGAAATCCTGAGATAAAAGGGAGAAGGTGCTTGTCTAGTTGTAGCAATGGGGAAAAGGGATAGGATTTGCATAGCTACAGAGCTGGAATTTCTGCATGGATCAGAAAGCAAACCACGGAGGAAAGGATGGGGACCCACCATAGTGGTGCTGAGGGTGAAGCAGGGGAAGCTTGCACAGCTTTGTGACAGCAAGTGTTTTGAGGAAGCTGGTCATAACAGTGGGGCCTGCTTCTGTGCTTGTAAAATGAGGAAAGCTGACAAATTAGTTTCTGTAAAATGCTTTGAATGTCCCAGATAAAAAGCAGTTTACCAAGAGAAGGGGCAGGTGGCATACAAACAAAAAAGCACACCGCTTTCTGTGTAACTTCTTGCACTTACTAATTTGATGGGCGTGTGAGATACATTTGCTTTGTAGAAGGATGATTTGTAGCATGCTGTAAGGAGGTGAGGAACTACTTGTAGAGTATTTTGCAGCAAGGCACCGGATTCTTGGGCCAGGGTTTGCAATCACGGAAACGCTCACGCACTGCTGACTGACTTGGCCGTGCAATTTTTTATCCTGGTCAGGCATGAATGCGCTCTGTATTTCTTTCACATTAGCTAGATTACGTAATAATGTTTATGTTGGCTTTTTGCTGGGTGTGGGAGGACAGACATTTAATTAACAGCTGCCTGGGACAAAAGCAACCCTTTCAAATCTTAGTTTGTAATGATCTAGCCCTTTCTGTCAGCTGGCTGAAGCATTTTTGATTCAGTAATAGATATCAAAAAACTTAATTGACCATCTGCTGGAATCATTACTTTCTTGTGCCAGCCTTCTCCCTTCCTCTTTAGCAGTGGTGTCTTGGACAGTTTGGTAAATTTGACAAAAGTGATGTTCCTTGTGTAATGCTGGTACTAGCCAAGGTGCAACACTTTATCCTGAGCAGGTCTTAGCCAATAATCACACCAAAGCATTTAAACTTCTCCTTGTGTTATGTGCAGGTATTGGATAGTATTGGAGCATTAAATTACTTGGATAACATGTACAAATCAGATGGCTATCAGCTTCCAAATGCTTGTTGTACTGTATGAACAGAGAACCATTGATCGCATGAGCCATTATTAACTATTCTTGAATTCTTAGTATGTAATATCAATACCAAGTCACGTTTTCAGCAGAGTAGCAGAACAAGTTATGTTGGAAGTCATAATCTTCCAATAAACATTCCACTTTAGTGTGGGATGCAGCCATAGCAGATTTTCACATTAAAAACCTCTGCACTTGACAAATAGTGTTGCAAAGCTGCTCATTTGCCCTCCCCCATGCCCCAATGTTGCTTTTACGAAATATATTGCTAGACTTGAAAGGCCTTCGAAGTATATTGCTGATATTTTCAGTGTAGAATAGTAAGAAGGAACATTAGAGGGGTAGATTGTTCGCTCCTACCTGTTTTTTGTGTTCTTTCTGCGTTTTTCCAGACACCTCTTTTTAGCCCCAAGAAAGCCAGAGATTCCTCAACAGCTGAAAATGTGTAAAGAATGCTAAACTTTTCTTTTACCCTCTCACATTTCCAAACCCTTCCAGGCTTTTACCGTTTATAACTTGTTTCATTAGTTTTGTTTAGGATATGAATGTCTGAAGCTCTAGCTTTTTCCAGTGCTAACAGTCCTAAACTGTACTGTATGGAAACTTCAAAACACCAAATCCCTCTCTTCTAGAATAGTAATCTCACTTTCATTTAATTGAGGTTTTTTCATTCTCTGAAAAAGTCTAGGAATCCAGATTACCTGAACGATTTGAATGTTTTTGGTTTGGCTCTTCATAGTCTTTACATCTGAACTCTGGCAGGAACAAGCCCAGAAAACCAGTTAACACCTCGGTGCAAATGGAAGTGGCAATGGTAAATCTAGAACAGCTCTAGCCAAAGAGTTCCGTGTAAATGCATGTGAGCGAGCTGTGAGTCAGCCTCCTGCCTCAATTCCTTTCAATCAGTAGTGAAGGAGGAGTGAGACGGAGGAGTGTTACTTCAAGCATTTATTGATCACAGCTGCCACTTACAGGTTTTCAGATGAAAGCAGCTCCCCAAGGTGTGCCTGAAACTCTGCTATAGCTCCGTGGATATCACTGAACACAAATGTAACAGACACTAAAGAATTCAAAATTTTGGGTTGGTCTGGAGTTAACGGAAGTAATAACATCCTTCTGGAACCAGCCTTCACTGAATGCTTCCTGCTCTCACTGGTGCTTTTTGTTATGTAGGAAGTGCTGGATAAAAATGTTTTGGATATTCGGTGTGAACTTCTTGTGTTTGAAGTGGAGAATCCTTTGATGTATACTGCAGAGGGCTCCTTTCTACACAGGAATTGGGGTTTTTTTTAAAAGCAGTAGGATTTAGCTAGACCCTGAAAGGGCTGAATTTAATAAATGTCCACTGAACCTATTTACTTTAATCTAACAATTAATATTACAAGTATATAACTAGTCTTAAAATATCTCTTCTGTTCAAGGGTTTCTGAAATCCTGTTTCTGTGAACAAAGATTCTGGTTTTGTAGTCAGTATTTGAATCTTGAAATAATCCACCAATTTCTATTTAATTTCCACAGAAACTATAAAAGGTAGCTGCTGCCTTTTTAAAGAAAAATACCCTCAGGCTGCAGCACTTCAAGACCTCTCTCTTTAGTGAGGAATTCATACCCTAATGGGCAGATTGGACTTGCAAAGGCTAAATTTTCAAGCATGCTTAGCTGACAAAGACCCCAAGTTTTATTTTGCTTTTCCTCACAGGCACAGAACACTGCTTAAAATACAAAATGTGACCTCTGAAATATAAATATGTCCATGTATTTAAAAATAGTCTTGAATTACCTCATAGGGATGTGGTCCATGCACATTGTGTAATTGGGACAGCCCTCTCTTTCTTTCTCTGTCTCTCTCCAGGGAAGGCAAATAATCAAGACTTTGCTTAAAGTGGCAACGCTACAGTCCCCAAGGGTGGGAAACTCATTCTTTATCTACAGGATGTCTGGAGTGATAAGTAGCTGTTTTAATAAAACTCATGCAGTGTTTCTTTGTCCTGACAAAATAATCATTTGCTGTTTGGTATGGTGAGTTTAAATGCAACGCGCCCTGAAATTTAAGGCATGGAATGAAGCAACGAGATGGAGGTGGGAGAATTTATTCAGCACCATATAAACAAAAGAGTCTGTAAAGTTCTAGTTTTGAATTTTCACTTGAAGTGATTTTTACACCACAGTGGGAGCTTTCCTTTGGGCTGATCAGTGCAGCTGACAGTATGTCAGTGAAACAGTACATGTGAGTTCTTCTGCATAACCCAGGTCAGCTTGAAACTTCTCATACACCACATCATATCTGATATACATTCCCTGTGTTAACAATATTCCTGTTGCTAATTCCTCTGTGGACGTTTCTGTGTTACTTGTTACCATCACAGGTTAGAATCCGTGCACTAGTTTAGGCTGGCACAAGTCAGTGCTCTCTCGTAGACGTGCAGTTGCAGTTAAGTCATTTGTACTTCTCGTAGATAACATGCAACTCTGGATCTCCTAAGGCTTCTGGTTTTAATTTATTAGGTGAAACTTTTATTCAAGGTATCTGCTGTCAGAAATTAGGCTGATTCTGATGCAGCCTAATTAAGTATGATCACAGTTACATCCATCTTATTGAATCTGCTCATGCTGGAGTAAATCATGTCTATGTACTTTTATGAATTGGGGCTTTCTTGAACAAGCAAGATGTGCTCAAGACTTAACATGGTAACTTTTTTAGCTCTTTCCAAACTTTCTTCCTGCTTTGTTTTACTTACTTATTTTCAAATCTAAGCACTGTTGGCCAGCTCCTTCAGGGGGAGCCTGTTTCTGTGTAGGTTTGTGATACACACACACACTTGAGTGCTAGAAATAACTTTGATTTTACTATACAGTGTGTAAATCTGTTGCTTTGCAGAATTTTATTAATCTTTATCCTGATAAAGGAAGACTATGAGAATAACAGACTACATTGATCAGGACTGCTGCTTTACAAAAGCTGTTGCTACCTTCTGTTTATTTGCTTGCCTGAAATTACATTTTCTCATTCTCTTCCCCAGAGGAAAAAGTGTACTTGTGACAGGAGTGTTCACGAAACTCCTCTGAAAAGTGAAGCACCTGGGCCAAAATAATTATACTTGCATGGTGTTTGCTACTGTTTGAAGTTGTAGCGGAGGTATATTCTAAGGGCAGTGCAAGGAATATCATTCTGGTTCCCTTACGAGCTTGAACATTAACAGAGATGTCAGAGGTGAGGGATGCTCATTTGCCACTCTGGTGTTAAATGCGTTTTTACTTCATCTCACCCCCTACCACCCTACCACAGAAAAGCTATCCAAGCAGTGGGAAACTTCTGCAATCATTAATTGTGTTTACACTTTGGCTCTGTCACATACAAATCTCCCTGGAACTATGTTTGCTTTTTTAATCTTCTGACAAATGTATCAGCAGAAGTCTCTAGTGTAGTCATCATCTCTGTTTTCAGAGGCTGCGCGCTGGTCACTTTTTACCAGCATTAAAATGTGGATAATTTCCACATTAGCTGCCTAATACAAAAATCTGGCTCGAGCATGCCTGAGGTCTTTCTAAGACTGCCTTTTGGGCTTTTAGGGGATTGCACTCTCAGGCAGTATAAATTATGCTGCGTGGCCTTTTACCACAGTGAGTGAGGCCTAAAGCAAGTAAGGAGAAAGGAACTGAAAACAAAAGCTCTGCAGAGGAAGGGGCAACCGAATCTTGGAGAATGACATTTCGGCCTGTTGCAGTGCTCGCTAGTGCTTTCTCTACCACAAGCGTGAATTCCAGTGCGTGTGCTGGGGTAGGGTAGTGCCCTTTTCATCTTCAGCACAGCTGGGACTCGCTGTATTCTCTGGGAAAGTGTGGGATCGACTTGTAGCCAAAGTCGGACGGTAAATAGGGAACAGCAGACTAACGTGGCATGGGAGTGGGTTGCCCTGAAAGGACGCGACATCTCCATCCTTGGAGATTTTCAAGATTTGGCTAGACTATGATCGTGTCATCAAGCATGACCTGATCTCGTGCTGGTGGTGCTCCTGCTCCGAGTGGGAGATTGGAGTGGATGACCTCTGTAGGCTCCTTCCAGCCATTGCTTCTGCGGTTCTCAGTACTTGAAGATCTATTACACCAGGTTTTGTAGTTCCACCCTTTGGCATTAATCGCTTTCCTGGCTCTTTGCTTTGCTGGGTCTGTATATTGCTTGTGAGTACTAGATTCCATTACTTTCAACACACCATGGGTGGGTGGGGGTTTTTTATCAACATCACGCTGAGCTTTTATGCTTTGAGCTGCTTTTCTATTTGCTTGCCTACTGCATGTAAAAGCTATAAAGGCAGCACAGATGCACAGGCACCTAACAATAGCAACAGGTTCCTCTTTCTTGTTCTGTGTCGCCGGATCCACGTCCGAGAGCTCTTTGCTCAGAATGATGAAATTGGGAAGAAGACGCTGGTGGCTTCCTGCACGTAAAGATAAGAGTCGTGTTTGCAGATCACGCAGTGCGCAGAAACAGAGATGTAAGTGGAGGGAGTGCCATGCGTGTGGAATCCATATTGTGCCCTGTGTCCCCCAGGCTGTGCTAGACCAACCGAAGAGGCATGTGCTTTCTGAAAACAAGCACCAAACTTCTTTTGCTGAGGCCTGGCTCAGCCTTTATGAAGGTAAGGTACTACGTTGAGGCAGCGTGTGTTTTCTGACCTTGAACCGTAATGCAAAGGCAAGCAGGGGTCTGAAGCGCGGCTGCCACGCTGTCCTCACCTGCACTTCTCTCCTGTAGCTTTGCCAGCACATGTTTTAAACAGTTTTGGAGGCTTCAATAAAGAAGCTTCTGTTCTTTGCCACTGGTGAAGAAATAAAAATATTTCTACAAGTTAGGGTAGCAGAGTGTTTTACTGCTCGCTGCCTAGCAGAGCAGGTAGGGTTATGTCTGGCAGCTAAAGACCTGCTATAGATTATTTTTATATTCTGTCATCATGTAGCATTTCTGGTTTCTCCGTGCTCTTGAGTGTTACTAAGACGCTTATTGGCCTTTTTAGCAGAATGTATTCTATTGCTCATTTTTAAAAAGACTCAAAGGCAACTTTCTCCAGTGTGTTTGCTGCTGCCAAACAAGTGGAACATTTTTTAATAAAGTGTGTCCACTTCAAATGGCCATAGGCTGGTTACTGAAAGCAAAATTTGAGCATATTTGAGAACCTGGCAGAAACAATAAATAAAACTTCCTGTCTCGGTGTTCAGAGGACCGTGGCAAACTGGCAGACTAGTTGGAGGTTTTTTAGAGATTGCTCTGTGTGTGTGTTAGCGTATACATCCCGTTTAAAGCCAAGCAGTTCCTCAGTGGCCCGATGCTGTGCAGTTGGTGTTTCGTTATTGATTGTATTCGCCTTACAAGCTCTGTGTGTTTTCAGAGACTGTATCATGATGCTAATCATGTAAAAATGAGCTTTCGGCAAAGCCCCACTTCAGTCTGATAGCTAAAGATTAGTTAAGATTTTGTAAAATCACTTTCTTCGTGCAGAAAAAATGTGGGGCATAAATCTGATCAAATTCATACTTCAGAGATTTGGAGGTTTTTTAAAATGTCAGCATGTGCCTCTGAGAACATATTAGAAATACGTTGCTTCCATTTCATTTGCCACTTTAAAACGTATTTTGAGAGAGAGTTGGATTTGGGGGCACTGGTTGTTTTTAACGTGTTGGTAGATCTGCCCAAGTATTTTTTGTTCTTTCACATCTAACAGCCTTGAAGGTTGTACAGCGCTGTTTAGATACTGTGTCAGTAGTCACTCTTGCTGGCTTCCGTTTAGATAAAACTATTGGTACACAGTTGGATAGTTTGTTTTTCTAATGTGGTAAATATGTGAGTTTTGCCCCACTGTTGGGACACGAGGGTGGGTTTTCCTGCGGTGAAGTTCAGATCTGTTTCTGAGGAGATGACCAGCGCTGCGCTGTGGTTAACGTCACACTTCGAAGCACGTTGCTGTTTAGGCAAGGGGAGATCTGCAGAAATCAGGGGTATGCAGAGGGAAACGGGCTGGGGGGGCGGGAGGGGTAAGAAACCTCTTTGAGCGAAGAGGAGGAGGGAGATGCAGGATGGTGTGAATGGTGGTGCTAGCAGTGCCAGCAGCTCACTGCTGCTGCCTCGGCAAGGGCTTTACCCCCTTGTCTCCGACCCAAGCGAGACGTTGCAGGCCGTGCCGTCAGGCGGTTTCTCTGTGTGAGCCTGCGACCGGCAGAAAGCTGGCAGCGTGTGGCGCGGCTCGTCCGGCGGGGCTGAGGGGGGGTTTGTGGCGCAGCGCATCCTCGGACCATTTAATGTGTGTGCACGTTCTCGTCAGTGAGGCGACTGCCGTGTTGAACACAAAACCAAACCCGCGGGCTGCGGCCGGCGGAGCGGGCAGCCGAGGGCAAGCTCCGCGCCGCGGCGGCGGCCGCTGCCCCGGGCACAGCCGGACGCGGGGACGGCGCTGAGGAGAGCGGGGCGGCGTTTCCCGCGTCCATTGCTGCCGCTGCCGGCCCGGGCGCCGTGACGGGGCGGCGTGTGGCGGGGG
>Ga0065711_1050408_pt1 | contig 10852 bp, 10 predicted proteins | sample Hoacrofraction12_FD_59098 | JGI IMG/M metagenome (GOLD analysis project Ga0065711, IMG submission 59098) | Hoatzin crop microbial communities from Cojedes, Venezuela - Epithelial fraction 12 v2 (version 2) | ecosystem: Host-associated > Birds > Digestive system > Esophagus > Crop | place... | reverse complement strand
ATTCTGTGATTCTGTGTATTCATGCTGTATGTTTGCTGGCACCTATGCTGACCATATGCCCCTTTTTCAGCGAGGATAATTTTCTTTCAAATACCTTTTAATTCCTGCTGGATGTTTCTCTCTGACTTCCAATTTTTTAATTAAGATTACACTTTTTTTAAATGTTTTGATTTATGTTCTGATATGAAGTTACAGCTGCTTTTGTATGTCCCTGCCTCATTGCCCCTTCTCCCCTAGTTCCAATAGAGCTTGCCTCAAAATATCCAAAATTATTTGTCTGGAACTGCCTGGGACAGTTCATATTACAAATATGATGTTATGCATAAGCACTGTCAAATATTCCTCTTCTCCAAGATTTGCTTTCGGCTGCGCTTTACTGGCTGGATTCCTTAAATGGACTGTGGAAAAGAGAAATTTTCATTCACGCAGCTTGAGGCAGAAATTAAGCAGCCTAAAAATAACTTTTAAAAATAAAATATATGAAAAGTATGAATTAAAGGAAAAAAGACTAGGGGCAAGCAAAATTACTGTTTTCTCCCCTACCCATGGGAATGTTTTTCCAGATGCTCTAAGGATGTGCAGTAGCTGTCTGAGTGCGTTTATGGCTCCTTTTAACTCTGTAAGAGAAATGTGATAACGGAGTTATGCCAGTCAAAAGGACATCAGTACAGAGAAAGTGGTTCTTGGGTTTTAGGAGCAAGGGGAATTGTACAGGCACACCGCAGTAAAATCTCCTCTCCTCTTTGCTCCTTGCTACTTTAGGAAAGGCAATCTGTGAGGGAGCAGTAGGGAAACTCAAGCTGAAGATGCGTAAGATTTGTGCAAGGGTGTCTACTCTACAGGACATTGTTGGTCCTTTGCTTTTCTGCCGTGAGGACTTTGTGTTGCAGCTGGACTGGAGGAAGGGGAAAAGGCATATTAATGTAATCTCACCTTTTATTCTGAGGTCTGGGGTTATTTTAGAAAAAAACAGTTCTAGGATAATAGCTGAAATTGACAAACTTCCTCAGCTAGATGAGCACTACCGCAGTTTTAGTTAGAGAATATATAGAGTTCAAAATTTACATTTGATGAGATGCATATCCTAAAATATCTGGAACATATTTCCTAAGTCAAAAGACACCTGAAAAGGAGAAAAAAAACAAACCAATCAACAACAAATAACCCAGACACTCATGCCATTTCAAAACTTTTCAATGATCCAGGATGTATCTTGAAATACATTAATGATTTCATCCTTTGCAGATGACTGTTCATGTTGCAAATGCCACCACAACAAGCTATTAGTATGTTCTGAAAGATGACGTGTATTGAACGGCCTTGGCAGCAGAACAATTTTCTTCCTGTAAGTATTTGTCATTTTCCCCGAGCAGTGGTATGGTGAGAGCAGGGCTGAAGGGGTAGGGGAGGAGAACATGAAGCAGTCCTACTGCGATTTTCTGTGTCATCTCTGATTTATGGGTAGAGAAAGTGTTCCCTGTCTCGGTACGGAGTAGTATTTGTAAGCCCTTCAGGAGAATTGCTGTTATTTTAAACATGCTTTGATTTATTTTCATAGAATAACTTTGGCTAGATGTTTCCTGCCACTGACTTCTGTAAGTAAGCATTCCATGTTTCGCTGAAGCAGCAGTAAAAGCAAACCGTACGTTAGTAAATGCATTTCACCCATAATTCTTTGTCACTGCACACTTCGTGGGTGCATTGATCCAGTGTCAAAAGAAGGGGTCAATTTAGTTTTAAATCATTAATCTGGTGATAGTGGTTTGGGCTCTGATGAAGGATAAAATATACCATGTGCAGTGGCTATGTAAACAAATTGCATACGGACAGGCACCTTCTCAAACTCTTCAAAATACAGCGAGGCTTGCAAGGCAAGACGTGTGGGGCCTGGCTTCCTATGGCTGCTTTCCATAACATGAAATTTAGGTGAAAGTATTAATTCTGAAGTAAGAAGGTCCACGAACACAGTGAGATGGGAATGGTTAACCTGGGCTATGTGTAGACAAGTGGTGTTAAAACCAGCCTCTAAAATTGGTGTGTTCAAGGTCAGCATGTGGAAGGCTTAACTGATGGTGCTTGTGTGGTGCTGACAGAACTATCGAAAGACCCAGATGCCTTCCAAAAAGTGCTTGATGATACCAATTACTGGCTAAAGCAGCGATGACGTAGTACTAAAACTTTTCACCCCTCTCCCCTCCCCCGATCACAATATTTAAAGAATCCCGTGAAAGTGAAGTGGTGGTCATTCAGCACCCCGCCCTCCTGTGCCTGCCACGTGGACGTGCTGCACAGCCCTACCACCCTTCGTCTACACAGAGCAGCGCCTTCTCCTCCTCCAGAAGTGACTTCTGCTGCCAACAGCAGTATGCTGTGTCGATATCTGGAGAGAAAAATCTCCAACTGTCCATTAGGATATGTTTTTTTCTGGGCAAATGAACAACCGGTGAGAGGAAATGTCCTGTAGAAGAGGTTGCTGGGTGATGTTGGATGGCGAATGGAAGCAAAGGAGCAGTTGGTGATTTCGAGAGTGAGCAAGAAAGGTGTTACAGGTCAGTTATGGCAGAGAGAAACAAGGTATTTCCAGATAATTTGCTTAAAAATAATGACATGTTTTGATTTCCTGAACAATTAGGAGGAATAGAAATGTCTTCTGCTTTCTTTGGAAATTTTTTTTTTTTTGAGTACGTTGTGTTAGGGAAAGAATTAAGGATCTGCAATAACAGAAATGGGAAGTCTAATAATCAGCTAATTAAACCTAGACAATAGATCCAACCCTCATAAATAAGACCACTGTCTGTCTTCTTGTTGGCACTGAATGAAATCAAACCTTTTGCAAAACATGTTTTGAATGAAGGCTAATTCACTTCCACAGAGTGGCCGCTTATTTTCTTAGAAATAAAAAAATTATAGTTAAACAAAGCACCAGGGCGTTAATCTTGTAAGCTGAAAAGGGATGTGTGAAACCTCAGCAGTGAATTTTTAACAGAGTGCCAGTGATCCTTGGGGGAGCAGTCTCCAGCTGGTACAAATAATCAGAGCTTCATTATTCAGCCTCATTTTGTAGGTGGCTTTACAGAAGCTGTAGGTTGCCCCTGGGCGACTTAGCTGCCTAGTCAAATCGCTTCACAAATTGCATAAATGGAGAAAATCTTTAGCTGGATGTTGAGGCTATGTGGAAGGGAAGCATCGCTTCCGTTCAGGATCGAGTGGCTCATCCCCCCTTTTTATTCTCAAGCCCCACAGCATCTTCGTGGCAACCTCATTATTACTCGCCTGGAAGTTAATCGTAAGTATAAGTGCGTGTTTTTAACTTTTTTTGGATATGATCAGCTTTCTGTGCTTGCAGGACTGTCAGCTCTATCACCGTAAAGCAAGTGGAAAGCAGAACGATGCGTGCGTCTCTCTGTGCCGTATCAGGACTACCGGCCCTGCTTGGAGGCCCCTGCACTGGGCCCTTTTGCTCTTCTTAAATTAATCATTTTAGGTTAGGCTTTGCCAGAGTGAGTTGCTGGGATAGATTTTGTTTTTCACCTCTGAACAAGAACAAAACTGGCGCACTACCAGGAAGGGCAGTGGCTAGGGTGGGTAGGAAGGAAAGAATCATATAGGAAATAATTGTGTAGGAGGTTTTGGAGTATGAAGAAGTAGAAACCAAGAGTCAGGTCTGCAACAGGTTTGTGAAGAATACACACGTTCAGCTACAAGCGGTATCTGCATAGAAAATTGACCTATCTTTTGTTTGCAGGCTGTGTATAACCGTTCTAACCTGCTGTTCTTGTTTTTCCCAAATGTATTCATCTCTGCGGGTAAGTCTGAACTGGAAAATTAAATGTGAGCAACTCTGAATGCTGGGGAAAATTCAGGCTGCAGATCCCAACTCGTGATTCATGCTCGTCTTTGGTGCATGTGAGACTCTGAGGGAAGGAAGCACCTGGAGATTTGAACTTAGGTGGAAAACCAGCTGACCGCCCAGGAGCTGCGGAGTCAGCATGGGATGGAGGAAAGGAGACCCGTGATTCCTGCACGGCTCACGTACTCGCCAGGACCACGTGTTCTCTAGAGATGGAAGCAACAAAATGTCCCAAGTTCCCAAGCAGCCTTGTGCTCGTAATTGTTGGATGTCTAGGGAAGGGAACGGCTGACATTACAACTGCCCTTTATTTCTGTGGGTCTCTGTTTCCTCAGAAGCATGGAAGGGGGGCAGAGGAGAAGGGAAAGCTTTGTCAGGGTGTGGATTGCCAGTGAAGCAAAGGGCTGATTGTCTTAAACGTGCTTCTGAAAACAGAAAGGGAAATTAAAGGCAACCTTTGGGTTTTTCTTCAGAAGACAGTTACGCAGGCAAATTGCACTTGTTAAACAGCTTTTTAGCGCTTTCTCTGATGAGGTTGACACTTTCTGTATACTTAATTAGAAGCTGCTGGAGTGCTTGAGGATAATTTTCCATCCTTGCAAGATGAGAATGGCTAGTAACTTGTTAATCTTCATATAATTTTTAAAATACAGTGGTCTAAACAGTGCTTTCTGACGTCTGTGAGAGGTCATCACATAATTGAAGTTAGAAATGGAGCACTACATGCAAAGCAATACTGACAGCCAGGGAAAAAGATACCCTAAGAAACAGTGCCAGAAATGTAAATTATTGTCCAGGACACCTCCCTGAACCTTGATGGTTTTCTGGTCATATGGTGTTATCCCCTTGCACAGCTGACCCTTTTCTAGAGGGTCTCTTCGTAGCTGCTTGCGGCTGTGTCTCTGTGTTTCGTACTCACCCACGTGTAAATTCTGGATGCCTTCGAGAAATAAGGAGGTAGTGCCTACCTCAGCCTGCCTGAACAACTCTGCCGATGCTCGGGGGACCCTGTGGAAGACAGAGCCTTGATGCGGACAGCTCAGCTGCTGCCTTGGCACGCTTCCCAGCACTGTCCTTCTTGGGACACGGCTTTCCTACCGGGAACAGAATAATTTAGATGCTCTCTTCCAAAATGTTTTTTTCCTGCTTTTATGCTCTGCTTTTCTTTGTTGTTGTTTGTTACAACTCAGCAAATCCTCTCTGGCTTTAGCCCTTGGCATCAAGGCCTTTATCCCGCTGTTGGAGTGGTGTGTTGCGAGGCGCGCTGTGATACGCTGCTAGGGAGAAGTCATCGGTGATGATATCAAAGAATTTTTACAAAGCAGCACCACACAGACCCGTAGTGTTTGTACCGCTGTTGGCAGGAATGTCTAGAACAAAGCAGCAAATGGGCTCTCGGGTGCTTCAGATCTGAAGGAGCAGCAGCAAACCTCACGTCTGAAAGCAGGGTGAGGTAGTAAGCTCCATCTGGTTCGCAGAAGTGCAATTTAGTCGCTTTCTGAGTTGTGGGGCACTCTTGATCTTTCCTGTCTCAGTTCTGAGAAGGGCACTGTGAGTTGTGCTCCTTCTGTGAAATCTCGTGCTGTGTCACATACTTTGCACGAGCAAGACAGAGTTTTGTCTGTCACCTTAGCAAGGTGTTTTGTTGGGTCTCCCATTCCTTCGCCCCCTCTCCTGCAGCCTGTGGGACTCCCCCAGTCAGGCATCATCAGTAACTAAGAGTGAATAACAAACACTCGCTGCAGTTGTTTGGTGATCTGTTTGTTTGCACAGACTAGTCACTGAACGATGGCAAATAGCAGGAGTAAGTATCTCGGACTGTTTATGATCAATTTACAAGCAGCGACGAAGTGACTACTTCTCTATGAAAGTAGCACGGTGCTTAAATGAAAAGGGTAAGGAAGCCAGTTTAAAGAGATGGGTCCAATCTTCCCAGCTGGTGGCTAACACTGCATTCAGACAGGTAGTTATTTGTAGTATACTATGGAAATATCCATTTACCACCTCCTTATGGTGGCATTTACTTTATTTTCAATACCTCGTGGGTACATACGCGTGTTTAATTTTTTAACATGTTAAAGATTAAGATTCTTACAACTCCTTTCTGCTGTCACTTTCTTCAGGGTTAGTCCACCTCAAAACCCTGAACTGTTCTGTTTTGTTCGGAGAAAACAGCCAGAAGTGACCAAACTTGCCAAATCTTTCCTCTTCCTTGAAAGCGCAGATGTCTAAGGGAGCACCGCTGTGCAAGGGCTTTCACAGCCTTTGTTTTTGAGTCCTCTGGAATGTGACACATTGTTATCGCAGTTGCCTAAGAAGGCTTTGGTTGCAGGTTTATCATATACTCCAGGCTCATGAACTATTTCCCTGGGGACCACGCTGCATTCTTGATTTGCATGGCGTCTCGTGGCCAGCCAGCACCATTCAATTCCTGTCCTCTCAGCATCCTGTCTTAGAAAATGACCTGCTATTCTCCCTCAGTATCTCCAAGCTGCTATTGAAAAAGTGCCTGCTGTTCAGGAAGACCCACAGGAGTGTCTGGCAAGAGAAAACAGCGTTCAAGTCTAGGAAGTTTCAGCGATGCACATACATACGCATACACAGACGGTCATCTCAGGAAAAGCAGAGATGTTTGTGTTCCTGTCTTTGAAATGATAAAGAATACAGAAAAATTCCAAATATGTGCAGTATGAGACAGGTGCAGAGGAGCCCAGTGACACACACAGGGCAAGGCTTAAAACCACAGCTTCCAAAACATGGGCTGAATTTGTGCTTTGCAAAGTGCGAGTTCGTAATTTATTTCCAACATACAGTTGGGCAGATGCCAGGAGTTTTTTTGTGTGCCTTTTTATTTTGTTTTTTTAGAGAATTCAGTTTTGAGAGGAAGAGAATAAATAATCTCTTTTTAAGAATTCTTTGCCAAACCATCTTGTGGTTCTTGAACGGTAATTGACATCAAGACATTTGTAGGCTTGGCAGGATCCTTATAGAACAACACTTTTAATCCAATATGCACTTAATTGATTATCTTCATAGAGGACACAAGTAAAGCTGTTATATTTTTGGGAACAGGTGCCCCCTATCTCCCCTACACAGAGGAATGACCATATAAAAATCACATTTTTGCTTACAGGAAACACTCCTATTTCCTTATCCATCTCAGAAAAAAATGTTCAAGTGTAATTTTTTTATCCATAAGAAATTTCGTAATGAAATAACATCAGAAAAATCCCAAACTGTAATTTTTGTTCTGTTCAGATATTTATCGTCAGCACTGACAAAGCTGATACGTAGAGCAGGAAGCATATGCCCCCAGGTAGGTGCTTTTCTGGTCGTCTTGGTCTTAGCAAGTTTTAGGGCTGAATGCAACGTTGATGGTTGTGGGCAGGTTTCGGGGTGGGAAAGACGTGAAAACTACAAAGTCTTTCCCTGATTTCAGGCTTAGAGGGCATCCTGTTGCTGCTCCATGTCAAGCTGAGGCCAGGGAGGCCTCCTCACCTTTCTCAATAGCTCCATTCTTGACATTATTCTCAGGTCTTTGCCTCGGATATTAAAAGCCGGTAATGTCGTATGCCTATGGTCTAATGTGGTAGTAGTCTCTTGTGCTGATTTTTATGTTAATCCTTTGATTTGGTTTAACCACATAGCTTTACACTGATTATACAACAAGCTTCTCAAGTAGGAACACTGAATCTAATTGCAGTCAACTATCACCACTTTAGTGCTGAGTAATGTTTGTTCTGACAAGTCCTCAGAACTTGCTATTGAAACAAAGCAGTTGTGCCTTCTTATTAAAAATAAAGCAATAAAAATGTCAGTAATTCCTTTTCTCTCTCAGGAAATGTTTAATGGATGTGGTTCGAAGTTTGTTGTCATTTTTCTAATCTCTTATGACATTATTATGTGCCTGTTGAATATGAAGCTGTAAACAAACTTACATATAATGTTGCTGAAAATCTTTGGTAACAATTGTATATTTAAAAAAAAAATTTCTTTGTTATTTGAAAACCAAGCAAAAACGGAAGTATTTTTTCCAAAAGCTTTCTTCGCAGCTAAAAATTTTCCAGCAGACAGCATATAAATATTTATAATGCTGCTTGAAAATTTGTTTTTTGTTTAAGTAGTGTTAAAAATAGGAGTTCAATCAGCCCTAATTATTACTACAGTCATTGATTTTTGGAGGGCAGGCATACTCAGTGAAGAGAATATCTGAAATATGCTGTAATTTATTCCCAAAACAAGCTTTTTCTTATCTGGTAATGATATGAATTTTAAAAATTTGATTATAAAATACCACTGAATTAAACTGTTAATATGAACTTTAAAAAGATTTGAAATCTGGGAGGTTCATTGCTAACTGGGATAGAAAACCTAGTTGAAATCGATCACCTGTATTACACTGGGGCACCACTGACGGTAATTTTAAAAAAAAATTTTAAAAGACAAGAAATTGCCCAACTGGACAAATACTGGCTCTGTGTACAATATCTTTTCATTCCTGACTAGTTAGATGATGTTTCTTTGCTGGAGCAATTATGCATTCTCCTCCCCAGGGGCCCATGTCCTCACGTAAGTGTTAACACACATTCCTCTCTCAAAGTTTTTGGGCATGTCCAGCTGAGGTCATGGTAATTAGAGATAGAAAAGGCCCTTTGGATCACCATGTCTTTCCCCCTGCCAAGGCAATTCTGGTTTTTTTAGGAGGTGTATTTACAATTGATTTAACAAAGCTTTTGAAAAGTGATTCAAGATGAGGCAAACACTCTTTGCTAGTCAGATGGTTCCACATCCAATAGACCATAAGAATAGTCTTTTTTTTCTAATGTCTTATATTTTCCTTTGCTGCAAATACTTTTTCATCTGATAGACACCTGAGAATCCCCAGTAACAATTCAATTTGAAGCTTGTCTGTCATTAGCAATTTCCTACTTCATCGTGTTGCGCATTATCTCACTCCCTGAGTAGACATTCGGTTCGGAGCTCAGCACATGATTCGGGCTTCCTTAGCCTTTTATGACTCTGTTGTTGAGCCACTTCCATTCCTGGAAACTCTTTAGATCTCCTGGGCTTAAAGTCAAGTTTGCTACATGTGAACAACATCATGTCAAACGAAGTCAGACCTGCAAGTAAAGATTTTGGTTGGAGAGAGGTTTGGGTTGAGGGAGAAATGTTTTTCCTGAGTTCTTCTGCTACTTCTTGTTCATAATACTCTCTCAGCTAAGCTACAATTACTGGTCAACACTACCTCTCCCCAACACCTCTTCTGACTTGGTTTAAAAGATTGATTATGAGCTCACTTCATCTGGGCTTACGTCGTCACAATTCCATATGGTAAAACTCTAACTCTGTTGAAGGCAATGGCAGTTGTTACCTGTTTCCCTGGAGTTAATTGGTACAAGTCAGATGTCGACGTTTCCATTGTCACCGTATGTCCTCTCTTCTATGTGCTACTGTATCTGTTTACCAAGAGAGGTTTTTCTTTCCATGCCTTCTTCACTGGGTACTGGATAATGGGAAAGCTCCATGTTTTGTCATCTTTAAATAAATACTCTTGTATTTAAAAAAGGGGAAAAAAATAGGATGTAATTGTGTTCAAAAGCTTGATGAGCAAGAGGCTACTTTCCAGTTACAAGTGGTGTTTAACATATAGAAAAAAAAGAATTGGGAGCTTTCTTTTTCAAAACCCCCATGTTCATAGCTGACTGCTTTAGCGGGAGGGTGGGCTGGGTGATCTCCTTAGGTGCCCTCCAGTCTGGGTTAACCTGTGATCCTATGAACCTGTCTGCAGTGAGAATGGATAACCTAGGTACGTTGCTTGAGGGAATTTCAGTAAAAAATGATTCAGTGGATATTAATTGTCTGCTGCTTTCTTGCACAGCTTTTTTTCACAGAAAGAGCCACAGAACTTCAGAATTAGGTATTTTTAATAATTCTCAAAATTTATCACCATATTTTCTTTGCTCTTTTCTGGTATCAGATACTGTAAGAGACCAATGCTTTGTCACTGGTAAGCTAAATCGCTGCCCAAGCTCTGCTTTACAGTTGAACTGTTGCTTTTTCAGAGGAGATAAAAGCTAAAAAAAATTTTAAAAATTCCCACAAAACCACAGCAACTTTCAAATAACATGCAGGCAGCAGGGTGCCTTGTAGACATCCGTGTTTACGCAGTCACCTTTGGAAACACCAGCAATTATACTGCATGAGGCACTGTTGCTAATCATGTGCCAGTTGTTCCTTTTTAAAAGATGGCTATTAGTTATATTTCCTCCTTGCAAGACGCTATGAAGTTGCTTAGCATTTTGAGCGACCAAGCGTGTTTTCTAGAACACATGTGCCTTAAAAAAAAACCCAAAAAACAACAAAAAAAAACCCAAACAACTCAAAAAACCACAAATAACTTGGCATCTCCAAGTGGCAGAGGATACTTGTGGCATAAATAAAAGCTCACTTTCTGTTGTAGGAAAGGGTTCCTGTCCATACTGCCACTGCAACCACTTAAAGAGCACCATGAATGTGCGTGACTCATAGGAGATCATAAGGGAAGAAAGCAAAGGCAAGTTGTGGAATAAAAAGTAAGTCTACGTCACCAAATCCAGTGCTAAATATTTTGTATCCATTGCACAGAGTTCTGATTCTTGTCCTTACACCACAGTGGGTTTTTTAAGCACTTCTTAAAATATCAAGTAAGAAATGGTCTTTTGGGTTCACTGAACTCTTTCACACAAAGAGGAAGAAAAGAATTGAAAAACTGAATCAAAGGCTGTGAAGTAACATTGTGCTGTCTAGTCCCTTAGTCCTTGTGTTGTTCTCACCGTGTAATCACAGAAACTGGGAACTGAGATTTAGACTGGATGTTAGGAAAAATTTCTTTATTGAAAGAGCGGTCAGGCATTGGAGCAGGCTGCCCAGAAAAGTGGTGGAGTCACCATCCCTGGAGGAGTTCAAAAAATGTGTAGATGTGGCACTTCGGGACATGGTTTAGCAGGCATGGTGGTGTTGGGG
>Ga0065711_1050407_pt1 | contig 10853 bp, 4 predicted proteins | sample Hoacrofraction12_FD_59098 | JGI IMG/M metagenome (GOLD analysis project Ga0065711, IMG submission 59098) | Hoatzin crop microbial communities from Cojedes, Venezuela - Epithelial fraction 12 v2 (version 2) | ecosystem: Host-associated > Birds > Digestive system > Esophagus > Crop | place... | reverse complement strand
CAGGGGAGGGGAATCTGCCTCAAAGCATCCAAGCCTTTTTTAAGTGGTAAACTGAATTCGTGATGATTAGGAAGTTGGATGTACCTCTTAAATGGTGAAATGTTTGCTAATGAACACTGGCCTGAAATGAGGGACAGTGGATGTCTTTGTAGTGCAGAAGGGAGGAACTTTGTCCTGTCCTCTAAAAAAGTGATTGTTATGAAGCCATTTGGGAATTTAGAAACTCTTTTAACTGCAGACTTCAAGAAATCATCCTTTTACTTTTTTTTTTTTCACTTCTCCAGTCCTCAGGCCCACAACCACACAAGATTATTAGACTTGCCTGCTGCAGATGTCAAGGCTCACGTTTAAAGGCACAAAGGTGAGAGGAAGAGCTTGGGCCTCTTGAGACTTGCATTGGTGAGATAAGACATATTTTGTAAGATTTGCTAAGAAATGGACACTCCACCCTTGAACTGCTTCTTTGGCAGAACACATTCCAGTTCCTCATTCTTTGCCTGCTAAGGTAAATGAACTGAGCATTGCTCGTAAAATTGTAGAATGAACTTTCCCATGACCAGTGAAATTTGTTATGAACAAGATAGTCTCTGAACTTGAGTCAACAAGAGAGGCAAAGTGACCGTGTAACAAACACAGTATCCACATACCAGCCGCTCCACATGCAGAAGGACACAACACATCCAAGGAAAACAGCTTCTCACCTTTCTTCCACAACAGCCTCTTCTTCAACCAGTGATTGCATATCAGATTTCCTTGGGAGAGTGGCTGTTTAAAGTTTACCTGATGAGGGCTATTTGCATAGCCACAAGATAGTGTGCAGGGTGTTTCTTTCAGGAGATATTTTCTGTAGAATGGTATAAATCTGTCTGAATTTTATGGGACTGGCCTGTAGAAAAACTAATATTCCAAGCTCAAAATAGCTTCTCCGAGTTAATCCATTTTGATGAAAAAATCTCTCCTTTATTTCCCAAAATATACAGCTATGAACTGACTTTAAAGCATCTGAAATGTTCAGTGCTTAATTCTGTTATGCAATCCTTAAATCCTTCCTTTCCCGTCCAGCAAGCTATCATGAGAAATAGGCTTTGTAAGCTGGGATCACCTGTTTCACATACAGTTGTCTCCGCTGTCAAAATGATAAAACGTAAAAGCTTTTGCTGATGTGTATAAGGACAGCACAGCTTTTCCACCACAGAAGGGCTCTTTTTATATTTTTTATATTGGGCTTCTAAGTACTACAAAATTTTAAAGAGGAAGAGGCAAAAAGAAAATATGAATCAGTCCTTTCAGAAGGTACAGGAAAAAAAGCCTTTTATTTGGATGTGCTACCCTCTGGGAACTCAAGGAAACTCAAGGTAACTGAATCTCTAGGGAAAAAAAAAAAAAAAGTGGTTCTTTTTCGTTTTAAAAGAGGGTAACGAAGTGACCTTCCGAGTTCCCTCCTAATCCAAATTATTCTATGAAAAGTAATGGTGTTAAAATCTTAGAAAACCATTTACTATTTTATGCTATTTGATGTATATTGTGGTATTGTTTTAATATAATATATGGAAATACTATATTATTATGCAAAACAATGTTTATATTACATAAACATAAGAAGACATTTCCTAAATCACATATATACATATGTAATACTAATTATAATTATTTAGTGTGAATACCATTTATTATCAAAGTTGATGTCATGCTTTAAAATACTGTGAATCAATTAGAACTGTACTTCCCTACACTTCAAATGCCTCTGAGATTTCTAATACTCTCTGTCCTCTTTCATTTTAGCAGACTCACATGCTCCACCATTAATCATCCAAGAACTTTGTACAAAATGCACCATGCTTGGTTTTTCTGTTTACTCACTGTTTAAGCTTGTTTACAAAAGTACAGCAAACAAAGATAGCAAGCAAAGATATCCAAAATAAATGTATTTTGATGTTAAAATTTTAATCTAGTTTCTCTCTTAAGTAAGCAGTGACAAAGCAAAGCAAACAAACAAGCACACAAAAACATTAAGCACATTTTAGGGCATCCACAGGAGAAACGCACGTCTCCTTCCCTTCTTGTTCACTGCAAAAGCTTCTTTTGACTGCAGGGGGAGCAAGAATTTTCATAAAGTGTTTTTGAAACATCCAGCTGTGGTGCACTCACTGTGCAGTGTCTTGGTCATTTCTGCATAGAATAGAAAGAATAAACTACACTGTAGCATATCAAATCAAACTGAGAAGTGTGTTGCCTCAGGCAGAATCCTTGTTCCAAATAATATGGTAGAAATGAATGTACAGAAGAGGCTACGGTTAGCAATTAAATTTCTTTGTATTACTATTATACCAAAAATATTATCTCATACAGAATGGTCAGCTATGAATTTATCTTAGAATAATAGGAATCTTATAATGTCATTAGAAAGGTAATTTTTATACTTCTGCAGTAAGTGGATGAATTTTACCACTACACTGATGTTCATCATCTGAATGTCTAGCCTTATGATCTTATCTATGTCCCTAGCATCTTTTGGCCTAACAACCTCAATAAGGAGTATATAGAGACATATCAGTCTTTTGTATTCATTAGGATGTTGTCAAATTGCGTAGAACAATCAGCTCTGCTTCTAGAAGTTAATGTACTCATAGGGATGACTCGCAAACAAGGCAGCTGGAGCAGTTTCCACCCTAGTTCTCAACTCTGCCCTGAAGTAGCTTCTGCTCCTGAAGAAGAGTGCTGGAACCTGGAGAGAACCAAATGCCTGTAAGTTGTTCCATTAATGGACCAAGAGCATTACTGGAATCAGACAGAACTTAACAACAAGTAGCTGCAATATGAATATATAAGTACATTCTGTTAACGAACCACTGCTGGGTAGACTGAAATGTCAAAGGCCCTGGAACATGATGGAATAACATGACTACAGTGTGCTGCAGTTACCAGGAACCTACCCAAGGAAACATGAGCAGGAAACTATGTTTTGAGGTATATTAAAGAAAAACAGGAACCTTCTGTTGGAAAACCATTTGTCCAGTGTGTAGGATTCACATCATTTGACCACACAGAAAACTGCATAATAACCTATTAAAATAGCTGTCAGAAATGAAAGGCTATGGGACAGGGCTACTTCTGACATCAAGGCTAGGACTGTCCAGGGTTCTTCTCTTCCTAGAACCCGAACACCATCAGAGCAGGCATGCTTCCCAGACAAGATGTTCAGCCTCTTTTGTCCTGACAGAGGTGCTGACCAGTCCTGGATTCTGTGAAGCTCAGTCTTTCCCTGAACTTCTAAACACTTTTTTTTCAGGAAAATGGCCCATTTATTCTCAATATTAGTCAGAAACGATTTCTCACCCTACATAAAGAACCCTTAGATTTACAACATAAATTCAGGATATTTTCATAAACTCTCGTGGAAGGTATTCCCAAATGTTATGGTACTGCTGGAGGAGTTAGAAACACTGAACAACGTTTATAGGACAATATCCAACACTCAACCTCTCCAGAATGTCTTTGCCTATAAATGAGGCTCCACTGGACTCTTCTTACATACTCAGTGGTCTTTTGTAGAAGCAGTGGACTGTAAATATCAAGGCCTTGCTGGGATTACAGAGTTTTTGTCTAAAAAGCTACTCTCTTTTCTCATTTAGGGAAATAGCTAGAAAACTCAAAAATACATAAAAAGATTAGAGCCACAACAGGAGAAAAGTTTTAATCTGGCAGCAACTCTTAAGTCTGAGTTATCCAATTACCATATCAAGGTTTGCTCCTAGGTCTTCATTCCTTTACTTCAAACCATCTCTGTAGGTTATATAGCTGTTTAACTATTAATCTAGCAGCAATTGCTACCCATTCCTCAGCTGTTAAAAACTGACACAAAAGTTGAAAACTGAAGCAAAGGCCTGTCCCATGCTCCTCTTCTTTTAAGAAATTCCTTGACACTGTGAAATCTGAGGTTGGGATTCGCATTACTTCTGAGTCCTTGATGACCTAGACACAGAAGTAACCACCGAAGTCATCAGCAGTTCCACCTGAAATGTAGGTGACATTTAGGTACTTACTGAAGATCACTCTAAAGGGCTCGTTCTTCTCATGGGGTATCCCTTCACACACATACCATGCTTCTGCATAAGAATGCAGCCACTTTTACTAGCAGATTAGCTGAAATTCTATGCATTCCTAGCCCTCCAGCCTCTGAAATGGAAGAATCACTGTACTCCTTGGATGTCTGTGGGCGCTCTGCCTTTTTATCTTTCAAAACTTTCAGATGCTCTCCAACATCCTTGATTCCTATTGCTAACACCCAACCCCACAGAGGTATTTTTGATTTGGGTATTTAAGGCAAAGGTGAAATCAGTGAATGACTGTCTCGGCATGATCTCAGGACTGTCTCCATCTTCAAAACCTATAGGATGGTCTCCTATAGCTTCTTTATTAAAACGCTATAGACTATGAAGCACTGCACAACTGCTAAAGCATCTGGAAATGATGCAGATAGTGGCAGCAGTCCTGACATCTCTGTTTGCTTGAAGCAATTTTACTGTTTCAGATTCTGCTTGGAAACATGTCACATGGAAACCAGCTAGCTTCATGCTGTCCTCTGTCTCTATTTCATATTCCAGTTTGTCTCTCTTTAGATTACAAATGGAGAGGAACTGAAAGCATGGGGCTGATGTCTACCTACAGTTGTAATAGAGTTAAAGGGAGCAGAGCTGGAGCCTGGCTAGAGGTACTCAGTACTTGTCGCACCTACCCTCAAAAAAAAGTCTCAGAACCACAGAATCATGTATGCTGGAAGAAACCTCTGGTCCTACCTCCTGTTCAAAGCAGACTCAATTAGAGCAGGTTGGTCAGGCCTTCCCCAGTTCCACTTTGACTGTCCTGAAGGATGGAGATTTTACAGCCCCTCTGGGCATCTGCTCCATTGTTTGACAACTGTGATGGGGGGGAGGGGGGGAATTACCAAAAAATATTGCTTATTCGTAGCCATTCCTTACATCTAAACAGAATTGCATGTGTTCGACTGGTGCCTCCTCCCTCCTGCCCTGTCACCATGCACCTCTGAGAAGAGACTGGAACCAACTCCTCTATATGCTCCCACTAGGTAGCAGTAAGATGCCCCATAGGCCTACTCTTCTTAGGGCTGAGCAAACACAGCTCTCTCAGATGCCCTTTGTACATTATCTGTGAGTCCCCAAAAACTCCAGCTGCTGGTAACTAACATCATTTTGCCTCAGGATACAGCCAGAGCATATAGAATCTCCATAAGACCTCCGTGTAGCTAAGCTGTCCCATCAGTTTTATGAGATACACTAGTTTTGTGATGTAAAATTGAAAACAGCAACGTATTAAAGTTATTCTCAAAACCAAACAGTATAGTTCTGTCTTCGTGACAGTAGTGTAGCCAGTAATATCTCCAGAATTTCCCAGCAGATAGCTAACCTTTGATTTTATGATATGGAGGCTGAAGGTCCGTGAGCAGCTGAGGCAATCTAAGATGTTGCAGTTGCTGCATATTTCATGGTGCCCTTAGTCTCCTTCACATCATCTCCTACTTATTCTTAACCTTTCCCATGCTCCTAGCTGTGGAAAGCTCGGCTTTTGCACCAGCTCTGGCACTCATTACAGTAAGTGAGTCAATTCAGCTTCTTGGCAGAAAACAATCTGCTTTTATTTTGTCTGGGTATGTTTTCTGCCATGTTAATGAGCTCAGACAACTCAAGAAGGGTCCAACAAAAACCAGAGCTGTTGCACAATAAGCAGAAACTGTGCACAGCCAGCATCAAGATGGTAGTGGTAAAAACATTGTCCTTTAGGACCTCTGTGAGGCAAGCTCAACTTGCCCTGTGGAATTCTGCCTCTGCTGGATACCAGTACATATTCAGTCCTGTTGCCTCCGAGGTCAACAGCAATGCAGCTACCAATTCCTGAGAAACGCAGTGGCTAAGGAATGCAGTGCCTTTGGACCTGAGGGAAAGCTGTTCTTCACCTCTGCTCTCCTAAGGACATGCTACGTGACCATTGGCCAGTAATTTAGCTGCTCTGAGCCTTTCTGCTTATCTGCAAAAAAATGCTAGAAGCGTCACAATTCCACCAGAGGTTTTTCAGAGATAATGCATCAAAAGCTTTTGAAGTTCACAGGCAAAAAAACGTACAGATTCTGGGGCCATCTAATTACCTAGAGTAAATGACTAGACCACTATATAATAGTAAGTACTGAATTCTCAGTGCCCTTTCTGAGGATGTCGCACACCAATTCAGCATGCAATAACCAAACTGAAACAGAAAACCAAAAGTATGGGATTTATTTTCTGAAGTACACTAAATATGTATTTTTCTTAATATAATTAAATATATTTCTATAAAATGAACATATATTTTATGGTATGTTTTAATAAACACTATCCTTCTCTACTCTCTGTGGACATATGGCACCTCTCACTTGAAACTTTTTTTTTCTGCTTTGCTTTAGTTCTTCTGCATGATGTAAGAGCTCAGGTTAGTGCAGAATTAACAGAGTTTGTTTAAATCCAGTGTAGTGACAGTCTCAGGGTTCTCATACAATTCCACTACTGCTTCTTGTTTGTATCTTCACCGCATTTGGAAACCAGAGCCTGGAGTGTGTATCACTAAATCTTCAATCCTGAGCCAGGATTTAGATACAAAAGTGTCAAATACTAGTATTTAGAGCAATTCACCTTTTCTCTATTCCTACTATCATACATAGCAATTTCACTTAAGCTTATTTTTGGAAATATCCACTATCCAGTGCAAAAAAGATACATGTGAAAAGGTGCCCTGTGTGAGCAGTAGTTGCCTTGCCTCTGCTAACTTGAAAGCGAAAGTAAAGAACAGAATGAGCCTATGGGAATTGCTCATATCATCTGTTTATGGAGCAGCAACTAAATTAAGTCATTCGATAAAAATAAGTAAAAAAAAAAAAGAAAACTAGCAAAATACAGCTGCTATGAAACCAGTAGAAAACTAACTCAGTTTTAATGCTTCCCTGCAATGTAGTTACTTAAGGAGCAAGTTTTGCAGTAACTTGCCATATTTTTGTATGGAAGCTAGAAGACAAAGTATCTCAGAGTTAAGGATTTTGAAGGATTATCTACTATACCACTAATAAATATTTATATTTCTCTGAATTATCAATTATAATTACCAAGAATGCTTACTTTTAGCTATATAAAATTCTTGGGGTTTTTTTTCTGATTTCCCCATTTTGGTTTGAATAATACTACGCACGTAAAGATTTACTGGCTTAACAACTACTTTTCAAAGCACTTAGTATTAGTTGTCTTTAAAATATGAATTTATTTCAGCTAAGTTTTATTTTTGCCCACCAGAAAGACAGTAACCAAACAATTGTTCAGGGTTTGAACAGCGTGAGAGTGATTCTAAATATAAAATGTAATTCAGGGAAAACTATTGTCTAATATCAGGTCAGAAGTAAAACACATTCTGCAAGACATTCATTGCATCACCACAGTCATGGCTTCATAATAAAGCAGTTCTTGCCAAATGGTGACAGAGTATCACATGTGGACACCTTCCAAAATAAACTGAGGGGACAGAACATAGAATCGTTCGTTCTAATCTCTGTCCACCAGTTCCGAAAATGTTCCCTGCATAGGGGTGCTGCAGACAATCTATATAAATGCAAGGGCATTAGCAGCCAAGGTCATGATCTGCTTGTTTGCTCCCTGAACCAGTTAGAGACCGAATTTATCCACGTATGCAGGCATACGCACTCTCACACATACCACTCAACTTCCCAGTAGGCACAAGGGTGTGCGTGACATCACTTTATACCTACACCTGTTCCAGGCTAGTTCAAAATATTTGCCTTCAGCTCTTCCTGGGGGAGCACAAAGATCAGACATCAGTATGGAAGAGCAGGATTCGACGGCCGAGCCCTCTCTGTCACTAAGAAGCAGAAGGGAAAGACTTGTGGACCTCTGGCATCCACTCTTTAATTCACACTGTATCATGTGATTGGAGTAGGCTGACACAGTCACATTTTGTCCTTAACTTGAGGTCAGTAAAAAAGAATCAGCCAGAAAGCACAGAATGTAGTTACCAACAGGCTCCATTCTGCTGAGATGGAAAAAAACAACACACCCAAACCAAAAAAAAACTGAAACCAAAGCAAACAACTGGGTTTATTTGCTATTAAAAGTAGTTCATTAGGAACCAAATTATGTTGTCTCTGAAAAATGCATTGTAAATATTTATGTGCTTAATGAATGTGTTTCAAACGTGTTCAAAATATCAAAAAAAGCCCAGTGGGGTTATATTCAGAGGTGGAGAAAACTTCCATTCCAGCTCAGCCTGCAGAACAAGAGGTCAAAAAGATGCCTGTGAAACAAGAGCACTATTTACAGGAATCTGCCTTGCACAGGCAGTTGAAAACAAGCACCATCTTCATAAATGTAATATTTCGGGCAACCAAATTCAACTTTGTTGTAATTAAGTTCTCCAAAATCAATGGGAGCCTCCATTATTTCTGCTACGTTCGAGACTGTTACAGCAAGTACACCTAACTTCCAAAATTTCTCCCTTTGTCATGAATGATAATATATACAAGGCTCCCAACTAGCACTTGCTAGATAGCAGCTTGATTTTTCTTTTCTGTTTTACATGTTCTTCAGTAGGGGAATAGAATAGCTAACAAGCTGCATTGTATAGACTTGCCTCAATGAGACCCGAGCCAGAGATAGGAGAAATTAGTCCACACAAATATCCACGCTCCCTCCTTTACAGCAATCTGATTCCTTTAAAATTAACTCGGCAGAGTATGGCCTCACACCATCTTACTGTAAAGGTACGGCCAATGCTCCACCCCTCCTTCCCCTGCAGGCAGCTTCCTTGGGATAGTGCCCACTATCTGTACTAATAACTCTGCAAATAGTAACGCTTACGTATTGTACAATAAATACCATGGGACAAAAAAATGTTCTCTTCAAACACTGAATAGAAATGTAAACAAAGGGAGAGTACACTGTTGAATGAGCGAGGAAGAATAAGTTATTCTCCCTGACTCTATATTGTCTAGTTTTGGACAAAATTGTTCCGCCTTCTGTCTCTCTTACTTGTGTGTCTTGCAGGTTAAAGAAATGGCATGCATTATCATAGCCACCCCTCCTGTTCCAGGTCTATGAAAACACACAGGTGCTGCTAAAGAATACCCAAGAAAACAGTAGACTGCACCTCCTAGAAAATTTCTGTAACTTAGTCATCTTTACAAATTTTTTTCATGGTTTGCATAGGTATCAGTCATGATATTGCTTCCTTACTTTTTGAACCCTGAGAGGCCTCAACCATTGCTGAAAATGTCTTAGCTTGAGTTAAAACATATTCAAAACACCATACGGCAGTTTTTAAAAGGAACAAAAGAAATAACACAAACCCCACACATTTCCGAGCAATTATACTAATGAATTCAGATTTAACTAAGATCCCATGAGACTAATCCCTTGAACTGTTAATCTACATGGAGATGCTGTTGTCTTGCATAAACTTATCAAATCAACTGTGGTTGTTGCCCACGGCTTTAGAGTAGAAGCTGCTTGCAGCGTACACCGTGACAACTGAAGGATGGCGGGGGTGACTCTTGCAAAGCCGGGGGGCATCGTTATGACCTTCTAGTATGACTCACTGTGGATCTTTCTCTACGGGTTGCCACATACCCCCGAGCAAGTTGATCTCTGAACTACAGCTTAAGTTTTAAGGACAAATACCGGTCTTGGTTATAAAATTTTAGAATAATAGAGAATCTTTCATAATATTTGGTAAGTGGTTCCAGTGTTCCATTACTCTCATTCCTGAAAACACATATCTTATTACTAAACTGTACTTGTCTTATTTCAGATTTTGTAATTACGAGCTGCAACTAAGTCCCTTGCTATCTATTACACATTAGCAGACAGTGCTGTTCACATCCCAGCCAAGGTTCCTGGATGCCAGCTCCAATATTAACAAAAAAAAAAGGGTGTCCAAAGTATTGGGTAAGATGTCACGCAAACCATTACCAAGCGGCAGCAATCAGACTTTACGTATCCGGCAGCACAGCTGACAGAACACTGGGAGTCTGGACAACTACCACCAATGGGGAGTTACGACATAGACAGAACTATTTAATGGTGTCTGTGGGGGCCGACTTACCGGTGACATGTTTCACTAGGTAACTTCCTATGTGCTTCAGTCAGCGTTATCAGCTTTTGCAATTCTGTCACGGGTCTTGCAACACGAGCAGTTTTTCTTGCAGCACTAGTTACCAGCACATAGGAAGGAAGGAAGATGAAGACCCGACTTTTTTTAAAGTTAATGAGTATGCCTGCTTGATGCAGGGTAAAGCTTGGAAAGATGAAACAAGCTCCTCTGGGGCCACTAACGGTTTTCAGCCAATGCCACGGCTGTGGTGACTCAGTTTTGCATGCCTCCTCGGCAATGTTCGCTCCGAACAGAGAATTTCCAGCCGACGCCCCGGCCTGGCACCCCCGCAGCGCTCGCCCTTGGCGGCTGGATCCCGCAACCGAGCGGCACCGCCGCCGGCCGCACCCGGAAAGCCGGCCGGGCCCGCGGGGGAGTTCTTTCCGCCCTCCTCGCTTCCGAGCGAAACGGGTTTGGCCCAGGGGAACGGCGCCGCAGCACACAAACGACCCCGGCCGGATCCCACGGGAGTCTCGCACAGCCCTCCGAAGACCCTCGCCGAGAGACACGGCCTTCCCTCAGGAAACACCTCAGCCTTCCCGCGCCTCCCCTCACGCCACCGCCCCTCGGGCCCGGGGGGCGGGGAGGGGGAGGTGCGACGCTGCCGCGCCCTGCCCGTCACGTGACCCCCCCCGCGGCCGCTGGCCCACTTCCTG
>Ga0065711_1050406_pt1 | contig 10853 bp, 7 predicted proteins | sample Hoacrofraction12_FD_59098 | JGI IMG/M metagenome (GOLD analysis project Ga0065711, IMG submission 59098) | Hoatzin crop microbial communities from Cojedes, Venezuela - Epithelial fraction 12 v2 (version 2) | ecosystem: Host-associated > Birds > Digestive system > Esophagus > Crop | place... | reverse complement strand
CACATTGCCGGCTCATGTCCAGCGTTTCGTCTATCAGTCCCCCCAAGTCCCTCTCAGCAGAGCTGCTCTCGATCCTTTCATCCCCCAGCCTGTATTGATAGCGGGGATTACACCTGACCCAGGTGTAGGACCTTGTACTTGGCCTTGTTGAACCTCATGAGGTTCACACAGTCCCACCTCTCCAGCTTGTCCAGGTCCCTCTGGATGGCATCCCGTCCTTCTGGTGTATCAACCGTACCACTCAGAACAATCTGTTGCAGGACAGGAAGAAAATACATAGGCATCAATTCCACTGAAAAACATGGGGGGGGGGGTTGATAATGCATCACAAACTGAAATAAATGCTATACTGATGAGAAAAAAGCAATCATAAAATGATTTACATTTAATGTAAAGCAGCTAATATAGTTGCTCCCCTTCATGGGAGTACTGTGCTGTATACCACCCTTGAAGAGAGATGGAGGGAGCCTAAAGGAAAGCAACAAAGATACCCTAGAAAATGTAACCCATAAACAAAATTTGAAAGAACTGGGACTGCACAGTCCAGAGGAGGGAAATCTGAAGCAAATGTAGGCTGCAGTCTTCAAATATGTAAAAATTCATCATAAAGAGGGTGGTGGTTGATTTCCTCCCCCCACCCATATTCTACCTTAAGTGAACAAGGAGCAAGAAGATGAGATTACAGTGGAGGAAATACAGCATAGATGTTTGGGCTGCAAAGGCAGCAGAGCAATAGAGTACTGCAAGAGGCTGAGGAGCTATAATCACCGGTGTCTTTTAATAACTAGGCCTTTTCAACCTTATTTTCTAGGAACCTGCCATCTCAGCCATTTTATGGTGAACCAGCACACATGGCCTGGAATAATTGTCAGAAACTGGCAGTTTTTCAGCAATGTCAGCTCTTTTTGCTGGTTGCTCCAGTCTTTGCCAGAATTTATGTCCCTCTCCCCCACCAGTCCCACGTTCTTCCCTAGTTGCCAGAAAGAACGATTCACCCCAGGTCGCAGCCTGCATTTTAGCTTAAAGTGGTTAAACAGCTGCTCGTGCTGTCCATGTGCAGATGCTGGCCTTGGAACGGGGACTTGCTGGCAGAGCGCTCGGCGGGCAGCGCAGCCCTTCTCTGTCCTGGGGCTCAACTTCTCCAGGATCATTTCATCACCTCTTCCAGCAACATAAGAGCAGTTCTGGGGGTGGGGCCGAGGGGTGGTTGTTCTACTCTCTCTTTCCTCAATGTAAGCAGCATCTTTATGAGGACAGCAAAGTACTACCAGCTGGAGAAGTAATTTAGAGAATTTCCTTTTATGGAAGAAGTCTTTTTCTAACACTACTAAAGAGAAGCTTTTAACCAACAGCACTAATTTGAAAAGCTTACTGTTTCCTTTTAGGCTGTGGATCCAGTCTAAATAAAGTGCATCTTCCCATTGCAGCGCAGACATTTTCAAGTGCATCGACAGCAACAGGGAGATTTTGGTTGTCAGTGAATCTGTCTGTATTTTATTCGCCTAACAAAATAATTTTGTTGCTCAACATTAAACATCCCTATCAGACAGGAAGAATCTGATTCACTGGAGACAGATCCAGCTGGGCCAGTGGATGGAAGAAAGGTGGAAGGGAGAAACAGGGTGAGCTGTGTAACCGAATGGCCATGGCTACCCCGTGCAGCCAAGGGGGCTGCGCAGGCTGCAGCAGCGATGCTGATGCGAGAAGGGGAGACTCCAACAACCTTCACGCCCTCCCCCTTCAGTACACACGTACCTGATGGATCCATGCGAGCCTCCAGACGTCCATCCTGCTATTCACACACAGAAACACAGCTCGCTCTGTGCAGAGGTAGAAGTTCTGTTTCAAAAGACTAGACACGAATTAGATTTTATTCTGGATTCTCATTTTGCCAAGCATGGGTGATTTGCTTTTGATTTTTCTTAAGGCCTCTTTATGCTGAGCTGTTTCAGCCTGCCTTTTTCCTTCACTCTACATCCTTACTTCTATTTGCCATTTAGGCTGGCATTTCCACAAACTTTGCTAATTTGGGTCCTAGTGACAATTTCAGGAGGTGTTTAGCACCCAGAACTCCAACTGAAGTCATCTGTAACTGAGTGGAGCAGAAATTGGGGCTAACCCATAGAAGAAGCTTACAGGCTGTGTTGGATCCGAGCCCCACTGCACCCTCAATGCCCTGTCTCCCTCCAGCCTGAAGCGCTGCTGTCGTCTCCCTCCTAGTTCATAGCAGACCTGGATTCAGACAGACAAAACATTTCCTTCTAATTGATCCAGAATGATTTCTTGGGAGTTGGCAATGCAGCGGACATAGCTGTCTGCTAAGCCTTAGCCTGATGTGGGTGTTTTCAACTAAAGCAACAAACTGCTTCAGAGCATCGCTTAAATGTTGGGGTTGGACTCATTCAATCAGTGCAGAGGATCAGTGTCCAACTTACATTCTCCTAAGCATGTTTTTTTGCTCTCTTGACATTATGTCAACAAACCATGAACCTGTCAAATTCCGCTGCTTCACTGTAGTCACAGCGTGGGCATGAGAAATGATCCACAGAGTCAAAGGCAGAGATGTGGCTCCATAAATACATTTGTCATACTGATCTCAAGCTGGCAGGCAGCATCAGTGCCAAAAACTATTTAGCAGGTGCAAGCATGCCAGCCACTTGTGGTATGCAGTATGTTTCCTTAGCAAGTAGATGGCTCTATGTGTTGTTTTAATATCTGTGGGCAATTCTCATGTGCTTCTATTTTTTTACCATGGTATTTTGAATGATGCTATGCAGATCTGTGTTTGACAGCCAGGCACCTTACAAACCCATTCTCTCTTCCGTTTTCCACTTGTGCTCCAACTGCAATGTTTGTCCTTTTTTTTTCTTTTTCCAGGTGAATGGAATCCACTCAAACTTCATTGAATTGAATATTTAACTTAAAGACGATTGAGTTCATGCTGAAAGGCAGGGTACAAATGAGCGAACAAACAGGCCCATCAGCCAGACCTGGTGGAGGCAGCTCAGGGAGGAAAAATGCAGTGAAAAGTCACAATGAGAAATACATGAAGGATAAGTAATTGCAGCAATACATCTTTTAACATGTAGAAAAATCATTCTTGATTGTGGCAGGGAAGCTTGACTAAATGGCCAGCAGAAAAAAAAAAAAAGAAAAAAGAAATTAAGACTATTTAACAAGAAACACAAAGCTATGCATGTGTGGCCTGCCTACCAGTATTCTTCCTATGTCAGCATCTTTATTTAAGGAAGTTGGTTGTGTTGCACTGGTTTTTCAGCCTGTAAGGAGAAGGACAGAGAGGTATTAAAATACAAGGCAGCTGGGGTAAGAAGAGGGGTGTGGAGCCTGCAGAGTACCAGCTTTGAGTATAGCCTCTGAAGGCTTCACATGTATACAATGAGATAATGAGATGCACATAAAAGATTTTTATTTTGTTTCAGATATTTTTTTGTGTTAACACCAGTGACCTGCTTGTCTTTTTGCAAGCCTAAAGAATGTTTGGCAGCCACATACCAGATTTGCTGCTATTGTGAAGGAGAAAAAGGGCAGGAGACCCAAGAAGCTGATGGCAGAGGGCCAGTCATGGAGCCAACGCAAAGGAAGAGGCATGAAAAGCGTTAAAAGCAGAACGCGACTGTAGGCAACACCAAACGCAACTCATCTTAAATGTCTGCAAGGTTCTTCCCAGTAGTTTGATGCTTAGAGTGACTGGGGCTGAAATTCTCTGAGCACTTTAACCTGGTATGAAATCAAATTCTTGCTGAAAGAAGCTGGTTTTGTGCTTGTGAGCAGGTGCAGTTTCCTTCCTCACGCGCAGTCAGCAAGAACGGAAAAGTGGGAACAGAAGGGGAATATCTGAAAAACACGAAAGGTACTTTGTTCAGAATCAAAATCCAACTCTGACCAACTTCAGAATGAGAAATTGCTTCTTCTACATGTCTCACCCAAGAAAAATGGAGCAAAGAACCTGGCTTGCCGAACTTTTTTTTACTTTTTCATTATGAAATTATTTGAAAGCAGCTTTCCTCACATTTTCCCTGTGTGAAAAGAGCATGGGACTGATATGCAGTCTTGTGCCACTAGATCTAAAACTGGAGTCAATGGTCCTCACAGAAATAAAGCTGAAGGCAGGAATGAATGAACATGATTGCAACAAACTGGCGAACAGTGGAAGAGCGGAGTTCTTATTGTTGCTTAGACCAGATCCCAGAAGCCTGCCTTAGTCAGCTCTCTGCTCCCGGCTGCATCTCGCTCACCTCCTCCCCCTCCTTCTGCAACAACAAAACCGTCTCTGAAGCCGTGAGGACAGCATGCTGGGGGAAGGTCTGTCAGGAACTCCACCCAAGCTGCTGTGAGTGAATGTCAGCTGGGTATGGTTGGTCACAGTCAATGAAAATGCATGGAAGGTAATTTAATCAGTTCCGGAGAGAAACAAAGAACAAAGCTTTCCCTTCTACACATGAAATGCATAAAAAGCCTCTGGAGCCAGGCCTCCCCTGCAGCACGTGGCTGCAGGGGCAAGACCCCTCTCTTCCCCCTTCCACCCTCATGCTCGCTCCTGTCGATCTGTGTTTCCACTGCTTGGCAGCCCAACGCTGACGGGGTTCGGAAGGGCCACCCACCTGGCCTCGGTGCCAGGGATGTGCACATCAGTGCCCACGGGAGAACCTGAATTCGGTCTTCCTGCTCCCTGCCCAAATCGCTTCGCCAGCAGGATGCTGTCAAAACTCGACCTCCAGTCCTTCCGCCCATCGCTTGCTTGGAGGAAAGCCAGAAACTCTTGTGGCATCTTGGGCACAGACACTCGTTGGGAGGTCTTTGCTGACTGCTGAAATACTCAGATACCTGTAACTCGCCTAACCTGCAAGTGCTCTTTGCATCCTGTCCTTGTTATCCGTGTGGCTTTGATAACTTTGGTGGGCTTACACCCACCTAGCTTTGTCTTTTATGAACACGTAAGATACAGAAGACATTTTTACAGAGTGTAATTAATGTCATCCATGCCAGCAACTGCAGTGGCATAATTAAGGTAATAAAATTCCCATACTTGCTTCTAATTTTAATATTGCCTAATCTCTGACATTAAAATTGCATATTATGATGTTTGGAGCACAAATCACAATTTTTAAACACATTGGTGTTCACCATTGGCATTTATAAAGTGTTTCTATACACTCACTGGTTTTTCATCCTACTCTGAAGGCTGCCTGAAAGCTGCATATTTCATTGTCAACAGTTATGGAGAAAATATGCTCCTCTATTTCTACACGCCCTGCAATGTCTGCTTCAGAAAGTTGGTATGTGGAATCTGGTGACTATTTCACAGATGTGGAGCAGGACCTCACCATCAGCCATCGGATCTGACCAGATGAAATTCATAACATCTGCTGTTCCTAGTCAGACACAGTTTTCTGTTATTCCAGCTGTTGCTGAGCATGCATTAAGCAGTTCCAATTAGTTAAACCTCCTCCTAATGTTACAGGAGCTTGTGCTTTGCTGCAACTGAAGAAATATTTTTCAAACCTTAAAGATCTGTTTGTAGCTGTGGTGTTGATACACCCTCTAACGGGCTTTCAGTTTTTAGGCCACAATACCAGAAGCCACCAACTGCCAAGAAGAAGAGCAGATAGCGTAGCATCGCCCCTCTCCAGAATTCAAATTGTGCTGGAAATGAGTAGTGAATTCCCTCTTCTGCACTTAGGAAGAACGAGTAATGGAAGGATCAAGACTGAAAACATGCTGCCATAAATGAAGACAGAGAAACCCAAACCACTCACCCCGGGTTCTGCTAGATAATGATGCTTACTATTGGCTACTTTCAGCTGATGCATCCTTTGCTTCAGGTACATTCAGTTCCTGCCATTGGTCCTTGGTGCAACGCACGTGCAGGGCTCATTTTAGCCATGCTGCAGTGCTCTAATTCAGAGGGCTGTGGACTGGTGTGGATTTAAGCAAGGATGACTGCTGGAACAGACCTTTCAGCGATGTCCCCAGCTCTAATTCAGCATGACACTCCTGCCAGTGCTTCACAGGGCTGTGCATCTCTGCAGGGAGCATCTCACAGAGATTTTGCTGGTTAGAACCTGTGGCCAGCAGCACCATAAAAACCATGCCTCTGATTTACAGGAACATGAAGACTTTTAATAAGGTCATTTTTTCTTGTTAGTGTCTCTGTCAAGAGAATGAGGCATCATATTTTAATGGCCAATATATTTTGTTAATTATGGCATTTCATTATTTTTCTTTGACCTTGTCAACAGTCAGCATTCTGATCATGCATACACATTAAATGCATTAATGTCCCTCTTTCTAATGATCCAAGCTGTCAAGCAGGAGTTGAATAGTCAGGCAATGACTCTGTGGAATAATGAAAAGATCAAAGCAGTACCATGAACTTCCCCAGTTTGTGCAGTATATGAGGCATTCACTTTCTGATATTTCATTCCTGTGACAAGAGCTGGAGGGGGGCACCAGCCTCCTCTGAGACCTGCACGAACGGCAGCGGAGTAAGCTCACGCAGTTGTCACTGGCGCTGTAGTAAACAAAAGCTGCCAGCAATAAATGGCACAGAGGCAGAAGGTTGGAGGATATGGCCTGCTGTGCATTGTCAGGGAGATGGGAACGCTCTCCCTGATTCAGGAGAGCACCGAGTGCTGTGCAGGGGCCTCTTACAACCCAGGTGCACATCTAAAATAATTTTGCTACAGCCACTTGCCTTGTGCCCCTCTCCCTTTCTGTGTCCAGACCCTCCCCTCCTTTGTCAAGACCTGAAGCAAAGAAAATCCCTGAAAAGTCTGAAGAACAGATGTCCTTTATTTTTCTAATAGTACTTTTCTGGAAATGCACTTATTTGTGCACTTTTTTGCCTCAGAATATTTCTCCTGATGATTCTTCATCTTCCTCATTTTTTATTTTGTTTCTTAACCTAGGAAAATCAGTGTCCCTTTGAGAAAGTGTGAAGTTGTAGTGGCTTGTCAATAATTTGTCATTTGATGATTTGGTCAGTGCGGCTCATTATCTGTGTGGGAGAGGCATTATCTTCTGACTTGTGTGAGTTACTTTGGGGAAAAAAGCCAAACACATCTAGCATCTGTTACAGTTTTCCTTCCCAGAGTTTGGGATTCTAAATAGCTATTAGCACAACTATTTTTCTGCATGTTTTCACGAAGTACAACCAGGCAAATAAACACATAAACCTGACTGTTGGCCTCTCTTACTGCAGTCTTACTGAGCTAATTAAAATGGAACAATGCAATGATAACGTTAAGGTTATAATTAAGCCAGAATCCATAAATCAATGAGTTCAAATTATCCAGCCAGTAAATTCATCAAGCATGTAATGAAATGAAATTATGAAGTTAACACTAGAAGCGATGAGGTTGTATTAGTTTCTCTTCAGAGGGTTTAAGGTGGAGCCAGCCTCCTCTCAGCACGAGCCCGCAGGCAGCGATGGCCCATACAGTGGCTGCCCTGAGCCTGCTCACAGAGAAGAACCTTTGACATGAAATGCCCTGAGCAACCCAGCATTTGCACTGGCTTCCTTAGACCCTGGTGGAGAGAAGGTACAGTTTGTGACGATCCCGCATTGCTTTGCACAGTCAGCAAGTCCACTTTAACAGTCTCTGTTACACGTTTTTGTTCTGATTTCTTCCTTTCCAAACAAAAATGCAAACTTTCCTCAGCAGTGAATCAATAAATGTTTGTAGTAGCTTTTGCATAAAGTTACTTGTTAATCCAGAAGCTAATGACTATTTTGATGCCACCTCGGTGTTTTTTTCTGGGAACATATCCTCATGTAAAGTATACCTCTGTGCACACTTAATGAAGGTATCTCTTCATTAAACAAAGGCAAAGTGATGAGTCTGTATACAAATGGGAGACAGAGCCTCTGCTAAGGTTTATTCCTCAGTGAACCGGCTACACCAGAGGACAACATCATTCTTCTGCCTAGGAAAGGGATGGGGTGCTCCGCTGCAGATGCTGTTGATTGATGGTGTAAGCAAATAAGACAACTGTCTTTCTTTTGCTTCACTTCTGCTTTTATGGTGATTGATTCTTGTTTCATTGAGCCTGTTTTCAGAGACTCTTCCTATTTTCGGCGCTCTCCTCTAAGAGCAAGGCATGCCTGGTCACAGGTTCTTCTCAGGTGTCACTCATTCCAGTAGTTCATCTCTCTCCTCACCTCACCTGTAGCCAAAAGCACAGATTTCTTGGCCCAAAGGGCACTACAGTGACTAAGCCAGGCAGAGTGTGTCTTCCTAGTGTCAGCAGTGCCCTCTCGGGTACCCTGGCTCTGCCCACTGCCTCGAGGCTGGCAGTGGCATGGCAGCAGCCCCCAGAAAAGAGCCAGAATCAAGTAGGTGAGGGTCTGAGGACACACTGTGCAGTGGTGGGGAGGAAAGGTTTGTGTTGGCACGGCTGGGCAGCAGATCAAAAGAAGAGTGTGGAGGAGGTTCATATTGCAGGTGTTTCTGGACCAACTTTGTGAGCTGGAGAGACCAGCTTCCAGGGGGAAGAAAAATGCAAGCGGAGCTGGAAACCATGCTTCTTAGCCTGCACCACAACCCGGGGTGACAGGTGGAGGTGCTTTCCAAGAATGTAAGGGAGAAGCTCTTCTGGGGCCCATTAGAGCCCTCATAGCTCCTCTCCGTGCAAGGTAAACAGCCTTTTGTCCAATGTGTTGCACCACCTGTCCTGTTCTTCAGTATGGTCTGACTCACATTTTATATCCAGTGACTATCCTTTTAGTTCTTTCTATATTTAGTATGGTTTATTTTGGTTTGAACCATGATCCAGAAGGATATTTGCCTTGGGAGTGTCCTCTTTCTGCCCCATCATCACCACTCCCCAACAGCTGTTTTTTAATCTCTTTGTTTTGTTTTTAATCTCGTTTTGGGGGCATAGTGATACTATTTACCACCCTCTCAACAGGGCAGCTCTTGCTGACACAAGGGTATATGTTATTTAGACCCATCATGAGGAGGAGCTGTGCAGGGACGAATGCAGGCTTGGGAGAGGCAAAAATAATTCCAGCCCAACATATGATTCAGGTTGTTGCCAGGGTAAATGACACTTTGCTGATGACAATGGCACATGAAAAATACTCTAGAAATATAACTAAAGTGTATCCCTTGTGCATATCAGTAAACGTATGGGACACTGTACGTAAAAATTACTTCTTCAACAAGGCAAAATGCCAAGTCCTACACCTGGGGAGGAACAACCCCACGAAACAATATACACTGGGGGACGATCAGCTGGAAAGCAGCTTTGACTAGAAATAGACCTTGGGGTCCTGGCGGACAACATGAACCATTAACATGTCGTCACAGCAAAAAAGGACAATGGTACCCTGGGCTGCATTAGAAAAAGCATTGCCAGCCAGTTGAGGGTGATGATCCTTCTCCTCTGCTTAGCGCTGGTGTCCAGTTCTGGGCTCCCCAGTACAACAGAGACGTAGACAAAGGATTTATTCTAGAGCACTGCCACTAAGGTGATTTGTAGATTGAAACATCTCTCCTATGAGGAGAGGCTATGAGATCTGGGAGTGTTCAGCCAGGAGAGGAAAAGACTCAGGGGAGAACTTGTCAACATGTATAAAAACCTGATGGGAGAGAACGAACATGAGGGAGCTAGACTCTTCTCAGCAGTGCCCAGGGACAGGGCAAGAGGCAATGGGCACAAATTACATGTGAAATTCCATCTGAGCACAACAAAACACTTCTTTACTGTGAGGGTGGTCAAACACTGACACAAGCTGCCCACAGAGGTTGTGGAGTCTTCATCCTTGGAGAAATTCAAAACCCAGCTGCATATGTCGCTGAGCAACCTGCTCTAGCTGTTCCTGCCTGAGCAGGGGCATTGGACCAGAGGATCTCCAGAGGCCCTTCCAACCTCAACCATTCTATGATTCTGTGATTCTACCTGGCTGCCGCAAGCATCTTTTGGCACAGGCCCTAGAAAGTTTCACTTTTGTGGCAAACTATTTCTTTCCTTATGTTCTTGCTTCATGCCTTTCTTTTATGGTTTCTCTAATTTTGCAATCCGCTCGGCTATGAGCCAGGTGCATTAAAAAAAATCTCCATTGATAAGGGGGAAAAAAGTATACATCTCTGCATGTCTTGTTTCTCTCACAAGATAACCAAAAATGACAGGCTGAGAGCACGCTCAGAAAATGTGAGGGCAGAAAGCACTTACTGCAAAAACCACACAGCACAAATACGGCTCACTGACAGCCAACATGTCTGTTTTGCAGAGCCTAGTCAGGCACGAACCATGTCCAAATCAGTGGCATGTTGCTGTAACAAGGAGCAGGTCCTTGCAGTTATTTTTCAGCATAGTCTGACATTAAACCCTGTCCATGAAGCCAGTCTGGGCTGCTAGGTCACTAGGTATTTTGAACCAAAGAAGTGGCTTTCATGTAATCAAATCCCACTGACTATGGTGACTTGGTGACTTGGGGGGGGGGAACCAAAAAAGCTTGTTTCAGTGGTTTTGACTTCTTTTTCAGCCTGGAAGAACATAGGCACTGGTGTTTGCTCTGCTTTTGGTGCCTGTTAGCAAATAGGCGGTGGTAAGATCTACTCTGAAAAAGTCATTTCTCTTTACCCAACTGGAACACACCAAGCAGCAGCAAGGACTGCCTTGTTCAGCTTTGCACTTGTGTGTTCTGTGGTTCCCTTCACCCTCTATACAATTTGATTATTTGATTTGCTGAAGAAATTATCCTTAAATTAGTGGGAAAAACAAGGTTTTAACAACACATACAGCTCAGTTTTAGAAAGAAAGGGGAGTGAAAAGGAAAGGGGAAGGGAAGGGAAGGGAAGGGAAGGGAAGGGAAGGGAAGGGAAGGG